>Ga0208987_1000042_pt1 | contig 32050 bp, 36 predicted proteins | sample MedBloCARef_O2_FD_187845 | JGI IMG/M metagenome (GOLD analysis project Ga0208987, IMG submission 187845) | Forest soil microbial communities from El Dorado National Forest, California, USA - Mediterranean Blodgett CA Ref_O2 (SPAdes) (version 2) | ecosystem: Environmental > Terrestrial > Soil >... | reverse complement strand
CCGGCCCGTTGAGCGGCCAGCAGCTTCTGCTTGACCCCGCCGATCGGCAGCACCCGCCCGTTCAGCGTGACCTCTCCGGTCATACCGACATCGGAACGAACCTGACGCCCGGTGGCCATCGACACCAGCGCGGTAACCATCGTGACACCGGCCGACGGGCCATCCTTGGGCACCGCGCCGGCGGGCACGTGCACGTGGATGCGCCGGTCCAGCGCCTTGGGGTCGACGCCCAACTCGGCAGCGTGCGAGCGGACGTAGGACAGCGCGATCTGCGCGGATTCCTTCATCACGTCGCCCAGCTGACCGGTCAACTGCAGACCCGCCTCACCCTCAGTCGACCCGGCTTCGATGTAGAGCACATCGCCGCCCAGGCCGGTGACAGCCAGCCCGGTCGCAACGCCGGGCACCGCGGTGCGTTCCGCCGATTCAGGCGTAAACCGTGGCCTGCCAAGATAATCGACCAGATCGGGCTCGTCGATGGTCTTCGGCGCGCTGTCCTCGGCGAGCTTGGTCGTCACCTTGCGCAGCGCCTTGGCCAGCAGCCGTTCGAACTGCCGCATACCCGGCTCGCGGGTGTAATCAGCGGCGATCTTGCGCAGCGCAGCGTCGGTGACGATGACCTCGTCGTCGTTCAGCGCCGCCCGTTCCCGCTGCCGGGGCAGCAGGTAGTCACGGGCGATGGCGACCTTGTCGTCCTCGGTGTAGCCGTCGATCTGGACCAGCTCCATACGGTCCAGCAGCGCCGACGGGATGTTCTCAATCACGTTGGCGGTAGCCAAGAACACGACGTCGGACAGGTCCAGGTCCAGATCCAGGTAGTGGTCGCGGAACGTGTGGTTCTGCGCTGGGTCTAACACCTCCAGCAGCGCCGCGCTCGGGTCACCGCGATAGTCGGAACCGACCTTGTCGATTTCGTCAAGCAGCACAACGGGATTCATCGATTCCGCCTCGCCGATTGCACGCACGATACGGCCGGGCAGGGCGCCGACGTAGGTGCGCCGGTGCCCGCGGATCTCGGCCTCGTCACGCACACCGCCCAACGCGACGCGGACGAACTTGCGGCCCAACGCCCGGGCCACGCTCTCGCCCAGCGATGTCTTGCCGACGCCGGGAGGACCGGCCAGCACCATCACCGCGCCCGAGCCGCGGCCTCCGACGACCTGCAGCCCACGCTGGGCGCGTCGGGTGCGGACCGCGAGGTACTCAACGATGCGGTCCTTGACGTCGTCCAGCCCGTGGTGATCGGCGTCCAAGATCTCCCGCGCCGCACCCAGATCTGTTGAGTCCTCGGTGCGAACGTTCCACGGCAGGTCCAGCACGGTGTCCAGCCAGGTACGAATCCAGCCGCTTTCCGGGCTTTGATCGCTGGCGCGTTCCAGCTTGCCGACCTCGCGCAGCGCGGCTTCACGCACTTTCTCGGGCAGATCGGCGGCCTCCACCCGGGCCCGGTAGTCGTCGGACCCGTCGGGTTCGCCCTCGCCCAGTTCCTTGCGGATGGCGGCAAGCTGTTGGCGCAGTAGGAATTCTTTCTGCGTCTTCTCCATGCCGTCGCGGACATCCCCGGCGATCTTGTCGTTGACCTCGATCTCGGCCAGGTGCTCGCCGGTCCAGTCGATCAGCACCTGCAGCCGTTCGGCGACATCGGTGGTCTCCAGCAGTTGCCGCTTCTGCACGTCGGTCAGATACGACGCGTATCCCGACGTGTCGGCCAGTGCCGATGGGTCGGTCAGGCTGTTGACGTAGTCAACGATCTGCCAGGCCTCACGCCGTTGCAGCATGGCCAGCAGCAGCTTCTTGTACTCCGCTGTCTGGGCCTTGATTTCCTCGGTCGTCTCCGTGTCGGGGACCTCGGTCACCTCGACCCAGAGCGCCGCACCGGGCCCGGATGCTCCCGTCCCGATCTGCGCCCTGCGCTCACCGCGCACCACAGCGGCAGTGCCGCCGCCGGGCATGCGGCCAACCTGCAGGATCTTGGCGATCACGCCGTGCGACGGGTAGCGGTCCTCGAGCCTCGGGGCGATCAGCAGCTCACCGGTATCGCTGGCTTGCGCCGCGTCGATAGCAGCTTGAGCGGCGTCGTCCAACGCGATCGGCACGACCATCCCGGGCAACACGATGGTGTCGGTAACGAACAACACCGGCACTGATTTGGCTTCAGACATCTCTTCTCCAAAGGTTTAGTCTGATGCGCTCAACCTTGAACCGATCCAGTTTGTTCCCGACGGGCGAGCCCTAGCGGCCGGCTTCTTTCCACCATCCGGTAACCAGTGCGGCGTATTCAGCGGGCTTTTCCTCCCAGCAGAAGTGGCCCGCCCCTGCAATCAAGTCGACACGGCTGTGCGGAAGGCGCTGATGCAGGAACTCGGCGTTGACTGGCGGCACCACCTGATCCTGGGCACCTGCGACGATGCGGACCGGCGCTTGGATCTGGGGGAGCAGGTCAGCCAATTGAGGCAGGTACTCGAGGTAGCTCTGGGCGTAGGGGATCGTTCTGGCAAATCGGTCGCCTTCGTAGCCCGACATATAGTCTTCGCGAATCTCGGCGGACGGTACGTATCCGGCAATGGTGCCCAGCGCGATTTCGACGATCTTGCGCCCGCCGAACTGCCGGTACGGCTCTAAATCGGTGGCCTCTACCCAGTCCTTCAAGACACCAGTTACTTGAATCGGCACCGCGGCGCCGCCGCTGCCGACCACGATCGACCGGAACCGGCCTGGCTGCGCGGCTGCGGCAAACAGCGACGACGACGTGCCAATGTCGGGGCCGACGAGATGCGGGTTGTCCAACCCGAAGGTATCAGCGATACGAATAATGAAGTCGCCCATAGCCTTTGGATTCATCAATGACTCGCGGTAGTCAGACTTGCCGAATCCAGGAGGATCGACCGCCACCAGATGCGAGTTAGCTGCCAAGACTTCCCAGCTGGGCTCGAACGCATAGACGCTCTCTGGCCATGGGCTCAGCAGGATCGCATCGTGATCGCCGTGTCCGCCCTCGGCGAACCGCACCGAGAGGCCGTCGATCGTGGTGAATTGGGGCCGGACCAGAGAACTCATTGCCACTCCTCATGCTCGGACGCAGCCAATCATGTGCCTGCTCAACGAGGGCAGCTAGTTCGGAAACGGACCGATTTCCCACACAATCAGCCAGGGGGCGTCATTCCTCAGCCAGCGGATGCGCGCTGGCGCGCCCGGAAGGCCTGGACCTTGGCCTGGTTGCCGCAGGTGCCCATGCCGCACCAGTGCCGGTTGTGCCCGCGCGACGAATCAACGTAGAGACGGGTGCATCCGGCGTGGGCGCACCGTTTGACGTTGTCGATGCCGGGGCCGGCCAGCAGGTCAACCAGATCCGCGGCCAGGGTCGCCAGCAGCTGCGCCGCGCTGCCCTCGCGGCGGGTGGTGCCCGTCCGCAGCAATCGGGGCGTCAGTCGCGGCCCCGACGCCCACTCATTGAGCAGCTCGACGTCGGCGACCGGCGGGCGGCGCTGCTCGAGCCGGGCCACGACGGCCCGATAGGCGGCTTCCCGCAGCGCGATAGCAGCCTCGAGACCGTGTTCGCTGACCTCGATCGCCGCATCCACCAGCCCGGCCTGACGTGCCCACTCCGACAGCAGCCGGGGGCCGGTCAGCAGTTCCTCGGCCTCGGCTCCGCCGCGGTGTTTAAGGGTGCCCACGAAGTCCAGGCACGGCCGTCCGCTCACGAACTTGAAGGTCATGTAACCACCTTGACAGGTTTCGCTCTATCCTTCAAGATGTAACTATCTAAGTCGGTTACAAACCCTGATGTGTAAGCGAACGAGGAGAGCAACTCGACCGTCTAATCCGAGTAAAGAACCGACTTATCTCGTTAGAAGGTGGAAGGAGCCTCGATATGATCACGAAAGCGGTTGCGAGCGCAGCTATCTTTTTTGGCTTGTCAGTGGCGGGAGCAGTGCCGGCCGGCGCCGACCCGAGCCAGTCCGATCCCAATCAGAACCACAACCCGTTCGCTGGCCTCACGTGCAACTGCCAGCAGCACGCCCCCTTGGGCGGTCCGAATTTCGGAGAGGTTGACCGGGGCCTGCAGGCGGCTCTGGCGACCCCTTAGCCGGTAACCGGACCCAGCCGCCGCAGTTGTGTGACGTGCTTCGGCGAAAGCTCTTCGAGGCAGGTCACGCCGAGTAAGCGCATGGTCCGGGTCACCCCGCTGCCCAGGATCTCGATCGCGCGCTCGACGCCCGCCTGCCCGCCGGCCATCAGTCCGTACAGGTAGGCCCGCCCGACGAGCGAGCATCGCGCTCCCAGGGCGACGGCCGCGACAATGTCGGCGCCCGACATGATGCCGGTGTCCACCAGGATCTCGGTGTGCTTGCCGAGCTCGCGTGCCACCTCGGGCAGCAGCTGGAAGGGGACCGGGGCCCGGTCCAGCTGGCGGCCGCCGTGGTTGGACAACACGATGCCGTCGACCCCGCGATCGACCACGGCGCGGGCATCGTCGAGCGTCTGGATGCCCTTGACCACGAGCTTGCCCGGCCATTGCGCCTTGATCCACTCCAAGTCATCGAACGTCAGACTGGGGTCGAACATCGTGCTCAGGTATTCGGCGACGGTGCCGGACCAGCGATCCAGTGACGCAAACGCCAGCGGTTCGGTGGTCAACAGATCGAACCACCACTTCGGGTGCGGTATCGCGTCGAGGATGGTGCGCAGCGTGAGCGTGGGTGGGATCGTCATCCCGTTGCGGTTGTCGCGCAGCCGCGCGCCGGAGACGGGAACGTCGACGGTGGCTAGCAGGGTGTCGAACCCGGCGTCGGCGGCACGCTGCGCCAGCGCCATCGAGCGCTCTCTATCGCGCCACATGTACAACTGAAACCACTTGCGGCCCTGGGGAACTGCGGTCACCAGGTCTTCGATCGCGCAGGTGCCCAACGTCGACAGTGAGAACGGTATCCCGGCCCGTGCCGCCGCAGTAGCGCCGGCGATCTCGCCCTCGGTGTGCATCAACCGGGTGAATCCGGTCGGCGCAATCGCGAACGGGTAGACGACGGGCTGGCCCAGCACATTCCAGCCGGCGGTCACGTTCGTTACGTCGCGCAGGATCGTCGGATGAAACTCGATGTCGCGGAACGCTTGTCGCGCGCGCTGAATGGACAGTTCGTCCTCGGCCGCGCCGTCGGTGTAGTCGAATGCCGCCTTAGGCGTGCGGCGTTTGGCGATGCGCCGCAGATCTTCGATGGTGAACGCGGCATCGAGGCGGCGCTTGGTCGCGTTGAATTGAGGTCGCTTGAATCCGATCAGCGGCGCCAGGTCGCGCACTTTGGGCACTCGCCGGTGGACTGCCATATGTGCCACCGTAGTCACATGGAATCCGCGAACGACCCGTTCGATCTGAACCGTTTCATCGTGGCGCAGGCACCGGTCTACGGCCAGGTGGTCGGGGAACTGCGCGACGGACGAAAGCGCAGCCATTGGATGTGGTTTGTGTTCCCGCAGCTGCTCGGCCTGGGCGGCAGCTCGATGGCGGTCCGTTACGGCATCACCTCGCTGCAAGAGGCCCGCGCCTATCTGAGTCACAGCCTGCTCGGTTCGCGGCTGCGCGAGTGCACCCAATTGGTCAACCAGGTGCAAGACCGCTCCATCACGCAGATCTTCGGTTCACCCGACGACCTCAAGCTGCGCTCGTCGATGACGCTGTTCACCCTTGCGGCCGACGACCACCAGGACTTCGTCGCCCTGCTCGACAAGTACTACGACGGCGAACAGGACCTGGTGACACTGGCCCGGTTGCAGCGCTAAACGGGCTGCAGGATCCGCCAGCCGTGCGGCTCGACGGTCAACGTGTCGACGACTTCCTGCGGCGGGGCCGACGACCCGGCCAGCACCTCGGCGCGTTCGGACCACAGCTCGGACAGCGTGAGGTTTAGTGGCTCGTCGTCGATGTTGAGCGCGACCAGCAGCGCGTCGTCGCCACTTCGGGTCGCATAAACGTATTGCCGGTTGTCCAGCCGCAACGAGGTCGTGGATGCCGTGTGCAGCCATGGGTGCCGCCGCCGCAGCCCGATCAGGTATTGGTGCAAACTCCACATCTTGGTGCCGAAGTCGTCTACTGGCGCTGGGGGAGAGCCGAACTCGGGGCGCACCGCGTCATCCCCGCCGTAGCGCTCTTCCTTGACGCCGCGAAATCCGAGCTCGTCGCCGGCGTACACGCTGGGCACACCACCGAGGGTCAACAAGAGCACCAGCGCATGCGCCACATGGTCGAGACGGTCGAGTTGAGTGGCGATCCGGGTGACGTCGTGATTGCCGATGAAAGTCAGCGGAGCGAAGCTGGCCAGCAATGCGTTGTGGCGCTGCAATGCCCAGTCCAGTTCGAAGAAGTTACCGTCATTCAGGCTGCTCCAGATCGCCTTCCACAGCTCGTACTGAGTGGCCGAATCGAAACGGGCCCCATCGACGACCGTCGCGTAGTCGCCGTGGATGAGCTCGCCGACGAACCAGGCATCCGGAAAGCGCTCACGCACCCTGGGCAACGTCGCCGCCCAGAATTGCTGCGGCACAGCGTAAGCCGCGTCCAGCCGCCAGCCGTCCGCGCCGCGCTGCAACCAATGCGTCATCACGTCGACGACGTAATCGACGACTTCCGGGTTCTCATGGTTGAGGGTGATGAGCCCGGGATGACCTTCGAAGGTGTCAAAACGCCCGGGACGTCCCCGAAACCAGCCGGCTGCTGAGCTGTCGTCGGCGACCTGTTGATACTTTCCGAATTCCACGCCGACGTGATTGAACACGCCGTCGAGCAACACGCGCAGGCCGCGTTGACGCGCCTCGGCGACGACGTAGTCGAAATCATCGTCGTCGCCCAGCCGCGGGTCAATGCGGTAGTGATCGGTGGTGTCGTAGCCATGCGTGCTCGAGGCGAAGATCGGCCCCAGCGCAATCCCCGATGTACCCAATGCGATGGCGTGGTCGAACCAGCTGACGATGCGCCGCAGCCGGTGTTCGCCCGTGGTCGCCGGCGCCGATCCCTCCGGAAAGGCGCCGACGAAACCCAGCGGATAAATCTGCCACCAAATCGCGTGTCCCACCCAGGATGCGGTCACGACGCAACGATCAGCCGACGGCAGCCAGCGTTTCGGCGGTGCTGATCGCTTGCGCCACGCCGGCAACGATTGACGCGACCTTCAGCGCTTCCAAGATCGCCTCCCGATCGACACCGGCCTCTCGCAGCGTGTGCTCGTGGGCAACAACGCAGTGCGAACACCCGTTGATCGACGACACTGCGAAAGACCACAGCTCGAAGTTTGCCTTATCCACACCCGGATTGCCGATGATGTTCATCCGCAGACCCGGACGCAGGTCGTCGTACTTGCCTTCCAAAAAGCCGCGGCCGCGGTAGAACACATTGTTCATACCCATGATGGACGCGGCTCCCAGCGCCGCGTGATACGCCTCGGCGGACAGCACGTCCGCCGCCTCGGCGCCAATCTCGCTCAGCACCTGGGCGTTTCGCGTCGCCGCGGCACTGGCCAGCAAGGTGCCCCACAGCTGCTCCTCGTTGAGCACAGTGCTGCGGGCGATCGAACCCAGATTGAGCTTCAAATCCTTCGCGTACTCCGGCAGCGCTTCCTTCAGATTTTCGATGCTCATCACAACCTCCAGATCAGCCGAGAATTACGCAGATTCCTTGAGCAGTTCGCCGGCGTCCAGCGTCGGGTCGCCCTTGCGCCAGTTGCAGGCGCACAGCTCGTCGGACTGCAAGGCGTCCAGGACACGCAGCACCTCGTCGACGTTACGGCCCACGGATCCCGCGGTCGCCGAAACGAATTGGATCTCGTTGTTGGGGTCGACGAGAAAGGTCACCCGGTCAGCCACGCCGTCAGCGTTGAGCACTCCGGTGGCCAAGCTGAGCTCCCGCTTGAGGTCCGAAAGCATCGGGAATGGCAGCTTCTTGAGGTCCTCGTGCTGTGCGCGCCAGTTCAAGTGCACGAACTCGCTGTCGATGGACACGCCCAAGACCTGCGTGTCACGGTCGGAGAACTCGTCGTTCAGCTTGCCGAACGCCGCAATCTCGGTTGGGCACACAAAGGTGAAGTCCTTCGGCCAGAAGAACACCAGCCGCCACTTGCCGGGGTGGTCGTCGCTCGAGATCGTGGCGAAGTAGTCACCGGGTTGCTGGGCATCGATTTTCGACAGGTCGCCACCGACCAACGCGGTCAGTTCGTAGGCGGGGAACTGATCGCCGATTGTCAACAGAGACATACCACTCCTTATTTGGATCTTGTCAAGATTAGCCGTCAATAACCATGATGGCCTGAGCGGTATCTGAAGTAAAGGTGATATGTCGCACTATGATGATAGGTATGACCGATAAGAGTTTTCAGCCGACCCTCGCCGGGTTGCGCACGTTCGTCGCGGTAGCCGAGAAGCATCATTTTGGCAGTGCGGCAACAACTCTCGGAGTCAGCCAGTCGACGCTGTCGCAGGCGCTCGCCGCATTGGAAACCGGCCTGGGCACCCGGCTCGTCGAGCGGTCCACCCGACGGGTCCGGGTGACCACCGAGGGCATGCAACTACTGCCGCTAGCCCAGGCCGTGACGGCGGCGGCTGATGCGTTCAGCGCCGCCGCCGCGGGTACGTCCGATCCGCTGACCGGCAACCTGCGCTTGGGGTTGATCCCCACCGTGGCGCCGTATGTGCTGCCGAGTGTGTTGGCTGGGCTGGGAGTTCGGCTGCCCGCACTGACCCTGCGGGTGATCGAAGATCAGACCGAACGGCTGCTGGCGGCGCTGCGGGATGGGGCTTTGGACGCGGCTTTGATCGCACTGCCCGCCGGCGCCAATGCGATCACCGAAATTCCGATCTACGACGAGGATTTCCTGCTCGCCGTACCGCCGGGGCATCCGCTGTCGGGCAAGCGTCGGGTGCCGGCCGCAGCGCTGGCCGAGTTGCCCCTGCTGTTGTTGGACGAAGGCCACTGCCTGCGTGACCAGGCCCTGGATGTCTGTCAGAAGGCTGGGGTACGAGCCGAACTTACCGATACCCGGGCGGCGTCGCTGGCGACCGCGGTGCAATGCGTAACCGGCGGCCTGGGAGTGACGCTGATCCCGCAGACTGCGGCGCCCGTGGAGGCCGCCCGCAGCCAGCTCGGCCTGGCGCAATTCGCCGTTCCGCGGCCGGGCCGGCGCATCGGTTTGGTGTTCCGATCCTCGAGTGGTCGCGACGAATCCTATCGGCGACTGGCCGAAATCATCGGGGAGTCGATCCACCGCGAACAGAACGTACGACTGGTCACCTGACGCGGGTGGCGGCGAAGGTAAGTTCAGCCCATGGAGAAGGTGATCGCCGTCCTGATGCGTGCCGACTCGAGCGACGATTGGTGCGCTCGCCAACGAGGTCCGGTCGCCGACGCGCTATTAGAGCTGGGCTTGCCGGGGCTGTCGGTTAACGTCCGTGACGACGCGGTGCGCCACTCACTGATGACGCTGACGACACTGGACCCACCGGTCGCCGCGGTGGTCAGCTTGTGGACCCAACAGTGCTATGGCGAGCAGCTGACGGCCGCGCTGGACCTTCTCGCAGGCGAATGCGACCAACTGGCTGCATACCTGGTCGCCGAATCAATCCCGTTGCTTGCTGCGACTGTCGAGCCCGGTTCTCGCACAACGGGTTTGGCAAATATTGCGCTACTGCGCCGGCCCACCGACATGGACCAGGCCAGCTGGCTGAGCCGTTGGCAGGGTCACCACACCTCGGTGGCCATCGAGACGCAGTCGATATTCGGCTACACCCAGAACTTTGTGGTCCGAACGCTCACTCCCGGAGCGCCGGGAATCGCCGGCATCGTCGAGGAGTTGTTCCCTGCGGAGGCGATCACCGATCTCAAGGCATTTTTCGGCGCTGCCGATGACGACGACTTGCAGCATCGCTTGAGCGAGATGATCGCCAGCACAAGTGCATTTGGCGCCAACGAGAACATCGACACGGTGCCGACGAGCCGCTATGTGTTCAGGACGCCGTTTCGAACGTGAGGGACCGAAGATGACGACACTGAAAGACGCCGTGGCGCTGGCCGCGACCGAAAGCGGCCTGGCGGTGGTCTCCACCGTGCGCGCCGATCAAACCGTGCAGGCATCGCTGGTCAATGTCGGTCTGTTGGCGCACCCGGCCACCGGGGAAGCCGTGCTCGGCTTTACCACCTACGGCAAGGTCAAACTCGCCAATCTTCGGACGCGACCGCAACTGGCCATCACCTTCCGCAATGGATGGCAGTGGGCGACCGTCGAGGGCCGCGCCGAGCTGGCCGGCCCGGATGACGCGCAGCAGTGGCTGGCTGACGGCGACCAATTGCGGCTGCTGCTCCGCGAGGTCTTCACCTCCGCGGGTGGCAGCCACGACAACTGGGACGAGTACGACCGGGTGATGGTCGCCGAGAAGCGCGCTGTGGTGCTGATCGCGCCAACCCGCGTCTACAGCAACGGGTGACGCGGGGCGGGCGTCGCGGCAAGGTTAGGCTGCAGCCGTGACGCTGCAGATCGACGACCACAACCGGGTGCGCACGCTGACGCTGAACCGGCCCGAAGCACTCAACGCTTTCAACGAAGCCCTTTACGACGCCACCGCCCAGGCGCTGCTGACCGCTGCCGAGGACCCCGAGGTCGCGGTGGTGTTGCTGACCGGCACCGGCCGCGGCTTCAGCGCCGGCACCGATCTCGCCGAGATGCAGGCGCGTATCACCGATCCCGACTTCACTGAGGGCAAGTACGGATTTCGCGGCTTGATCGACGCACTGAGCAGCTTTCCCAAACCTTTGATCTGTGCGGTGAACGGTGTCGGGGTCGGCATCGGCGCCACCATTCTCGGTTATGCCGACCTGGCATTCATGTCGTCGACGGCACGGCTGAAGTGCCCGTTCACCAGCCTCGGTGTCGCACCAGAAGCGGCCTCGTCCTATCTGCTGCCGCAGCTGGTGGGGCGGCAGAACGCGGCCTGGCTGCTGATGTCCTCGGAATGGGTCAGCGCCGACGAAGCACTGCGCATGGGCCTGGTCTGGCGGGTCTGCGATCCCGAAGAATTGCTGCCCGAAGCGCGTCGGCACGCCGAAGTCCTTGCTTCCCGGCCTATTTCGAGTCTGATGGCGGTCAAGCACACCATGCTTGAACCGGTCCGTCCGGAGATCGGCGCCGCGACGGCGCGGGAAAACGCCCATTTCGCCGAGCTGATGGGGACCCAGGCCAATGCCGCGGCGTTGGCCGATTTCACCGATCGGAAAAGGAACTAACTTCGGGTTGCGAGCGCAGCCTGGCCGTCGGCTAGAGCAACGCCGCGGGCTCGAGTTCGGACGACGCGGCCAAGATGGCCCGAAGGGTGCGCCGGCAGCGGCCACAGTCGCCGCCCGCCCCGCACATTGCCGCAATCTCCTTGGAGGTTGAAGCACCCTGCGCGACGGCATCGGACACCGTTTGATTGGTGGCGCCGACACACAGACACACGTACATCAACACACTCCCAGTGGGCGAGCAGTAGCCGGGACAGGGCTCGTATTAGTGGAGTCTAACCTAAGTAGGTTAGTGGACGCTAACCTAACTTTGTGTGACCTTGCCCCCTGCACCGACGCACTGAGCGCAGCCAAACCTTGCTGGAACATTCGAAATTTGCATGGCAAAGTGCTGGTACGGCCCGGCACGGTGGGCTCCAGCCCAGCCCACCTGCAGCGGCCAGACATGACTGCCTTCACACGCATAGGGGAATGACATGCAAGGTGATCCAGATGTTTTGCGCCTGCTCAATGAGCAGCTGACCAGTGAGCTGACCGCGATCAACCAGTATTTTCTGCACTCCAAGATGCAGGACAACTGGGGCTTCACCGAGGTCGCCCAGCACACCCGCGCGGAATCCTTCGATGAGATGCGCCACGCCGAGGCCATCACCGACCGCATCTTGCTGCTGGACGGCTTGCCGAACTACCAGCGCCTCTTCTCGTTGCGCATCGGCCAGACGCTTCGCGAGCAATTCGAGGCCGACCTGGCGATCGAGTACGAGGTATTGAACCGTCTCAAGCCCGGCGTCATCATGTGCCGCGAGAAGCAGGACAGCACCAGCGCCTTCTTACTCGAGCAGATCATCGCCGACGAGGAAAACCACGTCGACTACCTGGAGACTCAGCTTCAGCTAATGGAAAAGCTGGGCGAAGAGCTGTACTTGGCGCAATGCGTCTCACGGCCGCCGGGCTCGATCGCGTAATCCGGCGGAGCCTCGCACGCGGGTTCGGCCTGCCGAGCGTCCAACCGCTGTAACGGCGGGGTAGCCGTTAGCATCGGACGCTGACGGAAGGCAGGCATGACGAGCCCGACAGCAGCATCGCCCCAAGCAAATCCGGCAGCACATGCCGAATCCAATAGCGAGCTGATCAGCCCGCAACGCCGCAACCTGATTTTCGTCGCGATCGCGCTCGGGATGCTGCTCGCGGCGTTGGACCAGACCATCGTCGCGACAGCGCTGCCGACCATCGTTGCCGATCTCGGCGACGCCGGTCATCAATCCTGGGTGGTCACCAGCTATCTGCTGGCGTCGACGATCGTCACCGCGCTGGTCGGCAAACTCGGTGACTCCTTCGGACGCAAGCGCGTGTTTCAGGTCGCCGTGGTCTTCTTCGTCATCGGCTCAATCTCGTGTGGGCTGTCGCAGTCGATGGCCATGCTGGTGGGATCGCGGGCTCTGCAGGGGATCGGCGGCGGCGGGATCACCGTCACGGCCAGCGCGTTGATCGGGGAAGTGGTTCCGCTTCGGGACCGGGGTCGCTACCAAGGCATCCTGGGTGCGGTCTTCGGTGTCACCACGGTCGTCGGCCCACTGCTGGGCGGCTACTTCACCGACTACCTGACCTGGCGGTGGGCATTCTGGGTCAACGTGCCGGTCTCGGTGCTGGTCATCTTCGTTGCGGCGGCGGCCATCCCGTCGCTGGCCTCGTCCACCAAGCCGGTCATCGACTACGCCGGAATCGTGTTGGTCGGTCTGGGTGCCTCCGGTCTGACGTTGGCGACCAGCTGGGGCGGCACCCTCTACCCGTGGGGCTCGCCGACGATCATCGGGTTGTTCGTGGGCGCAGCTGCCGCACTGGTTGCATTCGTATGGGTGGAAAGCCGTGTGGCGCAGCCGATCCTGCCGCCTCGATTGTTCGCCAGCCCGGTATTCAGCGTCTGCTGCGTGTTGTCTTTCGTGGTGGGCTTCGCGATGTTGGGCGCAATGACGTTTCTGCCGACCTACATGCAGTACGTGGATGGCGTGTCGGCCACGACCTCTGGGCTGCGCACGCTGCCGATGGTGATCGGGATGCTGATCACCTCAACCGGCAGCGGCACGTTGGTAGGCCGGACGGGTCGCTACAAGATCTTTCCGGTCGCCGGCACCGCACTGATGGCGACCGCGTTTGTGCTGATGTCGCGAATGGATCCGTCCACTTCGGCGCTGGTGCAGTCGATCTATCTGATCATCCTGGGAGCCGGGATCGGCTTGTCGATGCAGGTGCTGGTTCTGATCGTGCAAAACACCTCGAATTTCGAAGATCTCGGCGTCGCCACCTCGGGTGTGACGTTCTTCCGGACCATCGGAAGTTCTTTTGGTGCGGCGATATTCGGATCGCTGTTTTCGAACTTCCTCAAAGGCAGGATGGGTGCGGCCCTGGCGGTCAGCGGCGTGAGTCCCGATGCGGTCGGTTCACCGGGGGCCCTGCACCGACAACCACACAACGTGGCCGCGCCGATCGTGCAGGCCTATTCCGAATCGTTGAGCCAAGTATTCCTCTGCGCGGCACCGGTGGCCCTGCTCGGGTTTGTGCTGGCGTTGTTTTTGCGCGAGGTGCCGCTGCGCGACATCCACAACAGTGCAGTTGATTTGGGTGACGGGTTCGGAATGCCGAACACCGATACCCCGGAAAGGCTGCTGGAGAACGCGATCGCACGCATGCTGCGCGGCGACCCCGGGGTGCGATTGCGCAGCATCGCCATGCGGGATGATTGCCGGCTCGACGTCGCCGGACTATGGGGCGTGATGCGCATCTACCGCTATGCGCAGATGTACGGGACGGCTCGTCTCACCGACATCGGCGACAACCAACGACTTCCCTTCGAGGTCTTAGAACCCACGTTCGGCCGGCTCGCGGCGACCGGCTACGTGCAGCGCGACGGGGACAAAATGTGGCTGACCCCGGCCGGGGCGCAGCAGGTCGATTACGTGTACTCGTTGCTGCTCGCCTGGATCGTCGACAGGCTGGGCCGCTCACCCAGCTACCAGGGCCGGCCGGACCGACAGGCAGTGGAAGACGCGCTGCAGCACGTCGCGCATCGGGTTCTCACGCAACGTGATTGGCACGACGACGCACCCAGTACGACACAGCTACCCGCCGGTAGCGGCGGCCACCGGTAGGTGTTTGTCTGAAATCCGCGGCGCGGGCGTACCATCACGCCATGAGCCGAATCGGAACATTCGCTGACGACGATGTCTACGGCTGGGCGACCAAGTCCCCAGACCTCGGTATCGCAATCGCCAACTTCAGCCAGGCCGTCTACACGAAGAACCGGCTGCCACTGCGCACCCGCGAGCTGGCCCGCGCGGTGATCGCCCACGACAACGAATGCGTGGTGTGCCTCAACGCCCGCGATGCCGATGGTGCGGCGGCAGGTGTCGACGAACAGCTCTACGAGCACGCGGAGGAGTGGCGCACCTGGCCGGGATACAGCGAGCAAGAGCGCCTTGCGGCTGAATTCGCGCACCGGTTCGGTACCGAGCACACCAAGTTGCGTGACGACGAGGACTTCTGGAGCCGGTGCAACGAGCACTTCTCCGAAGAGTTGATCGCCGACCTCGCCCTGTCGTGTGCACTGTGGGTCGGCATGGGACGCACACTGCGGACCCTCGATATCGGCCAGGCTTGCCAGCTGACACTGCCCAGCCGCGCGTAAACCGTCCACCGGGACTGGCGGTCAAGGCTGCCGTGACAGCCACACCTGTTGCGGCCGCGGCAATCGCGCAGCTGGAGGCCGAGGGCGTCGACACTGTCATCGGCACCGTCGTCAACCCGGCCGGACTCACGCAGGCCAAGGTGGTGCCGCTCCAGCGGACCACCATGTTCGCCGATCCGGGTTTGGGCGCCAGCCCCTCGTGGCACGCCTTTACCATCGACCAGACCGGCATCGCCTTTACCGACGACGTCGGCGTGGTCGGTGATCAACGCGTCCGCATCGACCTCTCGGCATTGCGCATCATCGGCGACGGTTTGGCCTGGGGCCCCGCCGCCTTCTTCGAGCAGGACGGGACACCGGTCCCGGTGTGCGGCCGCGGAACGTTGAGCCGGGTCGACGCGGCGCTCGAGCAAGCCGGCGTCAAGGCGATGGTCGGCCACGAAATCGAGTTTGTTCTCGTCGATCCCGGCGGGGACCGATTGCCGTCGACGCTGTGGGCGCAGTACGGGCTGGCCGGTGTGCTCGAACACGAGGCGTTCGTCCGCGATGTGATCGCAGCGGCCGCGACCGCCGGCGTTGGGATCGAGCAGTTCCATCCCGAATACGGGGCCAACCAATTCGAGATCTCCCTGTCACCGCTACCGCCGGTAGCGGCTGCCGACCAGCTGGTGCTGGCCCGGATACTCCTCGGCCGCGCTGCCCGCCGCCACGGCCTGCGCATCAGCCTGTCCCCGGTCCCGTTCGCGGGAGGCGTCGGATCCGGTGCCCACCAGCACTTCTCGCTGGCCAGCGCGGATGGCCCACTGTTTTCCGGGGGAGCAGGCGCGGCAGGAATGAGTGCGGCGGGGGAGAGCGCGGTGTCCGGCGTGCTGGACGGATTGCTGGAGGCTCAGGGCGTGCTGTGCGGTTCGATCGTCTCCGGGTTGCGGATGCAACCGGGTAACTGGGCCGGGGCCTACGCCTGCTGGGGTACCGAGAACCGGGAAGCGGCAGTGCGATTCGTCAAGGGCGGCCCGAGCGCAACGCACGGCAGCAACGTCGAAGTCAAAGTCGTCGATCCGTCCGCCAACCCCTACCTCGCCTCGGCCGCAATCCTGGGTCTGGCGCTCGACGGAATCCGCCGGAATGCGGTATTGCCGCCGGAGACCACCATCGACCCCGCCAAAATATCTGAATCCGACCGCGAGCGGGCCGGCATCCGGCGTCTTCACGAATCGCAGCTGGATGCGATTGCGGCACTGGACAATTCGACACTACTACGCGGCATCCTCGGCGATGCCGCGGTAGACATGGTCGTCGCGGTGCGCCGGCTGGAGCACGACCGCTACGGCGATCTGGGCCCCGAGCAGTTGGCGGACAAGTTCCGGATGGCGTGGAGTCTCTGACATGTCTTCGGCGCTGTCGCTGCACATCGGCGAAGTGGAGTTGATCGACCAGCACGTCCACGGTTGCTGGTTACAGCAACCGGACCAGCCCAGGTTCGAGAACGCCCTCAATGAGGCCAACACCGAGCCGCTGGTGGATTCGGGTTTCGATTCACAACTCGGCTTCGCCGTGCGCGCCCACTGCGGCCCCATCCTGGGGTTAGCTAAACATGTTGAGTCACAACTTTATTGGGAACGCCGCAACGAGTTCGCCGAGCGAGAGCTGGCCGGCCTGTTCCTGTCGGCAGCCGGGGTGAGCGACTGGCTGGTGGATACCGGCATCGGCACTGATGTAGCGGAGGTTGCCGAGCTGAGCGCGCTGTCCGGCGACCGCGCTCACGAAATCGTGCGGCTGGAACAAGTCGCCGAGCAAGCCGCCCAGATACCCGGAGACTACGCGTCCGCCTTCGGCGAGATCCTGCACCTCCGGGCGGCCGACGCGGTTGCCACCAAGTCCATCCTGGCTTACCGGGGCGGGTTTGACGGCAATCTGACCGAGCCGTCGGAGTCGCAGGTCGCCGAGGCCGCCGGCCGCTGGCGTGATCGCGGCGGTGTCCGGTGCGACGATCGGGTACTGCTGCGCTTCGGGCTGCACGAGGCGCTGCGACTCGGCAAGCCGCTACAACTGCACGTCGGGTTCGGCGACCGGGACTGCGATCTGCATAAGACGAATCCGCTATATCTGCTGGACTTCTTACGGCAGTCGAAAGACACCCCGATCGTGTTGCTGCATTGCTATCCCTACGAGCGGGAAGCGGGTTATCTGGCGCAAGCCTTCAACAACGTGTATCTCGATGGCGGGCTGAGTGTGAACCACCTCGGAGCTCGCGGACCCGCGTTCATCGCCCGGCTGCTGGAGATGGCGCCCTTTCGCCGAATCCTGTACTCGTCAGACGGATTCGGCCCGGCCGAGCTGCATTTCCTGGGCGCGACGTTGTGGCGCACTGGTATTCACCGGGTGCTGCGCGGCTTCGTCGACCGCGACGAGTGGAGTGAGGCGGATGCGATCCGGGTGGTCGATCTCATCGCCCACGAGAATGCCGCCCGGATCTATCGGCTTGGCGTCAAAGCGGAATAAACCGGCGCAGCTTCCCGCTGGCGTGGTGACGGATCGTCTTTCTCTTCATAATGATTCACGACCTTGAATTCCGTGAGCCACCTGCTGGCGTTTCGAGTTAGGTCCGAACGGTGGCTAGCCGTCTGGTATCAGACCTGATCCCGAACCGAACGAGTCACCGGTTATCCAGCACCTTGGGCCGGCCGATTGATTGACCGCGGGCACGACGCGACTCACGTGCTGCTGTCCGTCTGTTTGTTGGGATCGGTAGCAAGGCGGGAGTTGTGTACTTGCGGCGACGCCGCGCCGAAGCGGCAGGTGCACAGAAAGGCATCCACCATGAAGACCCATCGGATCATTGCTGGGGCGCTGCTGGCAGGCGGCGTCGCGGTAGCCGGATTGGGGCTGGGCGTAGGTACCGCTCAGGCCAGCCCCGGAGACCTACGCTGGTGCCCCGGGGACCCGCCGCCGAAGGCACTACAGCGGATGCCCGACGGCAGCACGATAGTCACTACCGTCAACCCAGCTTGGGATACGAATGTCTGCCACGACTACGTCATGAGAGAGGGCCAAGTTGGGGAAGGGCTCTCTTGCCCGCTGCCCCAAATCCAGTGGTTTCAGTGTCCACCGGGTAGGACCCCTGCCGCGCTCATACCGCTGGTCCCCAATAGGTAATTGATGGCCTGACCCCAGCCAGGTGAAAAAGCGAATCGAGGAGCCCGTCAGACTAGCGCCGACGCGTCAAAGATCCAGCTCGTATCCGCATTCGCGAGGTTCTCGAAATGGTTGGGCGGCGCGAAGCTGACCAGGCTGTTCATGTCCCAGTAGTCTTTCCAGACCGTGACTTTTCCGTCGACGACCTGATGAACGGTGACGAATCGTAGAACCCCTTGCTCACCCGTTTCGAAAGTCCACGTTTCCGAATGTTCGTAAATGACGTCGGGGCCATTGGATACCAGAAGTCCGTCGTGGTTCTCGTAGCCCGCCAACGACGCCAGCCCCATTCGGAGCCGTTTCACAATGTCTTCGGTACCGCGCGCCGCCAGCGCGGGAACCGGCATATCCACATAAAGGCAGTCGTCCGCCAGGAATGTGGCAACCGCATCCCAATCTCGGCGCGAAAGTGCGCGCCACAGCCCGAGCACCACGTCGTCGACCGAGATCGTGGAAGGTTCTGTCATAGCGGCAAATAAACCCGGTTGCCGGACGGGTGTCAACCACCGTTTTCCGGTGGATACTCGCCAGGGTGACCTCGCTACGGCGGTACCTCGCCGAGGAAATTGCGACCGACCACCTCGCCGGCCTGTTGACCAGACGCGAAGCCATCAGACGGTTGGCTCTACTCGGCATGGCCGCTTCGGCCGCGACCGCGCTGATCGCCGCCTGCTCCGACGAGCAGGACGAAGCCCGCACGCCTCCCGTCAGCCCCGAGACTTCACCTGCTCCAGTGCGGCCGCCCGGGATGGCGAATGCCCAGCCCACCTCGCCGATCACCTGGCGGGGCCAGCAGGGCGAACTTCAAGGGGCGTGGGTGCAAGCCGCCAGTTCCAAGGGTGCTGTGTTGGTCATCCACGAGAACAAGGGATTGAACGACTGGGTGCGGTCGGTGGCCGGCCGGCTGGCCGGGACCGGGTATTCGGCGCTGGCCATCGACCTGCTTTCCGAGAAAGGTGGGACCGCCACCTTCGGCGATCCGGCGCAAGCCACGGCGGCGCTGGGCGCGATCGCGCCGGAACAGTTCACCCATGACCTGAACTCCGGTGTCGCGGAATTGAAATTGCGGGCTCCGGGACAGAAAGTCGCCGTGCTCGGCTTCTGCTTCGGCGGCGGACTGGTATGGCAACTATTGGCCAACGGCGCCTTGGGAGTCTCGGCCGCGGTCCCGTTTTATGGCCCGCTACCCGATAAGCCCGACTTCACCGGATCCAAGGCAGCGGTACTGGGCATTTACGCGGCCCTGGACACCCGCGTCACCGGATCCCAATCGGCGGCCAAAGCCGCGCTCGATCGGGTTGGATTAATCAACGACCTGGTCATCGAACCCGATGCCGACCACGCGTTCTTCAACGACACCGGCCCCCGCTACAACGCCGCCGCAGCAGCCGATGCCTGGAAGAGACTGTTGGAGTGGTTCGGCCGCTACCTCGCGCCGCAATGATCTAGTCGATCGGCGCCATCGACCGTGACCGATCAAGAGCGACCGGCAACGCGGCCCACCCACGCAACACCCGGGTGTTGCGCCTACTGCCGGTACCGGCGGCTCGCGCGTCGGGGAAGCGCTCGAAGAATGTGCGCAGGCCAACCTCCCCCTCGGCACGGGCGAGCGCGGACCCAACGCAAAAGTGCCTGCCTCCGGAAAACGCGAGATGCCTTCCCGCATTGGGACGTTCGATGTCGAAGCGATGCGGATCGGGGAACACGACCGGATCCCGGTTGGCAGCTGCCAGATATACCACCACTAAATCGCCGCGTTCGATCCGTTTGCCTGCTGCCTCAACATCTTTGAGGGCAACCCGTGCGGTGAGCTGTACCGGCGAGTCCAGCCGCAGGATCTCCTCAACGGCGTTGGGCCACAACTCAGGACGCTCGCGCAGCGTGCGGAGGTGCTCAGGGGTGTCCAGCAACAGGCGAATTCCGTTGCCCAACAGGTTCACTGTCGTTTCAAAGCCAGCAGCCAGCACCAGGCCGGCGATCGCCAGCAATTCGGTTTCGTCGAGATGCGTTTCGGCAGAGCCGCTTTCAGAGGCCTGGATAAGCTGGCTCATCAAATCGTCACCCGGGGCGCGCCGCAATTGCCGCAGATGATCAGCCAGCCAGGCGTTGAATCCAGCGATGCCGTCCTGCACGCTGCGGTACTGCCGCCACGGCAGGCCGATGTCCAGGCTCGGCGCCGCGAGCTCACCGAACTCCAGCACCCGCGTGCGGTCTTGGTCGGGGACACCCAAGATATCGCTGATGATCGCGACCGGAAGCAGCGAGCAGTACCGTCCGACGACGTCCACGACACCAGATTCGTCAGCCAGCTGGTCCAGCAGGCCGACGGCAGTCTGCTCGACCCGCTCGCGTAGGCCGGCAACCGCCCTCGGAGTGAACACGGCCGAGATCGACTTGCGGTATCGCGTGTGGTTCGGTGGCTCGACGGCCAGCAACGACGGCGGTCGCAGCGGATGGAGCAGATCATCACGGGTCCGGCGCTCCAGCCAGGCAAGCGGCTTAGGCAGATTGGACCCCATCATCAGCACCCGGAAGTCCTCGGATCGCAACAGTTCACTGGCGAGCCCGTGGTCGACGGCCAAGTAACTGACGCGACTTTTTACCAGCGGGCCGAGCGCCCGTACTTCGTCGTAGAACGGCACCGGGTTGTCCGCCACCGCTGGATCGGCGATCAACCGGGAATTCAAATCACCCCGCCGGACCCCGACCGCCGCGGCGCCCCGGAAAAATCCGTGCATCGCAAGCCAATGCAACCTCTCCTTCACAGCCCCTCCATCGAAGTGGTCGTCTTCGTCCAGCGTAGGCGGAAGGTGGGCTTTACCGCTCAGCAGTCAGCGGTGAGCTTGAAGTCAGTGGTGATGACCTTGTTGGGATTGCTGGTGTTGATGCCGTATGCGCTGCCGGTGATGGTGTAGGAGGTGTTATTCAAGTCGACATGGGCGTCGCCCACCCCGCCTTGCCAGAAGCTGCCGGTAAACCCACCGAAGTTGCGAATCTTCACCCACTGCGGGATGGCCCGATAGCCGCTGAGCAGCACCACCGCTTCCACCTGGCTGTCACGGTCACGGATATCGATGGTCCGGTACCCCTGTAGTTGACTGCACTGCGCAGGGCGCGTGGCGTGCGTAGCCCCGTCGATGGTCAAGTGTGCCGCCGCGCGTGGCGTGGTCGGGGCGTTCGCGCATCCCGCGACGCCGGCGACCACGATTGCAACGGCGACCAAGCCTCTGAGCACCAGTCCGCTCCTTACTACCGATCCGACATCAGGCCGGGCAGCGATTTGACGATGCGCGCTCGCACAAATTCCGGGCTCACACCCTTGAGCAGGTCGATCAATCGAATGCTCTTCGGCACATACCAATGCAGCCGTTTCGGATGGTGGTAAGCCTGCCACGCCACCTCTGCCACGCTGCTCGCGGGCATCAACCGGAACAGGCCCCTCTTGGGCGCGCTGGCACGGAGCTCGTCGACGGAGATCGAGGCCTCGCCGCCGCCGGAGTGGTTGCGGGTCGAGGTCAGGATGGCGGTGTCAATCAGGCCAGGCAACACATCGGCGACCCGCACACCATGTCGATGCCATTCCACGCTGAGCGCCTCGGTCAGTCCTTTGACCGCGTGCTTGGTCGACGAGTAGACGGCGATGCGCGGCATCCCGTACGTGCCCGACGACGACGACGTCGAGAACATGAGGCTGCCCGGTGTCTTCTTGAGGTAGGGGAGCGAGCTGTAGGCGCCGGTCACCACTGCTTTGTAGTTCACCTCGATGAGGCGCATGGCGGCTTCGTGGGGCACGTCTTCGAACCAACCGGATTCGCCGATGCCGGCGTTGTTCCACATCATGTCCAGTCCGCCACCGACGTTGTCTGCGCAGAAGTCGGCCAGCGCGCTGTCCAGGGCCGCCTTGTCCGTCACATCGATGGCGCGGGTCCACAACCGCTCGGACCCCAGCTCTGTGCGCAGCGCCGCCAGGCCGTCGCCGCTTCGGTCCACCGCACCGACGCGCCAGCCGTGGCTGTGGAAGAGTTTGGCTCCCTCGCGGCCCATGCCGCTGGCCGCACCCGTGATGAAGACCGATTTCACGACGCCTGGCATGTAAGCCTTCCCGTCAGCCCGTCTCGACCACGTCTTTGATGCGGTTCAGCGTCTTCGCCATATCACGGACGTTGCGCCGCTTCCGCAGAAAACCGCCAAACAGCCAATACACGCCGAGCCAGGGCGCCGGGGTCAGCCGAAACGACTCCGTCACGTCGGTGCCGTCGCCCGCCGGCGCCAACCGGTAGTGCCAGTTGTTCACCGCCCGGTCGCCGAGCAGAACCGAAAAACCGAATTCACGGCCAGGTTCACAGGCGGTCACTTCACAGGTCGTCCAATAAACGGGACCTATTTCATTTCGCCGAACATGGCCGCGAAATTTCGCGCCGAGTGCCGGGCCGGTCGCATCGCCCACCCACTCCGCTTCCATTACTTCGGGGGAGAACCGCCCAGTGTTACGGACATCCGCGATCAGATCCCAGACCTTGTCCGCGGGGGCCGCCATGTGAACCGTTGCCGAACCTTCCATGCCCCGATCCAAACACATGTCTGGACCGGGTCATAGACCCTTGCCACTAGTGCGGGACGGCTGCCTGGATGAGCCCGTTGATGATCTCCTTGATGCCCTGCGCAGGATGCGAGTACCACCCGATCGGCAGGCCCGATTGAGCACCGCACTTCGGCCACGCCTCGACCCCGTTGTCAGCGAAAAGTCGGTTGGCAACGGCGATTTGCTGCTCTCTGGAGGCTGCTGCGGGGTTGCCGACACCGCCGTAGCGGGCCCAGGTGTCCGGTTTGAATTGCAATCCGCCATATTCACCGTTTCCGGTGTTGGCATGCCAGTTGCCACCGGACTCACACTGCGCGATCGCATCCCAGTTTGGGGTGGGCGCGGCGCCGGCTTCGGCGGTGGACGGACCAAGCAACGCTGCAACGAACCCGCCAACGATGGCAGCCTTGACGAGAGGCTTGGCGAGACTTCTCATGTCAAGCAATTCGGCACGTGTGTACAAAGCGTTACCGATTTGATTGTCTCGCGAGATAAGAAGTTTATGGCATTTTTATGGCAAGAACTTCAGATTAGTTAGACCAGCAAACATCAGGAGCAATACGACTGCGTCGCCGTACTCAGCGCCCGCTGATACAGGCTGTCGAGCTGGCGAGCCTGCACGACGTCGTGCCTGGCGGCGTCGAGCTGTCCGGGACACCGCGGCGAGCGCAACAGGTCCCAGTTGGCTGCGATGTGGGTCAGCATCGTCTGGTTGAGACCGTCGATCGCCGACCGAGATGCCGCCAGGTCGGGAGGACCGGCTGGGGCGCCGGGCGGGTTGAGCTTCCAATCAGCGAACCGCTGGTATTCGATCGCTTCGGTGGCGTTGATCTGATCGCCGAATACCCGGGTGACGTAGGTCGGGTCGATGTGTTCACCGGCGGCATCGGCGCTCAGCTTGGCGAGTTCTTCTTGCACGCGACCCGGATCCTCAATGGCGCCATGCGAATTCCATTTAAACGCGGCGACCGGCTCGGCGATTTGCAGCCGTTGCGCGGCGGCATCGACCAGCTCCGTCAGCGCGCTGGCGTCGGCTCGTGCGGGCGTTGTCAGCAGCGTGGCGAGCGGCAGCGTCAGCACCACGGAACGAACGGCCCTTAACGCGCTACTGCGCCTGACGTTGGTCGTCAAGCGCAGTAGCGACATCCGGCATTAAGGAGTTATCCGCCGCCACCTGGGGTTGCGCCCAAGCTGCTCTGCAGGTCACCCTTCATCGCGTTGAGCTGAGCTCCCCAGTACTCCCAGCTGTGGGTTCCGTAGTTGGGGAAGTTGAACACGGCGTTGTGGCCGCCCGCTGCGTTGTAGGCGTCTTGGAACTTCTTGTTGACGCCGATCATGAAGTTGCTCTCAAGGAAGGTAGCCGGCAAATTGGCACCGCCCAGTTCGTTCGGAGTCCCGTTGCCGCAGTACACCCAGAGCCGGGTGTTATTGGCGACGAGTTGGCCGACGTTGACCAGGGGGTCGTTGCGTTGCCATGCGGGGTCGCTATCTGGCCCCCACATGTCTTCCTTCTTGTAGCCGCCGGCATCGCCCATCGCCAGACCTATCCAGCTCTGCCCGGTGGACGGGCTGAGGTAGCCGGACAACGAACCGGCGTAGACGAACTGAGCAGGGTGGTAGATCGCCAGGTTCATCGACGATGCACCCGCCATTGAGATCCCGACCGCCGCGCTGCCGTTCGCCTTGACGCCCTTCTCCGACGACAGGTACCCGGGCAGCTCGCTGGTGAGGAACGTCTCCCACTTGTAGGTCGAGCAGCCCGCCTTTCCACAAGCCGGGCGATACCAGTCGGTGTAGAAGCTGGACTGGCCGCCGACCGGCATGACTATTGATAGGCCTGATTTGTAGTACCACTCGAACGCAGGCGTGTTGATGTCCCAGCCGTTGTAGTCGTCCTGGGCCCGCAACCCATCGAGGAGATACACCGCCGGAGAGCCTTGTCCGCCGCTCTGGAATTGGATCTTGATATTGCGACCCATCCCTGCGGACGGGACCTGCAGGTATTCGACGGGCAGGCCAGGCCGCGAGAATGCATTCGCGGTCGCCGCGCCGTCGGCAAGACCGATCAGGCCGGGCAGGGTCGCCGCCGCTGCCGCACCGACTAAAAGCCGGCGCCCCCAGGCCCGGATCTTCTCGCTCACGTCTGTCATACCTGCGCCCCTTGTCCTTTGGTCGTCGCGCCTGCTCTCGGCAAAATTTACCGTGCTAATAGGTCAAATGTCGATCTAGACGCGAAACCGTCTCGGTTTTGTTTCGGATGTCGCCATGAATAAAGCAGGTGTGATATCCGGGTCCCAAAGGCCGCACCGGCTCCCTCGCGCCCGAAAGCCCAGGCAGCAGGCCGGTCGTCAAGGACAGGGAGCCGAGGAGTGACCGCCGAGACCTCGGATACAACGCATCCCTAAATTCGAAATCGCCGGCCGATTTCGGCAATCGCTACTAGGCCACGCAATCGGACGAGTCTTTAACCGCATTCTCAAGCCGGAAAAATCGGCGGCGACGAAGTGGCCCCCAGTGGCGGGGCCGGCGGCCGCTCTCGCGTGTCCGAAGTCGGTTCGATGCGCGGTTGGAACGGTTTCGCGCTTGCGTTCGTCTCGGGATTTGGCATCGATGCACCCGAACGGCCGGGGACCGCGTAGGCTCTCTCGGAGCAAGCCGATGGAGACCACACGCAATCCCGGTCCGTTCCGGCTCTCAGGAATCACCGCACCCGCGGATTCGTCGTGCGCGACGCGTTGGTTTACCTGGGAACGCCGGAGTTCCGGGGACGATCGAGGTGCAGATTTTGGACACGGTACTGGGGCTATCAGTGACGCCAACCACCGTCGGGTGGGTCCTTGCTGAAGGACATGGCGCGGACGGCACCATCCTGGACCATCACGAGATGGCGTTGTTCGCCGGTCGCGGCGTGCCCGCCGTGAATACCGCGGAGCAAGTCACCGAAGAAGTCATGCGGGTGGACTCGCTGGCCTCGGCAAGCGATCACCATCTGCGGGTCATCGGAGTGACCTGGAACGACGAGGCCTCCGCCCAAGCCGCGTTGCTGTTGGAAGCATTGACCGATGCAGGGTTTGACAACGTCGTGCCGGTTCGGCTGCTCGAGGCCGTCGAAACGCTGGCGATAGCCATCGCGCCCGTCATCGGCTACGAGCAAACCGCCGTCTGCATCCTCGAACATGAGTCGTCGATCGTTGTGATGGTCGACAGCCACGACGGCGAGACACAGACGGTCATCAAGCAGGTCGGCGGCGGCTTCGACGGACTGCGGACCTGGCTGACCGGAATGTTCCACCGCAACGGCTGGCGACCCGGCGGAGTCGTTGTTGTCGGCGCCGACGATGACATCAACGGATTCTCGTGGCAGCTTGAAAATGCCTTGCCAGTACCCGTGTTCGCGCAAACCATGGCGCAGGTGACAGTCGCACGCGGGTCGGCACTGGCGGCAGCGGCGAGCACCGACTTCACCGACGATCAACTCGTGCCGCAGACCGATGAACCCGTTGCTGCGCCCGCGCGCAGGCCCGGTCACCGGTCCTATGCGGGAGCGATGGCCGCGTTGGCTGCCGGTGCGATTACCTTCGTCTGCTCGGCATCACTTGCGCTGGGCATTCAGCTCGAGCCGGACGCGCAGCACGGCACGACCAAGCACTCGACACCGACCCCGCAGGTCGCCGAAGGGGTCGTCCCGGCCGTCGCACCGCCGCCGGCCGCGCCACCCGCTCCTCGGCCGGCGGAGCCCGTCGGCGATCCGGTCGCGGCGGACCCAGGCGTGCCGTCGGCGGTGCCCGACGAGCAACAGGGCGGTGACGCGCGGCTGACGGATACCAATGGCCGACAGCCGTACCTGACCAGGGTGCTTGAGCACATCCCCGGCGACGCAGGCGATGCCGGACCGCGCGATCCCGCGCAGCCTTAATCTCGATACTTACCCGCGCCGGACCTCGTCCTTGGCGTGAACCGCCGTGAAAGCCACCGTCACGTCGTCGGCAACCTGCACCGAGCCCATCAGGATCGAATAGGGCTTGATCCCGTAGTCAGACTGACGGATCCCTGATTCGGCGGATATGCGCCACGCGTCCCCGAGATCCTCTGTGCGCAAGTCGATTACGTGCTCGCGCGCCTTATCCCTAACTTGCAGACTGCCGGTGATACGGTATCCCTCGGCGGTCTTGTCGATGACCTCGGCGGAGAATCTGATCTCAGGAAAGCGGCTGGCCTGCAACGATTTCAACGCATTCGACCGGATTACAACCTTTTCCGCGCCGGATAGCCCCTTGACGCCACCCTGGCCGCGCAACACCTCGAACGAATCAGTTTCGACTGCTAGCTCGACGGCAACCGGATCGGCGCCACGCCACTGCACCGTTGCGTGCCATCTCTTCATCGCAATGGTGAGACGATGGCCCATTCGCGCGGCCCTGCCCGCGACACCGGTGCGCACGAGTAACTCACCGTCGGATGAGTCGATGCTCCAGTCCACTCCGGTCACATGGTCAGGACGGTACGGTAATGCGCCTTGCCCTGCTCGAGAGCCGCATAGCCTTCCGCGGCCTTCGACAGGGGTAGCTCTTCGATCCACGTTCGCACGCCGGACAGGACCGCGAAATGCATTGTGTCTTCGACATCTTTCGCGGTCCCTGAGGGATGGCCGACAATGCTGACCCCAGGCGTGATCAGCTGAAGCGGACTGATCGGCAGCGGTTCGGTCGTGACGCCGATGGTGACCAGCTCACCTTGGGGCAAGATCCCACCGACCGTCGCGGCCATGGCCCCCGAATTGGCCGCAGTCGCCAGCACAACCGTTGCACCGCCCAACGCCTTCAACGCTTCGGCCGGGTCGTTGGCGGTGGAGTCGATGTAGTGATGGGCGCCCAACTTTCGGGCATCCTCTTCTTTGCCGGTGCCCCGATTGATCGCGATGGTCTCGAAGCCCATCGCCCGAGCGAACTGCACCCCGAGGTGACCGAGGCCGCCGACGCCGAGGATCGCCACCCGATCTCCGGGCAATGCCTTCGTGTGACGCAAGGCGTTGTAGGTGGTGACGCCGGCGCAGCCCAGCGGGGCGGCTTCCACATCGGAAAGCTCCGACGGGATCCGGGCCAGCGCGCTGACCGGCACGGTCACCGATTCCGCGTATCCGCCGGGATATTGCAAGCTGGGGACTTTGCCGATCTCGCAATGAATGAACTGCCCTTTACGGCACTGGTTGCAGTGGTTACAGCAGCCGCCGAACCATCCGACGGCGACACGGTCGCCGACCGCGAAATCCTCGACGCCCTCACCCAATTCAGCTATTTTCCCGGCGATCTCATGCCCGAGAGTCACCGGCCACGACAAGCCGGGGAAGCCGCCGTGCGCGATGCCTTGGTCGGTTCCGCAGATGCCGCACGCGGTGACCGTCAGCCGTACCTCATCACGACCCGGTGGCTTGGTTTCAGCGTCGACCAGCTCCAGAGCTGCACCGGGGGAAGAAATGTGGACCGCTCGATGGGTGGGCATGGACTTAGCTTGGCATCCCCGCGCCTAGTGTGCGACCGGACACTTCTGGTCGCCGTCGGTGTGATAGTCGACCTGCCAGTGCTTGATTCCGTTGAGCCAGCCCGACCGCAGCCGCTCGGGCTTGCTGATCGATTCCAGATCAGGCATCGCGTCGGCGATGGCGTTGAACATCAGGTCGATCGTCATCCGCGCCAAGTTGGCTCCGATGCAGTAATGCGCGCCGGTGCCACCGAACCCCACATGCGGGTTGGGATCACGCAGGATGTTGAAGCTGAACGGGTCCTCGAAGACTTCCTCGTCGAAATTGGCTGAGCGATAGACCATTACGACCCGCTGCCCCTTTTTGATCTGCACGCCCGACAGCTCGTAGTCCTCGAGCGCCGTCCGCTGGAACGACGTGACCGGGGTGGCCCACCGCACGATCTCGTCGGCCGTGGTGACGGGACGCTCCCGCTTGTACAGCTCCCATTGTTCCGGGAAGTCGGTGAAGGCCATCATGCCTTGGGTGATCGAGTTGCGGGTGGTCTCGTTGCCCGCGACTGCGAGCAGGATGACGAAGAAGGCGAATTCGTCGTCGGAGAGCTTGTGCCCGTCGACGTCGGCCTCGATCAGCTTGGTGACGATGTCGTCCCCGGGGTTTTGCGCCCGGTCGGCGGCCATCTGCATGGCGTAGGTGATCAGTTCGATCGAGGCGCCCATGGCGTCGTTGCGGGCGAACTCGGGGTCCTGGTCGCCCACCATCTGGTTGGACCAGTGGAACAGTTTCATGCGGTCTTCCTGGGGCACACCCATCAGCCCGGCGATGGCCTGCAGCGGTAGTTCGCACGACACCTGTTCGACGAAGTCGCCGGAACCCGCAGCGGCGGCGGTCGCGACGATCTGGCGGGCACGCTCGTTGAGGTCATCGCGCAACCGTTCGACAGCGCGCGGAGTGAAACCGCGGGAGATGATCTTGCGCAGGTGCGTGTGTTGCGGAGCGTCCATGTTGAGCAACACGAATTTGCCGGTCTCGCGCTGCTCGCGCACCGTGCCCTCGCGATAGCGGGGCAGGGCGGTGTTCTCCAGGCTGGAGAACACATCGCTGCGCCGCGAAACCTCTTTGACGTCCTTGTGCTTGGACACCACCCAGAAGCCGTCGTCATCGAATCCGCCGGAACCGGCGGCCTGCTCGTTCCACCAGATCGGCGCGGTCCGACGCAGCTCGGCCAGTTCCTCGATCGGCAGCCGCTCGGCGTGGATATCCGGGTCGGTGAAATCGAACCCGGCAGGCAGATTCGGGACCGGCTTGGTGGTCGTCATTAACCCACTCCTCGATACGAAGTCTTCTAGTCGTCGTCTTGTGCCAAATAAACCATTGCTACACCGCGTTTGGGAAGCATCCGGGCAAGATCGTCGAACCCGAATTGAAACACGTTCACTCGTCGATTGCTTCTGGACGCGTCTAGCGCAGCCAAACTCGACGGTGCGCGGCCCGGCCGTGCGTTGAACCGCCTTGATCTTGTGGGCCACAGCACAATCGTTATGCTTTGGTGCAGGTCACCGGCGACTCACGAACGGGGCGGAAGATGATTCGCGAAGTACTCAGCGCCATTGCGATAACGGGCGCCACGATCAGCATGGCGCCGAGCGCCGCCGCCGATCCAGGGCATTGGGAAGGCGACGTTCCCGGCATGAACTATTACGCGACGCTGGGGGCGCCCTGTGACAACTACGAGCACAACATCTTCGGGCGAGGCCCCAGCGGCCAGGCCGAGGCTTGTCACTTCCCGCCGCCCAACCAATTCCCGGCGGCCACCACCGGCTACTGGGTGATCTCGCCTGCGCTGTACGGAGTTCAGCAGGCCGGTGCCAACTGCCCGGGCTCGCAGGCTGCGGCACAGTCAGACGCCGGACTTCCGATGCTCTGTCTGGGAGCTCAAGGGTGGCAAGAAGGATGGTTTACGGGAGCGGGGTTCTTCCCGCCTTCGGGGTAACGATCATGCACGAACACCGGCCGGCTCAATATCCGATTCCTCGCTGGCTGCGCTTCGTGCTGACGGCTGACCGCGCGGGCTCGGCCTGGTACATCGGGACCGGCTTCTTCTTCGCTCCGGTGCTGGCGGTGCTATCGCCGTGGCCCACAGTTACCGCCGTGCTCTGGGCGGTGATTGCGCTGACCGGGCTGTGGCTAGGTTTACTCGGCTTCGCGATGGCCATCGGCCTGGCGCGGATCTTGCGGTCGGGCGCCGAGATCCCTGAAGACTATTGGCGGACCTTGGTGAACTACTGACGCGACTAGAGTCGTATCAAAGTCCGCAACGATAGGAGACTCCGGTGGCCGTCAATCCCAAAGAGGTCGTCGACGCGGTCAAGGACATCGCGACCAACGCCGTCGAAAAGGCTTCAGACATCGTCGAAAACGCCAGCGACATCATCCGTGGCGACCTCAAAGGCGGTGTCAGCGGCATCGTCGAGAATTCCATCGACATCGCAACCCACGCGGTGGACCGAACCAAAGAGGTCTTCACCGGCGGTAAGTACGAAGTCGACGACGAGTAGTCGCCGTTAGACGGTGGCAGCCTCGTTCAGCTCGTCGAGCCTGTTCGTCGCCTCCAGGTACTCCTGCACCCAGCGCTCGATCACCGTCGACGTCTTTTCCACCTTGTTGAACTGTCCGACGACCTGACCGACCGGGTTGAACGCCACATCAACGGACTCGTTGGGGTAGCGGTTCGTGGCCCGTACGGCCATGCCGGACACCATGTACTGCAACGGCATGCCGAGGGGCTTCGGGTTGTCCGGGTTCTCCCAGGCCTCGGTCCAGTCGTTGCGCAGCATCCGGGCCGGCTTGCCGGTGAACGAGCGGCTGCGCACGGTGTCGCGGCTGCCGGCCTTGACGTAGGCCGCCTGCTGAACCGGGGTGTTCGAGGATTCCTCGACCATCAACCACTGCGAACCGGTCCACGCACCCTGCGCGCCCAGCGCCAATGCCGCGGCGATCTGCTCGCCGCTGCCGATACCGCCCGCCGCCAGCACCGGCTTCGGCGCGACCTCCTTGACGACCTGCGGCCACAGCACGATGGAGCCCACCTCGCCGCAGTGCCCGCCGGCTTCGCCGCCTTGGGCGATGATGATGTCGACGCCCGCGTCGGCGTGCTTGCGAGCCTGCGAGGCGGAGCCGCACAGCGCGGCCACCTTGAGTCCGGCGTCATGGATGTGCTTGATCATCTCGGCCGGCGGGGTGCCGAGCGCGTTGGCGATCATCTTGACTTTCGGGTGCTTGAGGGCCACCTCGACCTGGGGCGTGGCGGTCGCCTCGGTCCAGCCGAGCAGCTGCAGGGTGTCGCCGTCGCTGTCGTCGATCGGAACACCGTGATCGGCGAGGATCTTCTTTCCGAAGTCCAGATGGTCCTGCGGCACCATCTTGCGCAGCGTCTCGGCCAGATCTTCGGCCGACTGGTGTGAGTCCATGCCCTCGTACTTGTTGGGGATGACGATGTCGACTCCATACGGGTGGTCACCGATGTTCTCGTCGATCCACTTGAGCTCAATTTCCAGCTGCTCGGGTGTGAAGCCGACTGCTCCGAGCACGCCGAATCCCCCGGCCTTGCTGACCGCGACGACGACATCGCGACAATGGGTGAAGGCGAAGATCGGGAACTCGATACCGAGTTCGTCGCAAATGGGGGTGTGCATTACAACTCCTGGGACGCTCGCCGAATTGGAACGTGTTCTAGTTTAGTACCCATTCCCATGACGTGGCCAGGGCCCCCTGACTAGTGCCTCGCAACTACGGCGCGTCGCCCTGACCTGTCAGATCGCCACAGCGTGGGCAACCCACAGCGCCAGAAACGCCAGC
>Ga0208987_1000041_pt1 | contig 32398 bp, 30 predicted proteins | sample MedBloCARef_O2_FD_187845 | JGI IMG/M metagenome (GOLD analysis project Ga0208987, IMG submission 187845) | Forest soil microbial communities from El Dorado National Forest, California, USA - Mediterranean Blodgett CA Ref_O2 (SPAdes) (version 2) | ecosystem: Environmental > Terrestrial > Soil >... | reverse complement strand
CCGGCTCGGCGGCCTGGGCCGTCGCATCGTGTTGCCCGGACACGGGCCCGATCTGGCCGACCTGGAAGCCGTCATCTCGGAATACTTGGCGCACCGCCACCAACGCCTGGATCAGGTGCGCGCTGCGTTGGGAGACCTTGGCGACGACGCGACTGCCCGCCAGATCGTCGAACACGTCTACACCGATGTCGACGAAAAGCTCTGGGACGTCGCTGAATGGTCTGTTCAGGCGCAATTGGACTACTTGCGCCAGTAGTCGTTACCTCGCGGGGAGTCGGATGCTGGCTCGGCTATGCCCGGACTACGTCCGCGCTTACCTCGCTCGGCGGGCCAGCCGTTCGGAGTCCGAAATCAGCACGCTCTTGCCCTCTAGCCGGATCCAGCCGCGGTGGGCGAAATCGGCCAGCGCCTTGTTCACCGTCTCCCGGGAAGCACCCACTAACTGGGCAATCTCCTCTTGTGTCAGGTCGTGGGTGACCCGCATTGCGCCACCCTCCTGGGTGCCGAAACGTTGCGCGAGCTGCAACAGTTGCTTGGCCACCCGGCCGGGCACGTCGGTGAAGATGAGGTCGGCCAGATTGTTGTTGGTCCGCCGCAGCCGCCGGGCCAGCACCCGCAACAGCTGCTCAGCAATCTCGGGACGGTCGGCAATCCACGCCCGCAGGGCGTCGCGGTCCATCGACACCGCCCGCACCTCGGTGATGGTGGTGGCGCTGGACGTCCGCGGCCCTGGGTCAAAGATGGATAACTCGCCGAACATGTCCGACGGGCCCATAATCGTCAACAGGTTCTCCCGGCCGTCGGGTGATCGCCGACCGATTTTCACCTTTCCCGTGACGATGATGTAGAGCCGGTCACCCGGCTCCCCTTCCGCAAAAACGGTGTGCCCCCGGGGGAAGTCGACGGGTTGTAGTTGCTTGGTCAGTGCTGCGACTGCGCCGGGTTCAACCCCCTGGAAGATTCCTGCCCTAGCCAGGATGTCGTCCACGTTGCCTCTTCAGCTTTCCAACGATGTGATATGGCAGGCCAACCCCTTAGCCGTTAAGGATTGTAGAGGGAGGCCAATGTTGTCCAACGTGCCAACGCTACACACGATTGACGTGTCTAGTCGCCTCAAATTGCGGATTTGCGCCCGAATGCGCGTGTATTCGCGTCGGTAATAATCTGCCCGTGCTGGGGTCGGTGAGGCCGATGGCAAACATCGACTCGGCGTGATGCCGTCCCGTCAGCGCCCGGGGCTGTGGCGATTCGGCCAGTTGCTGGGCCTCACGTCGATGCAGGTATTCCAGCGCCTCGGTAATGCCTTCCCGAGCTAGCGTGCGCATATCGACAGCCTGCGCTTGCTCGAGAAACTCGTCGACGTCGGCCGTCGTGACCGACGTACGGGCAAGCTCGTTTTCGAGCCGCCCCAGCCCGAGAGCCACCAGCATCAGCAGCCCGGGGATCAGGGCCACCAGCAACCAAGACACAAGGAGAGTAAACATGCCCAAGGTCTCAGCCAGATCACGAAATCAGTACTCTGTCGTAGGTGATCGTGGCCAAGCCGTCTGGGCGCGCTAAATCGGCGCCGGCCACTTCTGATCCCGCACTTGCCCGGCGCTGGTCGCAGGAAACTCGCGCCGGTTTGGTGCGGCGCGCGCGCCGGATGAATCGCACACTGGCTCAGGCCTTTCCGGACGCTCACTGCGAGCTGGATTTCCGGACGCCGCTGGAGTTGACGGTGGCCACCATTCTTTCGGCGCAGAGCACCGATAAACGGGTGAACCTGACGACGCCTGCATTGTTCGCGCGATATTCATCGGCGTTGGATTATGCGCAAGCGGACCGCGCCGAACTGGAAGAACTCATCCGCCCCACCGGCTTCTTTCGGAACAAGGCATCCTCGCTCATCGGCCTGGGCCAAGCCCTGATCGAGCGATTCGACGGCGAGGTGCCGTCGAAAATGGCCGATCTCGTGACGCTGCCCGGAGTGGGGCGCAAGACCGCAAACGTCGTCTTGGGGAACGCCTTCGATGTCCCGGGGATCACCGTCGACACCCATTTCGGACGGCTGGTGCGCAGGTGGCACTGGACCGCCGAGGAGGATCCGGTCAAGGTGGAGAGCGCCGTCGGTGAACTGATCGAGCGCAAAGAGTGGACCCTGCTTAGCCATCGAGTGATCTTTCACGGCCGCCGGGTGTGTCACGCCCGCAAGCCCGCGTGCGGCGTCTGTCTGCTGGCTAAAGATTGCCCGTCGTTTGGCCTTGGTCCCACCGATCCGCTGCTGGCCGCGCCACTCGTGCAGGGCCCTGAAACCGAGCACTTGCTGGCTTTGGCCAGGGTGTGACGCGGGGCCGGCGCGGGTGACGAGCAGAACCCGCTGGACGGTCGCGATCTTGGCGGTGGTGGCTGCGCTGACCGCGGCGCTGGTGGCCCAGTTGCGGGACAACTCCTCGCAGACCGCCACCAGCGGCCCCACCACCGCTCGCGAACACCGCGACGCCGACACGCCTGCCGCGCTGGCCGGACCACGTCAGCGGGCGAACCTGCCGCCCTGTCCGGCCGCCGGCGATGGTCCCGGCCCGGCGGCGCTGCGCGGCGTGCTTGCTGAATGCGCCGCGGACGGATCGACCGTCGACGTCGCCAGGGCACTGTCCGGCCGTCGCGTGGTTCTGAACTTGTGGGCCTATTGGTGTGTGCCGTGCACGGCCGAACTACCCGCGATGGCCGAGTATCAGAGGCGGGTCGGGTCTGACGTGATCGTGGTGACGGTGCACCAGGACGAGAACGAAACGGCCGCATTGCTGCGGCTGGCCGAGCTCGGTGTTCGGCTGCCCACCCTGCAGGACGGTCGTCGCCTGATCGCGGCGGCTTTGCGGGTGGCAAATGTGGTGCCCGCGACGGTGGTGCTGCGGTCGGACGGTAGCGTTGCGCAGACGCTGCTGCGCGATTTCGCGAATGCCGACGAGATCGCTGCGGCGGTCGGGAACGACGTATGAGCGAGCTCGGCGGCCCGAAACAGGCTGGGCAGCTGGGCCCGACAAGGAGGCGCCGGTGAGTGCTGGAGGTACGCCCCCGCAAGCGGGAGGGGCCCCCACCCGCCCGCGAGGGACGGTTCCTCTGACGCCTGACGTCTGCCCGTCCTGGCTGCGTCCGTTGGTGGACAACGTCGGTGAGATCCCTGAGGCGTTACGGCGCCGGCTACCGCCGGATGTGCTGGAGATGCTGACCACGGCCAGAGGAGGGGCTTCCGAGCGGGAGGCCGCTGTGCTGGTGTTGTTTTCGGGCCCGGAGTTCGGGCCGGCCGACGGCGGCTTCCCGGACGAGGCCGATCTGTTGCTCACCGTGCGCGCGTCGTCGCTGCGCCACCATGCGGGCCAGGCGGCATTTCCCGGAGGCGCATCCGATCCGACGGACGACGGGCCTGTTGGGACCGCGCTACGTGAAGCGCACGAAGAGACCGGGATCGACGTCAGCCGGCTGCATCCGTTGGTCACCATGGAGCGCACCTTCATTGCGCCGTCGCAGTTCGAGGTCGTCCCGGTCTTGGCCTACTCGCCGGATCCGGGGCCGGTGGCCGTCGTCAACCGGGCCGAGACGGCGATCGTTTCGCGGGTTCCGCTGCGCGCCTTCATCAATCCGGACAACCGGCTGATGGTGTATCGCGGCGATCTTGGACAGCGTTGGGCCGGGCCGGCGTTCCTGTTGAACCAGATGTTGGTTTGGGGATTCACTGGCCAGGTGATTTCTGCCGTGCTCGACGTCGCCGGCTGGGCTAAGCCCTGGGATACCAATGACCTCCGCGAGCTGGACGAGGCGATGAAGTTGGTCGGCGACCACGGCGGCGCGCGATGAACTCGATGACTCCTTCACAGTGGCTTGATGTTGCGGTGCTGGCCGTCGCCTTCATCGCGGCGATCTCGGGTTGGCGCTCGGGGGCGTTGGGTTCGTTGTTCTCGTTCATCGGGGTGTTGCTCGGCGCCATCGCGGGCGTGCTGCTGGCGCCACACATCGTCAGCCACATCGCCGCGCCGCGCGCCAAGCTGTTCACTGCGCTGTTCCTGATTCTGGCGCTGGTCGTCGTCGGTGAGGTCGCCGGCGTCGTGCTGGGACGGGCCGTTCGTGGCGCGATCCGCAGCCGCACCATCCGGACCGTCGACTCGGTGATCGGGGTGGGGGTTCAGCTCGTCGTGGTGTTGACCGCGGCATGGTTACTGGCGACGCCGCTGACGCAGTCCAAGGATCAGCCCGAACTGGCTGCGGCAGTTCGGGGTTCGCGGGTGTTGGCTCGGGTCAACGAGGTCGCACCGCCCTGGCTGAAGACGGTGCCCAAGCGGCTCTCGGCGCTACTGAATACGTCCGGTCTGCCGGCGGTGCTGGAACCCTTCAGCCGTACCCCGGTGATTCCGGTCGCATCCCCGGATCCGGCCCTGGCCAACAATCCCGTCGTTGCGTCCGTCGCACCCAGCGTCGTCAAAGTGCGCAGCGTCGCGCCCAGCTGTCAGAAAGTGTTGGAGGGCAGTGGATTCGTGATCGCGCCCGATCGGGTGATGACCAACGCGCACGTGGTGGCGGGGTCCAGCAGCGTGCAGGTCTACGCCAGCGGCAATCCGTTGGACGCCACCGTGGTGGACTATGACCCGTCGGTCGACATCGCCATCCTGGCTGTCTCGAACCTGCCGCCGCAGCCGCTGGCCTTCGCCGAAGCCGAGGCGAAAACCGGCAGCAATGTTGTCGTGCTGGGGTATCCCGGCGGCGGCAACTTCACCGCGACCCCGGCCAGGATCCGTGAGGCCATCAAACTCAGCGGCCCCGACATCTACCGGGACCCGGCTCCGGTTACCCGCGACGTGTACACCATCAGAGCCAATGTGGAGCAAGGTAATTCGGGCGGCCCGTTGATAGACATGAGCGGCCATGTGCTAGGCGTGGTGTTCGGCGCGGCTGTCGACGACCCCGACACCGGTTTCGTGTTGACCGCCGGCGAGGTGTCCGGTCAGCTTTCCAGGATCGGCGACACGCAACAGGTGGCCACCGGGTCCTGCGTCAGCTGACGCGGGGGCCGTGCACCTGCTCGAGAAACCGCATCAGGTGCCTGTTGACTTCCTCGGGTGCCTCTTCATGGCTGAAATGTCCTGCGCCAGAAATGGATAGGTAGCGTCCCTGCGGCGCATAACGCTGGCTGTGATCGACCGGGTCGGCCAGCACGTAAGGGTCGGCGTCGCCGCGCAGGTGCAGCAACGGCACACCGAGTTGCTGCGAGATCGATTTGATGAATCGGTGGCCTTCGCCGCGCAGCTGGCTGCGCACCGCCCAGCGCTGATACTCCAGCGCGCAGTGCGCGGCCCCGGGAATCTGAATCGCCGTCCGAAGGTGGCCGATCGTTTGTGAAAAGTCCTCGGAAGCAACCCATTTGGCGCGGCTACGGCTACTGACCAGACGTTCGATCTCGGCCCCATTGTCGCGGGTCAGCAGTCGTTCCGGCCACAGCGGCATCTGATAGCGCAGCAGGGTGGGCAACAGCGCGTAGCCCTGATCACGGCGCGTCAGCGCCGAGCGTCGCAACGCGGCCGGGTGCGGGGAGCTGATCAGCGCGATGGCGCGCACCAGCCGGGTATGCAGCAGTGCGGCGGTCCAGCAAGCCAGGCCGCCGTCGGCGTGGCCGATCAGGGTTGCCGACGAATGCCCAAGCGCGCGAATGAGTCCGGCCACATCGCCGGCCAGCGTCCAGGCGTCGTAGCCGCGGGGCGGCTTGTCGCTACCGCCATAGCCGCGCTGGTCGAAAGCGACCACTCGCGCACCGGTCAGCCCGCGCAACTGATGACGCCAGGACCACCAGAACGAGCCGAAGCCGTGGAGCAGGATGACCAGCGGCCGCGAGGTGGCTGGTCCCGTCGAGTCCTCGGGGGTTGGCAGCGCCTCGACGACATGGAACCGGATGCCGTTGGCGTGCACATCTAAATGTCGCCACGGCCCGTCGATGCGGGTCACCGACGGATCCGGCGCTGACATTTACCAGCCTGAAGGATCTGTGGCGGGAGTGTCCGGGCCGCTTTCCGGTGCGGTCAGCTTGCGCTGTGCGGCCTTGTCGTGGCCGGGGGTGAGTGCGGTGCGGGTCTCCTTGACTGATTCGATGGTCTGCCGCGGTCCCCGGATCCGGCGGACTTTCAAGAACCCCAACAGGCCCAGCACCGCTCCCACCACAACCTGGATCGCGAACACGATCAGGAATGCGACCCAGCGCCACAGCCAGTTGTCGAGCAGCTCGGCGAGGAAGAAGAAGAAAAAGAAGGTGGAGTAGAACAGCACCACCAGCGCGGCGATGAAGTAGACGCTGCCGGTCAGGCCCTTTTTGACATCGCTGGTGATTTCGGCGCGGGCCAGTTCGACTTCGGCGCGCACCAACGTGGAGATCTGGGCTGTCGCGTCTTTGATCAGGTCACCGATCGACGGTTCGGCGGGCCCGGCGTGCGGGTCGGCCAACGGAATCGTGGTCAGCGTGCTGGGCACGCCGTTGTTGCGATCGTCTTTGCTCACAGACGGTCCTCTCCGTTCGCTGTCGTCGCGGTTCATGTTGCCATGCGCTGCGATGTCAGACGAAGCCAGTCGAAGACGGGCGACACCGGTGACCGAACGGGCCGGAAATTTTTGACGGCCAACGCAATTTGCACAACACGGGAAGGGCCCTGGTGATCATTTAGACTGGCGCAGCTGTTCTCCGACATTCGGCCAGCTGAAGGGATTTTCGCTTTGCGGAAGGCACCTCGCTGGTTGGTGGTGGCGTTGGTGGCCGTGCTGTTGGTGCTGCAAGGTTTGCCCGGCCGGGCTGTTGCCGACGACCGGGTCCCGATGGGCGGCGGGGCGGGCATCGTCATCAATGGCGACACGATGTGCACCCTGACCACCATCGGAAGTGATGCGGCCGGCGAGCTAATCGGCTTCACTTCCGCGCACTGCGGGGGGCCCGGCGCGCAGATCGCCGCCGAGGCCGCCGAAGGCCGAGGCGCGCTGGGCGTGATGGTCACCGGCAACGACGCCCTCGACTACGCGGTGATCAAGTTCGATCCCGCCAAGGTTGCGCCGGTGGCCAACTACAACGGATTTGTGATCAGCGGCATCGGCCAGAATCCGGTTTTCGGTCAGGTCGCCTGCAAGCAGGGCCGCACCACCGGCAACTCGTGTGGTGTCACCTGGGGGATGGGTCAGACTCCCGGCACCCTCGTCATGCAGGTCTGTGGCCGACCGGGTGACTCCGGAGCACCGGTGACCGTCGACAATCTGCTGGTCGGGATGATCCACGGCGCGTTCAGCGACGCCCTGCCGGACTGCGTGATCAAGTACATCCCGCTACACACTCCGGCGGTGGTGATGTCGTTTCCGGCCATCCTGGCCGACATCAACGCCAAGAAGCGGCCCGGCGCCGGTTTCGTCCCGGTGCCGGCCTGACCTACTTGGCCGCCCGGATCGCGTCGAACACGCCCGGATCGAGCAATGTTGACGTGTCGCCGAGCTCACGGTTTTCGGCGATGTCGCGCAGCAGCCTGCGCATGATCTTGCCGCTACGGGTCTTCGGCAGCTCCGGCACGACGTGGATCTCTCGTGGCTTGGCGATCGGGGAGATCTCCTGGGCCACCTGCGTGCGTAGCTCGCCGACGGTCTCGTCGTGCACCTCGTAGCTGGCGCATAACACGACGAACGCGCAGATGGCCTGGCCGGTGGTGTCGTCGGTGACCCCGACCACCGCCGCCTCGGCGACACCGGAGTGGCCGACGAGCGCCGACTCCACCTCGGCGGTGGAGATGCGGTGCCCGGACACGTTCATCACGTCGTCGATGCGGCCCAGCACCCAGATCGCGCCGTCGGGATCGAAGCGCGCGCCATCGCCGGCGAAGTAATAACCCTTGTCAGCGAATTTGGACCAGTACGTTTCTCGAAAACGCTCCGGGTCACCCCAGATGCCGCGCAGCATCGAAGGCCACGGCTGGTCCAAGACCAGGTATCCGGTGACGTTCTTGGCGGCGTCGGGGTCGGGCTGCAGCGGATCGCCGTGGTCGTCGACGATCTTGGCCGAGATCCCGGGCAGCGGTGTCATCGCCGAACCCGGTTTGGCTGCAGCGATTCCCGGCAGCGGCGAGATCATCGCCGAACCGGTCTCGGTTTGCCACCAGGTGTCGACGATCGGCAGGCCGGCCGCGCCGAAGACCTCGTGATACCAGCGCCAGGCCTCGGGGTTGATCGGTTCACCGACCGAGCCCAGCAGCCGCAGGCTGGACAGATCGTGGGCATCGGGGATCTCGCGGCCCCACTTCATGAAGGTGCGAATGAGGGTGGGAGCCGTGTAATAGATTGTGACGCCGTACTTTTCGATGATCTGGAAATGCCGGTTGCGATCGGGGCTGTCGGGTGTGCCTTCGTAGAGAACCTCGGTGATGCCGTTGGACAGCGGGCCGTAGACGCCGTAGGTGTGGCCGGTGACCCAGCCGATGTCGGCGGTGCACCAGAACACGTCGGTTTCCGGCTTGACGTCGAAAATGGTGTGCACCGTGTAGCAGCATTGGGTCAGGTAGCCGCCGCTGGTGTGCACGATGCCCTTGGGCTTGCCGGTGGTGCCCGATGTGTACAGCAAAAACAACGGATGCTCGGCATCGAAGGGCTGCGCGGTGTGTTCGGGCGACGCCGAGTCGACGGCTTCATGCCACCACACGTCACGATCGTCGTTCCAGGTCACGTCAATTCCGGTGCGCCGCACCACCAGAACGTGTTCGACGGGGCTGTCGCCGTCTGGGCCCGGCGCCACGGCCTCGTCGGCCGCGTCCTTCAGTGGCGCGGGCTTGCCGCGCCGGAACTGCCCGTCGCTGGTGATCAGCAACTTCGCCTGGGCGTCGGCGATCCGGGCGCGCAGTGCCTTCGCGGTGAAGCCGCCGAACACGACGCTGTGCATCAGGCCCAGTCGCGCGCAGGCCAGCATCGCGATCACGGCTTCGGGGATCAACGGCATATAGATGGCGACCCGATCGCCGGCCACCAGACCGAGGTCGGTCAGCGCGTTGGCCGCCTTGCACACCTCGGCCTGCAGATCGGAGTAGGTCAGGCTGCGGCTATCGCCGACGGGTTCGCCCTCCCAGTGGATAGCGACCCGATCCCCGAGACCGGCCTCGACATGGCGGTCCACGCAGTTGTAGGCGACGTTGAGCTTGCCGTCCGCGAACCACTTGGCGAAGGGCGCGTTCGACCAGTCCAGCACCTCGGTGAACGGCTTTGCCCAGGACAGTCGGTTGGCCTGCTTGGCCCAGAATTCCAACCGGTCCTGTTCGGCTTCGCTGTACAGCTCCTCGCGAGCGTTGGCCCGCTCGGCGAACTTTGCCGATGGCGGATACGAAGCTGGATGCGACGACGGACCTTCGGTGTGGGTGGCGGTCACTGGGGCTTCTCCTATGTCGAGGCTCTGCCGGTTCGTTAAACCGCCTGTGAGCCTAGACCGGCGAGATGAAGATGCGTGCCGCAATCCGGGGTCAAAGCAGGCCGCTATACCTGATAATTACCCTTGTGCGACCTCACAGGCGGGACAGCCGCCGACTGGTCACCAGCTTTGCCACGGCCGCAACGTGTTACGCGGCCACCGTGCTGCTGGGACCGCCAGCCGGGGCCGTACCGATTGAGACCAGCGATGAGGCGACGCCGTGCTGGGCGGAGCAGGTCGCCGTGAGTGCGTCCCCGACACAAGGGGCTGTGGGCCACCGGGCGCTCACCCTGACGTTCAGCCTCGCCGGCGGTGCGGAGCCGTGCACGCTCACCGGCTACCCCTCCGTCGAGTCCGGTGCGGGTGGACCGGACATCTACGCCAAGCCCACGCTGCGTGGATACATGGGTGGCTTGCCGAGCGGTGTCGACGTGCCGCCCAGTGTCACCCTGTCGATCTCGACGCAGGGCCAGGCCGTCGTGGAGGGCATGGCGATCGACGGCAGTGGCAATCCGTGCCCCGGCTACACCGATCTGCGCGTCAATCCCCCCAACACCGGCGCTGTGTATACCGTGCCCGCCGCCATCGATGCCTGCGAACTTCAGGTACATCCCATCACCGCTGGCCAATAGGGATTATTCGGAGGCCTGTCCACATTCGCCGGAGTGGCGCAGTCGTTCTCCGGTTGCGAGCTGAATTACTGTGCGAGGTAAGCCGATTGGGTGATGCAGTCGCCGACCCGCATCGAGGTGTCCGTGGCACCGGGGCGGGATTTCCCCGCCACGTGTGCGTCAGCGCGCGCGAAATTCCCGAGGATTCCAAACGTCAGCAGCACCGCACCGACGATGATGATTTCCCTATGCGTTGCTGCGGATAGACCTGACGTGGGTAACCCGGGTTGCCAGATCCGGGGTACGGGCCCGGATAGCCCATCGGCGGCCGCGGCGGTACGGGTAGCCAGGATGGGCCTGTCGGCGACTACGTGACCGATCCCACAAGCCGATGACCAGGCAGATCAATCCGATTAGCGGATTGCCGAACGCCGCCAGCACAGCGCCCGCGTGTTATGCGGCTCCATCCGAGACGGCGTATACGGAGGTCACGGCGCGGTAGTAGGTCGAGAACGGCGACTGCCGCAGTTCACCGGTGGTGGCCAGCCCGTCTTTGCTCGGTCGCTATCGTCGCAATCATGCGACGGATGCAGACTACGACGGCGGCCCTGGCCGTCGGCATGGTGGTAGTCGCGTCGCTGGCCGGCTGCGGCGGGGGTGGCGTGTTGAGTCCCGATCTGGTGTTGGTCAACGGCGGGGAACCGCCCTACCCACTGGTCCCGACCAGTACTAACGACAGCAACGGCGGCCGGATCATCGATCGGCTTTTCGCCGGGCTGATGTCCTACGACGCCGCCGGACACCCCTCGGAAGAGGTCGCCCAGTCAATCCAGACCACCGACAACGTCAACTACCGCATCGTCCTCAAACCCGGGTGGAAGTTCACCGACGGTTCGCCGGTGACGGCCCACTCGTTCGTCGACGCCTGGAATTACGGAGCGCTGAGCAGCAATACCCAACTGCAGCAGAGCTTTTTCGGCCCCATCGACGGGTTCGACGAGGTTGCCGGCGTGACCAGTGAAGGAAAGCCGGCCCCAAAATCGGGGCGGACCAGCATGTCTGGGTTACAAGTGGTCAACGACCTCGAATTCACCGTGCGACTCAAGGCGCCCACCGTCGACTTTTTGTTGCGACTGGGTCATAGCGCGTTCTATCCGCTGCCCGACGTCGCCTTTCGCGACATGGCGGCGTTTGGCCGCAACCCGATCGGCAACGGCCCCTACCAACTTGCCGACAGCCCGGACGGCCCGGCCTGGGAGCACAATGTCAAGATCGATGTGCGGCCCAATCCCGGCTACCACGGCAATCGCCCGCCCCACAACAAGGGTCTGAGGTTCGAGTTCTACGCCAACCTGGATACCGCCTACGCAGATCTGCTATCCGGCAATCTCGATGTGCTGGATACGATTCCGCCCAGCGCGCTGCCGATTTACCAGCGCGACTTGGGCAACAACGCCATCAGCAGCCCGGTGGCGGTCAAACACAGTCTCGATACCCCATTGCGGCTGGCGCATTTCGGCGGCGAGGAAGGCCGGCTGCGCCGGCTTGCGCTGTCGGCTGCCGTCGACCGCACGCAGATCTGCAAGCGGATCTTCCTGGGCACCCGCACCCCGTCAGAGGATTTCACCGCGAGATCGTTGCCAGGTTTCGATCCGAACCTGCCGGGTAACTCGGTATTGAACTTCAACCCCGATCGCGCGCGCCAACTTTGGTCGCAAGCCAACGCGATCTCGGCGTGGAGCGGCCAGTACGTAATCGCCTACAACGCCGATGCCGGAAATCAGGAGTGGGTAGACGCGGTGGCCAACAGCATCAAGAACGTGCTGGGCATCGATGCCCTCGGCGCGCCGCAGCCGACCTTCGCCGGGTTCCGCACCGAGATCACCAACCACACGATCTCGACCGGGTTTCGGGCCGCGTGGCAGGGCGACTACCCCTCGCTGATCGAGTTCCTTGCGCCGTTGTTCGCCTCCGGGGCAGGGTCCAACGACGTCGGCTACGCCAATCCCGACTTCGACGCGGCGCTCGCGGCCGCCGAGGCCGCGCCCAATCTGCAGGAGTCCGACACCCTGGCCAACGCGGCGCAGCAATTCCTGTTGCACGACATGCCCGTTGTCCCGCTGTGGGACAACATCAGCGTGGTCGGGTGGTCGCCGGAGGTCAAAGACGTCAAGGTCACCTGGAATGGTCTGCCCGACTACGAGAACATCGTGAAGGGCTGAGATGGGTTGGTACATCGCACGCCGAATCGCCATCATGGTGCCGGTTTTTCTCGGTGCCACGCTGTTGATCTACGGCATGGTGTTCCTGCTGCCCGGTGATCCGGTGGCAGCGATGGCAGGAGACCGTCCGCTGACTTCCTCGGCGGCCGCGGCGCTGCGCGCCCGCTACCACCTCGACGACCCCTTTATCGTGCAGTACCTGCGCTACCTGGGTGGGATCTTGCACGGCGATTTGGGCCGGTCTTACTCCGGGCTTCCGGTCAGTTCCGTTCTGGCGCATGCATTTCCGGTCACCGTCCGGCTGGCGGTGATCGCCGTGGCGGTGGAGGCGGTGTTGGGGATCGGCTTCGGCGTGCTCGCCGGACTACGGCAGGGCAGTTTCTTCGACTCCACGGTGCTGCTCACCGGCCTCGTCATCATCGCGATCCCGGTATTCGTGCTGGGCTTTCTCGCGCAATTCGTTTTCGGCGTCCGGCTCGGAATCGCGCCGGTCACGGTGGGCCCGAGTTCGACGTTCGCTCGGCTGCTACTGCCCGGAATCGTCTTAGGTTCGGTATCTTTCGCATACGTGGTGCGGTTGACCCGATCCGCGGTCGCCGCCAACGCGCACGCTGACTATGTCCGCACTGCGACCGCCAAAGGATTGTCCAGACCGCGGGTGGTGACGGTGCACATCCTGCGCAACTCGCTGATCCCGGTGGTGACGTTCCTCGGTGCCGACCTTGGATCGCTGATGGGAGGAGCCATTGTCACCGAAGGTATTTTCAACATCCACGGTGTCGGTGGCGTGTTGTTTCAGGCCGTCACCCGGCAGGAGGCGCCCACGGTGGTGTCCATCGTGACGATACTGGTGCTGATCTATCTGCTGGCCAACTTGATGGTGGATTTGCTGTACGCCGCTCTCGACCCTCGGATCCGTTATGGCTGAGCGCAATCCGGGTCGACACGGCTTTTGGCGCGACACGTGGCGCGAGTTACGCGGGCGTCCCAAGTTCGTCATCGCCGCCGCCCTGATTCTGTTTGTCGTTGTCGTGGCGATGTTTCCGTCGTGGTTCACCGCAATCGATCCCAGCTATGGCGATCCCAGCCAAAGCCTGCTTTCCCCGTCGGCCGCTCACTGGTTTGGTACCGATTTGCAGGGCCACGACATTTACGCGCGCACCGTGTACGGCGCCCGGGCCTCGCTGATGGTGGGGTTGGGGTCCACCCTGCTGGTCTTCGTCATCGGTGGGGCCCTGGGAGCACTGGCCGGTTTCTACGGGGGCTGGATTGACGCCGTGGTCTCGCGCATCACCGACGTCTTCTTCGGATTGCCCTTACTGCTGGCCGCGATCGTCATCATGGGCGTCATGCACCACCGCAGGGTATGGACGGTGGTCGCGATCCTGGCGTTGTTCGGTTGGCCGGGGATAGCGAGGGTCGCTCGCAGCGCCGTGCTCGAGGTGCGGGCCACCGATTATGTGCTGGCGGCGAAAGCATTGGGTCTGCGCAACTTCCAGATACTGGTTCGGCATGCGCTGCCCAATGCCTTGGGTCCGGTTTTTGCGGTGGCCACCCTGGCCTTCGGCGTGTTCATCGTCACCGAGGCCTCGTTGTCCTACCTCGGTGTCGGACTGCCGACCTCGGTGGTGTCCTGGGGCGGTGACATCAGCCTGGCGCAGAGCCGACTGCGTTCGGGCTCGCCGATTCTGTTCTATCCTGCTGGCGCACTGGCGATCACGGTGCTGGCCTTCATGATGATGGGCGACGCACTGCGTGATGCCCTGGATCCGACTTCGCGGGCGCGACGAGCATGAGCAACGCAGAATCGCCGCTGTTGTCGGTCGAGGGCCTCGAGGTCACATTCGGTGACCACTCCCCGGCCCTACGCGGGGTGAACCTGTCTGTCCAGCGCGGACACACCGTCGCCGTCGTCGGCGAGTCGGGTTCGGGGAAGTCCACTACGGCCGCCGCGATCCTCGGGCTCCTGCCGCCCGGCGGACGAATTACCGCCGGCCGCATCGTTTTCGACGGCGTCGACATCACCGCGGCCGACCGCCGGCAGCTCCGAAAGATCAGGGGCAGTCGCATCGGCTACGTACCGCAGGATCCGATGACCAATCTCAATCCGGTTTGGAAGGTCGGCTTCCAGATCCGGGAAGCGTTGCGGGCCAACACCGATACCCGCCAGACCCGGCGAAGGGCGGTGGAGCTGCTCGCCGAAGCCGGGATGCCCGACCCGGACAAGCAAGCCGGCAAGTACCCGCACCAGCTCTCCGGCGGCATGTGTCAGCGTGCACTCATCGCCATCGGGTTGGCCGGCCGACCGCAGCTGCTAATCGCCGACGAGCCGACGTCGGCGCTGGACGTCACCGTGCAGCGGCAGGTGCTCGACCATTTGCGGGGCCTCACTGACGAACTGGGCACGGCGCTTTTGCTGATCACCCATGATTTGGCGTTGGCCGCCGAACGCGCCGAGTCCGTGGTGGTTGTCCATCGGGGCGTGGTGGTGGAATCCGGTGCAGCACAACCGATCTTGCGAGACCCGCAGCACGAGTACACCCGCAAGCTGGTGGCGGCGGCGCCGTCGCTGACGTTGACTTCGGCGCGCACCCGGAAACCGGTGGCCGACGGGGACGAGATCCTCGTCGCCTCGCAGCTGACCAAGGTTTACTCCGAGTCTCGCGGGGCGCCGTGGCGGCGCACGGACTTTCATGCCGCCGATGCCGTATCGTTTCGGCTGCACCGGGCCAGCACCCTGGCGATCGTCGGAGAGTCGGGTTCGGGGAAATCTACCGTTGCGCGGATGGCGCTCGGCCTCGTGCAACCCACTTCGGGCACAGTGCTTTTCGATGGCGACGACATCGGCGCAATGAACCGCAGTCAGACGATGGCTTTTCGTCGTCGCGTGCAGCCGGTGTTCCAGAATCCTTACAGCAGCCTCGATCCCATGTACTCGGTGTTTCGCGCCATCGAGGAACCGTTACGCATCCACCGGGTCGGTGACCGTAAGCAGCGTGAGCGGACGGTACGTGAGCTCGTCGATCAGGTGGCACTGCCGTCGTCGGTGTTGCGCCGGTTGCCCCGCGAGCTCTCCGGCGGCCAACGGCAACGGGTCGCAATCGCTCGCGCGCTGGCGTTGCGACCCGAGGTGCTGGTGTGCGACGAGGCGGTTTCGGCGCTCGACGTCCTGGTGCAGGCGCAGATACTGGATCTGCTCGGGGAGCTGCAGGCCGAACTGGGGCTGGCTTATTTGTTCATCAGCCATGACCTGGCGGTGATCCGGCAGATCGCCGACGAGGTGCTGGTGATGCGCGCCGGCCGGGTGGTCGAGCAGGCTCCCGCCGAGCAGCTGTTCACCCGGCCTGGTGACGAGTACACCCGTGCGTTACTGGAGGCCATTCCCGGCGCGCCGGCTGCGCCCCGCTAGGTTGGCACCCTGTGACGGTTGACCCGCTGGCTCCGCTGATGGACCTCCCCGGCGTCGCCGAGGCAAGCGACGAGGCCCGCGATGCCCTGGGCCGGGCGCATCGGCACCGGGCAAATTTGCGTGGCTGGCCGGCGTCGGCTGCTGAAGCCGCGTGGCGGGCGGCGCGCGCCTCCTCGGTGCTCGATGGGGGGCCCGCGCGACTCGAAGACATTGCGCAGGCCTCACCGGTCAGCGATCCGGTGTTCGGCGGAGCCCTACGAGTCGCCCAGGAATTGGACGGCGGCGGGGGCGCCCTGGTCGGTGTCTGGCGGCGGGCGCCGCTGCAGGCACTGGCCCGTCTGCACATGCTGGCCGCGGCGGACCAGGTCGACGACGATCAACTGGGCCGCCCGCGGGCCGATCCTCAAGTGGGGCCGCGTCTGGAGCTGCTCGCCGAACTGGTCGGCGGCCGCACGCAGGCGCCGGCGCCGGTGGTCGCCGCGGTGGCACACGGAGAGCTGTTGACGCTAAAGCCATTTGGCAGCGCCGACGGCGTAGTGGCGCGCGGGGTGTCGCGGCTGGTGACTATCGCCAGCGGACTGGATCCGCACGGGCTGGGAGTGCCCGAGGTGAGTTGGATGCGCAAACCTGCGGAATATCGAGATGCCGCACTCGGGTTCGCCGACGGCACGCCGAGCGGTCTGGGTGCCTGGCTGGTGCTGTGCTGCCGGGCGCTGCGGGACGGGGCGCAGGAAGCCGTGTCGATCGCCGAGTCCCTGACGAATATGTAGAGCGGGCGGCGTCCCGAATTATTCGGTCCGCCGCCCGCTAGCACGGAACTCGGTTACCAAGCGTGCACCTTTGGGTTACGTGGGTGGCCTCGGCGGTCTTGCGACATCTGCGGCTGCAACCCCACCCAAAGGGCCGTCGATACCGTTCGATTTTCGCAATTACGCAGGCCCGCAACACTTCTGCCATTTTCGCGGCTATGACTCCGCGTGGGTGCCGGGTACCGTGCTGGGTGCCCGGATCGGGAGATCGACCCTTCTCTTCCGGATCGACCTAGGCCTTACCGGGCTGCCGTGTCTCCTTTGTACTCCTGGAGCGTTAGCACAGCAAGGCCCAATTCTGCGAATGTTGCGAAGCTGTGTCGTGCCACGCCGTTAAGATGTTTGCTATCAGTGGGATTGGGCCTAGAGGGCAAAGCGGCGCAACAGCGAGTAGGTCACCGCTCCGGCCGCTAGCGCGCTGATGCCCACCGCGGCAGTGGTCGCGATTGCGGCACCCGACGGCGCCGGAATCCGGTCGCGCAGGGATACCGGCCGCGAGAAACTCAACATGGGCCAACCGCGGTCGGCGGCTTCCCGGCGCAGGCCCCGGTCCGGGTTGACCACGCTTGGGTGGCCGACGGCTTCGAGCATCGGCAGGTCGGTGATCGAGTCGGAGTAGGCGTAGCAGTGTTCCAGCGGGTAGCCCTCGCGAGCAGCCAATTCGCGGATCGCCTGTACCTTGCCTTCGCCGTAGCAGTAGAACGCGACCTCGCCGGTGTACTTACCGTCCGCAACGACCATTCGGGTCGCCATCGCATGAGTTGCGCCGAGTGCCCGGGCGATCGGCGCCACGATCTCCTCCCCGGATGCGGACACCACCACCACGTCACGGCCGCACAGCTTGTGGGCCGCGATCAGGTCCGCGGCTTCGGCGAATACCAACGGAGTCATGATGTCGTGCAGGGTTTCATTGACGATCGACTTCACTTGGGCGACGTCCCAACCGGTGCACATGTTGGTCAAGTGGGTGCGCATCCGGTCCATCTGGTCATGATCGGCACCGGACAGCAGAAAGATGAATTGGGCGTAGCTCGACTTGAGCACTGCGCGTCGGTTGAGCAGTCCCTGGTTGAAGAACGGTTTGCTGAACGCCAGGGTGCTGGACTTGGCGATGATCGTCTTGTCCAGGTCGAAGAAGGCCGCGGTGCGCACGTTGGAACCAGCGGTCGCCGCTGTTTGCTGCTGCGCGGCCGAGTCGAAGACGGTCACGGACACAGCATAGGTCGGCGATCCGATGGGGCTGCGATATCGTGCGCAAAACGACCGCTCAGGCGGCTGTGGCGGGCGGGACCGACGGTGTTTTTGCGGCTCAAAGTGATTTTTAGTTGAAATAGAAACTTGCGACACCGCCTGCTGTCGTGTGTATAGTAAGCATTACTCGGCCTGAGCCGAGGGTGTATCAGCCCGACCCCCCGGGGCTGATGCACGACGACCTCCGCCTCCTCCCCCCCTGGCGGGGGTCGTCCCTTTTGTGGGGTCTTTTTTCTCAGCGGTTTGCGGGCTCGGCCCCACCGTTTTCGCGTTGCGGAGCGTCCGCCAGTCCGTTGCCCAGTGTTCGCCAGCCGACTTCTTTGTGCACACTTGCGTCTCTCTCCACAAATCCGGATTTGGGACTGGTGTCCCAAGGTCACGGCCCCGCACAGTGGGTGGGTGACCAGCAGCATCCGCCGTACAGCGACGAGTTCTTCTGGTGTGTTGGCGGTGCTGACCGATGCGCAGTTGCGCGACGAACTGGACCGGGTCGCCGCGGCCGTCGGGGTGCGGGTGGTACATGCCGGCGGCTCGTCGGTGAGCAGGAAGACGTGGTCGGCGGCAGCGGCGGTGGTGCTCGACGAGGTGGCAGCTGACCGGTCTGGCCGGGCCGCGCTACCCCGGCGCGCACACGTCACCGTGCTCACCGCCGCCGCCCCCTCGACGGAGACTTGGGCTGCGGCCGTCGCGGTGGGCGCGCAGCACGTGTTGAGGCTGCCCGGGCAAGAAGATGACTTGATCCGCGGGCTTGCCGAAGCCGCCGAATCGGCGCGCGATGATGGACTGCGCGGCGAGGTTGTCGCCGTGATCGGCGGCTGCGGTGGTGGCGGTGCCTCCTTGTTCGCGGTCGCCTTGTCGCTTGCCGCCACCGACGCGCTGTTGGTCGACCTCGACCCCTGGGGCGGTGGCATCGATTTGCTGCTGGGCAGCGAGACGACGGCCGGCCTGCGTTGGCCGGACTTGGCTTTACAGGGCGGCCGGCTGGTCTGGTCGGCCGTGCGTGAGGCGTTGCCGCGGCACCGCGGCGTCAGTTTTCTCTCCGGCACCCGGCGCGGCTACGAGCTGGATGCCGGGCCGATCGATGCCGTGGTCGATGCGGGCCGGCGCGGGGGAGTCACTGTGGTGTGCGATCTTCCCCGTCGTCTCACCGATGCCTCCCAGGCCGCGCTGGATGCTGCCGATCTTGTCGTCGTCGTCACCCCGTGCGACGTCCGGGGATGCGCGGCGAGTGCGGCGATGGCGCCGGTACTGGCCGCGGTCAACCCCAACCTCGGGCTGGTCGTACGGGGGCCGTCGCCGGGGGGATTGCGGGCGGCTGAGGTTGCTGAGATCACCGGCCTGCCGTTGCTGGCGTCGATGAGAGCACAGCCGCACCTTGCCGAGCAATTGGAACGCGGTGGTCTGCGAGTGGGGCGGCGATCTCCACTGGCGGCGGCCGCGGACCGGGTTCTCGGTGTGTTGCCACGGGCGGGGTCAAGGCAGAAAGGCAAGGCGGCGTGAGTGACTCGTTGATTGAACGAGTGCGCGAGAGGCTGGCCTCCGAATCCGCCCCGCTGGGTTCCTCCTTGCGGCCCAACGTGGTGGCCGCCGCCATTCGGGCCGAGTCTGGCGGCATGCTGGGCGACACCGAGGTCCTTGCCAACCTGCGAGTGCTACAGACTGAGCTGACCGGCGCCGGCATCCTCGAACCGCTGTTGTGCGCGGACGGCACCACCGACGTCTTGGTCACCGCACCCGACGCGGTGTGGGTCGACGATGGAAACGGTCTGCGACGCAGCCAGATTCGGTTTGCCGACGAAGCGGCGGTGCGGCGGTTGGCGCAGCGGCTGGCGCTGGCTGCCGGCCGGCGTCTCGACGACGCGCAGCCGTGGGTCGACGGTCACCTGGCCGGCATCGGTGCTGGCGGATTCGCGGTGCGGTTGCATGCGGTGCTGCCGCCGGTAGCGGCCGAAGGCACCTGCTTGTCGCTGCGGGTGCTGCGCCCGGCCACTCAGGACCTGGCCGGCCTGACGGCTGCGGGCGCCATCGAACCCCGAGCCGCCGCGCTGGTCGACGACATCATCGCGGCCCGGCTGGCCTTCCTGGTGTGCGGTGGAACCGGCGCCGGGAAAACGACGTTGTTGGCGGCGATGCTGGGCGCCGTGTCTCCGACCGAGCGGATCGTGTGTGTCGAAGATGCGGCCGAACTGGCGCCGCGCCATCCGCATCTGGTCAAGCTGGTCGCGCGGTGCGCCAACGTCGAAGGCGTTGGCGACGTTCCGATGCGCCAACTCGTCCGGCAGGCACTGCGGATGCGGCCCGACCGAATCGTGGTCGGCGAGGTCAGGGGTGCCGAAGTGGTCGACCTGCTGGCGGCGCTGAACACCGGCCATGACGGCGGCGCGGGCACGGTGCATGCCAATAATCCGGGCGAGGTTCCGGCCAGGTTGGAGGCATTGGGCGCGCTCGGCGGCCTCGATCGGGCCGCGTTGCACAGTCAACTCGCCGCGGCCGTCCAGGTGCTTCTGCATGTCGCCCGGGACCGGCAGGGCCGGCGCCGGCTGGCTGAGATTGCTGTGTTGCGTCATACCGACGAACGCGTTCGGGCCGTCACCGTCTGGCACGCCGACCGTGGGATGACGGACGATGCGGGCGATCTGTACCGGTTACTGCGAAGCCGGTTAGCCGCATGATCGGGGCGACGGCAGCTGCGCTGGCTATGGCGTCGGCGCTAGTGGTCTTTCCGTCGTCGCCGCGACGCCGGTTCGGCGCGACCGGCCCATCCCGTCGCCGGGTCGAAGTCGGCGCGCCGGGGGTGCTCTGGATGACGGCGGGTGCCGCACTTCTCGCCGCTGTAGTGCTGCCGCTGGCAACGGTGCTCGCTCTTGTGGTCGTTGCGGCAACTGCCGTTTCGCGTCACCGGCGCCGTCGCCGAATGCGGCGCGCGACCGACGAGGGCCGGAACCTGGAGGCCGCCCTTGATGTGTTGGTCGGCGAACTGCGGGTGGGCTCACACCCGGTTCGCGCGTTCGGCATCGCCGCTGACGAAACCGTTGGCGGGGTTGCCGTGTCATTGCGCGCGGTCGCGGCCCGCGCCGAATTGGGCGCCGACGTGACGGCCGGCTTGCGGGCCGCAGCGCGCTCGTCGGCCCTGCCCGCGCAGTGGAACCGAATCGCGGTGTGCTGGCAGCTGGCTAGCGATCACGGGTTTGCGATCGCCACGTTGATGCGTGCCGCACAGCGCGATATCGCTGAACGGCACCGATTTTCGGCACGCGTCACTTCGGGAATGGCCGGAGCACGGGCCACCGCAGCGATACTCGCCGGGCTACCGGCGCTGGGCGTGTTGCTCGGTCAACTGATCGGGGCCCGGCCGCTGAGTTTCTTGCTCAACGGGCACGCGGGCGGGTGGCTGTTGGTGATCGGCACAACGCTCGCCTGCGGCGGGTTGCTGTGGTCGGACCGGATCACCGAGCGGGCGGGGGCCGCGATATGAGTGCGGTGTCGGTGTTGCTGGCCGTTGCGTTGTGGCTCAGCCCCGGACCGTCGATGGTGCGTGCTCGCGCGGGGATCCAAACCGGCGGACCGCGGCCGCAGACCCGGTTGTCGTCCGGTCCGGATCCGCTGGCAGTCGCATCCAGTCTCGACGTGCTGGCCGTGTGCCTGGCCGCTGGCATGGCGGTGTCGACCGCCGCCGCAGCAACGGCCGCATCCGCGCCGCCGAAGCTGGCCGGGGTGCTGCGCCGGGCCGCCGACCTACTCGCTCTCGGCGCTGATCCCGTTGTTGCATGGGCAATTTCGCCGGAGAAGACGGCCGACTCGGCCGATATGCATACCGATGCGCTGCTGCGGCTGGCCCGGCGTTCGGCGTCTTCGGGTGCGGCGCTCGCCGCGGGCGTCGCGGAGCTGGCCGACCAGTCTCGTCACGATGCGACACACGCGGCCACCGCGGCCGCCGAGCGGGCCGGGGTGTTGATCGCCGGCCCACTCGGGCTGTGCTTTCTGCCGGCGTTCGTCTGCCTGGGCATTGTTCCGGTGGTGGCCGGGCTGGCCGGCGAGGTCCTGCAATCGGGACTGCTGTGAAGGGCCCGCAGTCAGTAAGAAAGAGAGGATCTATTGGTGATCAACATGATTCGCGCATTCGCGGCGCGCATGACCGTCCTGGCGATCGACGAGTCGGGCATGTCCACAGTCGAGTACGCCATCGGGACGATCGCGGCGGCCGCGTTCGGAGCGATTCTGTACACCGTCGTCACCGGCGACTCAATCGTGTCGGCGTTGACGAACATCATCGGCCGCGCACTCAACACCAAGGCCTAGTCGGCTGTGCCGGTGCGAGCACCGTGGAAGCGGCGCTGGGCATCGCCACGCTGGTCGTGGTGCTGGTGTTGTGCCTGGCGGGTATCACCGCGGTGTCGATGCAAGTCCGTTGTGTGGACGCCGCCCGGGAAGCCGCTCGGTTGGCCGCGCGCGGCGACGAACGCTCGGCGGTCGACGCGGCGCGTCGCCTCGCGCCAGACGGGGCGCGGATACAAGTGCACCGCGATGGCGACTTCCTGGTCGCGACCGTTGTGGCGCATTCAAACCTATTGCCCACATTGGATATTGCGGCTCGCGCGGTTTCGGTGGCGGAGCCCCAGCGATGATCGCGGCTCGGCGACCGTGGTGGCGGCCGCGATGGTCGCGGTGCTGCTGTTGGTCACCGGCGCCGGGGCATACGTCGGGTCGGCGGTGGTGGCGCGTCATCGAGCGCAGGCGGCCGCCGATCTCGCCGCGTTGGCCGCCGCGGCGTGGCTGCCCGCGGGCGTCACAGCGGCTTGCACCAGGGCAACCGCGGTGGCCCGCGAGATGCGGGTCGACGACGTGCAATGCCGGATAGCCGATCTGGACGTGATCGTCACGGCTGCGGTCCCTGTCGCGTTTGCCGGGGTGGCACGGGCTGCCGCGCGGGCGGGGCCGGCCGACACGCCGTAATCAGCCCGCGTCGTCCGACACGTTCGCCATCCCCACCGCGGCGACCTCTTCGTCGGTGGGCAATCGCAGCGACACCAGTCCGGCGTAAGTATCCGGTTCCAGTTCCACCTGGTTGACCGTGACGTGCACCGGCACCCAATCCCCATCGTGGCCCCGCATCCGCAAGACGCGACTGGTTGCGCCCTTGCTGAATTCCGCTGTCATCGACGTCATCTGGTGCACGTCGTCGGGGTGGACCTTCGGCTTATCCACGCTGGCGCCGCGCCAGTCGTAGAAGGTGCACGGCTCGTCGAGCCATTTCAGCAGGGTCCAGTTGTTGAGGTCGACGAGTGCCCGGTGGACGCCGGCCTCCTGCAGTCCGTGAAGAATTCGCAACGCCAGATCGTCGGTGGATACCATCGGGCCCTTCGTCTCGGCCCGCCAGTTCATCGCCCGCGCGACGAGATGGTCCCGACCGTCGGGGCCTTTCTCCAGTGCGCTGCGCCCTACAAAACCGATCCGGATTGGGCTTCCCTGCCAATCGGTGAGATCCCAAGTGCTGCATAGTGTTTGGCCAGGCTCGGCCCGGACCGCCATGGCGAGAACCTTGGTCTCGTTGGGATTGAGTTCGCGCGACGGCATGTCTTCGGCAAACGCTCTGCCGAAGGTGAGTTCGACGTCCGCATTTTTACCGTTGTTGGCCAGCGACTCCCTGGTATCGGTGGCCACGCCGAGGGTCAGGTCCCACTTCAGCGGACCCGGAATCGGCCGCTCGGGCGGTTCCTCGTCGGAGGGTCCGGTCCATACATGCACGCCGTGCACGCGCCCGTCCGACATCACCACCGGTTCGGTCCGGATGACGCGGTCACGCTTGGGAGTGATGCTGGTCAGACTCTGCCCGGTCTGCACTGACTCGGTAATCGCTGTTCGGACCGCGGAGAGATGGGGACTGCGGCGCAGGAATGTGGTGATCGGTACCAGGTTCTTGAGTTGTTGCCCCTGCGCAACCACGGCGGGCTCGCCCCCCAGCGTCTCCACGAGCAACCAGTCGTGGGCCATGCGATCAACTTTACGGCCGCGGCGGTGTGATTGGGTCTGCCCTGGCAAGCGATTCGGTTTGCAAAGGCCAACGCGGCCTTGATAGCTTTCTGCTGCGCCCGCCTAGTCGGGACTTACGAACGGGCCGTGTTGTCCGACCGTTCGCCGCGCTGCGCGACGGCACGCTGGCATTTCTTTAGCGAAGAAGAAGTCCATTTCCGCAGCCGACGCGACGCAGATCCGTGGAGGTCGACCGTCGAGGGGTCGGTCGCCATCCGCTGGATTGCTCACAGTGACAGCTATGGCAGCTGCGCAAGGACAAGTCGAAGCACCCGCACGGCACCCGTCTTGTCCAATGGGTCGTTGCCGTTGCCGCATTTAGGGGACTGCACACACGAGGGGCACCCTCGGGGGCATTCGCACGCCTCGATGGCCGCCGCCGTCGCGCCCAACCATGTGCTGGCTCGCCGGAAACCGCGTTCAGCAAATCCCGCACCGCCCGGATAGCCGTCGTAGACAAAGACACTGGGTAGGCCCAGCGGATCGGGACCGACCGCGGTGGACAAGCCGCCGATATCACCGCGGTCGCAGCTGGCCACCAACGGCAGCAGGCCAATGGCGGCGTGCTCGGCGGCATGCAGTGAGCCCGGAATCTGCGGCACGTCGATCCCGCTGTCGCACAATGCATCCGGTGTGATCGTGTACATGACTGCGGTGGTGGACAGAGTGTGTTCTGGCATCTGTAGCTCGACGAAGTCGATGACCTCTCCGGAAAGCTGCCGGCGCAGATACCCCACCACCTGGTGGGTTACCGTGACCGGCACCAAACCCAGCGTGACGGGGCCATACGTCAGGCGCTCGCCCGAACCGGTGAGCGCGATGTCGGTGATTTCCCGAGCGAACGTCGCATAACCGGGATCTTCGGCGTGCACGAACGCGATCCCGTCCTCGAAATCCAGTGAGTCGACGACATAACTGTCGCCCTGGTGCAGATACACCGCCCCCGGATGCACCGAGGCCGGCGCCTGGCCCACGCCGGCGCTGCCCAGTAGCCGCCCGGTGTCGGCCTCCACGATGACGATCTGGCCGCCCGCTGAGCCCCTGATATCCACCGCGCCATGCGGTTCGAGGCCGGCCACGGGGAAATACTTGTCGTTACGCCGGCGCAGCAACCCGTCGTCGACCAGGCCCTCGGCCACGTCCACCGCGTCGAGGTTCCGGACCTCCGTCTCGCTAAGCGGAAATTCGGTTGCGGCACAGAGAAGTTGCGGCCCCAAAATGTACGGGTTGGCGGGGTCGATGACCACCCGCTCGACCGGCTTATCCAGCAACGCGGCCGGGTTGTGCACCAGATAGGTGTCCAGCGGGTCGTCGCGGGCGATCAGCACCACCAACGCCCCCTGGCCGCGTCGCCCCGACCGGCCGGCCTGCTGCCAGAACGACGCCACCGTTCCGGGGAACCCGGCGAGCACCACCGCGTCCAGCCCGGCGATGTCGACACCTAACTCCAGCGCGTTGGTGGTGGCCAGCCCGCGCAGCCGGCCCTCGGCCAGGTCGCGCTCCAGGGCATTGCGGTCTTCGGCGAGGTAACCCGCCCGATACGACGCCACGGTGTGCGACAGCTCCGGGGCGATATCGGCCAGCCGCGCCTGGGCACCCAGCGCGGTCAGTTCGGCAGCGCGCCGGGACCGGACGAAGGTCAGGGTCTGGGCACCCTCGGCGACCAGGTCAGCCATCACCCGGGCGGCTTCGGCACCCGCGGAGCGCCGCACCGGGGCCCCGTTCTCGCCGGTCAGGTCGGCCCGCAGGGCAGGCTCCCAAAGCGCCACGGTGCGTGCACCCTGGGGTGAGCCGTCGTCGACGACCTCTTCGACCGGCGCTCCGATGAGTTCGGCGGCCGTCGTGCCCGGCGAATCCGTCGTCGCGCTGGCGAAGATCACCGTCGGCGCGGACGAGTAACGTGCGCACAGCCGCAACAGGCGGCGCAGTACCATCGCCACGTTCGAGCCGAAAACTCCACGGTAGTAATGGCATTCGTCGACGACCACGAATCGTAGCCCGCGCAGCAGCACAGCCCAGCGGGCATGATTGCGCAATATCGACAGATGGATCATGTCGGGATTGGAAAATAGCCATCGGGAGCGTTCCCGGGCGAAGCGGCGAATCTCGGTAGGGCTGTCACCGTCGTAGGCCGTGGGCGCCACGTCGGCCAGCCGCGGCACCGCCGACGTCAGGGCGTGCGCGGCGCGCAGCTGGTCGTGCCCGAGCGCTTTCGTCGGCGACAGATACAGCACCCGGGCCCGAGCGTTCGTCGCGAGCGCGTTGAGAACGGGAAGTTGATAAGCCAGGGACTTGCCCGACGCGGTGCCGGTGCTGACCACGACGTGCCGGCCGGCGTGGGCCAGCTCCGCGGCCTGCGCCTGGTGTGACCACGGGGCGCTGATGCCGCGGTCGGTGAACGCTTGGACCACGTCGGGCTCGGCCCAGTCCGGCCAACTGTGCGGCCGCCCGCTGCGGGCGGCCAGCTCGGCGACGTGGCGCAGCGGATGCTCGCCCGCCGCGGTGCCGGCGAGCGCCACGGCCAGCAGTTCGCTGCCGAAACTCGCCACCTCACGCCCTCCAAGAATCCGTCGAGCATAGAAGTCTGTCGCCGACGCCACGAACGTGGTTGGATGATTTCGGTCGCAGCTTCTGTGTTCGTTTCAAACTTTCGCAGGAACAACGTTGCGGCCGCGGTTCCTGCGAGGTTATCGGTCGGGTGAAGTTCCGGCGACTCTGCGAGGTATGGCGGTCGTATTCGGCGCCCGGGGCATCGGAAGGCGGCGCCCCGCACCCAGAAGAAAAGGAAAGATCGAGAAATGCCACAGGGAACTGTGAAGTGGTTCAACGCGGAGAAGGGGTTCGGCTTTATTGCCCCCGAAGATGGCTCTGCAGATGTTTTTGTCCACTACACGGAGATCCAGGGTTCGGGCTTCCGCACCCTCGAAGAGAACCAGAAGGTCGAGTTTGAGATCGGCCATAGCCCTAAGGGCCCCCAGGCCACCGGAGTCCGCTCGGTCTAAATCGAGCAGACTCGCTACGGAAACCCCCCGTCCAGACCGCTCAGCGGGCCCCGGCGGGGGGTTTTCATTACATATTCACTGCTTCGCAATCTTCGCCCGCACGCCTGAAGGCAAGGATCGGCGACCTGGCTTACTGTCGGTGAGGTGAGCCAGCTTTCCTTCTTCACTGCGGAGTCGGTACCGCCTGCGGTCGCCGATCTTTGTGGGGTGCTGGCAGCTTCCGGGCAGATCGTGCAGGTTGGCGCGTCGGACGGTGCGGGCGCCCGGCTTTCGGTGGTGGTGGAGCAGCTTTGGCGCGCCTCGGCGCTGGCCGAAATGATCCGGGAGGCGGGGATGGTGCCCGAGATCGGCCGCACCGAGGAGGGCACTCCGTTGGTGCGGACGGCGGTCGATCGCTCCTTGACCTCGATCGCCGCGGAATGGACACGTGGCGCGGTGAAGACCGTGCCGCCGCGCTGGCTGCCCGGACCGCGTGAGCTGCGGGCATGGACCCTTGCGGCTGGCAGTCCCGAGGGCGACCACTATCTGCTGGGTCTGGATCCACACGCCCCGGACACCCATTCGCCGTTGGCGTCCGCCCTGATGAGGGTGGGGATTGCGCCCACCCTCATCGGTACTCGAGGCGCTCGGCCCGCGCTGCGCATTACCGGCCGTCGCCGGCTATCGCGCCTGGTAGAGAACGTGGGGGAATCCCCAGCCGAGGCGGAGGCGTTGCCGCAGTGGCCCCGGGTTTAGGCTGGCGGCCCTGGCTGCCCGACCGAGTCATTACTTCGGGTCAACCGGGGGTCGGGGACCTGGGTTTTCAGTGAGTCGGTTTGCATGAGCCTGCCTATGGGTGCGAAATTGTCAGGTGCCCGAAACGGAAGGAACGGCGGCGTATCTGAATTTCACCGGAATTTCGGATGTCCGCCTGTCATTCTTCCTGCAGGGCGGTCTCGTGCGGAGGCCGGGACAAGAGATGGAGCGTAAGCGCAGTTGGCTGACCCGAATTTAGACCGCGACAGCAGCGGAAATGGCAGCCGTAGGCGACTTGTGATCGTTGAGTCGCCGACTAAAGCGCGCAAACTGGCCGGCTACCTGGGCCCCAGGTACATCGTTGAGTCCTCTCGCGGACACATCCGCGACCTGCCGCGGGCCGCAGCCGATGTGCCCGCCAAGTTCAAGTCAGAGCCCTGGGCACGGCTCGGAGTCAACGTCGACGCCGACTTCGAACCGCTCTACATCATCAGCCCGGAGAAAAAGAGCACCGTCAGCGAGCTCAAGGGTCTGCTGAAAGACGTCGACGAGCTGTACCTGGCCACGGATGGTGACCGCGAGGGCGAGGCCATCGCCTGGCATTTGCTGGAAACCCTGAAACCCCGCATCCCGGTCAAGCGGATGGTGTTCCACGAGATCACCGAGCCGGCCATCCTGGAGGCCGCCGCAAATCCCCGCGACCTGGACATCGACCTGGTCGACGCGCAGGAAACCCGCCGCATCCTGGACCGGCTGTACGGCTACGAGGTCAGCCCGGTGCTGTGGAAGAAGGTTGCGCCCAAGCTGTCGGCGGGCCGGGTTCAGTCCGTGGCCACCCGCATCATCGTGCAGCGCGAACGCGACCGGATGGCGTTCCGCAGCGCCTCCTATTGGGACATCATCGCCCAGCTGGACGCCAGCGTGTCGGACCCGAACGCCCAGCCGCCCACCTTCATCGCACGGTTGACGTCGGTGGACGGCCTGCGCGTCGCCTCCGGCCGCGATTTCGACTCGCTGGGCACGTTGCGCAAAGCAGACGAAGTCGTCGTGCTCGACGAACCGAGCGCGACCGCGCTGGCGACGGGATTGCGCGGCGCGCAGCTGTCTGTCGCCTCGGTGGAAGAGAAGCCGTACACGAGGCGTCCGTACCCACCGTTTATGACGTCGACGCTGCAGCAGGAAGCCGGCCGCAAGTTGCGGTTCTCCTCGGAGCGCACGATGAGCATCGCCCAACGGCTGTATGAAAACGGCTACATCACTTATATGCGTACCGACTCCACAACGCTGTCTGAGTCGGCCATCAGTGCCGCGCGCACTCAGGCGAGTCAGCTTTACGGCGCGGAGTACGTTTTTCCGACGCCGCGTCAGTACACACGCAAGGTGAAGAACGCTCAGGAGGCGCACGAGGCCATTCGGCCCGCCGGCGAGACGTTCGCTACCCCGGATGCCGTGCGTCGCGAACTCGACGGCGACGAATTCCGGCTCTACGAGCTGGTTTGGCAGCGCACGGTGGCCTCGCAGATGGCCGACGCACGCGGAACCACGCTGAGCTTGCGGATTGCCGGAGCGGCGGGGGATCAGCAGGTGGTGTTCTCGGCGAGCGGGCGCACACTGACTTTCCCCGGTTTCCTCAAGGCCTACGTCGAAACCGTGGACGACCAGGTCGGCGGCGAGGCTGACGACGCCGAGCGCCGGCTGCCCAATCTCACCGAGGGTCAGCGGCTGGCCGCCACCGAGCTCACCCCGGACGGGCACTCCACCAACCCGCCGGCCCGTTACACCGAAGCCTCACTCATCAAGTCGCTCGAGGAGCTGGGCATCGGCCGCCCGTCGACCTACTCGTCGATCATCAAGACCATTCAAGACCGCGGCTACGTGCACAAAAAGGGCAGCGCCCTGGTGCCGTCCTGGGTCGCGTTCGCCGTAACCGGTTTGCTGGAACAGCATTTCGGCCGCCTGGTCGACTACGACTTCACCGCGGCAATGGAAGACGAGCTCGACGCGATCGCCTCCGGCACCGAGCAACGCACCAACTGGCTGAACAACTTCTACTTCGGCGGTGACCACGGTGTGCCCGACTCGGTGGCACGCGCCGGTGGCCTCAAGAAGCTCGTCGGTGTCAACCTCGAGGGCATTGACGCTCGAGAAGTCAACTCCATCAAGCTATTTGACGACGCAGAGGGCCGAACCGTCTTTGTCCGGGTCGGCAAGAACGGGCCCTACCTGGAACGCACAATCACCGGCGACGACGGTGAACCCACGCCGCAGCGGGCCAACCTCAACGACTCGCTGACTCCCGACGAGCTGACGCTCGAGGTGGCCGAAGAACTCTTCGCCACGCCGCAGGAGGGACGCGTGCTGGGCGTGGATCCGCAAACCGGCCACGACATCGTCGCCAAAGACGGCCGGTATGGGCCGTACGTGACCGAGGTGCTGCCCAAACCCGACGACGACGGCGAGGCCGTGCCGGCCAAGAAGGGCAAGAAACCCACCGGCCCCAAACCCAGAACCGGGTCGCTGCTGCGCAGCATGGACTTGCAGACCGTCACGCTCGAGGATGCGTTGAAGCTGTTGTCGCTGCCTCGGGTTGTCGGTGTGGACCCTGCGTCGAACGAGGAAATCACCGCCCAGAACGGCCGCTACGGCCCATATCTGAAGCGCGGCACCGATTCTCGATCGCTGAGTACCGAAGAACAGATGTTCACCATCGCGCTCGACGAGGCGCTGCAGATCTACGCGCAGCCGAAACGGTCTGGGCGACAAAGTGCTTCGACTCCACCGTTGCGCGAGCTTGGCACCGACCCGGTGTCGAGCAAGCCAATGGTGGTCAAGGACGGGCGATTTGGGCCGTACGTCACCGACGGCGAGACCAACGCCAGCCTGCGCAAGGGTGACGACGTGATGTCGATTACCGACGAGCGGGCCTCCGAGCTGCTGGCCGACCGCCGCGCCCGTGGTCCGGCGAAACGTCCTGCCCGCAAGACCACCACCCGCAAGGCTCCGGCCAAAAAGGCGCCCGCGAAAAAGGCCGCCAAGCGCACCTAGTTCGCCGCTAGTACCCCGGGCCGATTGACTCGGCGGACGCCTGTTTAGCGGCAGCCTTGTTAGCCGCGGCCCTGGCGGCCCGTCCGTCGGCGCTGGCCGCCAGATTCAACGGCCGGGCCAGCTGAGTCGGCGCCGAGCGCCCGCGCAGTTCGACGATTTCGCCGACATCCCAGCACAGGGCCTCGGCATCCAGCGCGCCACTGACCGCGATCGCCGAGGCGAGCACGTGTCCGGGCTCGAGTTTGGCCAGCTCGGTAAGCCGCGCCGCTTCGTTGACCGGGTCGCCGATCACGGTGTACTCGAAACGGGCCTGCGCCCCGATGTGTCCGGCAATGGCCCGGCCGGATGACACCCCGATGCCGAACTCCGCGGAACCGATCACCGGAAGGAGTTCGTCGTGCAGCTCACGGGCTGCTGTCAGGGCACCACCGGGTGCGTCCGGGTGTTCGATGGGCGCGCCGAAGATCGCCAGCGCCGCGTCACCCTGGAACTTGTTGACGAAACCTCCATGCTTCGCGACGGTGTCCACGACCACCCGGAAGAACTCGTTGAGCAGGTGAACCACCTCGGCCGGTGGTCGGGTCGCTGCCAGTTGGGTGGAGCCGACCAGATCCACGAACAGCACCGCGACGTCGCGCTCCTGCCCACCCAACTCGGTACCGCGCTCCAGCGCTCGACGGGCCACGTCCTCGCCGACGTAGCGACCGAACAGGTCACGCAACCGCTGCCGCTCGGACAGATCGCGCACCATGTCGTTGAAGCCCGCCTGCAGCAGGCCGAGCTCGCTGGCGTCGTAGATCTGCATGTGCGCGTTGTAGTTACCGCGCTGCACCTCGCTCAGCGCCCAGCGCAGCTGACGCAGCGGGTCGGCGATGGACATCGCCACCAGCAGGGTGCTGACGAAACCGATGGCCAGCGCCGCCAAGGCCAGCAACAGGATGGGGGTGAACAACCGCTCTGGGGTGGCGTGCAGCAGCGAAGCCTTGTCGGCCACCACCGCCAGCACGATCGCCAGCACCGGCACGGCGGTGGACAGCGTCCAGGTCAGCAGCTGCCGCAAGATGACGCCGGGGGCCTTGACGTTCTCTGGCACACCGCTGCGCAGCGCGGCGACCGCCACCGGGCGCAGTACCCGCTCGGATTGCAGGTAGCCGATGATCGAGGTCGCGGCGGCGCCCAGTGCGGTGGCGACCGCCACGACGGGGGCCGCGTAGCGGGCCACCGACCAGCTGGCCAGGACGAAGATCGCACCGCCGATGCACCAGGACACCACGCTGGTCAGGGTGCGATAGAAGGGCATCCGCAGCGCCCGGCTGCGGGCCACCTCAGTGGCGGCCGGGTCAGCCTCGGTGAGCAGGTTGTCGCGGCGCTGCCAGCGGAAAACCGGCATCAGCAGCCGCAGGTTCACCACCCATCCGGCGACGACCAGGACGACGAGCGAGGCACCAAAGACCGTCAAGTTGAGGGTTGGTAGGTCTTGCAGTTGAATACGGTCCTGGGAAGGCAAGCCGTAGCGCAAGAAGCCAAGCACGAACAAGGCGCCGATGATGTCGGCCTGCAGCATGCTGAGCTGGAACAGCGGCCACGGCGTGCGCACCACCCACCGGGCGAATCCGTTGATTCGTCCGGGCAGTCCTGCCCTGTTAGCCACCTGCCCACCGTATCGGTCGGGGGGGACTTGTTGGAAACCTCTAATTGGCTCGGCAAGTCGCCGGAACCTGGCCAAACGCTGGAAAGATCACGGAATCGTCCCGATACGGTTGCCATCCGGTAGACGTCGGCCGGGGTCGCTAGTGTTGCCGTTGATGTCCGGAGTGTTTACGCGGCTGGTAGGCCAGCAAGCGG
>Ga0208987_1000040_pt1 | contig 32761 bp, 30 predicted proteins | sample MedBloCARef_O2_FD_187845 | JGI IMG/M metagenome (GOLD analysis project Ga0208987, IMG submission 187845) | Forest soil microbial communities from El Dorado National Forest, California, USA - Mediterranean Blodgett CA Ref_O2 (SPAdes) (version 2) | ecosystem: Environmental > Terrestrial > Soil >... | reverse complement strand
TGTCGGATGAATGACGTTGGCACGGATCGACTTCTGCGCCAGCTGCGCCGCGAGCCGGAGCGTGTAGGAGTCCACCAACTGTTTGGCGTAGTTGTAACCCGCTCCGCCGGGGCCCTGCGGCCCGCCCGCACCCGGGGGTAGCAGTCCGGCGATCAGCCCGCCGACCGACCCGGTGGTGATGATCGACGCACCCGACTTCAGGTACGGCAGAGCGGCGTGCACGGTGTTGACGACGCCGATGAAGTCGACATCGAAGGCATCGGCGAAGGCCTGAACCGGCAGATGAGTGCCCAGCGGACAGATGCCGGCATTGGCGACTACCACGTCGAGTTTGCCGAATTCGGCTACCGCGTTGGCGAGCTCGCGGCTTAGCGCCGCTCGGTCCCGGACGTCGACCTCGGCGGTGTATGCCTTGCGGCCCGTCTTCTCGACCTCCAGACCGGCTTCTTCGAGATCACGCGATGTCGCCAGCGCGTACTCGTTGGTTTCGATGTCGTGACAGATGTCGAAGAGGATGACGTCAGCACCCTCCTCGGCCAGCTTGACGGCGTGGCTGCGGCCCTGACCGCGGGCGCCTCCGGTAATCAGAACGACTTTGTCCTCAACTCGACCCATCATGTCTCTTTCTAATCAGGTTGGCGTTGCTAGAGTTTCAACTGCTGCGGCCGGTTGCACATTGCCGGCGCCGAGTTCGTCCAGCATCGTGATCAGACGCCGCCGGTCGACCTTGAGCGCTGCCCCACGAGGCAACTCGTCGACGACGAAGACGCGGGCCGGCACCTCGTACGGCGTCAGCGTGGTCCGGCAATGTTCCCGGAGTGCGTCGCCATCGGTGGTCGTCCCGGCGATCAATTCGACTGCGGCAACGGGAATCTGGCCTAATCGCTCATCCGGCACGGGTGCGACGGCGGCATCCGCCACCGCCGGGTGCGCACGCAGCGCGCGGACGACGGTCTCCGGGGACACCTTGAAGCCGCCGCGCACGATGACATCGTCCGCGCGGCCGTCGATGTAGAGAAAGCCATCAGCGTCGAGATGCGCCAGGTCACTGGTCGTAACCCATTCTCCGGGTCGGCCGGCCTGCAGGGTGGCGACCTGCAGCCGGCCTTTCTCGTTGACGCCGAGGACCGCGCCGTCCTCGCCGACGATCTGCAATCGCACGCCGGGAAAGGCACGTCCGACACTGCCCTTCTTGTCGACCCACCGCGCATGAAAGTCCTTGACCGTCCATCCGGCGACAGCACCGGAGAACTCGGTCGCGCCGTAGACGACCAGGATCGGAATGCCGTACCGCTCGAAGAACGCATCGACCAACGCGGGGTCGACGGGGCTGGTACCCGCATTGATCGCGCGGATGCTCGCCAAATCCTCCCGGGGAATATCGGAGTCAAGCACCGATCGCATCGCCGCCGGGGGCAGTCCTGCCACCGCGGGCCGGTACTCCTTCACCGCCGTGTGCCAGCCCTGCAGCGTGAATCGATCCAGCATCGCGATAGGACGGGCCGCGACCAGCGACTGCAACAACCCCCACAACCCACCGATGTGCACAATCGGCAACGTCACCAGGCCGACCGCTCCGGTCAGCGGCGGCTTGGTTCTAACGTCTGGGCGATCGTTGTGCCGCAACGCAGCACCCAAGGAGGCCTCGAGCTGCGCGCGGGTCAGCGGGATGCGCTTCGGGGCACCCGTCGTGCCCGACGTCAGCATCTCGATGGCTACCGCGGGATCGCCACCGACCGCATCCTTCGTACCCCGTACCTGTAGGTCGAGTTCGCCGTCGTCGAGCCTCCAGCCGGTCGCCCCGAGATCGGCGACGGCGCGGTTGAACACCTCGTCGGACCACAACGCCGCGGGCGCAAGGACGAAGGGGGCTGCAGACGCCGCAAGGTCGTCGCTCAGCCGGTCCGGCGGCTGCAGCGGGCTGATGGTCACCAATGTGCGTCCGCCCCGGAAGATTGCGATGAGCGCCGCGACGGACTCCATTCGATTGGACAGCACGACGGCGACTCGGCCACCGGCCTGACACCCGGCGGCGGTCAGTTCCCGGTCGATCCGCTCGGTGAGCGAGCGAACGGAACCCCAGGACGCCCAGCGTCCGTCGCGCTCCAGCATGCGGTCGCCGTCGTTAGCATCCCAGAGCCGTCCCAGCGCATCGTGAATGCTCGTCATCGTGACTTTCCGGATCGACTTCCGCGGCGGATAGCCGTTCTCCTGAAACTAGTGGACATGGTTTACTAGGTCAACTTTGTGAAAGGCGTTTGCGATGGACTTCGGCTTGACGGACGAACAGGATCAACTCGCCGCGGCGGAGCGGGCCTGGCTCACCAAAAACGACCCCATCGCCAGGGTCCGCGCGACCCTGGACTCGGCCGCGGTCACCGTCGATCCTGCGGCCGTCTCGCATGCGTTGGAATCGGGTCTGCTGGCACTGCGCACTCCCGAAATAGGTGGCTCTCATGTGGATCTCGCCGTCGTGACCGAGGCACACGGATACGCGCTGAGCTCGCTTCCGGTCGCGGATCTGAACATCGCGGCCTGGCTGCTCGACCACGTCGACTCGGCCGCCGAAGACGGCGAGCTGATCGGATTGGCGCTTGGTCCTAACGCCCGTCACGACGGCGGTGCGCTGCGGCTGACCGGTGTCACCCATCCGATTCCGATGGCCGCCGACATGGACTCCATCGCTGTGGCAGGCCACGCGGACGAGGGCGAGTACCTGGCGGTCCTTAATGTTCCGACGCTGTCGCGGATGTCGACGCTCGATCTGAGCCGGTCGTGGGCGCGGTTGCACCTCGACGCGACGATCGCCGACTGGACGGAGTTGCCCCAGGGAACGGTCGCCCTGCTGCGCGACGCGCTGGCGGTGTACCGGGCGTTCGACGCGCTGGGTGCGGCGGCCCGGTTGCTCGACATGACGGTGTCCTACGCCGGGCAGCGCGAACAGTTCGGCGCACCTATCGGCTCGTTCCAGGCCGTCAAACATCACTGCGCCGACATGGCCGTCGCGGTGGAGGCTGGCAGGGCCAGTCTGTGGGCTGCGGCCCTCGCGCTGGACACCGCATCGGCGGCCGCACGGTCCCGGGCCGCGTCCGCGGCGGCGGCGTACACGAAGTCGGCCGCCGCCAAGGTGGCCGGCACGGCGCTGCAGGTGCACGGTGGCATCGGATTCACCTGGGAGCACGATCTGCATCTGTTCCTGCGCCGGATCAAGGTCGACGAGGCCTTCAACGGGAGCGTCGCCGAACACCGCGCGGCGCTGCTCCCGGCCTGACTTCAACGACGGTCCCGTGGCAGCGCCAGCCCGCGCTCGGCGATCAGGTTGCGCATGATCTCCGAACTGCCACCGGCGATGGTGTAGGCGCGCGCGTACAGCCACTCGTCCTGCCAACGACCGCCGTCGAGGACATCGGGGTCGCCCTCCACCAGCACGCCCACCTCTCCGCCGAGTTCGATTGCGAAGCGCGCCATCTCGAGGTTCAGTTCGCTGAACATCAGCTTGGCCATCGCGCCGTCGTGCATACGTTCGGTGCCGCGTCGCCAGCGCGTCAGGTTGGCGTACGTCAGCGCGGAGAGCGCCTCCACCTCGGCGCTGAACTCACCGATTCGGTCGCGGATCCGAGCGTTCTCGATTGCGGGCCGACCATCGATGGTCACTCGCCCGGCGAGGTCGATGAGTCCGTCGATCGCCAACCTCAACTTGACGACCGCCGCGCCCACACTGGTCCGTTCGTGCCCAAGCGTGGCGTTCGCGATCGCCCAGCCCTGCCCCGGCGCCCCAATCATGGCCTCGGCGGGAACCTCGACGGAGTCGAAGAAGACTTCGTTGAAGTCCGAAGTACCGGTGAGCTCCCGGAGCGGGCGGACGGTGATGCCAGGGCTGCGCATGTCGAGGATGAACGCGCTGATGCCCTTGTGCTTGGGAGCGTCGGAATCGGTGCGCGCCAACAGGTATCCGTAGTCGGCCCAGTGACCGTCGGTGGTCCACACCTTCTGGCCGTTGACACTGTAGGTATCACCGTCGAGCACCGCGCGGGTGCGCAGCGACGCCAAGTCACTTCCTGCGCCGGGCTCGCTGAACAGTTGGCACCACAGCTGTCGACCCGCGCGGATCTCGGGCAGATGCCTGCGGCGCTGCTCATCGGTGCCGTAGTGGATCAGCGCATGCGATGCCAGCGCGCTGCCGCTCGGCACCCCGGGCACCGCGGCCCGGGCCAGCTCTTCGCCCACCACGATGGCATGTTCCGCGGAACGATCGTCGCGGCCGCCGAACTCCGCAGGCCAGTCCGCGCCGACGTAGCCGGCTTCGAACAGGCGCGCCGTCCAGTCCTGAAGCGATTTGAGCTCGGCTTCGTTCTCGGCGCTGCGCACGCCCGCTCGCGGCGGGATGGGCGGTGCATGGTCCGCAATGAAGGCCCGTACCTCGGCGCGGAAGGCCTCCAATTCGGGACCCATTCCGTATTCCACGTTGCCGTCTTCCTGTTCGATGTGACGTCTTAGCGGCTCAGCGCCCGCTCTTGGTACGGCGCGAGCAGTTCGCCGGCAGCCCGGTCGCGGAGCGCGTCGGCACGGCCGATCAGCACGGCGTTGGCCTGGGCGCGGCGCAGCAGAAGATGAATCGGATGCTCCCAGGTGAAGCCGATACCGCCGTGGATCTGCAACGCACCCTCGGTGGCGATGACACCGGCATCCAGCGCGGCCGCGGCGGCCAGATCCGCCAGATATCCCGAGTCGTCGAGATCGGCCTCGGCCGCTGCCAGCACCTGGCTGCGGGCGCCCTCCAACGCGACGAGCATGTCCGCGCACCGGTGCGATACCGCCTGAAAGCTGCCGATTGGTCGGCCGAACTGGTGGCGCTCGCCCGCCCAGTCGACGGCCATCGCCAACGCGCGCGAGCCAACGCCGATCGAGTCCGCGGCCACCGCCAGCGCGCCCTGGCGACGGGCCACGGCCAGCACCCGGGCTACGTCGTTTCCGTCGGCGAGCACCTCGCCCTCAGCGGCGGTCAACGTCACCGAGCCGATGGTGGCAGTCACGTCGAGCGGCTGATGAGCCGTCACCTCAACGCCGTCGGCGGATGCGTCGACGGCCACCACTACCTCACCGGCGCCCCCGGGGAGGCGCGCAAGGACCACCAGCACCTCGGCATGCGGCGCACCCGCCACGATCGGAACCACACCGCGAAGGCAGACTCCATCCCACTCGGGCAACTCGGCGCCGCTGGTCACCCAGCCGCTGTCGTTCACCGGAACGGCGAACGCCGCAGCTGTTCCGCTCGTGATCCGCTGGACCAAAGCCTTTGCACCGCACTGCAGGGCGACGTCGAGCACGGTTACCGTCGGAACGAGCGGGGCCGGCGCCAGCGCCTTCGCGGCCTCCTCGATAGCGGCGTACAGCAGACGCGGTCGGGCGCCGCCGCCGCCAAGCGATTCATCGACGGCAAGACCCGGGAGGCCGAATTCGACGAGCGCCGACCACACTTCGGGCTCGACCGCATCGACGGGACGCTCGCGGTCGAGCAATCTCGCCACGTCTACCTTGGCCCGAAGTGTCGCCGCCAGCACCTCACGCAGCTCGCGTTCGTCCTCCTCGGGCACGGCGAGTGGGGCGCCGGGGGTGGCGGCGGTTGCCCGGGTGCCTTCGCCGCGGTGTGACGGCAGCCCGAGCACGCTCTCGGCGATGGTGTTGCGTTGGATCTCCGCGGTGCCGGCGCCGATCGTGGTGGCCCGGCTCATCAGGTAGCCAAACGTCCAACGCCCGCTGTCGACGGCGTCGGACGCCCGACTACCCAGTGCCGCATAGGGACCGGCCGCGCGCAGGGCGAGCGCATGCATGTGCTGCTCGAACTCCGATTTGACTAACCGGTTCACCGACGCCACGCCGCCGGGGTCCTCGCCGCGCAGCACCGCGGCCAAGGCGCGGGCACTGTTGGCGGCGATGGTGCGAACCCCGGATTCCAGCCGCGCGACGTCCTGGCGGACCAGTGGATGGCCGCCGAGTCCTTGGGAAACAACGAGATTGATCACCCGGTCGGCCGTGCGCCGGTATTTGAATTCGTCGGCGAGGAAGGCGGTGGCCCGTTCGTGGCCCAGCGATGTGCGCATGATCGACCAGCCCGCGCCCTCATCGCCGACCACGTTTTCGACGGGCACCGTCACGTCGTCGAGAAAGACCTCGGCGAAGTGCGCTGCGCCGGTGATGTCGCGCAGCGGACGCACGGAGATTCCGGGGCTTTTCATCGGGATCAACAGGTAGGTGATCCCGTCCGACGGTTTCGCACCAGAGCCCGTCCGAACCAGCGCGAACATCCAGTCGGCGCGGTCGGCCATCGTGGTCCACACCTTCTGACCCGTCACCCGGTAAACGTCGCCGTCGCGCACCGCGCGGGTGGACAGCGACGAAAGGTCACTGCCGGCCCCGGGTTCGGAAAACCCTTGACACCAGAACTCATCGGCCCGCAGAAGCGGTTTTAGGAAGCGATCCTTTTGCTTCTGAGTGCCGTGGGCAATGAGCGTCGGGGCAAGGATGAATGACAGCGGACACGGATGCGGCGGCGCACCCGCATCCGTGGTCATCCGGTAGTAGTCCAGCTGGTCGGCCAGCGACAGATCGAGTCCGCCGACCTCGCGCGGCCACCCAGGCGCGGCGAGCTGGTGGTCGACGAGTTCGGCATGCCACGCACGGGCCGCCTCGATTCGGTCAGGCTTGTCGCCCGACCGAGCGATGTCGGCCTGGCGACGACGGAACTCGGCGAGTAGCAACTCGAGCCGACCACGCCAATCAGGTGTCTGCATGAGGCTCCACAAAGTCAACTTGGTTAACTATGTCTGCAGTGTGCCGGTTATTGTGACCGGTTGGCAAGCGTGCCCGTCAGCCATCTTCGAGAATCAGGGCGATTTCGGGACATGCGGCTACGCCGTCCCGGGTGAGCTGCTCGTCTTCCGGCCGCACCTCATGCTCCTCGAGGATGGAGTAGCCGGAGTCGTCGATCGGGAACAACTCCGGGTCGACGGCGTAGCACTGGGCATGACCCACGCACTTCGACTGCTCGAGCCGAATTTTCATACGACCTCCTTCGCCTGGACCGTCCCGGTGGCGCACGGTCTCGTCCAAGCTGTCAGCATAAGACTAAAGCTTTAACTATTTCGAAAAGCCGATAGACAAGCTCGCTTCTGACAGTCGTGTCAACGTACAAAGCGGGCATAATTGCCTGTTTAGAGCGAATATGTGAACAGATCGCCTTGCGTGGTTCACTTGATTCTGACAGTCCTATCCGGTACGAAGAAGAGGTCGCGCCAGCGACAGGATGCCGCACTCCTGTTGTCTTTGCGCAGCGTCGGCGACCGGAGAGGTCTGGAAATGAAAACCACCGAATCTGCGCTCGGGTATCGCGCAGCACCGCGATGACATTCGCGCTCAGCGACGAAGAGGCCATGCTGGTCGATACGGTGCGAACCTTCATCGACCGCGACGTCAAGCCCACGGTCCGCGAAGTCGAGCACGCGAACGAGTACCCGGAAGCGTGGATCGAGCAGATGAAGCGCATCGGGATCTTCGGGCTTGCCGTGCCAGAGGAATACGGCGGTTCGCCGGTGTCGATGCCCTGCTACGTAGAGGTGACCGAGGAGCTGGCCCGCGGCTGGATGAGCCTGGCCGGTGCGATGGGCGGGCACACCGTGGTCGCGAAGCTGATCTCGTTGTACGGCAACGAGGAACAGAAACAGAAGTACCTGCCGCGCATGGCGAGCGGGGAGATGCGGGCCACGATGGCGCTGACCGAGCCCGGTGGCGGCTCCGACTTGCAGGCGATGACGACTACCGCACGCGCCGAGGGCAACGAGCTGGTGATCAACGGGGCGAAGACCTGGATCAGTAACGCCCGCAAGTCCGGACTCATCGCATTACTGTGCAAGACCGATCCACAAGCGAAACCACGACATAAGGGCATTTCGATCGTCCTGGTCGAACATGGTCAGGGCCTGACCGTCTCGCGTGACCTCCCCAAGCTGGGCTACAAGGGCGTGGAGAGTTGTGAGTTGTCGTTCGACGATTGCCGCGTACCGGCCTCGGCCATCCTGGGCGAGGAACCGGGCAGAGGATTCGCGCAGATGATGAAAGGCCTTGAGACGGGCCGTATTCAGGTGGCGTCGCGGGCCTTGGGCGTCGCGACCGCGGCACTCGAGGACGCGCTGAAATACGCGCAGGAGCGGGAGAGCTTCGGACAGCCGATCTGGAAGCACCAGTCAGTGGGCAACTACCTGGCCGACATGGCAACCAAACTCACTGCGGCACGCCAACTCACCCGCTACGCCGCGGAGAAATATGACAGCGGCGAGCGGTGCGACATGGAGGCCGGGATGGCCAAGCTGTTCGCGTCGGAGGTGGCCATGGAAATCGCGCTCAACGCCGTCCGAATCCACGGCGGCTACGGTTACTCCACCGAATACGATGTCGAGCGCTATTTCCGCGACGCCCCTCTGATGATCGTCGGCGAGGGAACTAACGAGATACAGCGCAATGTCATTGCCGCGCAGTTGGTCTCGCGGGGCAAAGTCTAGACGCTGGCAAGTTGCCGCTCGCCGGCGCTCACCCGCGGGAAGTTGAGCATCCGGCGCGCGTTCTCCTCGACGATCAACGCGCACTCGTCGTCGGGCACGTCGGCGAGCACCTCAGCAGCCCGCTTGCGCGAGTTGGGCCAGTTGGAATCACTGTGCGGGAAGTCGATCTCGAGCATGATCCGGTCGATGCCGATCGCGTGCCGGTTTTTCATGCCGTGCTCGTCGTCGATGAAGCAGCCCCAGAAGTGCTTGCGGAACAGATCGGAGGGCCGAGTGTCGAAGTCGATCTTCTGGTAGTAGCGGTGCCGCTCCCACACGTAGTCGGTTCGCTCGAGGATGTAAGGCACCCAACCGATGCCGCCTTCAGCCAGTGAGATCTGTAAATCGGGGAACTGTTGCAGCTTGCCCGAGAACAGCAGATCGACCGTGCTCCACATCAGATTCGTGGAGAACAGTGCCGTCGCGACCGCGAAGGGTGCGTCGGGCACCGCCATCTGACCCGGGACCGGCTTGATCGTGGAGAACGAGAAGCCCGGCACGAAGGAGCCGGACCCGAAGTGCAGTGACACCGGCATCTTGGCGTCCGAGCAGACCCGCCACAAGCCGTCCCAGTGATCGGAGTGGAACGACGGCAGACCTAGCGGCACTGGGCTGTCGGGGAACGAGATCGTGCGCGCACCCTTTGCGGCGACGCGCTCAGCCTCGGCCACACATGCGTCGATGTCCCATGTCGGCAGGATCGCCAGCGGAACATAGCGCTCGGGCGCCACCGCGCACCACTCGTCGATGTAGAAATCGTTCCACGCCTTGCAGCACAGCAGCGCCAGGTCCTTGTCCTCGGCACGCTGGAACGTGCCGCCGCCGAATCCGGGGAACGACGGGAAGCACAACGCCGACTGCACACCATCGAGGTCCATGTCAGCAACGCGGGCGACCGGGTCGTAGCAGCCGGGAATCATGTCTTCGTAGCGGACGGGATCCATGCCCCACTCCTCCGGCGGTTTGCCGGCGACCGCGTTCAGGCCGATGGTCGGGAAGACCTGCCCGTCGTAGTGCCACAGATGCATACCGTTTTCCTCGACGATGCGCGGGCCCTGCTCGAGGTATTTCTGCGGCAACCGGTCCTGCCACACCCGCGGGTGCTCGACCAAGTGGTCGTCAACGGACACGATCTGGTGGTCATCCTGAAGCGGCATGATGCTCCTTCGCATCTGACGGGCTGTCGTACTTTTCTGACATATCGTCTTGTTTTCTGACGGTTCGTCTCACAGACTATATGACGTACGCCACATTCGTCTAGCAGTTGAGAGGCGCGACATGGAATCCACCGACCGACCCGCCGACGACGCAGGCCGGGACAAGGTCGACGAAGACGACCACGACCTGTTGACCTTCGGCGAAGCGGGTGAACGGCTTCGCATCGAGATCGCCGCGGCCGCGCGCGAGGTGCAACACCTGACACAATCCGGGCCGGTCGAGGCGCTGGAGAAGGCTCAAGCCCGCCTCGATGCGCTGCGGTCGGCTGCTGCCCGCAACAGCGCACAGCCCATCAACGACGCCAACTTCGAGAAGTTCTTCGGCTATCCCGGCAAGGCCACGCGTAACCTGCCCGGAGCGCCGTCGGCCCGATGACGACCGCGTCGGCGCACAGGAATACTGCTGGGATGGCCCGTCCTCCAGACAAATTGCGGCGCCCCGGTTATGCCCCCACTGCAAATGCCGGTGTGGGGCGCCGCGGCCTGCACACGCGCGACCGAATACTTGGGTCCGCCGCAGAGGTGTTCCTGGCCAACGGATTCCACGCCACCTCGCTTGACGCCATCGCCAAGGCGGCTCGCGCCTCCCGTGCCACCGTCTATCAATACTTCGCTGGCAAGGAGGAGATCTTCGGCGAATTGAGTGCATTGGCCGAACGCGATGTGCTCGAACACGGCGAACACCTCGGTGCACTCGGCCCCACAGTCGACGGAGTGGATGGGTTGCACCGCTGGCTAGTCGAATGGGCGGACATCTACGACGCCCACGCCGCGGTATTCGCCGAATTTCCGGGCATCGGCACGGCCACCGGGTTGTCCGTCATCGATGCCAGCACGGCCGCCGACCAGTTTGATCAGACGGTCACCGATCGGCTGCGGAGGATGCGCCTGCGGGATCTGGACGCCGACGATGCGGCCGCAGCGCTGGGGCGCATCCCCCACATGGTTCATCTCTACCGCTACCGGGCGATGTTCCCGTTGCCCGCTCGCGAGACCGTGACATGGTCGTTGACCGTTGCGCTTCAGCTGATGCTGTTTCCCGAGACCCCGGCCGACGTGCTGCAGGTGGTAGCAGCACAGGTGGCAAATGGGTGCGGGCGAACGCCACCCCGCCCCCTCGACAGTGCCGCGGCGACACCGGTGGCGATCGAGGCGTCGAGCTCGCCGATTCCGCAGGACGTGCTGTCGGTCAGCTCGGCGTTGTTCGCCGAACGCGGCTACTACGCCGTCGGCATGGAGGAGATCGCGGCCGCCGCCGATGTCAGCCGCGCGACGTTGTACCGATACTTCAGCACCAAGGACAAGATCCTGGCCGAACTGACGCGCCGAGCGGTCGCCGAGATCGAAGGGCACGCCGCCGCCCTACCGGGCATGGCCCCGGATTCGCTGACTGAGTGGATGCTTGGCTACGTCCAATTCCATCGCACCTACCGCGGCGTGATCCGCGCGTGGTTCGACGGCACGGTCGCAGAACAGCTCTCCGACGCCGATGTCGACCATGGCATTGGCGCGATTTTCCAAGCGGTTGCCGCGCTACTGTCCACCGTCGACCTGCCCGCCGGCATCGACGCCGACGTGGCGGCCGCGGTATTCGCGGCGGTCCTCGGCCGAATGTCCGAGCCGACGGGGGCAAGCGCGTCGGACAGCGACGAGCGGGCCGCAGAGTTGATGGTCAAATTGTTGCGCCGTTCGCTCCTGCGCTCGTGAGGTCGGCGCGCAGTCGCTTCTTGTCGACTTTGCCGCTGGCCAGTACAGGCAGATCGTCGACCAGCACCAGTCGACGAGGCACCTTGTAACGCGCCAGCCGTTGCCGTACGCCCTCTTGCACCGTCTCCAACGTCGGCGACGCACCGCCGCGGGGCACCACGACCGCGCAGACCGCTTCGCCCCACGTGTGGTCGGGGACCCCAACGACCGCGCAGGCGGCTACTCCGTCAACCGCACTGACCGCATCCTCGACCTCGGGCGAATAAATATTCTCGCCGCCGCTGATGATCACGTCCTTCTTGCGGTCCATCAGATAAAGCAGCCCGCGCCCGTCCAATCGGCCCATGTCACCGGTGCGACACCACCCGTCCTGCAGCGTCGCCTGCGTTGCCGCCGCGTCCTGCCAGTAGCCGCGAAACATCGAGTCGGACCGAACGACGATCTCGCCGGCCTGCTCCACGGGAACGACGCCTCCGTGCTCATCGACCACGCGCACCTGCGTGCCGGGAAACGGGAAACCCACCGAGCTCAGCCGCTCGGCAGAGTTCGGTTCGTTGAGAATGTGCAGTTCGCGGGGCAGTCCGGAGACGATAACTTCGGTCTGCCCGTAAAGGTTGAGGAAACCCGCGCCCGGCAGCACGGCGAGCGCTCGCCGCAGGATGGCCGCGGTCATCGGCGCGGCCGAATAGACCACCGTGCGAACCGATTCCACCGCCGAGCGATCACTCACCTCGTCGAGCAGTGCCCTGAGCATGACCGGCGCCAGGTGCAGCACCGTGATCCGCTCGTCGGCGATCAGCCGCACCGTATCGGCCGCGTCGAACTGTTGCTGCAGCACCACGGTTCCGCCGCGAGCATGCAGTCCGCCGGCGATCGCGAGCGCACCGAAGTGGAATATCGGCATGTTGATCAGGCCGCGATCGGCGCTGCCGCAACGCATCTCATTGTTCATGGTGAACACGATCCGGCGCATTTCCCGCTGTCCGAGGATGCAGCATTTGGAGGCACCGGTCGTGCCGCTGGTGAACAGCAGGTACGCGATGTCGTCGGGCCTGGCCACGAGCTCGGCCTCGCCGCTGGGGTCTTTTCCAACGCCTCCTTCGACGAATCGCTCGTAACCCGTGATCCCCGGCGCAGCTTGTCCCCCGATGGTCACCAGCATCGGCCCCGACGGCATGCCCGCTGCGACATCGGCGATCACCGGCACGAACTCCTCGGCGCAGAACACGATCGACGGGGCGACGCGGCGTAGCGCATCGGCCATCTCTGGTGGGGAGAGCCGGAAGTTGATGGTGGCCATGATGATTCCGCCGAGTTGTGTGGCCGCGTTCAGCTCACCGAACTCGATGCTGTTGCGGCTCAACACCGCAATGCGGTCTTGGCGCTTCACCCCGGCCGCAGTCATCGCCGACACCAATTGTACTGCCCGGTGCCATAATTGAGCGTGTGTGACGGTGCGGTGGCCGTGCCGGTAGGCGATGACGTCGGGAAAGCGCACCGCGTTGTCGGTGACGATGTCACCGAGCGTCATGTCGTCGACCGCCGCCATCGACAAAAACTACCGGCTGCTCAACAGCATCGACCCGGCCACCGGTCCACCGCCCACCCCGACGGCCACCACCTCGGGAGTGCGGGGCGCCTGCCGGTCGCCGCCCTCACCCCACAACTGCACACATGCCTCGTGCAGGAAACCCATCCCGTGTAGCCGCCCGCCGGAGAGTTGGCCGCCGCTGGTGTTGATCGGCAGCGAACCGTCCAGCGCGATGCGCGAACCGTCGTCGACGAATTCGCCGACCTCGCCGTGCTCGCAGAAGCCCAACGCTTCCAGCCACATCACGGTGAGGAAGGAGAAGCCGTCGTAGAGCTGGGCCATGTCGACGTCGGCGGGAGTCAGCGTGGTGTGCTCCCACAGCGTGGCGGCCGAATCGTGGGCGGCCATCGTGGTGATGTCGCGGCGCTGGTCCCAGGTCGCCCGCTCGAACATGCCGGGCCCGACGGACTCCACTGTCAGTGGATGCCGCGGCAGGCCGTTGGCGGCGTCGCGGCGGGACACGATCACCGCGGTGGCGCCGTCGCAGGGGGCGTCGCAGTCGTAGAGGCACAGCGGCTCGGAGATCATCCGCGCGCCAAGGTAGTCGTCCATCGTCATCGGTTCGCGGTAGATCGCGTCGGGGTTGTATCCGGCGTTGGTGCGGGCGTTGATCGCGATGCGGCCCAGATGCTCGCGGGTCAGCCCGAAGTCGTGCATGTAGCGCTGGGCGGGCATCGCCAGCCAGTTCGCCGCCGACAATGCGCCGAAGGGCGCCGTCCACTCCAGGTGTGGGGGCAGCGCGCCGCCGCCGAACAGCACCGACGCGCGGCCGCCGCCCGCCTGCTGCGCGGCGGTGGATTCCCATACCGACCGGTAGACCACCACGTGGTTGGCCAGCCCGAGGCTGACCGCCATGCACGCCTCGATCACTGGGCCGATCTGCCCCGCGGTCTCCAGAGCCGACATGTACCAGCGGGAGCGCAGTCCGAGTGCGTTGCGGACCTCCTGGACGGTGGCGCCGGAGAATCCGGGATCCGGCACACCCGGCCCCGGGTAGCTGGCGATCCCGTCGACGTCGTCGACGCTCAGCCCGGCGTCGGCGATCGCCCGCAGCACCGCCTCGAGCGTGAGGTCCAGTCCCGTTCGGCCCAGCCGCCGGCCAACCTGGGATTTGCCGGCCCCGGTCAGGACGGCTCTGCCTTCGAACGGGCCACCGGTCACCAGACGAACCTAGCGATCAGTTCGGCGACCGCGGCCGGTTTGTCGACGCCGTCGATCTCCACGGTGTGACGCACCGTCAGGTTCACGGTGTCGTCGGCGACCTTGGCGGCGTCCGCGAGCTCGGACCTGACCCGGATGCGGCTGCCCGCAGTGACCGCGGACAGGAACCGCACTTTGTTCAGGCCGTAGTTGATGCCCATCCTGGCATTTTCGACCCGGTAGTTGTCCTTGCTCACCCCCGGGATGAGGGAGAGCGTGAGGAAGCCGTGCGCGATCGTTGCGCCGTAAGGGCTTTCGGCCCTGGCCTTCTCGACGTCGACGTGGATCCACTGGTGATCCATGGTGACATCGGCGAAAGCGTCGATCCGGCTCTGGTCGATGTCCACCCACCGGCTGACCCCGAGTTCCTCACCGACCGACGCGAGCGCGTCGTCCACGGACTTAATCACCTTCACGGGCTGCTCCCAACGTCCCTGACCGATATTCCGCTATCTATTTAACGGTATAGACTGGCCTCGCTCGTCGGGCAAGTAGCCCGTCACCTCTGACGATCTTGGGAGACACATGGCCACCACCACGTCCCGCGCAGCGATCGTGGCCGCTGCCCGCACACCGATCGGAACGGCGCGCAAGGGCACGCTGGCCAACATGCCCGCGATCGAGCTCGCCAAGCCCGTCGTCGCGGCGGTCGTGGATCGGTCCGGCCTCGATGCCGCGGAGTTCGACGACCTGGTGCTGGCCGAGAGTCTGCAGGGTGGCGGCGACAGCGCCCGCTACGTCGCGGTGGACCTCGGGTTGACCAATGTTCCCGGGCTGGCCGTCAACCGCCAGTGCGCGTCCAGCCTCTCGGCGATCGCCGTGGGAGCGGGGCAGATCGCGGCGGGTATGAGCCGCGCCATCCTGGCCGGCGGCATGGAATCGTTGTCCACCGGGCCGATATTGCAGAAGCGCAAGCCCTTCACCACCGGCAAGTCCCCAGAGGACTACGAACAGTGGTTTCCGCTGTCACATCCGCCGACCGCTGACGCACCAGCGTTGGACATGTCCATCACCGTCGCGCACAACTGTGCCGTGCAGTACGGCATCACCCGCGCGGCACAGGACGAATGGGCACTGCGCAGTCACCAACGCGCGGTGAAGGCGATCGACGCCGGCTCATTCGTCGAAGAGATCGTGCCGATCCAGGTGCCGCAAGCCGACGGCACCACGATCACGTTCTCCGAAGACGAGCATCCCCGGCGGGGAAGCTCAATGGAGTCGCTGGCGGGCCTGAAGGTGCTGCACCCGGAGATCGACGGCTTCACGGTGACCGCCGGCAATTCCTCGGGCATCAACGACGCCGCCGCGGTCGTGGCGCTCGCCGCCCCGGGCACCGCGAACAACGTTCTTGCTCAGATCCTTTCGTGGAGCGCGGTCGGGGTTGCGCCGAACCGCACCGGCAGCGGACCCATCACCGCTATACCCAAGGCGCTGGAGTTGGCCGGCCGCAAGCTCGAGGACGTCGCACTGTTCGAGATCAACGAGGCGTTCGCCGCGCAGGCGGTGGCGTGTGCCCGTGAACTAGGGCTCGACGAGGAGATCGTCAACGTCTACGGCTCCGGGATCAGCCTGGGGCACCCGATCGCCGCTACCGGTGCCCGGATGGTCACCTCGGCGATCTACGAATTGCGCAGGCGCGGTGGAGGTATCGGCGTGCTGTCGATGTGCGCGGGCGGCGGTATGGGTGCCGCGATGGTCATCGAGGTCGCCTGAGATGGCGACGCTGATCACCGAGGGACTGTTCCGGGTCGACGGCGACCGCACGGTGCTGTTCGCGTCGCGCAGGCGTTCGTCGGGGGCGGTGAAGTTCCCGGCCGAGCGGCCCGAGCTCTTCGACGGCGACCCCGAAATCCAGGAGGACATCGAGCCGATCGAATTGTCCACCGAGGGAACGCTTTACACGTACACGACACAGCAGTTCCCGCCGCCGTTGCCGTATAAGGGCAATCGGGATCCAAAGGTGTTCCAGCCGTATGTGGTGGGCTTCGTCGAGTTGGCCGAGGGCGTGTTGGTGGAGACGCTGATCGTCGGCGCGACCGCGGCCGAACTGCAAATCGGCCAGGCCTTGGTGTCGACCACCACCACACTGGAGACCGCCGACGGTCAGTCGCTGGTGACCTTCGCGTTCCGACCGGCCAAGGACAGCTAGAGTCCATCCGGTGACGGACCTGGGCTCCCCGCCCTTCGGGCTTCATCCGCTACACGGCGTGCACGAGCCCACGACCGGCAATCCGCCACGTCGTCCGCGGTCCGCGCGCCGGACCACGTCGATCGACATGACCCGCGACGAAAGCTCGCTGGACCCGGTGTATCTGAACGGACGGGCGCGTGATCTGTGGACTGCGGCCGACGGGACAGCGACCGAGCTGGGCACCGCGACGCTTTCGGCCACCATCGAGCTGATCGCCCGCGTCGTCCGGCACGTCGAAGTGACACCGTCGGTCGCCGCGACGTCCCGCCTGGCGGGAGCACCCGCGATGAGCGGGTTCCGCGCCGCGGCCGACAAGGCGGCTCCCGAGCTGCGGCAGGCCCGCGATCTGCGCTACACGCTGCTCGACGACGTTCCCGTCGCCACGCTGATATCGGGCCACGCACTCTCGGCGTCGAATCTGCTTGGCGACGTGACAAAGTCGGGATACTTACCCGTTGCCGACCAATGCGCGGGCTTCGCCTCCGACGGGCCGCTGCTGACGTCCTTGAAGGACGGCGGCACCGTGACTCCCACCGGTCCGGAAACTCCCGACCTCGACCACGGCGACGATACGTGGGCCTGGCATCAGGTGGCGGCGTTGCCGCGCTACGCCATGCGCCGCAGACGGCGCATCGATGCGTATGAAGAAAGCGCCGGGCGAGTCGGCATCGATGCGATGTTCCGCGACACCTACGTGCGAGGCGACGGGGTGGAGACGATCATCCACGAGTACACCTTGGTGGCCGTCGTGGATGCCGAGACCGGGGTCATCGTCGAATCGCAGGCCACACCGCGAGTGTTGCCGTGGGGGGAATGCCCGGGAGCGGTCGCCAGCGCACAGAGGGCCGCCGGAATGACGTTGCAGGAGCTACACTTTCGAGTCCGACAGGAACTGTCCGGCACCAGCACGTGCACCCACCTCAACGACCTGTTGCGCAGCGTCGCCGATGCTGAGGCGCTGATCGCCCGGGTGAGGGAAGCCTGAGCGCGTCAGCGCGGGCCTGGCGTGGCGTCACCCAGCTCGTCGGGTTCAGCAGAACGCCTGATCGCGGCCTTATGCTTGGTCGCGTCGTCGACCTCATCGATGTCCTCGAGGGCCGCCTCATCGGTGATCGGTTGGCTGGTATCGAATCCTGACATGCCTCACTGGGTAACCAGAATGTCGGCGCTCAATCCTCTAGGCGTTGGCGAACGAGAACGAGAACGTGCGGCCGACCGTCAGCGTGGCCACCTCATCCGTTGCGGGCGGCCACATCACTGTTCCCTGCACGATCGCACCGCGAATGTCCCGATAGGTGGTGAAGGTGTCGACCACTACGCAAGCCTGGAACTCAGCGTGTTGCGTGGCGTCGCCGTTCGCACCCTCAACGGTGACGGCGATGGTGACGGAGTCGAAGTCGACCACCCGCGCCGGTAGCGCCAGCAATTGGCCGTCGGCGTCGACGACACAGATCGCGCCGGTTGGCCGGTGCGCCAAGAACTCCGCCAGTTCGCCCTCGGCCATGGCAACCGGGCCGCCGCCGCGCGGACTAGGCACGTCGATCGGGGAGATCGGCGGCGCGGACCTCGGTAAGCGTCACGCCAATGACGCACCGCTTGCCGCTGAGAAGGCGGTCGCGGACCTTCGTCACGACCGACTCGGGCACCCGTTGATCCGCTGAACTTTCGCCGCCGATCAGTTCGTCGACCTCGGCTGCGGACGGTTGGTAGACCTGCGCTAAGCCAGAAACGGAGACCCAGCCCTCGTCGTCGCCGATCAAGCAAGCGACCTCGGGAGCCGAGCGCAGGTGTTGGACTTTGGCGCTCTTGGCATACGTGGCGAAGGAGAGGGATCGGGTGGCGGGGCGATAGCCGACCGAACGCATGGCGTAGCCGATCGGACGTCGGGCGCCGTCGCGGCAGAAGAGAAACACGCGGTGGTTGGCGCGGATGAACTCGACGACGTCGGGCGCGTCGAGCGACAGCGGGGTCACGATGCGAGAGGCGTTGCCATCGCGACGATCATTTCGGCGACCACCGCGATCATCTCGTCGCGGTCAACGGCCACGGTCTGCCGATGGACCGTGTGCCAGGCCCGGTCCAGCAGCCCCATCACGGCGACCCCGATGACGTCGGGTGAATGCGCGCCGTTTCCGGCGATCGCCTGCCCTAGCTTCCACGACGCCCGAGTCACCATGCGGTTGCGCGAATTGCGGAAGTCGTCGTCGTCGGGCGCCGACTGCGTCGACGCAAGCACGAACGCGCCGTGGTGGTCCATGTAGTCGAAGTAGCGGCCGACCCAGGACCGGACGTCGGCTGGACCGAACGGTTCTCGAGAATCAGCCCACTCGGCGATGACGGCGAGGGCGTCGCGGTAGGCGTTCTTGCCGAGAACGTTGAAGATCTCGCGCTTGTCCTTGAAGTAGGTGTAGAAGCCGGCCCGCGAGATCCCGCACGCTTCGGTGATCGCGTTGATTGGCGTGCCCGCGTAGCCGCGTTCCAGAAAGAGACGACGACTGGCGTCGAGGATCGACGAGCGGGTGCGTTCACCGCGGGTGGCATCGAGTTGCCGTTCGGCGGAGGAAGCCGAGGTCACCGTCATGCGGCGACCCTATATGACAGTGTCGTCAACTGCAATCACCGCTGTTCAAATAATGATTAGAGGCTATATCAAGGCAGACTTGACACAATCGTCAAGTTCCGCCAAGCTCGTACCCGAGCCATAAGTTGAGTAGCGAGAGGCACAACGATGTCGCAGTTCAAAGATGCACCGATCTTCGATGCCGATCAGCACATGTATGAGACCTCCGATGCGCTGACTCGGTACCTGCCCAAGGAGTTCGCGCCCAAGGTGCAATTCGTCCAGATGGGCAGGCATACGCGTATCGCGATCCTGAACAAGATCACCGACTACATGCCGAACCCGACTTTCGATCGGGTCGCCGCTCCCGGCGCGCACGAGAAGTTCTACTCCGGTCAGAACCCGGAGGGTTTGTCGATGCGGGAAATGTCCGGCCGCGGCATCGATACGCCGCCGGGAGCGCGCAACCCCGAAGAGCGGATCGCCGAACTCGACCGCCAAGGCGTCGACTCATGTCTGAACTACCCCACTTTGGCCAATCTGGTTGAGCATTCGGCCTCCGAGGATCCCGACCTGACGGTGGCGATCATCCACTCCCTCAACCAGTGGATGCTGGAGCACTGGGGTTTCAGCCATGCCAACCGGATCTACTCCACGCCGGTGCTCAACCTCGGCATCGTCGACGAAGCCCGTCGCGAGCTCGAATACATCCTGGACAACGACGCCAAGGTCGCGCTGATTAAGCCGGCACCGGTGAACGGCTACAAGGGGTGGCGCTCCCCCGCGCTGCCCGAGTTCGACCCGTTCTGGCGCGACGTCGAGGACGCGGGGCTGCCGATTGTGTTGCACGCCAGCCAACCTCCGCTGCAGGAGTACATCGACAAGTGGGAACCGCCGTCAACCAGTAGCGCGTTCGAGATGTCGGCATTCAAGTGGACCGCGCTCGGCCACCGCGAGATCGCCGACATGCTCACCAGCCTGATCTGCCACGGCACGTTGACCCGGTTCCCGAAGCTGCGCATTGCCAGCGTGGAGAACGGCAGCGCGTGGATCAAGCCGCTTTTCGACGATCTGCAGTCGACGTACAACAAGATGCCGCAGAACTTCCCCGAGCATCCGCACGAGGTGTTCCGCCGCAACGTCTGGGTCAGCCCGTTCTGGGAGGGCTCGGTGGCCGACGTGGTGAAGACCGTCGGATGGGACAAGGTGATGTTCGGCTCGGACTGGCCGCATCCCGAAGGCCTGGCCGAACCCAAGCGGTACTGGCAGTACGCCGAGGGCATGGACACCCGGCGCACCTACGACTTCATGGGAGACAACGCCCGTCGCTTCATGGGTCTGCCGCTGGCCAACCCCGATCCGGCCGCCGTCAAGCCGCCGGCACTGGCCAATGCCTGAGGCACGCGCAGTGCCAATCGCCATTTAGTAAGCACATCTAACTTTTCGTGTAGGCTCGGAACAACCCCATTCGCCGAGAGCCACGAAAGGAATCCCGATGGCCAGAACTGACAACGACACGTGGGACATCAACGAGAGCGTCGGCGCTACCGCGTTGGGGGTTGCCGGTGGGCGGGCGAAAGAGACCCAAAGCGCCGATCCGCTGATCAGCGATCCCTACGCAAAACTGTTCCTCGAAGCGGCCGGCGACGGCATCTGGCGGGTTTATCTGGACGATGAATTGCCGGCCGAATTGGTTGATGTAGATCCACAATTCGAGGACCGGATGCAGGCGATGCTGGGCTATACAGCGTGCCGGACGAAGTTCTTCGACGACTACTTTCTCGCGGCTGCTGGCGACGGCATCCGGCAGGCCGTGATCCTGGCGGCCGGTCTGGACTCGCGCGCCTGGCGACTCGCTTGGCCTACCGGGAGTGTGGTCTACGAGATCGACCAGCCCAAGGTGCTGGAATTCAAGACCAACACGCTGGATTCTCATGCGGTCGACCCGATCGCTTCGCACGTCGGCGTCGGGATCGATTTGCGCCTGGACTGGCCAACAGCGCTGACGCAAGCCGGATTTGACGCATCTGCTCCGACGGCGTGGTCGGCGGAAGGGCTGCTGCCGTACCTGACTGCCGACGCCCAGTACCTGTTGTTCGAGCGGATCCAGTCGCTCAGCGCGCCCGGAAGCCGTGTCGCTGTCGAAGCGTTCACCAACGAGTTCTTCAGCGCAGATAGCTTCGCGCGCCGCGAAGAGCAGACGGAACTGTATCGGAACGTCGCAATCAAGCTGGGCGGCAAAGACATCACCGAATCCGGCAACCTGCTCTATGAGGGGGATCGCACCGAGGTCGTCGACTGGCTGCGAGCGCACGGGTGGTCCGTCACCTCGGCGACGAGCGCACACGATCTGATGGCCGCCAGCAACCGGGCCGCACCCGCCGGCCTCGACGCCGCAATCCCGGAAAGCGTGTTCGTCGAAGCCCGACTGCACTGACCCTACGTGACCTCGGCAGGCATGCCAGCCGAGTGACGAATGAGCGAAAACGCGTCGACCATAGCGTCGGTGGCCTCGTGGGGGTCGTCGAAGGTCGCATCGTCGGCGAGCACCGAGATTTTGAGTTGGTCGACGTAACTCCACACGGTGATATTGACTCCTACCCCGAAGGTGAGCGGCCCGACCGAGTAGTTACCCCGCCGCCTGGGCCGATAACATCGAACTGTTTAACCATTTCTGCTGAGGGGACTAGCGATGGAGCAGGAACACGGCCACCAGACCGAAGACGATCCAACCGCGAATCTCCATCAGCCAGGCGGCGTTTGACGGAGGTAGGGGCCCAGCGGCCAGCGTGCCGCAACCTAGATGCGTCATCGGCTATCAGTCGCTCGCCGGCAGCGGCTTGGCTTCCTTGAGCGCCAGCGGCGTCGCGCCGACGCTGAGTGAGCCGGCGCCGGCCTTGGTGACCAGCACCTCGGCGTCGCCGTCGTCGACGTAGCGCTTGCCCATCGTGCTGCCGTCGGCGAAGGCAGAGTCGGGCGCGGCGTCGGCAGGCCGCTCGGCGTCCAGTGGCAGCATCGGCCGGCCTCCGCAACGCAGGTCGTCGAGGCTCTCAGCGGCTTTGACGACGATCACCTGAGTGTCACACACCTGACTCTGCAGGCGCGTTCCGTTCTTGATCATGTCGGACTCCTTGCTGTCTCGAGGGAGGAGATTCAGTGCTCGGCAGCCGCCGGCTTGAGTTCGTCGAGGATCTCCCGGCGTAGCACCTTGCCGGTCGACGTGGTCGGCAGCTCTTCGCGGAACACGATGCGGTCCGGTGTGCGGGACCCGCGCAGCGTGCTGCGGGCGAACTCGCGCAGCTGCTCGGGTGTCTGCGCGGCGCCGGCCTCGAGCACGATCACCGCCACGATGATCTGACCCCACTCGGCATCATCCAGTCCGACGACGACGACCTCGCGGACGTCGGGGTGCTCGACGAGTACGTCCTCGACCTCCGACGGGGCGATGTTCTCGCCCCCCCGGATGATGGTGTCGTCGGACCGCCCGCCGATGAACAGGTAGCCGTCCTCATCCAGCATCGCGACGTCCTTGGTCGGGAACCAGCCCTGCGCATCGAGCACCGAACCGATCTCGGAGTAACGGCCCGACACCTGGGGGCCTCGCACGAACAGCTCGCCGGTTTCGCCCGGCCCGAGTGCGGTGCCGTCCTCGGCGCGGATCTGCACCTCGATGTCAGGGACCGGGCGACCGACCGAAGTCAACCGACGGGCGACGGCACCGTCCCGCGCCTCGTGCGCCGCGCGATGATCCTCGGGCGTGAGCACCGCAATGGTCGAACTGGTCTCGGTCAGACCATAGGCGTTGACGAAGCCGACCCCCGGCAGCAGGTCGAGCGCCCGTCTGACCAGGGGCCGCGCCACCTTCGATCCGCCGTAGGCGAAGTTACGTAGCGTCGGAAGCTCGACGGACTGCTGCTCGAGGACCGCGACGATGCGCGACAGCATGGTCGGCACCACCGTCGCGGTGGTGACCCGCTCGTCGCGAACCAGCCGCACCCATTCCTCCGGATCGAACCGGCGCAGGTACACGATCGGCCGCCCGGCATACAGGTTTGACAATGCGGCCCCGACCCCCGCGATGTGATACGGCGGCACGCACACCAGCGCCGCGTCGGCGGGATCGGCAGAACCGAACTCGACGGTGCCGGTGACATAACTTGTCAGGTTGTTGTGAGTCAGCTCAACGGCTTTGGGTCGCGACGTAGTACCCGAGGTGAACAACACCACCGCCACGTCGTCGGGGTCGGCGAAGGCGGATACGGGCTCGGTGGATCGCGCGGCCACGATGAACTCGTCGGACGTCATCACCCGCTCGCCGACGCCGGCCACGACGTCGCGATACTCGACGTCGACCACGATCAGCGGACCGGGTAGCCGATCGATGAGCTGTCGCAGCCCGTCCGGACTCAGCCGATAGTTCAGCGGCGTGAACGCCGTGTTCGCGCGCGCCGACGAGAACAGCAGCAGCGGAAGCAGCACTCCCCCGGTGCCCGCATAGACGACGTGGGACGCACCGGATGCGGTAATCACGCCCGCGCCGCCGTCGGCGAGCGCGCTGAGACCCGCGGTGGTCAACCGAATGTCGCCGTCCACCACGGCAACCCGGTCGGGATCACCCGATGCCGCCATCTCCAGAAGCAACGAAATGCTCAAAAGCCCCTCAGCCTTCACCTGCGATGTGATGCCCTAGCGCCGCCCCGGGCAGCGATCCGATTCTAGACCCGGGCCAACGAATCAGATATATAGTTATAGGCTTAGTGGCATCTGAGTCAACGCGCACTCCTGTCGGCGGCTGGTTCGACAGTGACCATGCTGGAGGGAACGCAATGAGCAGCACGCCCGAAATCGCCATCATCGGGGTCGGACTTCATCCGTTCGGGCGATACGAGGATCGGTCGGCGCTGGAGATGGGTGCGGTGGCGATCAGCAGGGCACTGCGCGATGCCGGGGTGCACTGGTCGGACATCGGCAGCCTGTACGCGGGCAGCCTCGAGGTGGCCAATCCCGAGGCGGTGACGGGGCTGGCCGGCATGACCGGCCTCCCGGCGCGGGCCACGTTGAGCGGCTGCGCGACCGGTAACTCGCTGCTGACCCTGGCCGCGCGAGACGTCCAGCTCGGCGAAGCCGATATTGCGGTCGGCGTGGGGCTGGACAAGCATCCGCGCGGCGCGTTCGGCGCCGACCCGTCGGTGTCGGGATTGCCCCAGTGGTACGGCGATCAGGGCATGTTCCTGACCACTCACTACTTCGGCACCAAGATCATGCGCTACATGCACGATCACGGCATCACCGAGGAAACGCTGGCCCGCGTGGCTGCCAAGAACCTCGACAACGGCGCGCTGGCGCCGCATGCATGGCGACGCAAGCCGCTGAGTGTCGAGGCGATCCTGAACTCCCCGATCGTGAACGCCCCACTGCGCCAATACATGTACTGCAACCCGAACGAAGGCGCTGCCGCGGTGGTGGTGTGCCGGGCCGATAAAGCCAAGCAGTACACCGACACTCCGATCTACCTGCGCTCGACTGCGCTGCGCAGCCGCCGTGAAGGCGCCTACGAGCTGCTGCGTACCTCGATCGAGCTGCCCATCGTGCCCGGCACCACCGCCGAGGCCGCCCGCGCCGCCTACGAGTTGGCCGGGATAGGCCCCGAGGACGTCGACGTCGCACAACTGCAGGACACCGACTCCGGGTCCGAGATCATCCACATGGCCGAGACGGGTCTGTGCAAGGACGGCGAACAGGAGGCACTGCTCGCCGACGGCGCCACCAAGATCGGCGGCCGACTGCCTGTCAACACCGACGGTGGCCTGCTGGCCAACGGCGAACCGGTCGGCGCATCCGGCCTTCGCCAGGTCTATGAGTTGGTCCAGCAATTGCGCGGCACCGCAGGTGACCGTCAGGTGCCCAACGATCCGAAGGTCGGGCTGGCCCAGCTGTACGGGGCACCGGGAACCGCAGCCGTCGCCATCCTGTCCAAGTAGCCGCCAACCGAAGGGAGTATTGCCGATGACCGACACCCAGGCGGAATCGCGTCCGCGCGCCGAGGTCGACCTCGACCACCACTCGCCCGAGTTCCGCGAGGACCCCTACGGCCGGTTTCGTGAGATGCGCGAATCAGGCTGTCCAGTAGCGCATTCCGAGCACTACGAAGGTTTCTGGGCGTTGGTCGACTACACATCGGTCTTCGAAGCGGCCCGCGACGACGACCTGTTCAACTCCTATCCGTCGGTGGGTGTGCCGGCCAGTGAGCTGCCGTTGCCGATCCTGCCGATCGAGTCGGACCCACCAGAGACCCAGGAGTTGCGTGAGGTCACCCTCAAGCGCTTTTCGCCGGGTTCGGCGGAACGGTTCCGTGACGCCGCCATCGAGATGACCGATGAGGCGATCGATGCCTTCATCGAGCGCGGCGAGTGTGATCTCATCGGTGAGCTGACGACGCCGCTCCCGGCGCGATTGATCCTGCGGCTGTTGAACTTCGACGAGTCGCGGTTCATGGACTGGGTCGGCTGGGTTCACACCACCGTGCACGACCGTGCCCATGACCCGGAGAAGGCCGGGATCGCCGGGATGGAGATGTTCGGCGAAATCGGCAAGCACATGGAGCAACGCCGCGCCGAGGGACTCGGCGACGACCTGTTCAGCGACATCCTGCGCGGAACGCTGAACGGCGAACCGCTCGACGACGGTCAGATCACCATGTACACGGTGCTGATGATGCTCGGCGGAATGGACACCACCAGTGGCTTCACCGGCAATGTGCTGTTGCGGCTATGCAAGGACGCCGAGCTGCGCGCCAAGTTCACAGCCGATCCGAGCCTGGTCAAGAAGTCCACCGACGAGCTGCTGCGCCTGTACACGCCGACACTCGGCCTGGCGCGCACCGTCTCGCGCGACGCCGACTTCCACGGCCAACAGCTGTGCCAGGGCGACCGGGCGATCCTGATGTGGGCGGCGGCCAACCGCGACCCGGCGATGTTCGAGAACCCCGACGAACTCGACCTCGACCGCCCGAATGCCAAGAAGCACATGGCGTTCGGCGTGGGCATGCACCGCTGCCTGGGCTCGCACTACGCCAAGCTGATGTTCGACGTGATGGTCACTCAGGTGCTCAAGCGGCTACCCGACTTCGAGTTGGCCGGCGAGCCAAAGCTGTTCGAGGACGCGGGCGAGGTGTACGCCGTGCGGGAGCTGGCGGTCAAGTTCACGCCGGGCCCGCGGGTCGTCTGACGGCGAGTCGGGACGGGAGAGATGCCGTGACGGCTGGCACCATCGCCGGGCTGCTGGACGAGTGCGCCGCCGGCCGGCCGGATCGTCCTCTGCTTCGCGACGTCGCCGGCGACATACTCACCGTGTCGCAGGTAGCCGGGCTGGCGTCGGCCGCCGCGGGATGGTTGCCAGATGCCGGTGTGCGTCCCGGTATGACGGTCGCCTGGCAGCTGCCCGCACACGTCAACGCGGCGGTGGTGATGCTGGCGCTGGCCCGCATGCCCGTTGTGCAGGCCCCGGTGTTGCACCTCTATCGACGCCGCGAGGTGTGCGCGGCGGTCGACGTCGCATGCGCGGACATCCTTTTGGTCGACGAGTCGACGGCTACCAATGCTCCACCCGGAATACCTACCGTCACGGTGCCTGCCGACTTCGTCCGCAGGCTCCAGACCTCGCCGGCAACAAGCACTGGGCACGAAGCACCCCACTCCCCAGCGGAGCCGCGCTGGGTGTACTTCACCTCTGGCACTACCGGGCACCCGAAAGCCGTACGCCACACCGACGCCACCTTGCTCAGCGCGGCACGCGGTTTCGTCGCCCATCTCGGTGTGGGCACCCATCCGCGGGAGGTCGGCACGATCGCCTTTCCCATCGCACACATCGGCGGCATGGTCTATCTCGCCACCGCGCTGTTCGGCGACTTTCCCGTGGTGCTCATCCCCAAGGTTTCCGCAGCCGACCTGCCCCGGGTACTTGCCGAGCACCACGTGACGGTGACCGGAGCGAGCACCGCGTTCTACCAGATGCTCCTGGCTGCCCAATTGGCTGCGCCGACAACCGAATTGCTGATGCCGTCGCTGCGGATGCTGATCGGCGGCGGTGCCGCGTGTCCGCCCGAGGTGCACAGGCAGGTGCGTGAGCACCTACGCGTACCCGTCGTGCATGCCTACGGAATGACCGAGGCGCCGATGATCTGCGTCAGCGAGGTCACCGACACCGACGAACAACTGGCAAACAGCGCGGGCCGGCCCATCCCGGGATCGCAAGTCCGGATCGCAGCGAATGGCGAGATCGAGCTGCGCGGCGCCAACCTGACACCGGGATACCTGCAGGGCGAGCAATGGGCTGAAGTGCTCAGCGCGGACGGGTGGTTCCGCAGCGGCGACCGGGGCCACCTTCGCCCGGACGGGCGCATCGTGGTCACCGGCCGCACCAAGGATCTGATCATTCGCAAGGGCGAGAACGTTGCCCCTGACGAGATCGAGAACGAACTGCTGGCCCACCCCCTGGTCGACGAGATCGCCGTGCTCGGCCAGCCCGACGAGCTGCGCGGAGAGCTGGTATGCGCGGTCGTGCGTCGTTCGCCTCGCCATCGCGACGTCACCCTCGATGAGCTCTGCACGTTCCTCGACCAACGCGGGCTGATGAAGCAGAAGTGGCCCGAGCGGCTCGTCCTCGTCGACGAGTTCCCACTGACGGGGCTCGGCAAAGTCGCCAAGTCCGAGCTGGCCCGGCAGATCGCAGGAGGAACCCGATGACGGCGTTGTCCGCTGACGAACGTCAGGAACTCGCACAGTCGGTTCGCTCCGCCTGTGAGCGACTGGCATCCGAGGAACGAGTGCGCGCCGTCGCGTACGGCGACGGGGACCCTGGCGACGCAAACGGACATTCCGGATTCGACGCGGTGCTGTGGGACGTGCTGTGCAACCAGGTGGGGGTGGCCGCCATCGCGCTGCCCGAGCACCTCGGCGGCGCAGGTTACGGCGCGTCCGCGCTGGGCGTGGTCGCTTACGAACTCGGCCGTGCGCTGGCCCCGGTGCCGTTCGTCAGTTCCACGGTGCTGGCCACCGGCCTGTTGCTCGACCTCACCGAGCAAGACCCCGATGCCGACAAGCGGCTCACGGGTCTAATCGAAGGTCGCCGCACTGCGGCCGCAGCGCTCACCGGCGACGGCGGGTTGTGGCGTCCGTCCGCGGTGACGCTGCGCGCCGCCCACACCGCGGACGGTTGGCGTGTCGACGGCGCGGTGCGCCACGTTCTGGGCGGCGCCGCCGCCGACGACCTCGTCGTCGTCGCCATTGCGGAGGACGGCGAACCGGCGGTGTTCCTGCTCGATCCTGCCGTCGACGGCGTCGTCGCTGAGGCTGAACGCGTGCTCGATGGCACCCGACCGATGGCCACCATCACGCTGAGCTCGGCGCCGGCGGTGCGGCTGTCCGGCGAGGGTCCCATCGGTGACGTCGTCGACCGCAACGTCGACGTAGCGCTGGCGGTGTTGTCGGCCGAGCAGGTCGGCGCCTGCGAACGGGTGCTCGAGATCGCCACCGACTACGCCCGCACGCGCGAGCAGTTCGGTCGGCGGATCGGCAGCTTTCAGGCCATCAAGCACAAGTGCGCGGACATGCTGGTCGATCTCGAATGGGCACGGTCCGCCTCGCAGGCGGCCCTGGAGGCGCTCGACGATGCGGATAGCGCGGCCGCCGGCGAAGCGGACTGGCGCGCGAGCATGGCCAAGGCGGTGTGCTCCGAGGCGCTGCGCAATGCGGCGAAAGCGAACGTTCAGATTCACGGCGGCATCGGCTTCACCTGGGAGGATTCCGCACACCTGTACTTCCGGCGCGCACGCACGGACGAGGTGGTGCTCGGCAGCCCGGGCCAGCACTGGGATCGGCTATCGGCGCTGGACCCGTCGACTCAGCTGCCTGCTTCCCCTGACGTCCAAAAGGAACCCAAAGACCTAAGAAACGTAGACGCACTACGCGCGGAGATCCGCTCGTTCCTGGACAACGCACCGCGGCCGGCCGGTCTACGGAACTACGGGCCCACGCCCACTGCGGACGACGTCGAACCCGGCCGGATCTGGCATCGCTACCTCGCCGACCACGGCTACGCCTGCCTGCACTGGCCGCACGAGTTCGGCGGTGCCGCGGCGACAGTGACGTACCAGGCCGTCTTCGCCGAGGAATGCGCACGAGCCGGCGTGCCCCGTCAGCTGAACATCACCGGGGCCGACCTGGTCGGTCCGGTGCTGATCAAGTTCGGCAGCCAGGAGCAGAAGAGTCGCTACCTGGAGCCGATCAGACTGGGCGACGACGTCTGGTGTCAGCTCTTCTCCGAGCCCGGCGCCGGATCAGACCTGGCCAGCGTGCGCACCCGGGCCGAGCGCACCGCCACGGGCTGGCGGATCGAGGGCCAGAAGGTGTGGAGTTCGGCGGCTGCCTCGGCCCGCTTCGGGCTGCTGCTCGCCCGCACCGGTCCGGACAAGCACCGCGACTTGTCGATGTTCGTCGTGCCCATGGACATCCCGGGGGTCACGGTGCGCCCACTGACGCAGATGGACGGGGAAAGCAAGTTCAACGAAGTCTTCTTCGATGACGCCGAAATAGACGAAGACGCCCTGATCGGTGACGTCGGTCAGGGCTGGACCGTGGCGATGGTGACGCTGGGCCGTGAGCGCCTGACATTGGGTTCGCAAGCGGTATCGATGTTCCGCCTGCACGAACGCATGGTCAATGCCGCCCGTGACCACGACCTGCTCGACCCGGTGCTGTCGCGGTCGATGACCCGGTTGTGGGCCAGCATCTGGCTGCTGCGCTACACCTGGCAGCGCGCCATCGACTCCGGCGACCTGACGTCGCCGTCCTTCTCGGTCCTCAAGCTGATGACCTCGGAAACCGATCAGGACCTGGGTGACGTGGCCACCGAGGTGCTGGGTACCGACGCGTGCACCGATCCCGCGGAGGACGAGCTGGTGCACCACATGCTGGTCGGGCGGGCGCAGACGATCCTCGGCGGTACCAGCGAAATTCAGCGCAACATCCTCGGTGAGCGAGTGCTGGGCCTGCCCAAAGAACCACGATGACAGTGGGTTTGACCGTCGCAGACGTCACCGCCGCGCTGCGCGCTGCGCTGCGCCCCGGAATGACGGTTGCGCTCGGTGATGGTGTGGGCGCGCTGCGCTGCGTCGATGACGGCGGGTCGGTTGGCGCGGCATTGAGCGCCGCCGCCAGAGAGGTCGGCTCGGTGCGGCTGGTGCTGGGCTGGCTGCCCGCCCCGGTCGACGGCCTCGACGCGGACGCCTTCTCCGAGGTGGTCGCGTTGATGCCGGGATGGGGCGTGCGTGAGGTAATGCGTAGCCCGACGGCACGGTTCCTGCCGACGCGGCTGGCCGCGATTCCCGCGCTGCTGGCTCACGTGTTGCGGCCTCAGTTGCTGCTCACCCGGCTGGTACGACGGGATGGCTTGCTGCAGTTTGGCACCGAGGTGTCCTGGCAACGCGCGGTAATCGACAGCGGCACAAGGACTCTCGCAGTCATCGACACCTCGGCTCCCGCGGCCGCCGCCGAGCCCCCGCTCGACCCGTCCGACGTCGAGTTGCTCGGCACAGTCGGGACCGGACCGCTGCGAGTACCGCAACGTGCGCCCGAGCCGATACACGACGCGCTCGCCGACGCGGTACTGCAGTTGCTCCCGGAAGGCGTCCGGATCCAGTACGGGCCAGGGCAGCTCGGCACCGCACTGCTGCGACGGGCACAGGTGCCGTTGCACATCGACACCGGGCTACTCACCGACGCCGTGGTCGACCTCGATCGGCGCGGCCTGCTGGCGGGAACACCGTCGGCGACGTATCTCCTGGGCAGCGACACACTCTACGACTGGGCCGACGGGCGCCCCATTCTGCGTGGGCTCGACTACACCCACGACCTCACCCGGCTCTCCCGCGGCCTACCGCTGGTCGCGGTGAACACCGCCATCGAGATCGACAGCTACGGGCAGATCAACGTCGAAGGCTTGCGCGACAAGGTGATTGGCGGCATCGGCGGGCACCCTGACTATTGCGCCGCCGCGAGGATGAGCCGCGGCGGGCTGTCGATCATCGCCGTCCCGACTTCGACCAATGGCCTCTCACCCCTGGTCGAGCAGCTCAGTCGGCCCGCCTCCACACCTGCCCACGACGTGGACCTCATCGTTACCGAGTCCGGATACGTCGACCTGCGCGCAGCAGACTGGTCGCAACGCCGGACGCTCATCACCGAATTGTTCTCGAAATGAAGGAGTTAACGACAGATGCCTGAACGACCTTTGACCGGCAAGGTCGTGCTCGTCACCGGTGGTGGGCGCGGAATCGGTCGCAGCCATTGTCTCGAGCTGGCACGCCAGGGCGCCGCCGTCGTCGTCAACGATCCCGGCGTCGGCCGGGACGGTTCCGGCGGTGACGGAGCGGGTCCCGCGGCGGAAGTCGTCGCCGAAATCGAGGCGCAGGGAGGCAAGGCCATCGCCCACACCGGTTCGGTGTCGGCATGGGACGACGTCGCGGACATGGTAGCGACCGCCGTCGACACTTTCGGCTCGCTGACCGGTGTGGTGAACAATGCGGGCATTCTGCGCGATTCCATGATCGCCGCCGCGACCGAGGCGGATTGGGACGCCGTCATCGCGGTGCATCTCAAGGGCACCTTCGCCGTCACCCAGCATGCCTGCGACTACTGGCGGGCACAGTCCAAGGCGGGCAACCCGATTGACGCGCGCGTCGTCAACACGGTGTCCGGCGCGGGGTTGTGGGGCAATGTCGGGCAGAGCGCCTATGGCGCGGCCAAGGCCGCGATCGCGAACTTGACCGTCGTCACCGCCATGGAGGCACAACGTTACGGTGTTGCGGCCAACGCGATCTCACCGCTGGCGATGTCACGGATGACCGCCGACGTGTTCGGCACCCGCGCCGACGATCCGGCGCTGGATCCCGCCCGCAGCTCGGCCGTGGTGGCATGGCTGCAGTCCGCGCAGTCATCCTGGCTGACCGGCCAGATCCTACGCATCAACGGCGACAAGCTCAGCCGTATCCAGGGCTTCACCGAAATGCCGCGCGTCTACCATGCCAAAGACGGTGTCTCGCTGATATTCTCGGAGCTCGGGCAGGCTGTCAGCTGGTTGTACGGGACCTCTCCCCGCGGGCTGGCCGGGCCGCTGCCGACGGCCTGAATTTCGAACGGATTACGGCGCCCCGCCATCGGCATAGATGGTCTGTCCGGTGACGAACGCGCAGATATCGGACAGCAGGAAGGCGATCAGCGCGCCGATCTCGTCCGGCTGGCCGGGGCGACCAAGCGCGGCGTCGAACCCGAAGTCCTCCACCAGCGCCCGCTCGAGGGCCTCGTCGTAGGGATAGCCCTTGCTTTCGGCAACGTATCCGCGAATGGCATGCAGCGCATCGGTTTCCACGGCACCGGGGGCAACGCTGTTCGCCCTGATACCCTTTTTGCCGTGGGTGCGTGCGATGCCGCGGGTGAACGTGGCAACGGCCGCCTTGAGGCTGGCGTACGGCAGCCGCGGCTCGTGCGGCGAGCGGGCAGAGTACGCAGCGGTGGTGACGATCGCGCCTCCGTTGACCGCGAGGTGCGGCAATGCCGCTTGCACGCTGCGAGTGGTCGCCAGCAGGACGTCGTGAAACGCGGTGTCCCAGGCGTCGTCGTCGGAGTCGATGGGCATCATCCCGGC
>Ga0208987_1000039_pt1 | contig 32767 bp, 31 predicted proteins | sample MedBloCARef_O2_FD_187845 | JGI IMG/M metagenome (GOLD analysis project Ga0208987, IMG submission 187845) | Forest soil microbial communities from El Dorado National Forest, California, USA - Mediterranean Blodgett CA Ref_O2 (SPAdes) (version 2) | ecosystem: Environmental > Terrestrial > Soil >... | reverse complement strand
CTGTTGCCGTTGATGTCCGGAGTGTTTACGCGGCTGGTAGGCCAGCAAGCGGTGGAGGCCGAGCTGCTCAGCGCCGCGAGGGCAGCGCGCCGTGATCCTGTTCACAGCGAAGTGGACCACGGGACCATGACACATGCCTGGCTGATCACCGGCCCGCCCGGGTCAGGGCGCTCGGTGGCGGCATTGTGCTTTGCGGCCGCGCTGCAATGCACTTCTGCCTCTGAAGACGGCGAGCCAGGCTGTGGGCAGTGCCGGGCCTGCGCGACGACGATGGCCGGCACCCATGCCGACGTCCGGCGGGTGATTCCCGAAGGCCTGTCTATCGGTGTGGACGAGATGCGCGCCATCGTGCAGATCGCCTCGCGCCGTCCGACGACCGGGCATTGGCAGATCGTGGTGATCGAAGACGCCGATCGGCTGACCGAAGGCGCCGCCAACGCGCTGTTGAAGGTGGTCGAGGAGCCGCCGCCGTCGACGGTGTTCTTACTGTGTGCGCCGTCGGTGGATCCCGAGGACATCGCCGTCACACTGCGGTCCCGGTGTCGGCATGTCGCGCTGGTGACGCCGTCGACCGAGGCGATCGCCCGCGTGCTGGTCGACAGCGACGGCCTGGCCACCGACACCGCGGACTGGGCGGCGTCGGTCAGCGGAGGTCATGTCGGGCGGGCACGCCGGCTGGCCACCGACCCGGAGGCCCGGCAGCGAAGGGAGCGGGCCCTGGCATTGGTGCGCGACGCCGCGACCCCGGCGCGGGCCTACGCCGCTGCCGAGGAATTGGTGGCCGCTGCCGAGACCGAGGCGGTGGGGTTGACCGCCGATCGTGCCGAGGCCGAGACCGAAGAGCTGCGCACGGCGCTGGGGGCCGGAGGAACCGGGAAGGGCACCGCCGGGTCCATGCGCGGTGGCGCGGGTGCGATCAAGGACCTGGAGCGGCGGCAGAAGTCCCGGCACACGCGGGCGGGGCGCGATGCGCTGGACCGGGCGCTGATCGACCTGGCGACCTATTTCCGGGATGCCCTGTTGGTTTCGTCCAACGCGGGGACGGTGCGGGCCAACCACCCCGACATGGCCGAGCGGGTGGCGGCACTGGCCGCCCATGCCACCCCGGAACGGCTGTTGCGCTGCATCGAAGGGGTGCTGGAGTGCCGTGAAGCGCTGGCCGTCAACGTCAAACCCAAGTTCGCCGTCGACGCCATGGTGGCCACCATCGGCCAAGAGCTGCGTGATTGATAATTGATACACTCGTGCCGCCCGGCGTGCCGGTGTGCCGCCTTAGCTCAGTTGGTAGAGCGATTCACTCGTAATGAATAGGTCGGGGGTTCGATTCCCCCAGGCGGCTCCATTAATTTCACCGTGAGTTGTGTCACCATCACCCCAGTTCCGGGCAGCGTTTTTACTGCTCGCTTGTTGGCAGGTGCATGAGCGAGATCAATGGCAGCGAGTACAAAGAGTCGCGTTTCCCGGCCGGCGAGGTGGTCTGGAGCGCGTTGGGAATCATCGTGGTGCTGGCCTTCGGCGACCTTTTCGTGCTGTTGGCTCTCGCAGCAGCAGTCGTGATCATGGCTACCGCCTGGTGGACGTACCGGAGCACCGCGTATCGCGGACAGAACACTAGCGACGCCGACTTGGCTTCGGTGACTCAACTACGCGCAGCGCCGGCGGTCCAACATGACCTGCGTTGGCATGGGCCGAGCGCCGCTTAAAAACCAGGGACTTATAAATTCCTCGCCAGGACCGTGCAGACGGTGGCATGGTCAAGGTGTGACGGCGTCCATAGTTCGTGTGCTAGCTGCCATGTTGGCTGTGCTGGTTGGAAGTGCTTCTGTGCCAAGCGATATCGCATGGGCCGACGCCGCGCCCGCCAAGATCGACGCCAGCTTCAAGTTCGTCACCTACGACTGCGGCGGTCAATCGCCCATCAGGATCGTGGGTGAGGACTCGACCATCACCTTGAACGGGTCGTGTGGAGAGGTCGACATCAGCGGGACCGCGAACACGGTCAACCTGCAGACCGTGGCCGCCATCTTGGCCACCGGCACGGGCAACCACATCACTTGGGAGAAAGCGGCGGGAGGCGCCGTCCCGCAAATCAGTAATCCTAGCGGTAGCAACGACATTCACGGGCCCGGCGGCCTACAGACCACCTGATTGCGGCGTGCCTCAAGCCGGAGCCAGAAATCCCACCGGTCCCGACGCAATGCACAACGACAGTGCGGTGGTGTTGGCGCGAATGGTGATCGCGTCGCCGGCACCCGGCACCCGGGCGAAGACTCGGTTGAGTCCCGGCCGCACCGGAACTTTGACTTCGGGTCCCTCCGACAGCGACACCGTCATCGAACCGTCGCTGTTGGCCAGATAGTTGAATTCGACGGTCCAATCGGCCGGCAGCAGCGGCCCGTCCAGGATCAGGCGTGCCGGCTTATCCGGCTGAATGAAGTAGCCGCACCGCGGCATCGGCCCCGGTGCGATGGTCCGAACCCAGGTGACCCGCGCGGCGATCAGCCGGCCCGAGCTGTCGAACATTCGTAATTGTGTTGTTGCCGAGTCGAATTCGGGCCTGTCTCGCAGCAATGCAAACATGTGGCTGGCCAGGTTCTCCGGGTAGGCCACTCGTTGCAGTACCAGCGGATCGACTTCCTGATCTAGCAATGCAGCGGTCGAATTTGCATGCGCGGCGGCCAAACTGGCGCGAGCCTGCTGGAGATAAGGCTGGGCCGGGTTGTCGCGCCAGCTGATCAGAAACGTCGTCGTCGAGTACAGGCTGCTGGCCATGAACAACCCAGCCAAACTCGTTGTGGCCACGGTGCGTTGAACGGAGTTGTCCAGCCAACGCGCAGCGAGCGACCGGTTGGGTGCGCACAGCGCCACGGCCGCCAACAGCGCCAGCACCACGACCAGATCCGGCAGGTACCGCAGCGTCTGCGCGAGTTCCAGAGCGGTCAGCTTCGACGACCGCATCAGATAGATCGGCACCTGACACGCCGCGGCGTAACCGGCCGCGGTCACCCACACCAGGCCGATGCGCTGTTTGCGGATCAGCGACACCGTCAGCACCCCGATCAGCACCAGCCAGCCCAGCGCCATCACCAGTGGCGGCGGCGTGGCCCACGGTGACGCAGGCGCCCAACGGTCCCAGTGCCAGGGCCCGCCGGCCAGCCCAGGCACGATGCCGTGGGTGATCGAGCGGGACAACAGATCCCACGTCATCGCCAGGTCGAAACTCCATCGCCGCTGGTTGACCACGGCCAGGTAGACCGCAATCCAGCCAGCGGTCACCAGCAGTGACACCACCCACAGTCGAATACCGGCCCGCCACACCGTCAGCGCCGCCCGCCGATCGCCCTGAACGTGGCAGAGCAGGGCGGCCACCGCGAACGCGACAAACGGGATCACCGCGGCCTTTTCGAAGAACAACAACCCACCGAAATAGCCCAGCACGCCGGTGACCGCGTAGCGCTGGTTGCCCGTGCGCACCAGCAGGACCGCGTCGGCGCATACCCAGGCCAGCGCCGCCAGCATGGGCAGCGAGTTCAGCGCCGCCGCCCACCACGCGAACCCCGGCACCGCCAGCGGAGTGAACAGCGCGAACGTCAGCGGGATCAACAGCACCCACCGCCGCCCGAGGATCACGTACAGCGCACGCAACAGCGCCAGCGAGGCCAGCAGTTGCAGCACCACCAGGCTGATCGCTGGTCCGGTCCACTGCAGCGGCGCCAACCGGGTGATCACTCCGGCGACCAGGAAGGCGGCCGGCATCACGTGGCCATCGTGATCGTCGAACAGATACGACGGCGACAGTAGGCCCTGGGTGCCCGCCTTGCCGACGAGAATCAAGTCGTCCCAGTAGAAGTAGCCACCGAACGCCAGCACTGCACGTATCCCCAGTTGCACCACGATCAGCACGACGGCTGCTACCACCACCCCCCGGTATGGTGGGCCGGTGCGCACACTGGTCACCGGGGCAGCCGGATTCATCGGGTCGACGCTAGTCGACCGCCTACTGGCCGATGGCCACACCGTCGTGAGCCTGGACAATTTCGCCACTGGTCGCGCGACGAATCTCGAGCATCTGGCCGACAACCCTGCCAACGTCTTCGTCGAGGCGGACATCGTGACCGCGGACCTGGACGCCATCCTCGACGAGCAGCGGCCCGAGGTGGTGTTCCACCTGGCGGCCCAGATCGACGTGCGGCACTCGGTGGCCGACCCGCAGTTCGACGCCTCGGTCAACGTCATCGGCACGGTGCGACTGGCCGAAGCGGCACGGCGCGCCGGGGTCCGCAAAGTCGTTCACACCTCGTCGGGCGGATCCATCTACGGCACCCCGCCGCAATATCCGACTCCCGAGACGGTGCCCACCGACCCGTGGTCGCCGTACGCGGCGGGAAAAGTGGCCGGCGAGATCTACCTGAACACCTTCCGGCATTTGTACGATCTGGACTGTTCACACATCGCCCCGGCCAACGTCTACGGCCCGCGGCAGGATCCGCACGGGGAAGCGGGCGTGGTGGCGATCTTCGCCCAGGCGCTGCTGTCGGGTAAGGCCACCAAGGTGTTCGGCGACGGCAGCAATACCCGTGACTACGTGTTTGTCGATGATGTCGTGGATGCCTTCGTCAAAGCTTCCGCGGACGCCGGCGGTGGGCAGCGGTTCAACGTCGGCACCGGAATGGAAACCTCAGACCGGCAACTGCATACGGCGGTGGCAGTGGCCGTCGGGGCGCCCGACGACCCGGAGTTTCACCCGCCGCGGCTGGGCGACCTGAAGCGGTCTTGCCTCGACATCGGTTCGGCGGCAAAGGTTTTGGGCTGGCAGCCGAAGGTCGGACTGGACGAAGGTGTGCGCCGCACGGTCGAATACTTCCGGGCGACCCACGGCGCTTAGCGCTACTCGGGCGCCTGCGCGCCGTCCAGCGCGACGGCACGCGCGAGTCGCGCGTAGCGCAACTCCAGGTCCTTGAACCGCATGTAGGTGCTCAGCGTGGTGAAACTGAACGCCATGATCAGTGCGTAGAGCATCAGGTCGGTGCCGCGTCGCACCCCGAACCAGTGTGCGACCACGGTGGTGTCGTCGGGCCGCAGCACGGCGTAGATACCGGCCAACACAAACAAGACATAGCCGACCTTGACCCATGCTTTGGACCGGGAGCTCCTGCGGGACCGCAGCAGGTACACCAGCAGCGCGATGATCGCGCCGATCAGCAGCACCTGAATCCAGTTCACTTGAGAATCCTCCCTCGCAGGAACCCGTCGAAAATGATGTTGACGCCGTTGAGCAGCGGCTGCCCTTTCGACTTCGAGTATTCCGTATAGAGCACTTCGACCGGCTCTTCTACTACCCGCCAACGGTTTTCGGCGATCAACAGGATGAACTCGTTGGCGTGGCTCATGCCGCTCATGGTGATATCGAGACCGTCGGCCACCGTTTTGTTGAACACCCGCAGGCCATTGTTGGTGTCGGTCAGACCGAGGCTGCGACCGCGCGGGCTCAGCCACACGGCGGTGCGCAGCACAACCCGTTTTAAGAACGGTGGCCCTTTTGCATCTGGCGGCCGGCTTCCGTCGCGGGTGGCGAACCGGGTGCCGATGACGATGTCGACGTCGTCGGCGGTCAACCGCTCCACCATCGCGGCCACATCTTTGACGCGATGCTGGCCGTCTGCGTCGAAGGTGGCGAAGATTTGCGCCCCGGGCTGGTTGCGGGCGAACTCGACTCCGGTCTGGATCGCCGCGCCTTGGCCCAGGTTGATCGGATGGCGCACCAGATGAGCGCCGGCCCGCCGGGCGATCTCCCCGGTGCCATCGCGGCTGCCATCATCCACGCACACGACGTGGTCGAAGACCGAGCGCACATCGGCGACGACCTCGCCGATGACAGCAGCTTCGTTGAAGGCAGGGATGACGATCCACACGCCGGGGTAATGCGTTTCGATGCTCACTAGGTTAGCCAGCATCACCCGGTTGAGCGTCCGGCACGCGCCAGCGCGAGCAAGTGCACGCCGATTCCCACCACCGGACCGCACAACAGACCGACCACGGTACGGGTCTCCAGCGGCAAGGGCAGCAGCAGCAACAGGCCCGCTGCCGCCGTGGCGCCGACCCAGCCCAGCGAATAGGCGCTGTGCAGAGCGGCCGCAACCGTAGCGGCGCCGGTGAGGGTCAGCATGGCGATCGCGACCGCGGCCGCCGTCAGCCAGGCCAGCAGCTCGCCGCTGGCGTTGTACTGCGCTCCGAAGCCGACCCGCAGCAGCCACGGGCCTACGATCCCGGCTGCCACAACCCCGACTGCGCCGATGCCGGCGATGATCGCCGCCGGTGCGATCAGCGCCCGCAGCCGGTCGGTGCGTTCGTCGACGAAATGGGCGATGAGGTTGCCTTGCATGGCCATCAGCGGCACCAGCAGCGGCGCGCGGGTCAACGTCACGGCCAGGATGATCACGCCGCCTTGCGCGCCGAGTTCATTCGACGTCAGCTTGAGCAGCACCGGGAAGCCCATCACCAGAATCGCGCTCGCACCGGCCGCGGTGATCGAATGGGCGGTACCGCGCAGGAAGACCGCCATGCTGCCCGACGCGAGTAGGCGGGCCGTCGAGCGTGCGGTCGGCGAGGTCGCCAGGGTGATCAGCCAGGCCACCGCGCCGCCCACGGTCGCCCACAAGAAGCCGGCCAGGCCCCAGCCGATCACGAACGTGGCCACCGCGATCGCCACCCGGATGAGCGCGTCGGTCACCATCAGCACCCCGTATTGGGTCCACCGGTTGGCGCCGGCCAACATGCCGAGCAGGGTGGAGTGCAGACAAAACCCGGCCAGGCCGACGGACAGCAGCGCCACCGATAACCCGCGCTCCTCGACGAACACCCGAGGGCTCCACAACGGCGAGCTACCCGCGATCACGACGGCGGCAGCGATGCCGACCATGGCCGCGACGCGCAGCGGATGAATGCGTGGTGCATTGGCGTCCGGACCGGCCGCCGATTCGGCGGCGTAGAGCATCGAGCGAATTTCGCGGGTGGTCTCCTGCAGCAGGCCGTTGGCGGCGCCGGTGACCAAACCGAACGCCCCCCAGAACACCCCGAAGACTGAGAAGCCGCTCGGGGCCAGGTCGCGGGCGGCCAGATAGACCACCGCGTAACCGCACAGCGCCGTTAGTGCGGTCGCGGCGCCGACCCTGGCCACACTGGCACGGGTGAGCGGGGACGCCGCACCGCCGACCTCAGTCATCGGGGCGGCATTTTCGGCCTACTGGCCCGATGTATTGCCACAATTTGAAAATACTAAGTGTGTCGGAGCCGATGACCGCAGGTGTAGATCAGCTTCGCTAGTGTGGGCGCCTGTCGGGAAGGATCCATGGCAGCGTTCCGCGTCTTCGGTTTCTCACTTCTGGTGACTGCGCTGGCCCTGGTGGCCGGATATGCGCATGGCGGGTTCAACGCCCTCTTCCTGCTGGTGGCGCTGGCTGTCCTCGAGGTGTCGCTGTCATTCGACAACGCCATCATCAACGCCGCGATCCTGCGGCGGCTGAGCCGGTTTTGGCAGCAGATGTTCCTGACGGTCGGGATTCTCATCGCGGTGTTCGGGATGCGGCTGGTCTTTCCGCTGCTGCTGGTCTGGGCAACCGCTGGCATCGACCCGGTGCGCGCGTTCGAGCTGGCGCTCAATCCGCCGCCGCACGGCGCGCTGGAATTCCCCGACGGCTCACCCAGCTACCAGAAGCTGGTCATCGCGGCCCACCCGCAGATCGCGGCCTTCGGCGGGATCTTCCTGTTGATGCTGTTCCTGGATTTCATCGTTCAAGACCGAGACATTAAGTGGCTCAAGTGGATTGAGATCCCATTTGCCCGAATCGGCAGGCTTGGTCAGGTGTCGGTAGCGGTGGCCGCCGCCACGCTTGTTCTGGTCGCCACGACGTTGACGCACTCCAGTGAGGAGCGTGCGACGGTGCTGACGGCCGGACTGCTGGGCCTGGTGACATACCTGATCGTCAACGGTTTGAGCCGGGCGTTCGCGCCGCCAGATCTCGCAGCGACAACCGGAGACACCGGCGTGGGTGCGGTCGGCGGTAAAGCGGGCCTGCTGCTGTTTCTCTATCTTGAGGTCCTTGATGCCGCGTTCTCCTTCGACGGGGTCACCGGCGCTTTTGCCATCACCTCGGACCCCATCGTGATCGCACTCGGTTTGGGCGTGGTGGGCTCAATGTTCGTCCGGTCGATCACCATCTACCTCGTGCAGCAGGAAGCACTGGACCGTTACGTGTACCTGGAGCACGGCGCGCACTGGGCGATCGGCGCGCTGTCGGTGATCATGCTGGCATCGATCGAGCCGCATCTCGAGATCCCCGAAGCGCTCACCGCTTCGGTGGGCGTGTTCTTCGTCGGGGCGGCGTTGACCTGGAGCGTGCGGCGCAACCGACGAATTGCCAAGGCCGCCTGAGGTTATGCCTCAAGATTCGACGGTCGGTTGCGCCAGCAGCGTTAGTGCCCTTCGGTCTTGAACCGCTCGATGGAGCGCTTCACCTCTGCCTCGGCTTCGGCGCGACCGACCCAGTCCGCCGCCTTGACGTACTTTCCCGGCTCCAAGGCCTTGTACTGCGAGAAGAAGTGCTTGATGACTTCCAGTTCATACGCCGGCACGTCGCCGAGGTCCTGGATGTGTTCCCACCGGTGGTCGCCGGCCGGAACACACAACACCTTGTCGTCGCCGCCGGCCTCGTCGACCATCTTGAACATTGCGACCGGCCGGGCCTCGACCAGCACGCCGGGGTACACGGACTCGGGCAGCAGCAACAGCACGTCCAGCGGGTCGCCGTCCTCGCCGAGGGTGTTCTCGATGAACCCGTAGTCGGTCGGGTAGACCATCGACGTGTACAGGTAGCGGTCCAGCTTCACCCGCCCCGTCTCGTGATCGACTTCGTACTTGTTCCGCTGGCCTTTCGGGATCTCAATGACCACGTCGAATTGCACTGGCTCGGCTCCTTCGAAAAAAGAAAAGTGTGTCTCGGTAGGCCCGGTTTAGATCGGGTTCACCCTAGCCGAGAGGTCTACACGGCGGATCGTTCGGCAGAATGGGACCGAACAGTCAGGAGATTCATGGGTCCTACTCGCCGGCGGAGATCCATCCAAGTGCTCATCGGGTTCGCCGTGCTGGCGTTTGTCGCCGCCGTGGTCGCGGCGGCAATGTTGTTCACGACGGGTGTGCACGGGAGCGGCAGCACGCGGGCTTCGGTACCGCCGCCGCGACCGCCAACGGTGAAGCCGGGGATGGTGCCCGTCGTCGACACCGCCGAGACGCCCAGCGCCGGCGGGCTGGCAGCGGTGCTGGCACCCGCGGCCGGCGACCCGAACTTGGGCAGGTTGGGGGGCCGGATCACTGACGCCATTACCGGCAAAGAACTTTGGCAGGTCGCCGATGACCTGCCGTTGGTGCCGGCTTCCACCAACAAGGTGCTGACCGCGGCCGCGGCACTGCTGACCCTGGACGGTCAGGCCCGGATCACCACCCGGGTGGTGGCCGGCAGCCAGAACCCGCAGGGCCCCGTCGTGCTGGTGGGTGCTGGCGATCCGACGTTGTCGGCGGCGCCGCCGGGGGTGGACACCTGGTATCGGGGTGCGCCGCGGATCAGCGACCTGGTCGAGCAGGTTCGCCGCAGCGGCGTCACCCCCACCGCGGTGCAGGTGGACACCTCTGCGTTCAGCGGTCCGACGCTGGCGCCGGGCTGGGATCCCTCCGATGTGGACAACGGCGACATCGCACCGATCGAATCGGCCATGATCGACGCCGGTCGCATTCAGCCCAGCACCGTGAACTCGAGGCGATCCCGGACACCGGCCCTGGATGCCGGACGGGAGCTGGCCAAGGCGCTGGGCCTGGATCCCGGTGCGGTGACGATTGCCACGGCACCGTCGGGCGCGCGGCAGCTGGCCGTGGTGCAGTCGGCGCCGTTGGTGCTGCGGCTGTCCGAGATGATGGACCACTCCGACAACGTGCTGGCCGAATGCATCGCCCGCGAGGTGGCTGGCGCGATCAACCGGCCGCGCAGCTTCGCCGGCGCGGTCGACGCGGTGACCAACCGGTTGAGCACCGCACACATCGACACCGCCGGTGCCGCGCTGCAGGATTCCAGCGGACTGTCCGTCGACGACCGGTTGACCGCCAAAACACTCGATGGCACCGTGCAGGCGGCTGCGGGTCCGGACCAGCCGTCGCTGCGGGCGCTGCTGGATCTGCTTCCGATCGCCGGCGGCAGCGGGACGCTGGCCGACCGCTTTCTCGATCCGGCCACCAACCAGGGGCCGGCCGGCTGGTTGCGCGCGAAGACGGGTTCGCTGACCGCCATCAATTCGCTGGTCGGCGTTGTCACCGACCGCAGCGGGCGGGTGCTGACGTTCGCGTTCATCTCGAACGCCGCCGGTCCTAATGGCCGCAATGCGATGGACGAGCTGGCCAGCAGGTTGTGGACTTGTGGGTGCGTATGACGTCATCGGCTGACCTGACCATCGGTACCGCTGTCGACTGGCGATTCGCCGCCACCGTCGGCCAGCGGTTGACCCGGCCTGGTCCGCCGTCCAGCGACTACACCCGCCGCCAAGTCGTCGACGAGCTGAGCAGCGCCGCCCTGAAAGCCGAACCGCTGGTGCGCGATGTGACGGGTTTGGCCACCAAGGGCGCCGTACCGGCGGCCCGCGTCGTCGATCGCGTGGAGTGGGTCGGCGCGGCGGCCGAGTCGATGCGGGTGATGACCAACGGCGCCGAGAAGCCGAGCGGATTTCTCACCGGTCGGATCACCGGGGCGCAGACGGGCGCGGTGCTGGCGTTTGTGTCGTCCGGGATCCTCGGTCAGTACGACCCGTTCGCGGCAGGCCGGGAAGGCGTCCTGCTGCTGGTGTATCCGAATGTCATTGCCGTGGAGCGCCAGCTGCGCATCGAACCCGCCGATTTCCGGTTGTGGGTCTGCCTGCATGAAGTGACCCACCGGGTGCAGTTCACCGCGAACCGCTGGCTGGCCGATTACATGTCGCAGGCGTTGGGGTTGGTGACCCAGGATGCCGGTGACGACATCGGGCAGGTGACGAGCCGGCTCGCCGACTATGTCCGCAACCGCGGGGCGGGAACGCCCGACCCGGACGGCAGCTCCTCGGGGATCCTCGGCCTGGTGCGCGCCGTTCAGTCCGAGCCGCAGCGCCAAGCCCTGGATCAGCTGCTGGTGCTCGGCACGCTGCTGGAGGGCCACGCCGACCACGTCATGGACGCGGTCGGGCCGATGGCGGTGCCGTCGGTGGCCACCATCCGTCGCCGCTTCGACGAGCGTCGTCAGCGCAAGCAACCACCGCTGCAGCGGCTGCTGCGCGCGCTGTTGGGCCTGGATGCCAAGCTCAGCCAGTACACCCGCGGCAAGGCGTTCGTCGACCATGTGGTGGGCCGGGTCGGAATGGAGCGGTTCAACACCGTCTGGTCGAGCCCCGACACGCTGCCGCTGCCCGCCGAGATCGAAGAACCTCAGCAGTGGATCGACCGAGTGCTCTAGGGCAGCTGCGTGCCGCTGTCGAGACGTTCGCCAAGGCCCATCTGGTCACCGAGGACCAGTGGTGTGTGGCGCTATCAGGCGGACCGGATTCGTTGGCGCTGACCGCCGTCGCCGCTGCGCTGCGGCCCACCACCGCGTGCATCGTTGACCATGGCTTGCAGCCCGATTCGGCGGCAGTCGCCGAAACCGCCCGGGCCCAGGCTGTTGCACTGGGATGCGTTGACGCACAAGTAGTTTGCGTGCGGGTGGGTAACCAGGGCGGTCCCGAGGCCGCGGCGCGAGCCGCCCGCTACGCCGCGCTGGGCGCATACCGCGGGGGTCCGGTGCTGTTAGCGCACACCCTTGACGACCAGGCCGAGACGGTGCTGCTCGGGCTGGGCCGCGGCTCCGGGGCGCGCTCCATCGCGGGAATGCGTCCGTACGATCGGCCGTGGTGTAGGCCCTTGCTGGGTGTCCGGCGGACCACGACGCACGCCGCCTGCCGCGAGCTTGGCCTGACCGCGTGGCAGGACCCGCACAACAGCGATCGTCGCTTCACTCGGAGCCGGCTTCGCCTCGAGGTGCTACCGCTGCTGGAGGACGTGCTGGGCGGCGGAGTCGCCGAAGCGTTGGCCCGCACCGCGACCGCACTGCGCGAGGACACCGAATTCATCGACGCGCTCGCCGCTCAAGCCCTGCCGGACACGACGGCGGGCACCGGGCTGCAAGTCCAGGCTTTGGCCGGGGTGCCGGACCCGGTTCGGCGCCGGGTGATCCGCGGCTGGTTGCTGGCCGGCGGCGCGACCGGGTTGACCGACAAGCAGATCCGCGGGGTGGACACGCTGGTCACAGCGTGGCGCGGACAGGGCGGGGTGGCGGTCGGTTCGGCGTTGCGGGGTGAGCGACTGATCGCGGAGCGGCGCGACGGAGCCCTGTCCATGCGGCGCGAACCTGTGTAAACATCAGGCCGCCGTTGGTTATTCGCCCGCTGACGTGGCAATCTGTGGGCGTGGCACAGATCCGCTCGGCGATCACCCCCGCCCAGCCAGTGGAGCTGTACCCGGGGGACATCAAGTCGGTCTTGCTTACTGAGGAGCAGATCCAGGCCCGCATCGCTGAGCTCGGCGAAGAAATAGGCAATCAATATCGCCACAATGTCGCCGAGACCGGTCAGGATCTGCTGCTAATCACCGTGCTTAAGGGCGCGGTGATTTTCGTCACGGACCTGGCCCGCTCGATTCCGGTGCCGACGCAGTTCGAGTTCATGGCCGTCAGCTCCTATGGGTCTTCGACATCGTCCTCGGGCGTGGTGCGGATCCTCAAGGATCTGGACCGCGACATCAACGATCGCGATGTGCTGATCGTCGAGGACGTCGTCGACTCCGGCCTCACCTTGTCGTGGCTGCTGCGCAACCTGAAAACCCGGCATCCGCGCTCGCTGCGGGTGTGCACGCTGCTGCGCAAGCCCGACGCGGTGCGCGCCAACGCGGAGATCGCTTATGTGGGCTTCGACATTCCCAACGATTTCGTCGTCGGCTACGGCCTTGATTACGACGAGCGCTACCGCGACCTGTCCTACATCGGGACCCTGGACCCCAGGATCTACGAGGAGTAGCCGGCGGGGCTCAATCCAGCTCCCACACGGCGGTCACCGAGAAGCTCACCGTCTGCTGGCCGGGTTCCAGCGGAACCGCGGTTGCCGTCGCCTTCGGGGGCGCCGCCGGCGCACCGGCTGTCTGCGTACTGCCGGCGGCCTCCGAAATGGAAAGCACCTTGCCCAGCTGCAGCCCGGACAGCTGGGCGTACTGATCGGCCCGGTTCTTGGCGTCGTTGAACGCCCGCGCCCGTGCGTCCTTGACGAGCTGTGAGTCGTCGGCGATCGAGTAGCTCACCGAACTGATGCGGGTGGCGTCACCGCCGGTGCCGACGATCAGCGCCAGCATCCGGGACGCGGTATCGGTGGGGTGGATCTTGACCTGAATGGCGTTGGTGGCGCGATAGCCGGTGATGGTCGTGGTGCCGTTGGGCTCGGGATTGGTGTACTGCGGCGCCAAGGTGACTTCGGTGGTGGTGATGTTTTTACGGTCCAGGCCGGCTCCGACCAGGGCGTTGATCACCGCTTGCTGGCGGTCGTTGGTCTGGTTCATCGCGGTCGTGACGTCGGGCGCGGTGAATTCGATACCGACCTCGGCGGTCAGGGTATCCGGGACGCCTTGCACTTGGCCCGATCCCAGCACGGTCACCTGGCGCGGATTCACTCCCGGCGCCGGGGCCGCATTGTGCTTGTCGCACCCCGACACCGTGACCAGAGCCAGGCCGGCAGCAGCCACCGCGATCGACCAGCGAGCGAACCTTCCGGCGTTTCGTGCGATCGACATGCCTGGCACCCTAGCGCGGCCGGAGCGTTAGAAGAGCGGATCGGCGGGCAGAGCTCGAACGGACGTCTCGTCGGGCCGCCAGTGCGCGGGCCGTTTCTTCTGCTTCTCGGGGATCGTTGACCCAGGCGCAAAAGCGGCTGGTACTCGGTGCGCCCTTGAACGTAACAGCATGTCGCGCATGTGGTTTCGGAACCGTCGCGCTTCGACGTCGCGCTTACGCGCTTCGCCTAGCCGCCGACAGGCTTCGTTGACGGGGCGCAGTTCCCGATTGTGCTTGCGCACCTGCGTGATTCAGGGAGCTCCGCTGCTGCGACCTGCTTCGCGTGTTGGGTGGGGGTACGGCGGCCTAGCTAAGGTTGCGGGGGAGCGGGCGCAACCGCCTTTCCCGCCATGCAATCTTGAAGCTCCTGAGTACCCGGGGCGAAGTCGAAGCCGCAGTTGCACTCATGAACTTGCTGGGGTTTGGGAAGCGTATTGCAAAAGTCAGTGCCGGCCGAGGCCGATGGTGCGGTCCACATAACACCAGCGGCCAAGGCTGCAGCCGCAGCGCCGACCGTGGCCCTCAAGACTCTCGTCTTCATGTTGGGATTCCTTTTCTCTGGAAGACGACGGCACTTGTCGCTGCTGGTTACAGCGCGAACAGCATTTGTAGCATTACGCTAACCCGCGCTGCCAGATTTTTCTCTTCCAGGGTGCGGTGCCTTGGTAGCCAACTGCAGTGCCGTTCGGATGACCGTCAGCCCACCGGCAGCCGGATTTTGGTGATCGAACGCAATGGTGTGACAGAGGTCTCACACCGTCGCTGCACGCACCTTATGGCCTGACGAGAATCTTGCAGTGCCGCTCGGGATCGGCCAGGTCGTCGAAAGCCGCGCCGACCTCGTCAAGCCCCACCTCGCCAGTGATCATCGGCGCCACGTCGATCTCGCCGTCGGCGAGCGCACGCAGCGATTCGGCGAATTCGTCGGGGGTTTGGGCGAGGACGAATTGCATACTGATCTCTTTGGCGATACCGAAGAACGGGTGCATGGCGTCGGGCTGCATGCAGACTCCAGCGACGATCAGCCGGGTCCCTCGCCGCGCCCGCCGTAAAATGTCGTCGATGATCCCCGGCACCCCAACCGCCTCGAATACCACCCTGGCCTTGACGGAGTCGAAGGGTGATCCCTGGGCCGGATCCAGCACCTGATGCGCGCCCATCGCAGTAGCCAGCTCGCGACGCTTCGGTGAAAAGTCAGAAGCCACAATGCTTTCCACGCCGCGAACACTCAGGGCGGCGATGATCGCGATGCCGATCGGGCCGCAACCGATCACCAGGGCGGTCTCGCCGGGCGCAATGTTCGATTTGTTCACGGCATGCAACCCCACCGACATGGGTTCGGTCAGGGCGGCATGCTTGGGGTCGAGCCCGTTGGGAATTGGTATCAGCAGGGGAGCGGAAAGCAGCATCCGCTCGGCGTAGCCACCGAGTGTGCTGTTGCTGTAGACGATTGGATCAAATCCCTTGGCGGACAGCACGATCGGCAGCGACGTCACCATGGTCCCGGTCGGGTGGGTTTCGGTGTCGGGGCCGGCCTCGAGGATCTCGGCGCTGAATTCGTGACCCATAAAGATGTCTCGGCTCAGATCGACCTGAATGCCACCGGCACCGGCGCCGGCCTGTTCGCTCATCTCCAGCATCAGCTCACCGTGGGCGGCGAAATGTAGGTCGGAGCCGCAGATTCCACACGAACGCACGGCTACCAGCACCTGGCCTGGCCCGGGTACCGGCTCGGGCAAATCGTCCCGGTAGACCATGTGGCCGTCACGTAACACCGAGGCGCGCATCAGTTCACCCCACCTTGCTGTTCGCCGACGTGCTCGGTGATGGCTTTTACGACGGCCTCACCGGCGCGCCCGATCAATTGATCGCGATGGCTTTTAGCCCATTCGTGAGACGAGCGTGCTGCTTCCAGCTGTCCCTTGAAATGCGGAATTACCTTGCGGGCCAACAGCTCGTAGCTATGGTAAGTCGCTGTAGGCGGAGCCCAGTCGTGGCCCAGAATCAGCAGTGTCCCGAAGCCGCCCGACCGCTCCAGCAGGTCTTCGATATGGGCGATCGCATCCTCGGGCGTGCCGATGCAGCAATTCCCGCCTGCCGCATAATTTTCGACGAATTCGTAAGGTGTTTGCGCACCGTCGACGGTGTTGGCCAGCGGGACGAACCCGGCCGCACCAAAGTAGCTGGCGAAGTCTTGCAGTCCGTAGGTGCAGTCCTCGATCGCCTGCTCTCGGCTATCGGCGATATGCATGATGCTCAGTACCCGCCAGTCGGCCCGGTCCGGCTCGTCACGACCCGCCTTGGCGGCCTGGTCGCGCACCACCCCCCAGGTGGTTTCCAGCGCGGCGTAACCGCCGGGCACCGACATCGACAGTGACAGCAGCGACGTGCCCAGCGCGCCGGCCAATCGTGGCCCGGACGGTGAAATCATTGCGGCGGTTGAGATTTCCGGATAAGGCCAAGTGTATGGGCGGATGTGCAACTGTGCGTCACGCAGAGTGAACCAGTCGGATTGGCGGTCGATTCGCTCGGTGGGCCCGGCGCGGAAAAGCGCCAGGATCGCCTCGAGCGATTCCTGCATCATGTGCCGCTGCTCGACCGGGTCGATGCCCATCATGTGGGCGTCCGACGGCAGCGCGCCGGGGCCGGTGCCGAACATGACTCTGCCTCGGGTCAGGTGGTCCAGCAGCACCCAGCGATCGGCCACCATCAGCGGATGGTGGTACGGCAGCGAGACCACTCCGGTGCCCAGCCGGATGTGCTTGGTCCGCTCCGCCGCGGCCGCGATGAAGATCTCCGGGCAGGCGATCAACTCGTAGCCACCGGAGTGATGTTCGCCGAACCATGCTTCGTCGAATCCCAAGCGGTCCAGTGCAACGACCCGTTCCATGTCGTATTCCAGTGCCACGGTTGGAGATTGGCCTACCGGATGAAACGGCGTGATGAAGACGCCGAACCGCAGTGGGGCGCTCATCGTAGGTCCAATCCGTTGAGGAACTCCAACAAGGCCGCGTTGACCTCGTCGGGTCGTTCTTGTTGCAACCAATGCCCGGCGCCGTCGATCATCACCTGGCGGTACGGTCCGCTGATCACCTCCGAAGCACGGTCGGCGCGGGTGAACGTCAGCACCGGATCCGCCGTACCCGCCATGAACAACGACGGCACCGAGATCTTGGCGCCGGTGAGCTCCGGGGTGGTCTCCCAGTTGCGATCGAAATTGCGGTACCAGTTCAGGCCGCCGGTGAACCCGGTACGGGAGAACTCGCTGATGTAGTGGTCGATCTCGTCCTGAGTTATCCAATCCGGCAACGCATCTGGTTCAGGCAGGCGATCGATGAAGCCTTCTGGCCCGGGCGCCGCCATCCTCAGCGCGGCGCTGTGGTCGCCGGATGTCCTCAGGCCGCCCATCATTCGGCGAATGGTGCGGGCCGGGTCGCCGTTGAGTTCGGCGTCGGCGACACCGGGCTCTTGGAAGTAGAGGATGTAGAAGAAGTTTTCGCCGAGGAGTTTGCGCCAAACCTTGGTGGGCTGCGTCTTGGAGCGCGGCGTCGGCGGAACGCTCAATCCCGCGACCGCCGATACCCGGTCGGGATGCAGCAGCGGTGCATGCCACGCCACCGGGGCACCCCAGTCGTGGCCAATCCAGGCGGCGCGCTGCGCTCCGATGTCATCGAGCAACCCGACGATGTCGGCAGTCAGCTGATGAATGTCGTAGGCGTCGATCGCATCGGGACGAGACGAACCGCCGTAGCCGCGCTGATCGGGCGCCAGCACGTGGTAGCCAGCCTCGGCGAGGACTGGGATTTGGTGACGCCACGAGTAGGCCAGTTCGGGGAAGCCGTGGGTCAGCACCACCACGGGGCCACCGGGATCCCCGGCCTCGACCACCCGAAGCTGAACGCCGTTGGTGTCGACTAACCGTTGGGTTGATGTGGGCACCGTCTCACCAAATCACAACGCCCGCGGGCTGAGAAGGGCTCGTGCTGATCGGAATTACCGGTTAGATGTCGCAATGATGGGCGCGGCAGACAATTCGTGAAGGCGGAGACTGATGCGGTTGGACCACATAGTCCTATGGACGAAGGATCCACGGGCGGCGATCGACTTCTACTCGAGGGTGGTAGGGCTCACTGCGCTTCGCTACGACGAGTTCGAAGCCGGCGAAGCACCGTTCCCGAGTGTCCGGGTATCCGAAGACTCCATCTTCGACCTGATGCCGGTCGAATTGGCCCAAGGCGGCAACGACCATCCCGTCAACCACGTCTGTCTTGCTCTGACGAGGTCCGAATACGACGCGCTGGACCAGCGTCTGCACGCGGCAGGTGTCGAGATCAGCGTGCGGTCGACTCATAGCTACGGAGCCCGGGGGTGGGCGCCGGAGACCTACTACTTCGCCGATCCGGACGGCAACGTGATCGAGGCCCGCTATTACGAGTAACGGCGGTTTGCCAGATCGGGAATTGGATGAGGAACCAGAAAGGGAACTGTCGCGCGTTGTCTCCACAGAGATGTGGCGACCTGCTGCGCTCCGGCTCCGCCGGACCTGGCAATCGCCACGGAGGTAGCCTGGACTTTTCCAGCTGCGTGTATCGGGGAAGGACCTGGCCGACAAGGCCGATGATTGATGAACCGGAAAAACGTGATTCGCACGGTCACTGCGATCGCAGTCGTAGTGCTACTGGGTTGGTCGTTCGTTTATTTCAGCGACGACACCCGCGGCTTTAAGCCCGTCGACACCTCAGTGGCGATGTCGCAGATCAGCGGCGGCAACGTCAAGAGCGCACAGATCGACGACCGCGAACAGCAGCTGCGGCTGACCCTGAACAAGGGCAACGGCGACACCGACAACTCCGACAAGATCATCACCAAATACCCCAACGGCTACGCCGTCGACCTGTTCAACGCGCTCACAGCCAAGAACGCCAAGGTCAGCACCGTCGTCAACGAGGGCAGCATCCTGGGCGAGCTGCTGGTCTACCTGCTGCCGCTGCTGTTGCTGGTCGGCCTGTTCGTGATGTTTTCGCGGATGCAGGGCGGCGCCCGAATGGGCTTCGGATTCGGTAAATCGCGCGCCAAGCTACTCAACAAAGACATGCCCAAGACCACCTTCGCCGACGTCGCCGGTGTCGACGAAGCGGTCGAGGAGCTCTACGAGATCAAGGACTTCCTGCAGAACCCCAGCAGGTACCAGGCGCTGGGCGCCAAGATCCCCAAGGGCGTGCTGCTCTACGGACCGCCGGGAACCGGCAAGACGCTGCTGGCCCGGGCCGTCGCCGGGGAGGCCGGGGTGCCGTTCTTCACCATCTCCGGGTCCGACTTCGTCGAGATGTTCGTCGGCGTGGGTGCCTCGCGGGTACGGGACCTGTTCGAGCAGGCCAAGCAGAACAGCCCGTGCATCATCTTTGTCGACGAGATCGACGCGGTGGGCCGCCAGCGCGGCGCCGGGCTGGGCGGTGGCCACGACGAGCGCGAACAAACCCTGAACCAGTTGCTGGTCGAGATGGACGGCTTCGGCGAGCGCGCCGGCGTCATCCTGATCGCCGCGACCAACCGGCCCGACATCCTGGACCCGGCGTTGCTGCGGCCCGGCCGCTTCGACCGACAGATCCCGGTATCCAACCCCGACCTGGCCGGCCGCCGCGCGGTGCTGCGCGTGCATTCCAAGGGCAAGCCGATCGCTCCGGACGCCGACCTGGACGGGCTGGCCAAGCGCACCGTCGGGATGACCGGTGCGGATTTGGCCAACGTGATCAACGAGTCGGCGCTATTGACCGCCCGGGAGAACGGCACGGTCATCACCGGCCCCGCGCTGGAGGAGGCGGTGGACCGGGTGATCGGTGGTCCGCGCCGCAAGGGCCGGATCATCAGCGAGCACGAAAAGAAGATCACCGCCTACCACGAAGGCGGGCACACCCTGGCGGCCTGGGCGATGCCGGATATCGACCCGGTTTACAAGGTGACGATCCTGGCCCGGGGACGTACCGGCGGGCACGCGGTGGCGGTGCCCGAGGACGATAAGGGGCTGCGGACTCGCTCGGAGATGATCGCCCAGCTGGTCTTCGCGATGGGTGGGCGCGCTGCCGAGGAACTGATTTTCCGCGAGCCGACAACGGGCGCGGTGTCCGACATCGAGCAGGCCACCAAGATCGCTCGCGCCATGGTCACCGAGTACGGCATGAGCTCCAAGCTCGGCGCGGTCAAATACGGCACCGAACACGGCGACCCGTTCCTCGGCCGGACCATGGGCAACCAGGCCGACTACTCCCACGAGGTCGCCCGGGACATCGACGACGAGGTCCGCAAGCTGATCGAGGCCGCACACACCGAAGCCTGGGAGATCCTCACCGAATACCGCGACGTGCTCGACACCCTGGCCGGCGAGCTGCTGGAAAAGGAAACCCTGCACCGCCCCGAGCTGAAAGCGATCTTCGCCGACGTCGAAAAGCGGCCTCGCCTAACCATGTTCGACGACTTCGGTGGCCGCATCCCGTCGGACAAGCCGCCGATCAAGACGCCCGGGGAGTTGGCGATCGAGCGCGGTGAGCCCTGGCCCCCGCCGATTGCCGAGCCGGCCTTCAAGGCGGCTATTGCGGCGGCAAGCCAGGCCGCCGAGGCCGCACGAGCCGAAACTGACCGAAACACTAACGGCGGCAACGGTTCTCATCGTGGAACCGGAGATCGGGACCGCTCCACCCAGCCCGATTACGGCGCTCCGGCGGGCTGGCATGCGCCGGGATGGCCACCCCAGCAACAGCCGCCGGGCCACTGGTATCCGCCACAGCCGCCTCAGCAGCAGCAACCCCATTGGCCACAGCCGGCACCGAGCTATCCGGGCCACCAGAGCCACCCGGGCTACCAGGGCCACCCGGGCTACCAGGGGCAGCCGGTTGGCGGTCCGCCGCCCTATCCGCCTTATCCGCCCTACCCCCCACCGGGTCAGCCCAGCCCGGATGCCGGAAAATCCCCTGAGCAGTCGGATGAAGACGTGAGCCGGTCCAATCCACCGGCCCGCGGCTGACGAACGGAGGATTCGATGGCGCAGCCGGACATTGACGTCGCAGTCGGCCGGATACGGGTGTTCGACCAGCAACGTGCCGAGGACGCGGTCCGCGAGCTGCTGTACGCGATCGGGGAAGACCCCGACCGAGGTGGTCTGCGCGAGACTCCGGCCCGCGTCGCCCGCGCCTACCGCGAGATGTTTGCCGGGCTCTACACCGATCCCGACTCGGTGCTGAACACCATGTTCGACGAGGAACACGACGAGATGGTGATCGTCAAGGAGATCCCGCTGTACTCCACCTGCGAGCATCACCTGGTGTCCTTCCACGGGGTGGCCCACGTCGGCTACATCCCGGGCAAGGACGGCCGGGTCACCGGGCTGTCGAAAATCGCCCGGCTGGTTGACCTGTACGCCAAGCGGCCGCAGGTGCAGGAACGACTCACCAGTCAGATCGCCGATGCGCTGGTGAACAAGCTTGATCCGCGTGGCGTGATCGTCGTGGTCGAGGCCGAGCATCTGTGCATGGCGATGCGCGGCGTCCGTAAGCCGGGCGCCGTCACCACGACGTCAGCGGTGCGCGGTCAGTTCAAAACCAGTGCCGCTTCTCGATCCGAAGCGCTGGACCTGATCTTGCGTAGGTGAGCTCGTTGCCCGTGCAGGTGGTGGGCGTTCTGAATGTCACTGACGACTCGTTCTCCGATGGCGGGCGCTACCTCGACGCGGACAATGCCGTCGCGCATGGCCTGGCAATGGTCGCCGAAGGCGCGGGAATCGTGGATGTCGGAGGGGAATCGACGCGGCCCGGTGCGGCTCGGGTCGATCCCAGAGTCGAGGCGTCACGTGTGGTTCCCGTCGTCAAAGATCTTGCTGCACAGGGTGTTACCGTCAGTATCGACACCATGCACGCGGATGTCGCGCGGGCGGCGCTGCAGAGCGGCGCGCAGATCGTCAACGACGTATCCGGCGGGCGGGCCGATCCGGCGATGGCGCCGCTGTTGGCTGAAGCCGGTGTGCCCTGGGTGTTGATGCATTGGCGGTCGGTGTCGTCGGATCAGCCGCATCAGGCGCCGCACTATCGCGACGTGGTGGCCGAGGTCCGCACCGAGTTACTCGCCAGCGTCGACGACGCGGTTGCCGCGGGGGTCGATCCGTCGAAGCTGGTCATCGATCCCGGACTGGGCTTCGCCAAGACGGGACAAGACAATTGGGCTCTGTTGCAGGCGTTGCCGGATCTGGTCGCCACCGGTGTGCCGGTGCTACTGGGTGCCTCACGGAAGAGGTTCCTCGGTACCTTGTTGGCGGGGCCGGATGGATCGCCGCGACCGCCCGACGGGCGTGAGACGGCGACGGCGGTAATTTCCGCGCTGGCCGCGCTACACGGAGCTTGGGGGGTTCGGGTGCACGATGTTCGGGCGTCGGTCGATGCTCTCAAAGTTGTCGGGGCGTGGACCGGCGGCGCGCAGGCTGGACACGATGGCTGATCGAATTGAATTGCGCGGCTTGACCGTTCGTGGCTGGCATGGGGTATTCGATCACGAGCGCGCCAACGGGCAGGACTTCGTCATCGACATCATCGTGTGGATCGAGTTGGCCGACGCCGCAGCCAGCGACAACCTGGCCGACACCTACGACTACGCCACCCTGGCCCAGCGGGCCGCCGACATCGTTGCGGGACCGCCGCGGAACTTGATCGAAACGGTGGGAGCCGAGATCGCGGACTTCGTGATGGACGACGAACGCGTACACGCCGTCGAGGTAACCGTGCACAAGCCGCAGGCCCCGGTGCGGCAGCAGATCGCCGATGTGGCGGTGGCGGTGCGGCGGTCGCGACGCGGTGGGCGCGGTTCGGTGATCCCGGCGAGCGGGGTGTAATGACGCGGGTCGTCTTGTCCATCGGCTCCAACCTCGGAGACCGGCTAGCCCGGCTGCAGTCCGTCGTCGACGGGCTCGCTGAGGCGGTGCTCGCGATTTCGCCGGTCTATGAGACGGACCCGTGGGGCGGCGTCGAGCAGGCCCCGTTTCTCAACGCGGTGCTGATTGCCGACGACCCGTCGCGCGACGGGCAGGGTTGGCTGCGCCGTGCGCATGAGTTCGAAGAGGCCGCGGGCCGGGTTCGGGGCGAACGCTGGGGCCCGCGCAGCCTGGACGTGGACCTGATCGCCTGTCACGGCGTGACCGAGATCATTTCCCTGGAGAACAACCTGACGTTGCCGCATCCGCTGGCCCATCTGCGGGCGTTCGTCATGATCCCGTGGTTGGCCATCGACCCGGATGCCCAGCTGACGCTCACCGGCGGACCGCAGCCCGTCGCCCGGTTGCTGGCCGAGCTGGAGCCGGCCGACCGGGACGCTGTGCGGTTGTCCGAGTTGACGCTCCAGCCGGATTCGACAAGCTAATGGGCCCGACCCGCAAGCGTGACCTGACGGGGGCGGTGGTCGGCGCGGCGTTTGTGGGCTATCTGCTGGTAGTCGCGCTGTATCAGTTCTTTCCGCCGATCACCGTGTGGACCGGGCTATCGCTGCTCGGAGTCGCCATCGCCGAGGCGCTGTGGGCGCGTTATGTGCGGGCCAAGATCAACGACGGGGAGGTCGGTCCCGGTCCCGGCTGGCTCCACCCGCTCGCGGTGGCGCGCAGCGTCATGGTCGCCAAAGCGTCGGCCTGGGTGGGTGCGTTGGCGCTGGGCTGGTGGGTCGGCCTACTGGTGTATTTCCTGCCGCGGCGGTCCTGGCTGCGGGTCGCCGCCCAGGACACCACCGGAGCCGTGGTGGCCGCCGTCAGCGCGCTGGCATTGGTGGTCGCTGCGATGTGGCTGCAGCATTGCTGCAAATCTCCACAGGATCCGACCGAGCACATTGAGGGAGCCGAATCCTAGCGCGCTATTAACCCAGGTGAGAATCGCCGGACTGGCGCGACACGCGGATTGACCTCGCGCAGGTACAGTCAGGCCATGACCGTTCTGTCCCGCGGCGCTCGGGTTCGGCGCGGCGGCCGCAGGCCGGGGTGGGTGCTCTTGACCGCGTTGCTGGTCCTCGCGATGGGGGCCAGTTGCGCGCTTGTTTTCACCAATCGTGTGGAACTACTCAAGCTCGCTGTGATCCTGGCGCTGTGGGCCGCAGCCGCCGGTGCTTTTGTGTCGGTGATGTACCGCCGGCAAAGCGATGCCGACCAGTCGCGCGTGCGTGACCTGAAGCTGGTGTACGACCTGCAGCTGGATCGGGAAATCTCGGCCCGGCGCGAATACGAGCTGACCGTGGAATCCCAGCTGCGCCGTGAGCTGGCTTCGGAACTGCGCGCACAGGCCGCCGACGATATCGCCGCGTTGCGCACAGAGCTGACTTCGCTGCGGACCAGCCTGGAAATCTTGTTCGACACCGACCTCGAGCACCGCCCGGCGCTGGGATCGATGGGGACCGACACGCCGCCCGCGCGGGCGTACAGCGACTGGGACCGCAACGGCGAGGCCACACCGACGGATTGGGTGTCCAGCGATCGGGTCACCTCGGTTCGGCCAGAGGACTCGCTCGCTGACGCCGAGAGCGACACCGACGAATCCGCCATCATCGACGTGCCCGAGGAACCATTGCTGCCGCCCCGCCAGCGCGAACGGGCCCGGTTCCACTACGAAGCCCCGCACGAGGCTGGTTACGCCGCTGCGCCGGAGCCCCCGTATGCGCCGCCGCCGGAGCCCACGTATGCCCCGCCGCCGATGCCGCCACCCCAGCCCGAGCCCGAGCCACGATTCGAGCCTCGCCACCGCACTACAGCGCCGCCGCCGGGACCTGCTGGCCCGCCGAAACCAGAGCCGCAGCCGATCAGGCAGGACTGGCATCCAGTCGGCGGCGACGGGCTGTGGCTGCCTCCGGGAGCGGCGGGCAGCAACCGGGCCGGTGACGACTCGCCCACTTCGCCGCCGCCGTCGCCTCCGTCGCCGAGCCGGCGTCGCCGGTACCGCAATTCCGGCCCCGACGAGCTCTCGGACAGCGCGCGCACCGAATCCGAATCAGACTTCGCGCAGCCCTTCGACGAGCCGGGTCGGCGCGCGCGCTCACGCCATTCGACGGAGTACCGCGACTACGGCGCGCGCAACTTTGCGCCGACGGACAGGCCCGAGGCGCCGCCGCCATCTGCTGGCGCTCCCGCGCCGGCCCCTGCACCACCGCCCCACCCTTCATCGGCACCTGCCGCGGGACCGCCGCCACCGCAAATGGCTCCGCCGCCGTCGCCGCCCGAGCCGGCATCCCGGCACCGCGGCGCGGACCCATCGCCGGACGGCTGGGAAGACTCAGCGGACAGCCCGCGCACCGGTGGTCAGTCGGTTGCCGACCTGCTGGCGCGGCTGCAGGTGCAGCCATCCGGAGGGGGCCGCCGTCGTCGACGTGAGGACTGAGCTGGGAGCTTCCTCACATTGGGCGCTGCCCGTATATCGACTACAGTTCTAGTGACCGAACGGTACCCACGAGGTGGGACCGGAACGAACTAAGACACAGGTGAGGTCGCTGCGATGGTGCAGCTCGACGGTTTGCGCCCGGCCAGGCTCAAGGTGGGGGTCATCTCGGCCGGCCGCGTGGGCACCGCGCTGGGTGTGGCGCTGGAGCGTGCCGAGCACGTCGTGGTGGCCTGCAGTGCCATCTCACATGCGTCCCGGCAGCGGGCACAGCGTCGGCTGCCGGACACCCCGGTGCTCTCGCCGCCCGAAGTCGCGGCCACCGCCGAGCTGCTGCTATTAGCGGTTCCCGACAGCGAACTCGCCGGTCTGGTGTCCGGGCTGGCGGCGACTGCGGCGGTGCGGCCCGGCACGATCGTGGTGCACACGGCCGGCGCCAGCGGCATCGGCATTCTCGAGCCGCTGGCCCAACACGGATGCATACCACTGGCCATCCACCCGGCCATGACGTTCACCGGCTCCGACGAGGACATCAGCCGGCTGCCGGACACCTGCTTCGGGATCACCGCGGCCGACGAAGTCGGGTATGCGATCGGGCAATCGCTGGTCTTGGAAATGGGTGGGGAGCCGTTTCGCGTCCGCGAGGATGCCCGCGTTCTCTACCACGCTGCGCTGGCCCACGCCGGCAACCACATCGTGGCGGTGCTCGCCGATGCGCTCGACGCGTTACGGGCCGCGCTGCGCGGCACCGAATTGCTCGGACAGCAATTCGTAGACGACCAGCCGGGCGGCCTCGCCGAACGCGTCATCGGGCCGTTGGCCCGCGCGGCGCTGGAGAACACGCTGCAACGCGGACAGGCTGCTCTTACCGGCCCGGTCGCCCGCGGTGATGCCGCGGCCGTCGCCGCGCATCTGGCCGCGCTGGGTGCTGTTGACCCGGAGCTGGCGCACGCGTACCGGGTGAACGCCCTGCGGACAGCGCAACGGGCGCACGCCCCCGAGGATGTCCTCGAGGTGCTGGCCCGATGAATTTCATGACGGCTCGGCCGCCGGCGTTCAAGGCAGACGAACTCAACCTGTACTCGACGCCCCGCGACGTCACCGGCGTCAGCCGCGCACTGCGAGGCACCGGCCGCCGGGTGATGTTGGTGCCCACCATGGGCGCCCTGCACGACGGGCACTTATCCCTGGTGCGCGCGGCCAAGCGGGTGCCCGGCTCAGCGGTCGCGGTCTCGATTTTCGTCAATCCGCTGCAGTTCGGTGCCGGGGAAGACCTCGACGCCTACCCCCGGACGCTGGACGACGACGTCGCGCTGCTGCGCGAACAAGGCGTCGAGATCGTGTTCGCGCCCACCGCGGCGGCGATGTACCCGGACGGGTTGCGTACCAGCGTGCATCCCGGCCCGCTGGCCTCCGAGCTCGAAGGTGGTTCTCGCCCAACCCATTTCGCCGGTGTGCTGACCGTCGTGTGCAAACTGCTGCAGATCGTGCGACCCGACCGGGTGTTCTTCGGCGAGAAGGACTACCAGCAGCTGGTGCTGATCCGGCAGATGGTCGCCGACTTGAACCTCGACGTCGAGGTGATCGGGGTGCCAACCGTCCGCGAAGGCGACGGGCTGGCGATGTCATCGCGCAATCGTTACTTGGATTCCGCGCAGCGGGAATTGGCGACGACGCTGGCGGCTGCGCTGCTGGCCGGCGCCCATCTGGCCCAGGCCGGGCCGCAGGCCGCGCTCGACGCAGCACGCGCCGTGCTCGCCGCCGTGCCCGAGATCGAGGTCGACTACCTGGAACTGCGCGGCGCGGACCTCGGTCCGCTGCAGGCCGAGAGACCCGGACGCCTGCTCATCGCTGCCCGGTTGGGCAACACCAGACTGTTGGACAACATCGCAATCGCCGGCACCGTCGGGCCGGACGAGTCAGCCCAACCACCATGGAGGAACTGATGTTACGGACCATGCTGAAGTCGAAGATTCATCGCGCCACCGTGACGCAGGCCGATCTGCACTACGTCGGCTCGGTGACCATCGACGCCGACCTGATGGATGCCGCCGACCTGTTGGAGGGCGAACAGGTCACCATCGTGGACATCGACAACGGCGCCCGGCTCGTCACCTACGCCATCACCGGCGAGCGTGGCAGCGGTGTGATCGGAATCAACGGTGCTGCAGCACATCTCATTCACCCCGGCGATCTGGTGATCTTGATCTCCTACGGGACGATGGAGAACGCCGAAGCGCGTGCCTACCAGCCGCGGGTCGTCTTCGTCGATGCCGACAACAAGGCGATCGACCTGGGCCACGACCCGGCACACGTGCCCGACGACGCGGCCGAGCTGCTAAACCCCAGGATGGGGGCGCGGTAGTCGTGCTGCTGGCGATCGACGTCCGCAACACGCACACTGTCGTCGGGTTGCTGTCCGGCGTCAAAGACCAGGCAAAGGTCGTGCAGCAGTGGCGGATTCGTACCGAACCCGAAATCACCGCCGACGAGCTGGCGCTGACCATCGACGGCCTCATCGGTGACGACTCGGAGCGGCTCACCGGCGCTGCTGCCTTGTCCACCGTCCCGTCGGTACTGCACGAGCTGCGGGTCATGCTCGACCAGTACTGGCCGTCGGTGCCGCACGTGCTGATCGAGCCGGGCGTCCGCACTGGTATCCCGCTGCTGGTCGACAATCCGAAAGAAGTGGGCGCCGACCGAATCGTCAACTGCCTGGCCGCATTCCACAAGTTCGGCAAGCCGACCATCGTCGTTGATTTCGGGTCGTCGATCTGCGTCGACCTGGTGTCGGCCAAAGGCGAGTTCCTCGGCGGTGCCATCGCACCCGGAGTGCAGGTCTCCTCGGATGCCGCGGCGGCCCGCAACGTGCTGCGTCGGGTCGAGCTGGCCCGGCCCCGCTCGGTGGTCGGCAAGAACACCGTCGAGTGCATGCAGGCAGGTGCCGTGTTCGGCTTTGCCGGTCTGGTCGACGGTCTGGTCGGACGCATTCGCGAGGACGTGGACGGCTTTTCCGGCGACGACGTCGAGATTGTGGCCACCGGGCACACCGCGCCGCTGTTGTTGGCCGAACTGCGTACCGTCAGCCACTACGACGAGCACCTGACGCTGCACGGACTGCGGCTAGTCTTCGAACGCAACCGCGAGGTCCAGCGCGGCCGCTTGAAGACGGCACGCTGAGCTTCCTTGGCTGCCCCGAACGTGCGCAGACTGCGTCGAGTGTGTCGGCACGGCGGTAATTCGGCCGGTTGCGCGCCGTGTGCGCACGCCCGACGCCAGTCGCGCACTCGATGCCGCCAGCACACTCGGCGCCGGGTCATTTAAGCTGGCACGTCGTGAGTGCCGCCGATTCAGACGCCCCCGAGCAATTCCGGATTCGCCGGGATAAGCGCGCTCGCCTGTTGGCCGAGGGGCATGACCCCTATCCGGTGGCCGTCGAACGTACCGGCACCCTGGCCCAGGTCCGTGCCGCCCACCCCGACTTGGCGACCGACAGTGCCACCGACGACATCGTCGGGGTGGCGGGCCGGGTCATCTTCGCGCGCAACTCCGGGAAATTGTGCTTCGCGACGCTCCAAGACGGGGACGGCGCCACCCTGCAGGTGATGATCAGCCTGGACAAGGTCGGTCAGGAATCGCTCGAGGCATGGAAGGCCGACGTCGATCTCGGCGACATCGTCTATGTGCACGGCAATGTGATTAGTTCACGACGCGGCGAATTATCCGTGCTGGCCGACTCATGGCGGATGACATCCAAGTCGCTGCGACCGCTACCGGTCGCGCACAAGGAGATGAGCGAAGAGTCGCGGGTGCGGCAACGCTACGTCGATTTGATCGTCCGCCCACAAGCGCGTGCAGTGGCCAGGCAGCGAATTGCCGTCGTCCGGGCGTTGCGCAGCGCGCTGGAACGGCGCGGGTTTCTCGAAGTCGAGACGCCTATCTTGCAGACGCTTGCCGGTGGTGCAGCGGCTCGGCCGTTCATCACACATTCCAATGCTCTCGACATCGATCTCTACCTGCGGATCGCGCCGGAACTGTTCCTCAAGCGATGCGTCGTTGGTGGTTTCGACAAGGTCTTCGAACTAAATCGGGTGTTCCGAAACGAAGGTGCCGATTCGACACATTCTCCGGAATTCTCGATGTTGGAGACCTACCAGACCTACGGAACCTATGACGATTCGGCAGTCGTCACGCGAGAGCTTATTCAAGAGGTGGCCGACGAAGCGATCGGTACCCGACAACTAACGTTGCCAGATGGGACTGTCTACGACATAGACGGAGAATGGGCTTCCATACAAATGTATCCGTCACTGTCGGCGGCCCTAGGTGAAGAGATCACCCCCGATACGTCGGTGGATCGGTTGCGCGCTATCGCCGACCGACTCGGTGCCGAGATACCCGATGACCGCGGCTATGGCCACGGCAAGCTCGTCGAGGAACTGTGGGAGCACACCGTGGGCAACACGTTGAGCGCGCCCACATTCGTCAAGGATTTCCCAGTCGAGACAACGCCTTTGACGCGCCAGCACCGCAGCATCCCGGGCGTGACCGAGAAGTGGGACCTCTATGTGCGCGGAGTCGAACTGGCCACCGGGTACTCCGAATTGAACGATCCGGTCGTGCAGCGGGAGCGATTCGCGCAGCAAGCTCGCGCTGCGGCCGCCGGCGATGACGAGGCCATGGTGCTCGACGAAGATTTTCTCGCGGCCCTTGAGTATGGGATGCCGCCATGCACTGGAACGGGAATGGGTATCGATCGGTTGTTGATGTGTTTGACCGGGTTGTCAATTAGAGAGACAGTTTTGTTCCCGATTGTTAGGCCGCACTCCGGCTGAAAGACGAACTGTACGTTTTGCGCTCAGATTGAGTATGCTGCGTTGATATGGCAGATTAGTGACCCGGGGAGTGGGTCTATCTGCTCAGCAACTGCTCAGGAAGAAACGCGAGGGTAAGCCAATGGCGAAAAAAGTCACCGTCACCTTGGTCGATGATTTCGACGGTGCGGGTGCCGCCGACGAAACTGTCGAATTCGGGCTTGACGGGGTGACCTATGAGATTGATCTTTCGACTAAGAATGCCGCAAAACTCCGCGGTGATCTGAAGCAATGGGTGGCGGCTGGCCGTCGCGTCGGCGGTCGCCGTCGTGGCCGTTCCGGCTCTGGACGCGGCCGCGGCGCCATTGACCGCGAGCAGAGCGCAGCGATCCGCGAATGGGCTCGTCGAAACGGTCACAACGTGTCAACGCGCGGCCGCATCCCGGCAGACGTCATCGACGCGTTCCACGCGGCGACCTAACGAACCGCTAACCGGCGCCTGGGCATTAAGGCCCGGGCGCCGGTTCTTTTCACTTTCGCTGGTGGCGAAAATATTGCCGGCCACTAGGGGAAACGATTTAGCGGTTTGCCGCGTTTCTTGGAATAAGGGTCCTCGTCACAGGGACATTCGCCAGATATGCCTGGATAGGCGCAGGGGCCCCGAACCGCAAGGCCCCGCAGGGTGGGAACCGTGGCGGGCTGACCATTACAGTGGACCCCAGGTACGCGCTTCGGCCCTACTGGCCGATAGACGTTTGTACCGATGGTGAGGGAGAGCAGGTACCACCGATGTTCGAGAGATTTACTGACCGCGCCCGACGGGTGGTCGTCCTGGCCCAAGAAGAGGCCCGGATGCTCAACCACAACTACATCGGCACCGAGCACATCCTGTTGGGTTTGATTCACGAAGGTGAAGGCGTCGCAGCGAAGTCGCTGGAGTCGCTTGGGATCTCGCTCGAGGGCGTCCGCAGCCAGGTCGAGGAGATCATCGGCCAGGGCCAGCAGGCGCCGTCGGGGCACATTCCGTTCACCCCGCGCGCCAAGAAGGTTCTCGAGCTGAGCTTGCGCGAGGCGCTGCAGCTCGGCCACAACTACATCGGCACCGAGCACATTTTGCTGGGCCTGATCCGTGAAGGCGAGGGCGTGGCCGCCCAAGTGCTCGTCAAGCTGGGCGCCGAGCTGACCCGGGTGCGCCAGCAGGTGATCCAGCTGCTGAGCGGCTACCAGGGCAAGGAAGCCGCCGAAGCAGGCACCGGTGGTCGCGGCGGCGAATCGGGCAGCCCGTCCACCTCGTTGGTGCTCGACCAGTTCGGGCGCAACCTCACGGCTGCCGCGATGGAGGGCAAGCTGGACCCGGTCATCGGCCGCGAGAAGGAAATCGAGCGGGTGATGCAGGTGTTGAGCCGGCGCACCAAGAACAACCCGGTGCTGATCGGCGAGCCCGGCGTCGGAAAGACCGCCGTCGTCGAGGGCCTCGCGCAGGCCATCGTGAACGGCCAGGTCCCCGAGACGCTCAAGGACAAGCAGCTCTACACCCTGGACCTGGGATCGCTGGTCGCGGGCAGCCGTTACCGCGGTGACTTCGAGGAACGCCTGAAGAAGGTGCTCAAGGAGATCAACACCCGCGGCGACATCATCCTGTTCATCGACGAGCTGCACACGCTGGTCGGGGCCGGGGCGGCCGAAGGTGCGATCGACGCGGCAAGCATCCTCAAGCCCAAGCTGGCCCGCGGCGAGTTGCAGACGATCGGTGCCACCACCCTCGACGAGTACCGCAAGTACATCGAGAAGGACGCCGCGCTGGAGCGCCGCTTCCAGCCGGTGCAGGTGGGCGAGCCGACGGTGGAGCACACCATCGAGATCCTCAAAGGGCTGCGCGACCGCTACGAAGCGCACCACCGGGTGTCGATCACGGACTCTGCGATCGTGGCCGCGGCCACCCTGGCTGACCGGTACATCAACGACCGGTTCCTGCCCGACAAGGCCATCGACCTGATCGATGAAGCGGGCGCGCGGATGCGGATCCGCCGGATGACCGCGCCGCCAGACCTGCGCGAGTTCGACGAGAAGATCGCCGACGCGCGCCGGGAGAAGGAATCGGCGATCGACGCCCAGGACTTCGAGAAGGCCGCCAGCCTCCGCGACCGGGAGAAGACGCTGGTCGCCCAACGGACAGAGCGCGAAAAGCAGTGGCGTTCAGGAGATCTCGACGTCGTTGCCGAGGTCGATGACAACGAGATCGCCGAGGTGCTGGGTAACTGGACCGGCATCCCGGTGTTCAAGCTCACTGAGGCCGAGACCACGCGGCTGCTGCGCATGGAGGATGAGCTGCACAAGCGGATCATCGGCCAGGTCGATGCCGTCAAGGCTGTCTCCAAGGCGATCCGCCGTACCCGCGCCGGGCTGAAAGACCCCAAGCGTCCGTCGGGCTCGTTCATCTTCGCCGGCCCGTCCGGTGTCGGTAAGACCGAGCTGTCCAAGGCGCTGGCCAACTTCCTGTTCGGCGACGACGACGCGCTCATCCAGATCGACATGGGTGAGTTCCACGACCGGTTCACCGCGTCGCGGTTGTTCGGTGCGCCCCCGGGATATGTCGGCTACGAGGAGGGCGGTCAACTTACCGAGAAGGTGCGGCGCAAGCCGTTCTCGG
>Ga0208987_1000038_pt1 | contig 33292 bp, 35 predicted proteins | sample MedBloCARef_O2_FD_187845 | JGI IMG/M metagenome (GOLD analysis project Ga0208987, IMG submission 187845) | Forest soil microbial communities from El Dorado National Forest, California, USA - Mediterranean Blodgett CA Ref_O2 (SPAdes) (version 2) | ecosystem: Environmental > Terrestrial > Soil >... | reverse complement strand
GCGGTGCGCGCAGGGTTGCCGAGCCATTATATCGTTGCGCTGCAACCGAATCAGCCGACGCATATTCGCTAGCGCATCTGGGCGCCGTGGATTCCGCGATCGCCGCTGGCGACGCGATACTGGCCACCGCGGCAGCCCAGACCGACTCCGATCCATTCGACCGGGCCAATACCGCAGAACTTCTCGCCCGTCGCACTCGGGCGATCGTGGAACACGCCGCCGATGAAGCCATCACCCGTACTGGCCGCGCCCTGGGGCCCGGGCCGTTGTGCCAAGATGGGCGCCACGCTCAGCGGGTTGCGGACCTGTCCATCTACATACGCCAAAGCCACGCCGAGCGAGATCTGGCCGCACTGGGCCGGCTAGCTGGACGCCCGCGTTGAGGCACGACGTGCAGACCGCATCGATGGGCAACTGCGCGAGGTTCGCGGCCAAGCCGTTGACTCATGGCGGCACACCGGCGCCGGTCTGGCTCGCCGGCCTTGAATCCCGGCCCCTGCCACGCCTCGATCTGACCGAGTGCCCGGGCCTGGTCGTCGTCGCGGCACATCCCGACGACGAAACCCTCGGGCTGGGCGCGACGATTGCCCAACTGGCCGCGGCGGGTGTCGACGTTCGAGTGGTGTCGGCCAGCGATGGCGGTGCCGCCCAACCCGGCGCGACGGCCTTGGAGCAGACCCGTTTGGCGACCACGCGAAGACATGAATTGCGCAGAGCGGCAGGGGTATTGAGTGTTCCAGAGCCGGCGTCGCTGGGTCTACCCGACGGCGAGCTGGCCGATCACGAGGACACGCTCACCGATTTGCTCACTGGAATCCTCGGGACTTCCGGGCCGCGCCCCTGGTGTGCCGGCACCTGGCGAGGCGACGGACATCCCGATCACGAAGCCGTCGGACGAGCGGCAGCGGCCGCGTGCGCGCGCACCGGCGCCGCGCTGCTGGAGTATCCGGTGTGGATGTGGCACTGGGCCAGCCCGTCCGATGCGGCGGTGCCCTGGGATCGTGCGCACGCGGTCCCCTTGTCCGACTGGGCTGTTACACGCAAACGCCAAGCCGCGCAATGCTTTCGCAGCCAGTTCGAGCAGGGCATCGCCGGGCGGGCGCCCGTGCTGCCGCCATTCGTGCTGCGACGATTACTTACCGTCGGAGAGTTGGTATTCCGGTGAGTACTCGACTGCCCGATGCCTACTTCGACGAGATGTACGCCGGCGGAGACGATCCCTGGAAGCTCTCTACGCGGTGGTACGAGCAGCGCAAGTACGCCATCACGCTGGCGATGTTGCCGCGTCGCCGCTATCGGCACGCCTTCGAGCCCGGTTGTTCGATCGGGACACTGACCACACTGCTGGCGCAGCGTTGCGATCGGGTGACCGCAGTGGATGTGGCCGAAGCGGCGGTGCGAAGCGCCGATGTGCGACTGCGAGAGGCCGGCTGCCGGGACAGGGTGACCCTGGCGCAGTCATCCATTGACGCGGAGTGGCCGGCCGGTCCCTTCGATCTGCTGGTGCTCAGCGAGGTCGCCTATTACCTGGACGCAGATAACTTGGCGCAGGTGTTGCGGCGCGAGTGCGCTCGATTGCAGCCGGATGCGAATATCGTTGCCGCACACTGGCGTCACCCAGTGGCTGACTATCCACTCACTGGCGACGCGGCCCACGAAGTGATCTCCGGCACGCCGGGCCTGAACGCCCTGGGCTGCTACCGGGACCGCGACGTCGTGGTCGAGGTGTTCGACACCGGTGACGGCCGGTCGGTGGCCGCCCGCGAAGAAGTACCGGGGGTCTCGTGAAGCAGGCGTGACGCTGCTTACCCGGAAAAGGTGTCTGGTCCCCCGATTATCGAGAGTCGACTTCGGACCCGCTCGATGTCCTTGGGTAACGGCAACTCGTCGGTGATCCGGGTGATCTCGACGCCGACATCGGCCGTGTCCATGCGCCGACGGTTGGATTCCGTCAGCTTGCGCGCGAGCAGCGCGATCTCGTCGTCGCAAACTCGCCGAGGCAACAGCGCTAGCAGCGGTGCGTAACCGAAACGAGGCGCCGCATCAGGGTAACCGGCACGAAAAAAGGCAACGACGCTCGAAATGCGGTCGGATAAGCTCATCGTCTACCTCACTAATCCCGCTGCACGCTACCACCGGCGGTAGTCACCTGCTGGGATAACCTCGCCCATCGGTTTAAAACCCTAGGCGGGGGATTCATGACGAAATCTTTATCCGCCTTCCATTTGCGCCGGCTCCAACGCGAGGTGGTCCGGCCCGACGTCGGACCGGACCACCCTCGCAATGTCTTATTGGTTGGCCTTCTGGCGTTCCTCGGCGGCGTCTGCGCCGGCGCGGGCAGATTCGGCTTCGGCTTCTTTCTTGCCGGCGTCGCGCTGTGCGTCGGCCTTGTCTTGCTGCGCCTGGCCCTCTCGGGTTAGGTCGTCGCGACCGGCCAGCGCACCGCCAACTTCTTTGGCCTTGCCCTTGAGGCCTTCAACGACGCCCTCGACCGCTTCTTGTGGCCCGCTCTTGTGCTCCCCCATGGAAGTAACTCCCTCGATATCTTGGACTCGCGTCCAGTTGCGTTGTGCATCCGTCCCTATGGGCTATCCCGCGCCACGGCATGCCAAACGACCTCGGCGCAATAAGGCAGCCCGCGTTTGATCACACAAACGTCGCGTAATTCCACGGTTAGAGGGTGTTTGGACTCAACTTTCTCGGGTATTCCGCCTCGGCCGCGTGTATGGATATGGAGGCAGGGCCATGACCACGATCGCCGTAATTGGGGCAACCGGCACCGTCGGATCCCGGGTAACCGCCCGGCTGAAAGGCCGCGCTATCAAGACGGTCGAGATCACCCGCGCCCACGGCGTCGACCTGATCTCCGGGCAGGGCCTATCTCAGGCGCTCGAAGCAGTCGACGTCGTGATCGAAGTTTCCAACCCAGTGCCGACCGACAAGTCCGATCTCACCCACACGATTGCCACCGCGTACCACAACCTGGTGGGCGCCTGCGCCTGCAACGCGGTTCAGCGAATAGTTGCGTTGACGATTGCCAGTATCGACGATCCGGTATTCGACGAATTTCCCTACTACGTGGGGAAACGGCTGGCCAAAGAGATCGTGCTGGATGGCCCGGTGCCGGCGACATTGGTGAAGTCAACGCACTGGCACGAGTTCGCCACAGACCCAGCCGCGGTCAGTTGCACAGACGAAGAGGTCATCGTCGAAGACTGGCTGATTCAGCCCATCGCGGCCGACACCGTCGCCGACGTGTTGGTAGAGGCGGCACTTGGTCAGACGCGCGCTCCGCGTAGCATCACAGGTCCGCAAGAGGTCCGGTTACCGGACCTGACATCGAAACTGCTTGCCGTACAGGGTGATCACCGGCGCGTACGCACAGTCCAACCTTCGGTTACCGCATTTGGCGCAGGGGCGCTGCTGGCCCCTGACCACGCAATCGCGCTGGGCCCGAGCATCGACGCCTGGCTCAACAGCCAGGCAGTCGACGGCGCGCGAGACCAGCCATCAAGCGACGAAAGCATGGAACCGTCGGCGACTGAGGATGCGCCGCAGTTCTCACGGGCTTGATTCACCTGGCCGACACTCATTGGTAGGGCGGGTAACTGGCCGCGCGCAACACGCCCGCGAGGTGGACGGCGTTGCGTGCCGCAGCAGCAGTGGCCGAAGCCACCGCATCTGGCACCTTGTCCAGCTCGAGGTAGTCGGTCTTCTGCATCGCCTCACCATTCCAATAGGTACTTGCTTGCGCCGCAATCGAATAACCCACATCGTTGAGGGCTTGGAATAGGTCCGCCGTCACTTTGTGCGCGCCGTCCTCGTTGCCGACGACCGCGACCACTGCAACCTTGCCAGTCAAGGCCGGCCGGCCGACGTCATCGGTATTGGACAGTTCGGCATCGAGTCGTTCGAGAACTCGCTGCGCCACGCTGGACATGTGCCCGAGCCACGTCGGGGTCGCCAACACCAAAATATCGGCACCAAGAATCTTGTCGCGCAGCCGCGGCCACTCGTCGCCATAGCCCATGTCGGCCTCGACGCCCGGCGATAACGCGTAATCAACGCAGCGGATGGATTCGCACTCCACACCCGCGTCACGCATCCCCTCGAACACATGCTCTGCGATCAACGCGCTGCTCGACGCCGCTGGACTGGGTTTGAGACTGCACACCAATGCGACGGCTCGCAGCGCAGTTGAACCTTCGACAGGCATGGTCGCGGCGTACCCGCATGCACATCGAGCAAACGACTGGACTTTTGAATAGCGCGCCATATTACGGGTACCACGAGACTGGCGGGGAGGAGAAGCCATGTCCGAACAACAAGTCGGCGACTATCTGTTGGAGCGGCTGCGGTCATGGGGTGTTCGGTACGTCTTCGGCTATCCCGGGGACGGCATCAATGGAATTCTCGCCGCATGGGGCCGTGCCAATAATCAGCCCAAGTTCATCCAGTCGCGCCATGAGGAGATGAGCGCCTTCCAAGCGGTCGGATACGCGAAGTTCACCGGCCGCGTCGGGGTGTGCATGGGCACATCGGGCCCCGGCGCGATCCATCTGCTCAACGGTCTCTACGACGCCAAACTCGACCACGTGCCGGTGGTTGCCATCGTCGGGCAGACCAACCGCAGTGCCATGGGTGGGTCCTATCAGCAGGAGGTCGACCTGCTCAGCCTGTTCAAAGACGTAGCGAGTGACTACGTTCAAATGGTCACCGTCCCAGAGCAATTGCCGAACGTACTGGATCGCGCTATTCGGGTGGCGATGACTCAGCGCGCCCCAACCGCGCTCATCATCCCGGCTGATGTACAGGACCTGCCGTATTCGGCACCCAGCCATGCATTCAAGATGGTGCCGTCCAGCTTAGGCATTGAATGGCCGGCCATCTCGCCCGACGATGTGGCCATCACGCATGCCGCCCAGATCCTCAACGAGGGCAACAGAGTTGCCATGCTGGTGGGTACCGGCGCGCGCGGAGCACACGAGGAGCTCACCCAAGTCGCCGATCTGCTCGGCGCTGGCGCGGCCAAGGCACTGCTGGGCAAGGACGTGCTTTCGGACGAACTACCTTGGGTGACAGGATCTATCGGCCTGCTGGGAACCCGGCCGAGCTATGAGCTGATGCGCGACTGCGACGCACTGCTGACCGTGGGATCCAGTTTCCCGTACTCACAATTCCTGCCCGAGTTCGGGCAGTGTCGCGCGGTGCAGATAGACATCGACGGCCGGCTCATCGGAATGCGCTATCCCTATGAGGTCAATGTGGTCGCCGATGCGAAAATGGCACTGCAGGCACTGATTCCGCGGCTGCACCGCAAGGAGGACAGGTCGTGGCGCCTCGGCATTGAGAAGAACGTAGCCCGCTGGTGGGAGACGATGAGCAAGGAGGCGATGGTCAGCGCCCACCCCATCAACCCTTTGCGGCTGTTCTCCGAGCTGTCCGCCCAGCTACCCGACGACGCGATTGTCACCGCGGACTCCGGGTCAGCGGCCAATTGGTACGCGCGAAACCTAAGGTTCCGCAGCGATATTCGCGGTTCCCTGTCGGGCACCCTCGCGACAATGGGCCCAGCCGTGCCCTACGCGATCGGCGCTAAGTTCGCTCATCCGCAGCGGCCCGTCATCGCGTTCGCCGGAGATGGCGCCATGCAGATGAACGGCATGGCCGAATTGATCACGATCAAAAGGTACTGGCAGGAGTGGGACGATCCACGTCTGATCGTGGCGATCCTGCACAACAACGACCTCAACCAGGTGACCTGGGAAATGCGGGCCATGGCCGGAGCGCCCAAATTTGCGGAATCCCAAGTCCTTCCCGATGTCGACTACGCGGCTTTCGCCGCCGGCCTGGGCCTTAACGCGCTGGCCGTGAAGGATCCCGAGGAACTTGCCAACGCCTGGAGCCAGGCGTTGGCTGCCGACCGCCCCACCGTGCTGGACGTCTATACCGACCCCGACATGCCGCCGATACCGCCGCACGCCACCTGGGAACAATTCAAAGCAACCAGCGCTGCCGTGCTGGCCGGTGACGAAGATCGGACAGGATTCGTGAAGATGGGCCTCAAAACAAAGGCCCAGGAGTTCCTGCCGCACAAGAAGGGTGGCCAGTCGACGTGATCGCCGACCTAGCAGAACCCTTCACAACCCCTTGACATTGAGTGCACCACTGGCTGCCGAACTCGGTGATCCCCGAAGCAGATTGAGAGCTGCTGCCCAGCGCAGCGAGTCAGCGGTGATCATGAATGCGCGCGGCACGTGTCGTGGCTGCCTGCGGATTTGATGAGACTCCCCCTTCATCCCACAGCTGTGCCCGCGTTGTCCGCATCGGCTCAGCGCCGCGAACGCTGATAAACACGTCGCACGCTGCGCAGATCATCGACGAATGCCCGGTACGCGTCGTCGTGCCGATCGCTACGATCACGGAGCACCGCCGACGGGTGCACAGTCGCCACGACGGCGGGCTCAGGTGCGAGCTGTAGATCAAGCCCTGACGGTAGTTGCACGACGTCACCACGTTGGGCGGAGACGCGAAACGACGCTCCCAGAAGCGATTGGGCCGCGGTCGCGCCAAGGCACACGATCACGTGTGGCCCTAAGGCCTCAATCTCGGCGATCAGCCATGGCTGGCACGCCACGACTTCGGTACGGCTGGGTTTCTGGTGTATCCGTCGTTTGCCGCCCTTACGGGTGAATTTGAAGTGTTTCACCGCGTTGGTCTGATATGTCAACGCCTGGTCGATGTCGGCCTCTTCGAGGGCACGTGCGAGCAACCGCCCCGCCGGTCCGACAAACGGCAGACCCGCCCGGTCTTCCTGATCCCCGGGCTGCTCACCGACCAGCATGATCGGCGCGTCCGCCAGACCGTGACCAAAGACGGTCTGAGTAGCGTCTGCGAAAAGCGCGCAGCCGCGGCATTTGTCGGCCGCAGCTGCCAGCGAATCAAGTGAATGCTCGTTGGGCAGATAGCGTGCGGCGCTGGTCTTTGGTGCGGTCATAGGAAGTAGCCCGAGGACGCCATGCCCCCGGGCTACCCCTACACATGTTGCTGAAACGCCGCGGCTCAGCCCTTGCCGATGATGGCGTCGCGGGCTCGGTCCAGCATCGCCGCGAACGGACCGGCCACGAGGTTGGCCACCTGCGATTCGACTCCGGCGTGCGGCCGGGTCGGGGCGATCACTTCGGCCAGCTTGGCGGCACGACCCATGCTTTCGAGTTCGTGGGCACTCAATTCCTGACCGAGCCTGGCGAACTCGTCCTTCTCCTCGTGTTCGGCGTGGTCAAGGACGGCATCACGAAGCTTCATCAGCAGGCGGGTGAACTCCGCACTGTCGACCTCGAGCTTCTCCAGGTTGCGCAGCACCGTCTTGGCTTCATGCTCTTCTTCCAGTCGCTGCCCCACCACCGCGTCACCATTGGCGAGCTTGCGCTTCGCCCGCGGGTGAACGATCTCTTCCTCGACGGTCTCATGTACGGCGAGCAGTCGGCGAAGATCGATGAACGCGTCTTCCCGCGCTTTACCGGACGCAGCAATCGTTTTGGTGAACAGGGACTTGATCTGCTCGTGCTGGATAGTTAGGAATTCGACCACATCGGTGGGCGACGTGATGGCGGCGTTAGCCATGTATCCTCCCCGTAAGTCTTATCGTGGGTTAGCGCGCAGGGCTCTTCCATGCGCTCCCCAACGGCTACCCACGACCACAATCATCAAACTTTCGACGGTGCGCCTATGACTCGGGTTACACCATCTCCTCGGCGATGACGCGGCCGGGTTCGATGAGTGCGCCAGTCTGGACCAGCACATCGATCTGGTCGCCCGTGAGGCCGATTTCCTTGAGGATTTCTTCGTTGTGCTCGCCCTGGCGCGCGGGCACCTGGGTGCTGAGCGTGCCGTCGTCGCCGCTGAAGTGCCACGGTGGCGCGGGAATGGTGATGCTGCCACCGTGCCGGTCACTGACTTCGCGGGTGGTCACCCATCCTTTGGCCCAATCGGTTTCGTTGAACTCGCTGATGTCGCGCAGTCGCCCGGTGGCGATTTTGGCCTCGTCGAACTGCGCGTCAAGGGATTCCATCGAACCGAACGTGTAGATCCAGGTCTGCACGATCGCATGCAGTGCCTCGAGGTTTTGCCGGCGCAATTCGGGGGTGCGGAACCGCGGATCGTCCGCGAGATCGGGGCGCCGCATCGCGTGCAGGTAGAACGGGAAGCCAAGGCTTCCAACCAGACTCATCGGCGAAACGAATTGGTGGCCTTCAGGACTGGTGAAAAACGCGCAGTCAACGGCGCCCAGGATCGGAGTCTCAGCCCCGAGATCTATATCGGACAGGTCGTAGTGCACACGCTCGTTGATCGATGTCAGCACCGCGGCCATCGCGACGTCAATGTATTGGCCTTCGCCGGTGAGCCGGCGCTGCTGCAAGGCAGCCAATACGGCAATGGTGGCATGCAATCCGGCATAGACGTCGCCGTGCGACAGCGAGTCCGAACGGCGATCTGCACCATCGACACCGAACTGCTGCAGCGTGTTTTGGGTGAATCCGACCTCGGCCTGCACGGTGGGCGCATAGGCCATCCGGGTGCGCCACGGACCGGACTGGCCATATCCGCTGATCGACGCATAGACCACCGCGGGGTTACGCGCCGCGACCGATTGATAGTCCAAGCCGAATGCCGCCAGCGCGCCGGGACGGAAGTTCTCCACAATGATATCGGCGGTGTCGCATAGCTGTAGCACCACCTCGCGGGCCTCGGGCACGTTGAGGTCGATGCTCAGATTGCGCTTTCCCGCGTTCTGCTGAGCGTAATAGCCGCTGATCTCGTCCTGGCGCGGAAACGCTAAGCGGGTCATATCGCCTTGGGGTGGTTCAATTTTGATCACGTCGGCGCCCAGGTCGAGCAGGTGTTTGGTGCAGTGCGGACCGGCGAGCACACGGGTGAAATCGACGACCCGGACACCTTCCAGTGGCCCCCCAAGCTTTCGAGCCATGATTACTTCCCCTCGAAACGCGCGGCGCCAGGACCGTGAGCGGCCAGCGAGGCAAGTCCGATCTTCAAGTCCTCGGATTGCCAAATACTCCTTTGCAGTTCGGCCATCGCGGCATCAGTGGCCTGCACTCCGTGCGAAATGGTATGAGAGACGATCGCTTTGGTAGATGCGTGCGCGACGGTGGGGCCGTTGGCGAGCTCATGCGCAAGCGCTCTAGTGACGTCGGCGAGTTGCTCATCGGGGACGACACGATTGATGATGTTCCATCGCTCGAGCGTGCGGGCGTCGTAGCGGCGCGCCAACAGCGCAATCTCCTTGGCCCGCGCTGCGCCGGCGCGCTCGGTGACCCGTTGAATGCCTCCCATTAGGGGATTGAGCCCGATCGCCGCCTCCACGCTGCCAATCTTGGCCGACTCACTGGCCACGATCAGGTCGCAGGCCAGCGCAAGTTCCAATCCCCCGCCCAGACACACGCCGTGCACTGCCGCGACGATCGGGATGGGCAGAGCGTCGAAAACGCGCAACAACTCGACAATGTCGAGATCTGGGGCTTCCCCACGCCCTGCGTTGTCGAACAGTGTGACGTCGGCGCCCGCGCAGAAATTGCGCAAACCGCTGCGCAGCAGCACCGCGCGTGCCCGCTGCTGCGCCGCCCAGCCGACCGCGTCGAGAAGTGCCTCATACAGCGCGATGCTGATGAAGTTGTGCGGCGCGTGCTGCATGGTCAGCACGGCGACGTGTCCGTCCATCTCGCGGGCCACCGGCGGCGAATCCCGATCCGGGGCGCCGGCTGATGGTATCGCCCCCACCGGTTGATCCAAGGTCTGCTCGGTCACGGCAATTCCTCTCGTTCATTACTATGTCGTGCGACATACTTAGTCTGAATCCCACCGTAGAGCAATAAATCGCATAGCGTCAAGGACTATGTATGATGGACGACATGGTTAGGCGAAGTGACAGTAAAGACAGGATGATCACCGCGGCCCGCCGGCTGTTCCGTGAACACGGCTATGTCGGCACCGCGCTGTCCGAGGTTGTGACCGAGAGCGCGGCACCACGCGGATCGCTGTACTTCCACTTCCCAGGCGGTAAGGAAGAACTCGCCACCGAGGTGGCACTCGTACACGCCGCCGACACGATCGCCCACATCAACCGCGCCGCCGGGACCACCAGCACCGCCGCCGAATTGATCGCGGCGTTCATCGGCCGTCCCCGCGACGAACTGGTCGCCAGTGGCTACCGCGAAGGCTGCGCCGTCGCACCCATTGTCATCGAAACGGCCCCGGCCTCGGCCACGCTCACTGACACCACCCGCCGCGGTTTTCAGGACGTGATAGCCACGCTGGCAGCCCGTCTCAGCGAAAAAGGCGTGCCCGAAGGCCGGGCCGGCCAGCTTGCCCTCAACGCCGTCACCGCGATGGAAGGCGCACTCATCCTCGGCCGGGTGCTGCGCAGTCCCGAACCGTTTGATGCCGCCATCACCGAACTGACCGCCAGCGCGGACGCCGCAGAAAGGACACCGGCCTAATGAATACAACAACAGCAGATACGTTGCGCGCCAATATTGTTGGAGCTTGGACGCTGCAGTCATACGAAAGCAGCGCGATTGATGGCTCCGACGTGACCTTCCCGCTGGGGGTCGACGCGCGCGGCATCATCATGTACACACCGGACGGATACATGTCGGCTCAGATCATGCGCGCCGGGCGAACGCCTTTCGACCGCGACGATCCGCACCTGGCCCACGACAACGAACTGGCCGCGGCTGCCGCCGGGTATCTGAGCTACTCCGGCCCTTATGCCGTCGTCGATGACGGCCTGATCGCGCATCACGTCGAACTGAGCCTGTTGCCTAACTGGATCGGCGGAATCCAGTACCGCACGGCTCGCCTGCAGGACTCCCAGCTGGAACTCAGCCCAGCAGAACCCCTCGTCATTCACGGGCAACGCCGCAACGCCAAGCTCGTCTGGCGTCGCTCCTGATCGGTGAAACCCCGCGGTCGCTGTTGTGAACTACAGTCGCGACAGGATCAGAGGCGAAGGAGGGCGCCCGTGACCAACCCTGCCGATCCGTACTGGAACAACCCGTTCACCTACGACCCGCTTGGTCGGGTGCCCTACGCCGGCCCGCCCATCGGACCCCCGATGGACCCGACGATGGGCCCACCGACCGGGCCGCCGATCTTTCCCCCGCCGCCACCACCACCGCCGCCGTACCGCCCGCCCGTCAACACGTTCGCGACGTTGTCGCTGGTGTTCGCGTTCGTGTTCGCCCCCGTCGGGGCGATTCTGGGCCATTTGGGACTCACCCAGATTCGCCGGACCGGTGAACTCGGACGTGACCGCGCCCTGATTGGGATGACCCTGTCGTACGTGTTTATCGTGCTTGCGGTTGTCGGGCTCGTCGGATGGACGACCCTGCCCGCCGCCACGACGAGCCACACCGCGGCGCCTGCGACCACCGCCCCCGGCGCCACCAGCGAGACACCGGCAGCGCCTACCGTCTCGCCGGACAACATCGTCAAAATCTTGCCCGATCTGGCTGCCCTCAAGAACCTGACCGGTGACCAGAACCTGGAGGCCGGCCCGAAGTGGGACCGTCCCGACAGGTCCAATGTGGACGGAACTATCGATCGTCCAGAATGCTGGGGAAGCGTCACGCCCGGGGCCCCGGATGCCTACGACGTCAGCGCCATCCTTCGGTACCGCGCGGAGGAATTCTCTGACACACAAACTCTGCTCAAATCGAGCCAGGTGATCCAAGCGGTCATCGGGTTTAATGATCCGCCCACCGCCCAATCACAACTGACGAAACAGGTAGACGGATGGCGCCAATGCGGTGGTGCACCGGTCACGCTGACTGCTCCGGGCGGGCGCGGCTACACGTTCTCGTTGGGCGCTCCCACTGATGCCGGCAACGGCATCACCACAATGGACCTGACACCCAAGGGATTACAACTGCGTTTCGTTCGCGCGGTCGCGGCCAAAGCCAACGTCGTGATCGACCTGTATGCGGTCCAACTCGGCACGACCGATGCCAGCGGCCCCCGACAAACGGCCGTGGCCATCGCCAACTACATCCTCAACAAGATCCCCGACTAGGCATCCACCGCGGCCATCCCCGTACGGTGGCGGTATGAAATATGTCGATGTCGACGGGGTAGGACAGGTCAGCCGAATCGGGTTGGGCACCTGGCAGTTCGGCTCACGCGAATGGGGTTACGGCGACGATTACGCCTCCGGCACCGCCAGTGACATCGTGCAACGCGCTCGCGCGGCGGGAGTGACACTGTTCGATACAGCCGAGGTGTACGGACTGGGCAAAAGCGAGCGGATCCTCGGTGAGGCACTCGGCGACGAGCGCGCCGAGGTCGCCGTGGCCAGCAAGATTTTTCCGGTCGCCCCGTTCCCCGCGGTGATAAAACAGCGTGAGCGCGCCAGTGCGCGGCGGCTGCAGCTGGAGCGCATCCCGCTCTACCAGATCCACCAGTCCAATCCGGTGGTCCCCGATTCGGTGATCATGCCGGGAATGCGGGACCTGCTCGACAGCGGCAAGATCGGCGCCGCAGGCGTCTCGAACTACTCACTGGACCGCTGGCAGAAGGCCGACGCCGCGCTGGGGCGGCCGGTCATCAGCAATCAGGTCCATTTCTCGCTGGCCTTCCCGCGGGCACTCAAGGACATGGTGCCGTTCGCCGAGCGGGAGAACCGCATCGTGATCGCCTACAGCCCGCTGGAACAAGGATTGTTGGGGGGCAAGTACGGCCTGGACAATCGTCCCGGCGGCGTCCGCGCGCTGAACTCGCTGTTCGGCACTGAAAATCTGCGCCGCATCGAGCCGCTGTTGCAGACGTTGCGCGACGTCGCCAAGGAAGTCGACGCCAAACCGGCGCAGGTTGCCCTGGCCTGGCTGATCAGCCTGCCCGGCGTGGTCGCCATTCCCGGCGCGTCCAGCGTCGAGCAACTCGAGTTCAACGTCGCGGCCGCCGACATCGAGCTGAGCGCCGGCTCTCGTGAGGCGCTCACCGAGGCGGCCCTGGCCTTCCGGCCGGTTTCGGCTCGGCGCTTCCTGACCGACTTGGCCTGGGAGAAGTTAGGGCGTCACTGACGCTGGCGCGAGAACCGCTGCACTGGCGGGGCCACCGCGCGCCACCACCACCGGCATCGAGGTCGAGGCGTTGGTGCGCAAGATCATGTGCACCACTTCGATCAGATCGTCGACTGGCATGAGCTTGCCGGGCATGCAGCCACGCGAAACCCACAGTGGGTAGGCCTGCATGGCGAGGTCCATATCCCAACCGGCGTTCATTCCGGTGGCCGCTTCGCCCTCGCCACCGGCGCACTCCCCCACGATGAGGTTGGTGAAGCCGATATCGGGGTGTTCGGCCCGCCAGGCCTCGACGAGCCGCTCCAGCGCCGCCTTGCTGACGCCGTAGGCGCCCAGACCCGGCCACGACGGCCCGTAGGGACCCGCGTCGGAGGACAGGAAGACCACCTTGCCGGTCGACGCGGTCAGGTGTGGCATCGCCGCCGCCGTCACGAGCGACGCCCCGATGACGTTGGTGTCGAAGATGCGCCGCCAGATTTCGGCGTCGGTATCGACCATGCGAACGAGCGGGCTGATGGCAGGTGTGTAGACGATGTTGTCGATGCCGCCAAGCGCGTCGGCGGTGTTGTCGATGGCTGACCGAAGCGACGCCTCGTCGGTGATGTCGCACTCGACGGCGATCGCGCTCGGCCCCGCTTCCTTCGCGGCAGATTCGATGCGCTCGCGTCGACGGGCCAGCAGCGCGACTTGGTCGCCGCGCTGCGCCAGCCCGATTCCAATACAGCGCCCGAGGCCGCTCGATGCGCCAACCACTACTGTCCGTGACATATTCGCCCTCTCCTGTAACGCAGACGCTGTAGGCGAAAAACTACCGGATCGCCATGCCGATCAACTAGCCGCCCGGCAAGGTCGGGCCGAAACGCACCGGAAAATCTCGAAAGATCATGCACACCTTGATATCAGGCCGAAATCTGGATGAAGGGGTTGCGGATGCCTGACTTCGCCTGGTACATCGCCGCGTCCGCACGCGCCGTGATCGTTGAAACGTGCTCGCCGGGAAGGGCGATGGTGGCACCGATGCTCAGCGTCGCGTAGATCTCGTTCTCGGATAGCTGGATTGGCTCAGCGGCATGACAGCGAACCGCCTCGGCGATCTGCGCGACCTCGTCGATGCCGTTGATGCCGGGTAGCAGGACGAGTATCTCGTCGCCACCCGTCCGGCCCACCGTATCCCCGGCACGCACCCTTTCGCAGATCCGCGTGGCCAGAGTGACGAGCACCAAGTCGCCGATGGCGTGTCCCCACGTGTCGTTGATGTTCTTGAATTGATCGACGTCGCAAAACAGGATGCCGACAAAGGTTCCGGAAGCTCGCGGCTGCTCCAGCGCGGACTCGAGGCGGCCCAAGGCCTCGGCCCGATTCGCCAACCCGGTGAGGGTGTCGAAGCGGGCCAGCCGGTCGAGCCGCTGCTCCGCCTCGACCTGATCGTCGATGATTCGCAGCGCTGCGATCAGGCCATCGGTGTCGCCCGCCGCATCGACGTAGGCTTTCGCGTGGCCATCGACCCAGTGGTACTCCCCGTCCACGGAGCGGACCCGGAAACGTTGGACGACCGACTCGCCGCCGGCGATCCTGCGCAGCGCGAATGCGACGGTGTCGACATCATCGGGATGGATGCTTTGGCGAAAGCCGGGGCCGATCCACCGTTGGGCCGGACCACCCAATGCGGTCTCGACCGACGGCGAGATCCAGGCGACCTCGGCGCCGTGCAGGCGAACGACGATGTCGACGGCGTTGTCCGCGAGGATGCGATAGCGCATCTCGGCGTCAGCGCGTTGCTTACTGACTGCCTCCTTCTCGATCAGCTGTCGTTGCTCGCCCTGGCTCAAATAGAACGTGACCGCCCCGACGATTGCCGTGCCCAACACGATCGAGAGCGTCCACTCCGCGTGTTCGCCCACGGCGAGCGCCTTGAAGGTCGCTCTCGACAGCGCGACGACGATCGGAAAAGTAGCCAGGATGCCGGCCAACCGAACCAGTGAGCGCCGGTCGGGTCGGGCGAGCAACCAGGCGATCGGAAAACGGTCAGGGCGTGCCAGCGACGCCGCGGCGACCAGCAGCAGCAAGGCCGCCGCCGTCGAGATCGCCTGGCCGGTAGACGAGGAGACGCCCGCGAGCGCCATCGCGTCGAACAAGTACGCCGCGATGGTGACAAGCGGGACGGCCGCGCCGCCCACCAGGCACACCGGCCACAGCACGCGCGTCCAGCGATCCAGTCGTATCAGCGCGACGGTGGCGGCCACCAGCAGCAGTGACGATGCCGTCTGCGGGCTCGGACGCCCCGGCAAAGATGGTTGCCGCAGCCGCACCGCTTCCCCAAACCACGCCTGGTCTAGGCCGAACGACCTGGCGGTGGCGTACTCCGCGAGGACTGTTGCGGCAAAGATAACCACCGCTATCGCCAGGGCGCGCCCGGCCCACACGCGGCTGCCCGATGGATGCCCCGATTGCAGGAGGGTCGACATCCCCAACGCTGCCAGGCACAAAGAAGTCCACGGCGTCATCACCGGCCAGGTCGGGTAGACCCGTGTCAGCACCTCGATACCAGTCATCCAGCCGACCCAGGTCAACACGGCACCGGCGGTCACAACCGTCACGGCCGCCTGCCCACATCGCATCAGTGCTGCTTCCAGACGCGCGCGGCGGCGGGGCCCATCCATCAGCTGGCCTCTCCTCCCCCAACTGGCATCTGACAGCGTCATCCCGCGGCGACACCGAGGGACTCGACGGCATCATTCTGCGCAAAAAGCGCGCCGATGTCGCCAATCGGCAAGATCGGGGCGATGTGTCGCGTTCGACCGGCCGGTGCTAAATCGAGCCTTGCAGCCAGACTCGGCGAATGATGTTGTGGCAGCAAAGATTCACACGACTGCCTGTGCTGGCGATTAGCCTTTCTCATCGGCGGATCCGGCTTGCAGCACCACGGCGGTGTGCGCGTCGACGCTGAGCTTCGCGGACGCGCCCATTTCCTCCGATGGTCGGGCGTCCTCGGCTCCCGTGTACACCACGGTGCGCCAACTTTCTCCGAATTCGCTTGGTGGAAGCACAAATTCGAGAGGTTCGTAGTGGGCGTTGAAGCACAGCAGGAACGAGTCATCGAGTACTCGCTGCCCGCGCGCATCACGGTCCGGAATGCCATGCCCGTTCAGGAATACCGCGACCGATTTCGAGAAGCCCGCGCCCCAGTCCTCGTCGGTCATCTCCGAGCCGTCGGGGGCAAACCAGGCGATATCGGGCAACCCGCCCTCGCCACGGCGGCCCACTGGCTTGCCGCTGAAGAATCGCCGCCTGCGGAACACCGGGTGGTTTGCCCGCAGTGCCGACACGGTGCGGGTGAACTCCAGCAGTTCGGTGTCGGCAGTGGCCCAATCGATCCAGGTGAGCTCGCTGTCCTGGCAGTAGCCGTTGTTGTTGCCGTGCTGGGTGCGACCCAGCTCGTCGCCGTGGCAGATCATCGGGACGCCCTGCGACAGCAGCAGCGTGGTCATGAAGTTGCGCTGCTGACGGGCGCGCAGTTCGTTGATGCCCGGGTCCTCGGTCGGCCCTTCGGCGCCGCAGTTCCACGACCGGTTATGGCTCTCGCCGTCGTTGTTGTCCTCGCCGTTGGCCTCGTTGTGCTTCTCGTTGTAGGAGACCAGATCGCGCAGCGTGAATCCGTCGTGCGCGATGACGAAGTTGATCGAAGCCACCGGCCGGCGGCCCGTGCGCTCATAGAGATCGGCCGACCCGGACAGTCGGTAAGCGAACTCGTCGAGCGTGGCGGGCTCACCGCGCCAAAAGTCGCGGACCGTGTCACGGTACTTTCCGTTCCATTCCGTCCACTGCGGCGGGAAGTTGCCCACTTGGTAACCACCCGGCCCGACGTCCCACGGCTCGGCGATGAGCTTGACCTGGCTGACGGTCGGATCCTGTTGCACGAGTTCAAAGAACGTGGACAGTTTGTCGACGTCGTAGAACTCGCGGGCCAGGGTTGAGGCCAGGTCGAACCGAAAACCGTCGACGTGCATCTCGGTCACCCAGTACCGCAGCGAGTCCATGATCAGCTGCAGCGCGTGCGGATGCCCGACGTTGAGGCTGTTGCCGGTGCCGGTGTAGTCCATGTAGTAGCGCTGGTCGTCGTCGACCAGCCGGTAGTACGCGGGGTTGTCGATCCCGCGCATGGATAGCGTCGGGCCCAGGTGGTTGCCCTCGGCGGTGTGGTTGTAGACGACGTCGAGGATCACCTCGATGTCGGCTTCGTGCAGGGCGCGCACCATCGCCTTGAACTCCTGCACCTGGCCGCCCGGCGACGCCGCGCTGGAGTACTTCGGGTCCGGCGCGAAGAACGAAATCGTGTTGTAGCCCCAGTAATTCGAGAGACCCTTGTCGACCAATGTGGAGTCGTTGGCGAAATGGTGCACCGGCATCAACTCGATTGCGGTGATCCCGATGTTCTTGAGGTGATCGATGATCACCGGGTGCGCCACGGCGGCGTACGTGCCACGGATCTGCTCGGGGATGTCGGGATGCGTCTCGGTCAATCCCTTGACGTGAGCTTCGTAAATGACGGTGTCGGCGTATTCGCGGTCCGGCGGCCGGTCGTTGCCCCAGTCAAAGAATGGGTTGATCACCACCGACTTGGGCATGCTGGCCGCGGAGTCGTCGTCGTTGCGACTATCGGGGTCGCCAAACGTGTAGCTGAACAGCGACTGGTTCCAGTCGAATATGCCGTCTATCGCCTTCGAATACGGGTCCAGCAGAAGCTTGTTCGGGTTGCACCGCAGTCCGGCTTCGGGCTCGTACGGGCCGTAGACGCGGTAGCCGTAACGCTGGCCGGGTTCGATGCTCGGTATGTAACCGTGCCAGACGAAGTAGTCGACCTCGGGCAGAGTGATCCGCGTCTCGGTGCCGTCGGCGTCGAACAGACACAGTTCAACCCGCTCGGCCACCTCACTGAACAGCGTGAAGTTGGTGCCCGCGCCGTCGTACGTGGCTCCCAGCGGGTAAGCCTTGCCCGGCCACAGTTCACCGGTCGGCGTGGGAACAGGCGCGTCTGCCCTGGTCGCGTCTGCTGTTGTCATGGGCCACTTGATACCCTACTGCGGCACAGGTCAAACAAGCAGGTGAAAGGCCCTGGCGGACAATATATTTACGAGCCTCAGGAGGCGCTGGCGGCCAGTCCTGGTTTCAGGATGACCTTGACGGCGCCGTCCTGCTTCTTCTGGAAAATCTCATACGCGTGCGGGGCCTGGTCCAGCGGCAGCACGTGGGTGGCGAAGTCGTCGACGCCCAGGGGGTCGTCGTCGGTCAGTAACGGCATGATGTCGTCGACCCATTTCTTCACGTTCGCCTGCCCCATCCGCAACGTCACTTGTTTGTCGAACAGGGTGAGCATCGGAAGCGGATCGGCCATTCCGCCGTACACCCCGATCAGCGAGATGGTCCCGCCGCGGCGCACGACGTCGATGGCGGAGTACAGCGCACTGAGCCGGTCCACACCCGCGGTCTGCATCAACCGCTTAGCCAGTGCGTCGGGCAGTATTCCGGTGACTTGCTGGGCCAACTTGGCAGCCGGAGAGCCATGGGCCTCCATGCCCACCGCGTCGATCACCGAGTCGGTGCCCCGGCCGTCGGTCAGGTCCCGGATCGCGTCGCCCAGCGATGAATCCAGACGTCCCAGGTCGATGGTGTGGATGCCACGACGCGCGGCGCGGGCAAGGCGTTCTGGCACTAGGTCGACGGCGATGACGCGGTAGCCAAGGTGATCGGCGATACGTGCGGCCATGTCGCCGATTGGGCCCAGGCCGAGTACAGCCACTGACCCACCCTCTGGGATGCCCGCGTAGGCCACCGCCTGCCAGGCCGTCGGCAATACGTCGGACAGGTAGACAAACCGTGAATCCGGCGGCCCGACAGGCACTTTGATGTGGGTGAACTGGGCCTGCGGGACTCGCAGCAGTTCGGCCTGGCCGCCGGGGATTTCGCCGTAGAGCTCCGAATAGCCGAAAAGCGCCGCTCCCATCCCCTGGTCACGCACTTGGGTGGTCTCGCATTGCGTGAAAAGTTCCTGGCCGCACATGTGACAACTGCCGCAAGAGATTTGAAACGGGATGACGACCCGGTCGCCGACCCGAAGGTCGCCCGTCTCGGGGCCGACCTCGCGGACAATGCCCATGGGCTCGTGGCCGAGGATGTCCCCGGGTTTCATGAACGCACCAAGAACCTCGTAGAGGTGCAGATCGGACCCGCAGATGTTCGTCGAGGTGATTTCGACGATGGCATCAGTGGGCTGCTCGATCTTCGGGTCGGGCACCGACTCCACGCGCACGTCGCGCTTGCCGTGCCAGGTGACAGCCTTCATGCTTACTCCTAGCTTCGCAGAACATGTGGCTGGTACCCGGCTGCAGGACGTCGAAACGATCCGCGGTTGCGCCTCTTGCGTTCGGGTATCACCCCGTAGTGACCAGTCCCGGAGTGATCATTGTCGGCAGCGGACCAGCCGGCGTGGCGGCAGCAGAGTCGTTCCGCGAACACGACACCGCAACGCCGGTACGGATCCTCACCGCCGACATCGACCTGCCTTATGCACGGCCGCCGTTGAGCAAGGAGTACCTACGCGGGCAGACCGATGACGTCGCGCTGCATCCCGCGCAGTGGTTTGCCGACCGCGCGATCGAGATCGTCCGCGGTGCAGGGGTCGACCGGCTGGACCTCGTCGAGCATGCAGTATTCGTCGGCGCGCAACGCCACGCATTTGACAGGCTGATTTTGGCCTGCGGGGCAGCACCGTCGGCCCCACCGATTCCCGGCGGGGAGCGCGCACTGCTGTTGCGCTCATTGGCTGATGCCACCGCATTGCGCGATAGCGCCCACGACGCCAACTCCGCAGTGGTCATCGGATCCGGCTTCATTGGCTGCGAGGCGGCCGCTTCTCTGGCCTTGCGCGGCGTGCCGGTGACTCTCGTTGCCCCCGAACCACTTCCACAAGAAAAGCGGCTCGGCACCGCGGCCGCCGAACGCTTGCGCGACCTGGTGAACGAGACGGGCGCCCGCCACGTCGGCGGAGTAACGGTCAAGGAAATCACCGAACGAGGTGTGCGGCTGGACAACGGCGTCACCATCGATTCCGACCTGGTGCTCGCCGCGACCGGCGTGACACCACAGAGCCGCATCGCGGCCGAGTCGGGTCTACAGATCCGCGACTCCCGGATCCTCGTCGGCTCCGACATGGGCACCTCTGCACCCGACGTGTACGCCGTGGGTGACGTCGCGCTGGCCCAGCACGAGGTCGCCGGACGCCATCTGGTGATCGAACATTGGCAGGACGCGACCGACCAGGGCACGATCGCCGGGGCATGCGCGGCGGGGTCGCACCCGAGATGGTCTGGTGTACCGGGATTTTGGACATCCATCGGTGACGCGACGCTGAAGTACCACGCCTGGGGCGACGGCTACGAACGCAGCAGAATGATCAATCGCCCCGACGGATTCACCGTGTGGTACGAGTCCGACGACGTGACCGTCGGCGTCCTGACCTACAACGCGGACGATGACTACGACCTGGGTGAGCGGCTGATCGCCGAGCGCAGGCCGTGCCCGGTACCGATGGGATGACTAACGGCGGTGACGGATCAGCACCCACCCCGAACTGCGCCCTACACTCGGGTTGATGACCTCAATCGTGATCGTCGGAAGCGGTTTCACCGGGTTCACCTGCGCTCGTCGCCTGTCCCGAATGCTGCGCCGGCGGCGCGACGCCGTGGACATCACCATCGTTTCTCCCGTCGATTACATGCTGTACACCCCACTGCTGCCCGATGTTGCCGGCGGCGTTGTCGACGCGCGCTTTGTCGCGGTGCCGCTGGCCAATTCGCTCAAAGGTGTCCACGCGATTCGCGGCCGGGTGGACACCGTGGACTTCACCCAACAGGCGCTGACCTATTGCGACCCCGAAGAACGCAGCCACCGGTTGTCCTGGGACCGCCTGGTGCTGACCCCGGGGTCGGTGACCCGGCTGTTCGACGTACCGGGTCTCGCGACATACGCGCGGGGATTGAAGACCACTGCCGAGGCTCTTTATCTACGAGACCATTTCGTTGAGCAACTGGAGCTGGCCAACATCGAGGAAGATCCGAAGGTGGCGGCGGCCCGCCGCACCGTGGTGGTGGTCGGAGCGTCCTATTCGGGTACCGAATTGGTCGCGCAGCTGCGGGCGCTGGCCGATGCGGCAGCCAAACAAATGCGCTTCGACCCCGCCGACATCAAGTTTCTGTTACTCGACACGGCTGAACAGGTGATGCCCGAAGTCGGGACGAAACTCGGCAACGCGGCACTTAAGGTACTGCGACGCCGCGGCATCGACGTTCGGCTCGGCACCACACTGAAGGAAGCTCACGCAGATCATGTTGTGCTCACTGATGATTCGCGCATCGACACGCATACGATTGCCTGGGTCGCCGGAGTCACCGGCGCACCGTTAATCGAAAAGCTGGGATTGCCAACCGAGAAGGGCCGGCTCAAGGTCCAGGCCGATCTACAGGTGCCGGGCCACCCCGAAGTCTTTGCCGCAGGTGATGCGGCGGCGGTTCCCGACCTGACTCAACCCGGAAAGATCACCCCACCCACCGCGCAGCACGCGACCCGCCAGGGCAAAGCGCTAGCACGAAATGTCGCCGCCAGCCTGGGTCACGGCTCGACCAAGGAGTACAAGCATCGGAACATGGGCTTGGTCGTCGACCTGGGACCGCACTACGCGGTAGCGAATCCGCTCAACGTGCACCTGTCCGGGCTGCCGGCAAAGCTTGTGACGCGCGCCTATCATCTGTATGCCATTCCGCGCCCAGTGAACCGATGGGCGGTGTCCTTGGCCTATCTCACCGATGCGCTGTTCGACCGCTCGGTGGTATCGCTCGGGTTGTCTTCTCAGGAAGACGCGCAGTTCACGGCCAGCGAAGGCATCCCGATGCCGAAGGTCAGCTGACACACTGTGTTTAGCCACCTGTCGTGTAGGGCAATCGGCCATCGTGGATAGCGACAGCAACGACGACATGCTGGACCAGTCGGAGAGCCTGGACTCCGACGAGGTACGCAACGACGACGGCGACGAGGTGGTTGATCCGCCCGAGCATTGGATCGAGGCCGAGGACCACGAGTCGCTGGACGAGAAACTTGCGGCGGAGATTTCCGACGAGGCCGGCGACGACCGGCCGTCCAGAGATGCACACGATTCAGACGAGGGTGGCGGACTCGATGTCGTCAGCGATGACGATCTGGACCGCATCGACCTCAGCGTGCACGGCCGCACCAGCGGCCAGATCGACGGGACGCCGGAAGACGGCGACTCGTTCTTCGACGTGGAAAGGTGAACTGAGGGCTGATTGTCGCCGTCGGCTCCGGGTACCCGGTCGCTCATGGATCAGTCGCAAGCACCCTTGCTGGACGCGCTTCTCGACTACCACCGCGGTAACCGCTACGGTTTCACCCCGCCGGGGCATCGCCAGGGCAAGGGCACTGACGAGCGTGTCCTGGCGGTGTTGGGTAGGGACCCGTTCCGCGACGACGTGCTCGCCACCGGCGGACTCGACGATCGATTGGCCCGCGGTAAGTTCCTGGCGCGGGCCGAGGAATTGATGGCCGATGCGGTCGGCGCGGAGACAGCCTTCTTCTCCACCTGCGGCAGCTCGTTATCGGTGAAGGCCGCCATGATGGCTGTCGCTGGCGGCGAGGACGGCGGACTGCTGGTTGCCCGCGATAGTCACAAGTCGATCGTCGCGGGCTTGATCTTCTCAGGAGTACGGCCCAGGTGGATTACCCCGCGATGGGATAGCGAGCGGCACTTCTCCCATCCGCCTTCGCCGGAACAGGTGCGCGGCGCTTGGGAACAACATCCCGACGCAGCCGGAGCTCTCATCGTCAGCCCCAGCCCGTACGGCACTTGCGCCGACATCGCTGCCATCGCTGACGTCTGCCACGAACGCGACAAACCGCTGATCGTCGACGAGGCTTGGGGTGCGCACCTGCCGTTCCATCAGGACCTGCCAACTTGGGCGATGGATGCCGGGGCGGACGTCTGCGTGGTCAGCGTCCACAAGATGGGAGCGGGGTTCGAGCAGGGATCCGTTTTTCACCTGCAGGGGGACCTCGTCGACCCCGACCGGTTATCGGCATGCGCCGATTTACTCATGACAACCAGCCCAAACGTGATGATCTATTCCGCTCTTGACGGATGGCGACGCCAGATGGTCGAGCGCGGAAACGAATTGCTCAGTGCCGAACTGGAACTCGCGGGCTATCTGCGGGGCCGCCTCGCGGAAATCCCTGACGTACGCGTGCTCGAGGACGAATTGCTCGGTGACGAAGCGTCTTGCGACCTCGACACGACGCAGGTGCTGATGGATATCGCTGGGACCGCAACGTCGGGCTACCAGGCTTCGGATTGGCTTCGGGAAAACTGTCACGTCGACCTCGGCCTTAGCGACCACCGGCGCGTTCTAGCCACCATGTCATTCGCCGACGACAAGCACACCGCAGACCGATTGGTTGACGCGATGACGAGGTGGCGCAAGGCAGCCAGGGATTTCGAGCGGCCGCCCTCGATACAGTTGCCATCACCGGCCGAGTTGCAACTTGAGACCGTCTGCTTGCCCCGCGACGCATTCTTTGGACCGACCGAAATGGTGCCTGCCGCGGCAGCCGCCGGCCGTATCGCCGCAGAACAGATGACGCCGTATCCGCCGGGCATCCCGGCGGTAGTGCCCGGCGAGCGCCTCAATGGCGCCGTGATCGACTACTTGCGCTCGGGCGTTGAGGCGGGCATGACCCTTCCTGATCCCGCGGATCCGACGGTGCAACAGTTCCGCGTAGTTGCCTGACACTCGTCAGGTCAGCTTCCCATCCGCCGGTCGCTAGCCCGTCTCTTGCTGTGAACGGGCGCTATTCGCCGCGTCATTCGCCGCGTCGCGCATCGACCGATTCGTCGACCGCAGGTCGGTATTCGACGCCGACAGTGTGACATTGTCATCCTCGAGGCTGAGGATGCGGGCGATACCGGCCAGGTTGACGCCGGAATCAACCAGCGTGCTGATCCGTCGTAGGCGAGCTAAATCATCGGCGCTGTAGCGACGGGTTCCGCCGTCGCTTCGACCCGGCGCGAGCAGTCCGTGGCGTTCGTACAGGCGCAGCGATTGCACCGAGACGCCGGAGAGTTCAGCGGCCACCGAAATCCCGTACACCCCGTGGCCGGGCGACGGCGAGCCATCGGCGCCTGGAAGATCAGCCAATCGAGTTACCTCCCCGCTTGATCACAGAAAATCTGTCTATCACACTTGCGCTGTGGTGTCGATGGTGTTATACAAAATCTATGCTGTGGCGCATAGGTAAATGCTAACAGCCGGCAACAGATTGGAGCGAGAGGTGACTGCAAGGCTGATGCACACTCGGGCTACTGATCGTGCTGCGACGCAACCGGTCGCGGTCGCCGCAATCCACCGCGGCGAGGGCTACGAATACCGATTGACGAATTCATCGGAGATTGCCTTGTACCAGCACTGTTGTGACATATTTAAGGCCACCCTCGGCGTTGAACAGGCAGCGCCAGCTATGCCAGCGATGGCGAAAACGCGAGTTTTCGCATCCACCCGCACCCATCCGGTTCGATGACGCGCGCCCACGCCCTTGGTCGGTCACGCATCGTCGAACTGAGCCCGAGGAGACGAAAGCCCGAGATGAGTTGGGACCTGAATGGCCAAACGGCCAACGTCGAGCAAGCCTTGGCCGGCGGCGCGCCGCAGCGCGCGGGCTGGTTCCGGTTCTACTTCGCCGACCAACGATGGGAATGGTCGGAGCAGGTGCAGCGAATGCACGGGTATGAGCCGGGCACCGTGACCCCGACCACTGAGCTGGTGCTGGAACACAAGCACCCCGAAGACCGCAAACAAGTCGCGGCCACCATCGACCAAATTCTGAACACCCACAAGGCATTTAGCACTCGCCACCGGATCATCGACACCATCGGGGAGGTGCACCACGTCGTCGTGGTCGGCGACGAGCTACACGACGACCAAGGCGATGTCATCGGGACACACGGGTTTTATGTCGACGTGACGCCAACGACTGATCAGGAACGAGAAGACATCGTCACGGCCAGGCTGGCCGAGATCGCCGAACAGCGCGCCTGCATCGAACAAGCCAAGGGCATGTTGATGCTGGTCTACGGTATCGGCGACACCGCGGCCTTCGAACTGCTCAAATGGCTGTCCCAAGAAGCGAATGTCAAGCTCCGACCGTTGGCCGAGCGGATCTGCGAAGACTTCCGCAGCACCGGGCGAGGGCCGATGTCGCAGCCGGACTTCGACCACCTACTGTTGACCGCGCATCAACGGGTCGGCCACGCCGAGCCGGCTTAGCCCTGGCCGGAGAAATCGGCGGTGATCCACCGGTCGGGCCGGATGGTGAACAGCACACTCTCCTGACCCTCGAGGCTGCGCACGAACGCGCGTCCACCTTCTTCACCGAGGTAGCGGATGGCGATCTCCTCGCGCACCTCTGCCGGAGTGGGTTTGGTGGTCTTCACGACGGTGCCCTCGACCACTACGTATTGGTACGGCGGCTCCTCGCGCTGTACCACTAGCGTCACGACGCCGGCTTGCTCGATGAGCTTGGCCTTGCGCGACGAGGCACCGGTGTTGACCCGGATGTTTTGGCCCGGGATGTAGTCGTACCAAATCGGGACGCTGGCCGGGGGGCGGCCGGCGTCGGCGGCCACCGACAACACGCCGACGTGCAGTGCTGCGAGGAACTCTTCACGCTTGGGTTCGTTGAATGCAGTCATGGCCGGTGAACGCGCCAACCGCCCTCTGCTATTCCCGTCAGTTCCCGAAAAGAGCCGGGACCTTCACGAGCAGTTGCTGGGCGCCATACAGGAAGGGCACGCCGACCCACAACCAACTGACGATGGCCAAGAAGGTGCCGAGTCGATCGCTCATCGGACTCCCTCACGCCGAGTCGCAGCTATCGCCATCCGCGTATCAGATTCTGCGCCAACCGAATTGGGTGGCCGCGGGGTCCGAATGAGCTCGTTACACACCAACGCGATCAGCAACAAAGCCACCATGATCGCAAACGACCACCGGTAACGGTCAGGCCCCACGATTCCGGCAGCGATGCGATTGTCCGCAATCGCATTCACAATGACCGGCCCGAGCACGCCCGCAGTCGACCAGGCCGTCAGCAACCTGCCGTGGATGGCCCCGACTTCCAGGTAGCCGAAAAGGTCACGAAGGTACGCCGGGGCCGTCGCGAAGCCCGCCCCGTAGAACGACAACAGCACGATGCATACCGCGAGGAACAAAGGCTTGCTTGCGTTTTGGGCCACGATCAAGACGAGGTACAACAGCGCTCCAACGCCGAGGTAGACCCGGTACATGTTTTTGCGGCCGGCCGCATCCGAAGCCGAGGACCACATTATGCGGCCCAACGAGTTCGCCAGGGACAGCATTGCCACAAATCCCGCCGCGGCCGCCGTCAACGCCGCAGGCGACACCGCACGAGGAAAGTAGTCCCGGTAGATGGGCGCCGCCCGTTCCAGAATGCCTATCCCAGCGGTGACGTTGAAGCACAGAACAACCCACAGCAGCCAGAACTGCGGCGTCTTGATCGCCTCGTTGGCAGTGCGATCGGGCCCCGCGGCGTGCGGGGTCTTCGGCCCAGCGCTTCGCACCACAGGCGGCTCCCACTGCGGTGCCGGCAGTCGTATCAAGACGATTCCCACGGTCATGAAAACCGCGTACACCACGCCCATTACCAGGAAGGTCGTAGCCAGACCGTGGCGGTCTGCACCAAACCATTTCATCAACTGCGACGACCAGGGGGAGGCAATGAGTGCGCCGCCGCCGAATCCCATGATGGCGAAGCCGGTGGCCATACCGGGCCGGTCCGGAAACCACTTCATCAGCGTGGAAACCGGTGAGATGTAACCGATTCCGAGACCGATGCCGCCAATCACGCCGTAGCCGACGATGATCAACCACATCTGACCGATCTGCGCCCCCGCGGCCGAAACGAACAGTCCACCGCAAAAGCAGCAGGTCGCCACGAACATCGCCCAACGTGGGCCCCTGCGTTCGACGGCGGTGCCAAAGACGGCTGCCGACATCCCCAGCATGACGATACCCAAAGTGAACGGCAGGGCACTGAGAAGCCCTGAAGCTCTTAGCGTTTCGTGTAACGGAAGCTTGAAGACGCTCCAGGAGTAGACGCTGCCAATCGCGAGGTGTATCGACAGCGCAGCGGGAGGCACCAGCCATCTGCTCCACCCCGGGCCAGCGATAATTCGGTCGCGCGACAAAGTTCCGGCAGATTCGCGTTGCGGCACTGGTTCATTCTGTGGCCACGACGGACGTGTTGGCAGACCAACTTTCGCCTGACAACGGCCGTTGCAAACGCGTGCTCGGGCTCGGCGTTGTTGCCGCAGCCGGCGCCTACCTACGTGCCTGGGTCACCGGCGAATCGGAGTTGTCTCGGCATGACGTCGTCGACCTTGGTCGCGACGCTGTTCGATTCGATCGCCTGCCGCCTCTGGGCAGGTCCCCCCGCGTTTGAGGGTTACGTCGGAAGTTTGCTCTGGTACTGCGGGCAGTACGCCGCCGTCGCAGCACCGATCACGGTGCCGGTGCCGCCGTCACTCAGGCCGAGCGCCTTGCGCACGTCGGTGACGGTTTGGTCCAGGGTGTTACCGCCTGACCAGTCTTGGCAAACCGCATGTCCCACAGAGATCATCGTGGAGTCCGAGCCGTTGGCCCAGGTGATGCCGTTCTGCGTCAGCGCGTGCAGATAAGCGTCATCCGCTATGTCCGCATTCGCGATCGGGGCGGCGCCCATACACAGACCACCTAGAGCGACCGCGATCGCACCGGTCAACCGTGCCGGGTTCTTCATTCGTGACTCCTCGATATGGATTACGTTCCTGCCGGACCGAATCGTTGCTAACGCGCTGATGCATCGTCTGATCGACACTTTCGCACATACGGCCCGCCAGCGCTGGACAATTCATCGAAAATGCCCGCTGAGCTGACCAAACATGAGGGCGCGCTGTGTGCGAGAGCGCCTTCGGCCGCAAAACGGGACACGCCGTCGGCGGTTGGCGGGTTGTTCGCTCGCGGGGACAGAGTTGGCCAACTGATCACGTGGCGGATACCTGGTCATGGCACCGTGACCGTGTGCAAGCCGAATCGGAAACTGGGCGACTGCGCTTCGTCGATCGATTTCACACGTTATGCGAGGCGGTCGTCGCCCGGCTTCCGTTCGGTCTGAAATCCGTTGTTGCACCGACGTTTCTCGGCTTCTGCGTGATCAACGGCCTCACCTTCAGTGTGGATCTGGCGCTCCTTACCGGCCTGCACAGCGGACTGGGTATCGCGGTGCCGGTCGCCGTCACCGTCGCCTACGCCTGCGCGTTCTCGCTCAGCTACCTGCTCAACCGGACTTTCAACTTTCAATCCCACGCGCCAGTCGGACCGCAGGTTGTGGTCTATGTGGCGGTGGTCGTGCTCAACTACCTGCTCTTTATCCTCGGCGTGACCAGCGTGCTGTCGGCCCTGGGCGTGCAATACCAGCTATCGCGCCTGATCGCGGGTATGTGCGAAGCGGTATACATGTACTCCGCGATGAGGTGGCTGGTCTTCCGCCCCAGGGCGAGCGAATCCGCAGTTTGAGGTAGCGTTTTCCGGGGGTCTTCGCTAGTTCAACGGCGGGGCGAAGGAGCGGAATGATGAGTTCATATTTCTGGGGTCTACTGGCCGCGGTCGCCCTCGCAGGGTCGTTGTTTTTTTGCGCTGTTGCCGCTGTATACGTCAAGCGGTTGGGCGACCGGACGCCTCCTCCGATAAGCGAAAAAATAGGCAGCGCTAGAGCGGTCGTCGCTAAAGTACGCAAACGCGAACCGATGTCCCCGGAAGAGTTGGAATACGCGAAGCAAGTCGTCGCTGACCGTAGCTCCGTTTTCGCACTTTGCATCCCCGCCATGGTCTTCTTGCTCGGTTGCTATTACGTGTTCGGCAGTCTCGAACACTTGCACGGAGCCACAGCTTCCGAGCGGACATTTCTCGGAGTGATTCCGATGTTGACTTCTACGAACCTCGCTATTCGAATGCTCAGCAGCGCGAGGTTGAAAAGGCGTCTACGGACAATGGCGTGAACCAACCCATCATCGTTGGTGATGTCAACAACGCCAGCAGGTGATAAGGTCCGCTGACGTCTCTTGTTCGCGCCGCGGCCCAGGCTGACAGCCTCCAACGTCATATGTCAACTCAGTTGATATGACTCCGGCTCCCGCCGTCGCGGCACGAACGTCGGGACGGGCGGGGATGCGAGGTCTGGGACCGGATTCGAAAAGGTGATCGAGTGAGCCCTCGTTCAGGCGGCAGGACTGCCTTGGAGCGAGCCTGGATGCCGTTGGTCGCCGTGGTCGCTCTCGGGGTGGGCATGCTGTGCATGTGGAAGGTGCACCAGTTCTCTGAACCGCCGCCGGTCACCACCGTCAATGGCCCACAAGCACCCGAGGATTTCAATCCCAAGAACATGACCTATGAGGTGTTCGGCTCCGCCGGGGACGGCGGGATGCTCGTCTATGCCGACATCGACGGGCATCCGCATCGGATCGACCTCACCACGTTGCCGTGGTCGCACACGGAGACCACCACACTCACCGTGGTGTCCGGCAGCATCTCGGCGCAGGTTCACGGTGGTCAAATCGGCTGCCGGATACGGGTGAATGGTGTTGTCCGCGACGAGCACTCGGATGACCATCAGGATGCGCACGTGCTGTGCATAGTGAAGTCCGCATGAGCGAGCATCGGGTGAAACGGCCCTTTGTCCCGCGCATGGTCCGCGTTCTTGCGGTACCGATCATTGCCTTTTGGGCCCTGCTCGCGGTGACCACCAATACCTTCATGCCCCAAGTCGAGCGGGTCGCAGAGGAACTTGCGGGACCGATGGTGCCGCATTACGCCCCGTCCCAGCGCGCGTTGCTGCACATCGGTGAAAAGTTCCACGAATCCAACTCGACCAACTTGACCATGGTCGTGTTCGAGGCCACCGGTCGAACGTTGGGCGACGCGGACCATCAGTACTACGACGATTTGATGCGTCGGCTCAAGGCGGACCCCAAGCATGTGCAGTACGTCATGGATCTGTGGGGCAAGCCGTTCACCGCGGCCGGGGCGCAAAGCGTCGACGGCAAGGCCACGTACGTCCTGCTGCGGTTAGCGGGCGATATCGGCCAAATTCAGGCGAACGAGTCCGTTAACGCCGTACGGGACATCGTCAAAAAGGACCAGCCGCCGCCCGGGCTCAAGGTCTACGTCAGCGGCGCGGCCCCGTTGGCCTCCGACACGTTGAGCATCGCCAACGCGAGCCTGAACAACGTCACGATCGTGACGATCCTGCTCATCCTCGCGATGCTGCTCCTGGTGTATCGCTCCATTTCCACGCTGCTGGTGCCCCTGGCCGGAGTGTTGTTCGAGATGCTCGTCGCCAAGGGCGTTGTCGCCACGCTCGGACATCTCGGGTACATCGAGCTCTCGTCATTCGCTGTGAACATCGTCATCGCGCTGACGCTGGGAGCGGGAACGGATTACGGCATCTTCCTGATGGGCCGATATCACGAAGCGCGGCAGGCTGGCGAAAGCCGAGAAGATGCGTACTACATCGCCTATAAGGGCGTCACACCCATCATCATCGGCTCGGGGCTGACGATCGCGGGAGCGTGCTACTGCCTGACTTTCGCGCGGCTCAACTACTTCCACACCATGGGGCCCGCCGTCGCCATCACCATGATCTTCACCATCGTGGCAGCGCTGACGCTGAGCCCGGCCCTGTTGACGGTAGGCAGCCTGTTTGGGCTCTTCGACCCCAAGCGGGCGGTTAAGGGGCATCTGTACCGGCGCATCGGCGCGAGCGTGGTGCGGTGGCCGGTGCCGATCTTGGCGGCCAGTTCCGCCGTCGTCATGATCGGGGCGATCTTCGTGCCGACCTACCGACAGAACTACGACGACCGGCAATATCAGCCAGCCGATGCGCCGGCCAATCTGGGTTTCCAGGCCGCGGATCGGCACTTCCCGAAGAGCAAGTTGTTCTCCGAGATGCTGATGATCGAGACCGATCATGACATGCGGAACTCGGCCGATTTCATCTCGCTGGACCGGGTCGCCAGGTCGCTCATTCGTCTTCCCGGCGTCGCGATGGTGCAAAGCATCACCAGGCCCATGGGCCGCGCCCTGGAGCGTGCCAAAATCCCCTATTTGTTCACCACTCAAGGTAGCGGTAGCGGGCAGCAGCTCCCGTTTAGCAGGCAGCAAAACGCCAATACCAACAAGCAGGCGCTGATCAATGCGGACAGCGTGGCGGTCTTGCGGAAAGAGATCGTCTTTTTCCAACAGATGTCGGACGAGACGCACAAGACAGTGCTCACGATAGAGGATCTGCAAAAGGTCACCGATCAGATGAATTCGGAGATCTCAAATCTCGACGATTTCTTCCGACCGGTCAAGAGCTATTTCTACTGGGAGAAGCACTGTTTCGATATTCCTATGTGCTGGGCATTCAGATCGGTATTCGATGCGCTCGACAACATCGACCACTTAGCCGCTGATATCAACGAGGCCAAAAATTCCCTCGAGGTCATCGACAAGATCCTGCCGCAGATCATCACGCAGCTGAAACTCACGGCCGACGACACGGAGCAAATAACGGCCCTGTTGGTCAGCACCTACGGTCAGTCAGATCTGCAGTCCACACAGACGGACCAGACCTTCGACGACCAGATCAATGTGGGACTCGATTTCGACGCGGCCCGTAGCGATGACTTCTTCTACATCCCCCATGAAGGTTTCGAGAACGAAGACGTCAAAGTCGGTATCCAGCTGCTGATGTCGCCGGACGGTAAGGCTGCTCGGTTGATCGTCACCCACGAGGGCGACGCCATGGGCCCCGAGGGCGTGGAACATGTCGAAAAGTTCCCTGGGGCGATCACCACGATCTTGAAGGAGACCTCGTTGGCCGGCGCCAGGGTGTACATCGGCGGTTCGGGATCCAACGACAAGGATATTAAGGAATACGCCACGTCGGATCTGCTGATCGCCGCGATCGCTGCCTTCGTGTTGATCTTCTTGATCATGATGTTCCTGACACGAAGCCTTATGGCCGCCTTGGTCATTCCCGCGACGGTGGCCTTCTCCTATGCCGGGGCATTCGGACTTTCCATCCTCGTGTGGCAGCACCTCATCGGCCTGCATCTGCACTGGCTGGTGCTGCCCCTGACGTTCATCATCCTGGTGGCGGTGGGCTCGGACTACAACCTGCTGTTGATCGCCCGGGTCAAGGAGGAGATTCACGCCGGAATTAATACCGGGCTCATCCGCGCGCTCGGTAGCACGGGTGGTGTGGTGACATCGGCAGGCCTGGTGTTCGCGTTCACCATGCTGGCCATGCTCACCAGCGACCTGCGCACCATCGGTCAGGTGGGATCGACCGTATGTATCGGGCTGCTGCTCGACACGCTCATCGTGCGTTCGTTCGTGGTGCCGTGCATCCTGCGAATCCTCGGGCCGTGGTTCTGGTGGCCGACCCTGGTGCGTCCCCGTCCGCTACGACACGTGTAAGCGCTCGAGCGCGCAGTGTTAGCGTCACGGGGTGACCCTCAAAGACATCGCCCTGACCACCCTCGACGGCAAGCCAACCACGCTGGCCGAATTATCCGACGGCGCAACGCTTGTCGTGAACGTCGCCTCTAAGTGCGGGCTTACTCCGCAGTACATGGCATTGGAAAAGCTCGCCAAGGACTATGGCGATCGTGGCCTGACGGTCGTCGGCGTCCCGTGCAACCAGTTCATGGGCCAGGAGCCCGGCACGGCCGATGAGATCCAGGAGTTCTGCTCAACGACCTACGGGGTGACGTTCCCGTTGCTGGCCAAGACCGACGTCAACGGCGACGGCCGCCACCCGCTGTACTCCGAGCTGACCCAGGCCGTCGATTCCGATGGCCAGGCCGGCGACATCCAGTGGAACTTCGAGAAGTTTCTGGTCGCACCCGGCGGTGCGGTGGTCAACAGGTTCCGGCCACGGACCGAACCGGACGCGCCCGAGGTCCTCAGCGCCATCGAGGCCGTGCTGACCCAGTAGCCGGCCCGCCGGGAAGTCGAACGCCCGCGCTAGGAACCTAGTTC
>Ga0208987_1000037_pt1 | contig 33389 bp, 33 predicted proteins | sample MedBloCARef_O2_FD_187845 | JGI IMG/M metagenome (GOLD analysis project Ga0208987, IMG submission 187845) | Forest soil microbial communities from El Dorado National Forest, California, USA - Mediterranean Blodgett CA Ref_O2 (SPAdes) (version 2) | ecosystem: Environmental > Terrestrial > Soil >... | reverse complement strand
CTGAAGAAGGTGCTCAAGGAGATCAACACCCGCGGCGACATCATCCTGTTCATCGACGAGCTGCACACGCTGGTCGGTGCGGGTGCCGCCGAGGGTGCGATCGACGCGGCGTCGATCCTCAAGCCGAAACTGGCCCGTGGCGAACTGCAGACCATCGGCGCGACCACGCTCGACGAGTACCGCAAGTACATCGAGAAGGACGCCGCGCTGGAACGCCGGTTCCAACCGGTACAGGTCGGCGAGCCGACGGTGGAGCACACCATCGAGATCCTCAAGGGCCTGCGGGACCGCTACGAGGCGCACCACCGGGTTTCCATCACCGACGGCGCAGTGACGGCTGCCGCTACCCTTGCCGACCGCTACATCAACGATAGGTTCTTGCCGGACAAGGCAATTGACCTGATCGATGAGGCCGGCGCCCGGATGCGGATTCGCCGGATGACGGCTCCGCCAGACCTGCGTGAGTTCGACGAGAAGATCGCCGATGCCCGCCGGGAGAAGGAGTCCGCGATCGATGCGCAGGACTTCGAGAAGGCGGCCAGCCTGCGCGACCGCGAGAAGCAGCTGGTTGCCCAGCGTGCCGAGCGTGAAAAGCAATGGCGCTCAGGTGATCTCGATGTTGTCGCTGAAGTCGACGAGGAGCAGATCGCCGAGGTGCTCGGCAACTGGACCGGTATCCCGGTGTTCAAGCTCACCGAGGCCGAGACCACCCGGTTGCTGCGCATGGAAGACGAGCTGCACAAGCGGATCATCGGCCAGGAGGACGCGGTCAAGGCGGTTTCGAAGGCGATCCGTCGTACCCGGGCCGGGTTGAAGGACCCGAAGCGTCCATCCGGTTCGTTCATCTTTGCCGGCCCATCCGGTGTCGGTAAGACCGAACTGTCCAAGGCGCTGGCCAACTTCTTGTTCGGTGACGACGACGCGCTCATCCAGATCGACATGGGCGAATTCCACGACCGGTTCACCGCATCGCGGTTGTTCGGTGCCCCACCGGGATACGTCGGTTACGAGGAGGGCGGCCAGCTCACCGAGAAGGTGCGGCGCAAGCCGTTCTCGGTGGTGCTGTTCGACGAGATCGAGAAGGCACACCAGGAGATCTACAACAGCCTGTTGCAGGTCCTCGAGGACGGCCGGCTCACCGACGGTCAGGGCCGCACGGTGGACTTCAAGAACACCGTGCTGATCTTCACGTCCAACCTCGGTACCTCCGACATCTCCAAGCCGGTCGGCCTGGGCTTCTCGCAGGGCGGCGGTGACAACGACTACGAGCGGATGAAGCAGAAGGTCAACGACGAGCTGAAGAAGCACTTCCGGCCGGAGTTCCTCAACCGCATCGACGACATCATCGTCTTCCACCAGCTGACTCGCGACGAGATCATCCAGATGGTTGACCTGATGATCGACCGCGTCGGCAGGCAGCTCAAGGCCAAGGACATGGCGATGGAGCTGACCGACAAGGCCAAGTCCTTGCTGGCCAGGCGTGGCTTCGATCCGGTGCTGGGTGCACGCCCGCTGCGGCGCACCATTCAGCGCGAGATCGAGGACCAGCTGTCGGAGAAGATCCTCTTCGACGAGATCGGGCCCGGGCAGCTGGTCAGCGTCGACGTGGACAACTGGGACGGCGAAGGAACCGGTGAGGACGCGGTGTTCACGTTCGTCGGGACCCGCAAGCCGCCGATCGAGCCGGATCTGGCCAAGGCCGGCGCGCACAGCGCACCAGATACGCAGTAGCGATTGCGAGAAACGGGCGGTTAGTCTCTGACGGGACTGACCGCCCGTTTCCGTATGGGCTCGACAGAAGGGTCCGCCTGTGCTGATCGTGACCACCAATGACCTCCCGGGCTGGGAGATTCAACGAGTGTGCGGTGAAGTGTTCGGCCTGACCGTTCGCTCCCGAAATGCCTTCTCCCAAATCGGTGCCGGCTTCAAATCGATGTTCGGCGGGGAGTTAGCCGGCATGACCAAAAATCTCGCCGACAGCCGCAACGAGGCGATGGGTCGGTTGATCGCCGAGGCGCAAAGTCGCGGCGGCAACGCGATCCTCGCGATGCGATTCGACACCACCGAGATCGGCGACACCTGGACCGAGATCTGCGCCTACGGAACGGCGGTTCAGGCGGTGCCGGTCACCGACGGGGCGAAGTACACGGCAAGTCAGCTCGGCTACGGTGGTCCGCCACCGCAGCAGTGAATTGTTTGATCGACGGCGGAGTCGGCGGTCTAGACTGACCCTTGTTGTCGACGGGCGACGGAATCTGGTGAAACTCCAGAACGGTCGCGCCACTGTACAAAGTCAGACCCGAACCCGTCACCAACACCCAAGGTGGGACGCGACATCCCCAGAAGGAGTCAACGGTGTCCAATATTGTGTCCGAGACAACTCGTACGCGCCCGATAGACCTGTCGGCGGCAAGCGCCGCGCTGTGGTTGGCGGCGACCGCTTTCCTGGCGTTGTTGGCGCTGTACTTCGTCGGCGTCGACCAGGGTGCGGTGTCGCTGTTCGGCAGCGACACACATGTGCACGAGTTCATACACGACGCACGGCATCTACTCGGCTTCCCCTGCCACTGATCTGCGCAGCGTGGAGAAGCGTCTGATCGCACGCGGACTGCTTGCCGGCGCAATCGGCGCGGTGCTGGCGTTTGCCTTCGCCCGCCTGTGCGCCGAGCCGGTAATAGGCCGCGCGATCGCATTTGAGGACGGTCGAACCGGGGCCGAGCAGGCACAAGGTGTGCATGAGCACGGCGTCGAGCTGTTCACTCGTGGCGTGCAGTCGAGCGTCGGGCTGGGTTTCGGTGTGCTGATTTTCGGTCTCGCGATGGGCGCACTGTTCGCCGTACTGTTCTGCGTTGTCTATGCACGCGCGGCCGACGGGACGAGAAGCCCTGCACCACGGCGGCTCTCGGTGCTGCTAGCGGCGGCGGCGTTCGTCGCCGTGTACCTCGTTCCGTTCCTGAAGTATCCGCCGAATCCACCGGCCGTCGGCCAGGCCGACACGATCGGGGCGCGCACCGGCTGGTATCTGGTGATGGTGCTGATATCGGTCGTGCTGGCGATCGCGGCGGTCTTGTTTGCCCGGCGACTGGCCGACCGGGTCGGCGCGTGGAATGGCCGGTTGCTCGCCGCGGGAGTCTATCTGGCGACGATCGTGGTGGTGATGGTGTTGCTGCCGACGGTTGACGAGACGCCACAACCATTACGTGACGCCTCGGGCGCGATCATCTACCCCGGCTTTCCCGCCGACGTACTCTACGAGTTCAGATTGCTCTCGCTGGCTACCCAGCTGGTGTTATGGGTGACCATCGGGCTGGTCTTCGCGCCACTCGCCGAGCGGCTGCTCACAGACACGGCCACGAGCGAACGGGCATCGAGTATCGCGGCGTGACCGAGGTCGTCCGGCTGACCTTGGTGTCGCACGCGATGACTGATGCCATGGCAGCCGGGCGTTTTCCGGCCGACGAACCGCTCAACGATACCGGCCTTCGGCACGCCGAAGCGGCTGCGCGCCTTGCTATCTCCGCAGGCACTCGCCAATTCACCGCTCCCGAGCGGCGGGCCCGCCAAACCGCGCAGCTGCTGGGCTTGCAGGCCACCGCCGAGCCGCAGTTGGCCGACCTTGACTGCGGGAGCTGGCGCGGGCAGCCACTCGACACCGTCGGCTCGACTGATCTTGCGCTGTGGCTGACCGACTCCGCCGCGGCGCCGCACGGCGGCGAGTCCATCGTCAACCTCATCGACCGGGTATCCGGCTGGCTGGAATCTTTGGCCGACAACACTTTACGGACGGTAGCCGTCACGCATCCCGCGGTGATCCGAGCGGCGATCGTGGTCGCCCTGAACGTGCCGCCCACCTCGTTCTGGCGCATCGATGTCACTCCGGCCAGCTGCATCGTCATGCACTTTCGCGAAAACTCTTGGCGGCTAAGGCTCTAAGAGCTACTGCGGTGCGATCAACCCGAAGACCTGCTTGGCCACCTGCAGCATCCAGCCGGTTACCTTCGGCCCGTGATCGCGCGGCCAATTCAGCTGGAAGCTGACGACCCACGGCTGCTTGGTCTTGTCGACGGCATACCAACTGAAGGTCAAATCACCCGGCAAACCACCGGCTTTCGCGCCGATGTAGGGCCAAACGTTTCGATCAAGCTGGATACCCGACACGGCCGACAGGATCTGCCGGATCGGTGCGGCCTCGCCGACCGCGTCGGCCTGCAGCGCCGCATGAACTCGGCAGATGTCCTCGGCGCTGCCGTACCACTCCGCGCCGTACATAGAGGCCGGGGTGTGGGCGTGTTCGGGATCAGGTTCGTACGTAGTGGAATTCGCCTGTGCGAGCAGCTGAGCACGGACTTGCGGTGGCGCCTGCTGCCACTGAACGCGTAGATCCGGTTTACCCCAGCCGATGGAGAACAACTCGTACATCGTGGGGAAAGGTGTCATGCTGGCCGGATCGTGATGGCCGGCGGTGACAAGGGCTTCCTCGATCGCGTGCGTGCCCATCCGTTCGATCAGTAAGTCGGTTGCCATGTTGTCGCTGGTGGCGATCATCTTCTCGGCGGCGGTCCGAACCGAAACATGCGCTCCGGCTGGCAATCCCAGGCCTGAGGAGCCCACCGCTTTGCTCTTCTCGGTTACCGTAAGCTGATCGTCCCAGGACACCGTGTGGTTGCGGACCGCAGTTGCCAGCGCGTGCAACACATACAGCTTGAAAATCGATGCCAGCGGCAAAGATTCGCCGGTATTGGTGCCTTGCACCGGGTCGCAATGACCATTGTCGACCTTGGCGACCTGGTAGGAGTAGCGAGCGCCGGTCTTGCTCAGTACCGCGTCGACGTCGTGCCACGAGGTGATCGTGGGCGCCAGCGTCTCGAGATCGAACCCATCAACGCGCCCCAAGTCGTCGGTGTGAATCCGGACGTCTTGGCGGGCGCCGTAGGAGGAGGTGAGATGCAGGGTGGCTGCGCTCGCGCCGATATCCACACCGTCGAGGGTGAACGGACGATCCCACCACAACGCTTCCATGATGGTTTCCACCGAATCGACCTTGTCCGGCGCGGCCAGCGTGCGAACTCCGACCGGGCCGATGGGCCAGTCCGAGTTGAGCATGTCCATGGCCTGCTGAGCCCGCAGACCCGGGGGAGTCCGGGTGTCGATCGCCCGGGCAGGGTTTGCCGCATTCGCCTGCAGGGAAGAAGAGGTGGCGCAACCCGGTGTCAGGGCCGCGACCAGTGCGGTGGCAGCGGCGATGGCAAGTACCCGCTGCCGCGCCGGGCGCCGACTACGCAGTGGGCTTGTTTCCGGTGACGTCCATGACAACCTCGAATTCCAGCAGCGACGCGCCAGTTGCCACCGGGTTCGCGCGCTGACCAGCATGGGCTTCGACGGCGGGCCCACTCGCCCACGCCTGGAATGCTTCATCGGACTCCCAGTGTGTCACCACGAAGTAGCGGTCCTCACCCTTGACCGGGCGCAGCAGCTGAAAGCCGAGGAAACCGGGCTGATTGTCCACCGCGTGGGCGCGGTGAGCGAACCGCTTCTCCAGCTCAGGGCCAGCGTCGGCGGGTACTTCAATTGCATTGATCTTCACCACTGGCGACATGCCTGTCAGGCTACCGCGCCCCTCGCGTGTCCCGCTTGAGGGCGTGGCACGCAAGATGGTGACATGACCGGCGACCTGCTGACCTGCCGCGGCGGACAAGGTGAGCCATTGGTGCTGGTGCACGGCCTGATGGGCCGGGGCAGCACCTGGTCGCGGCAGCTAGGTTGGCTGACCCGATTGGGCACGGTCTATACCTATGACGCCCCGTGGCACCGGGGCCGCGATGTCGACGATCCTCATCCGATCAGCACCGAACGGTTCGTTGCCGATCTGGCTGATGCGGTGAGCACCTTGGGGGCGCCGGCCCGGCTGGTCGGGCATTCGATGGGTGCCCTGCACTCGTGGTGTCTGGCCGCGACGCGCCCCGATCTAGTCTCGGCGTTGGTCATCGAGGACATGGCTCCCGACTTCCGTGGCCGCACCACCGGCCCGTGGGAGCCTTGGTTGCATGCGCTCCCTGTCGAGTTCGACTCTGCCGAACAAGTATTCGGTGAATTCGGGCCCGTCGCCGGAAGGTATTTCCTGGAAGCATTCGACCGCACCGACACCGGTTGGCGGTTGCACGGACACACGTCGCGATGGATCGAGATCGCGGCCGAATGGGGCACCCGCGATTACTGGGAGCAATGGCTGGCGGTGCGAGCGCCGGCCTTGCTGATCGAGGCCGGAAATTCGGTCACCCCACCGGGGCAGATGCGTGAGATGACCAAAAACCATTCTGCCACAACATATTTAGCTGTCCCGCAAGCCGGACACCTGATTCATGACGAAGCGCCAGAGGTATACCGCCGAGCGGTCAAGTCATTCCTCGCCGGCTAACGCGAACAGGCCATCCACGGTCCGGGTAACCAGGCCGTCGGCGAGCAACGAGTTCAGCGCCCGGTCGCGCTGCTGGGTATCGGTCAGCCACGCCACGTCCAGTTCGGCTCTGGTGACCGGAAAGTCGCTGAGGCGCAATACATCTAGCAATAGCCCACGGACTTGACGGTCGGTTCCTGCGTAGGTTTGAACACGGCGCGCCGGGCCCTGTGCTGGTGGATAACCCGCATCCCGCCAGGCGCAGTGGCTAAGTGGACACAACCCGCACCGCGGTGCGCGTGCGGTGCACACGATGGCGCCCAGTTCCATCAACGCCACCGAAAACGGGGGCGCCGTATCGTCGTTCGGCAGCAGCGCCGAGACATCGGCAAGATCGCGGGTGGCAGACGGGGCACCGGCGTCGGCCAGTCCATGCACGACGCGGGCCACCACCCGTCGCACGTTGGTGTCGACGACCGGCACCGGCTGGCGGTAGGCGAAGCACGCCACGGCTCGAGCGGTATAGCTGCCGATCCCCGGCAATCCCAGCAGGGTGTCGACGTCGTCGGGAACGACATCGCCGTGGTCACGGGCAATGACGATGGCGCACTCGTGCAGGCGTTTGGCCCGTCTCGGATAGCCGAGTTTGCCCCAGGCGCGCAGCACGTCGGCGGCGCTAGCCGCCGCGGTGGCCGACGGGGTGGGCCAGCGTCGCACCCAGTCCAGCCAGATCGGCAGTACCCGGGCCACCGGCGTCTGTTGCAGCATGAATTCGCTGACCAGGATCTGCCAGGCACTCACACCGGGTTCGCGCCAGGGTAGATCGCGGCTCGACCGTGCGTACCACTGCAGAAGTTCACCCGCCGGGATTTGCGGTTGGCTAGTCATCGGCGCCGACCACACCGCAGAATGTTTCCCATGCCCACCACCACTCCGGTAACCGCATGGAAAGCACTCAAAGAGGGTAACGAGCGATTCATCGCCGGCCAGCCCTCGCACCCCAGCCAAAGTGTCGCGCATCGGGCCAGCCTGGTTGCCGGCCAGAAGCCGACCGCGATCATCTTTGGCTGTGCGGACAGCCGGGTAGCCGCTGAGCTCATCTTCGACCAGGGCCTGGGCGACGTGTTCGTGGTTCGCACCGCGGGACAGGCCATTGATACCGCAGTGCTGGGCTCCATCGAATATGCGGTGACGGCCCTCAACGTGCCGCTGATCGTGGTGCTCGGCCACAGCAGCTGCGGCGCCGTCAAGGCCACCATCAGTGCCATCGACGACGGTGCGATCCCCGGTGGCTTCGTACGGGACGTGGTGGAGCGTGTCCTGCCGTCCATCCTGGCGGGCCGGCGCGACGGCCTGAAGAGCGCCGACGAGTTCGAGAAACGCCACGTGAGCGAGACGCTGGCGCAGCTGGTCTCGCGTTCGGCAGCTATCTCGGAGCGCCTGGACGCGGGGACCCTGGCGCTAGTCGGCGTCACCTACCAGCTCGCCGAAGGCAAGGCCGAACTGGTAGACCACGTGGGTGACATCGGCGAGTAAGCCGGGGCATCGACGCCGCCACTAACACGGCGGTGAGCCAGCTAACCTGGCGACACGCCGACCAGGATCGGCCGACTCGGCGTGACCTGCGCCTACCGTGTAATTGTGCTGGATCTGGAACCGCGTGGCCCGCTACCCACTGAGATCTATTGGCGGCGCAGGGGGCTGGCCCTGGGCATCGCAGTTGTCGTGATCGGCATCGCGGTCGCCACCGTCATCGCCTTTGTCGGCGGCAGCGCGGGTGCCAAACCCGCCAGTGCCGGCAAAGCGAACTCCGCCGAGAACAAGCCGGGAGCACCCGCGCCGCCTCAGGCGCCACTGCCCGGGCAAGAGAGCGTCAACCCGGCGGCACCGCCACCGGGAGTCAACCCGGAGTCTCCGACGCCAACGGCCGCGGTGATGCCGCCGCCGGTGCTCAACGCGGGCGATGACTGCCCCGATTCGACGCTGGGCGTCAAGGGCCTGACCAGCGCGCCGCAGTACTTCATCGGCGACCAGCCGAAATTCACCATGGTCGTCACCAACATCGGACTGGTGTCCTGCAAGCGCGACGTGGGTGCCGCGGTGCTGGCTGCCTACGTCTACTCGCTGGACAACAAGCGGCTGTGGTCGAACCTGGACTGCGCGCCTTCCAACGAGACCCTGGTTAAGACCTTCACACCGGGCGAGCAGGTAACGACCGCGGTGACGTGGACCGGGATGGGCTCAGCGCCGCACTGCCCGCTTCCGCGGCCGGCGATTGGGCCGGGCACCTACAACCTCGTCGTCCAGCTGGGCAATCTGCGCTCGTTGACGGTTCCATTCATCCTGAACCAGCCACCTGCGCCGCCTGGCCCGCCGGGACAGCCGGCGATGGCGCCACCGCCTGAGGCACCGCCGGGGGTTGCTCCCGGCCTGCCAGGTGCGTCTCCCGCGGGATAACGGAACTCAGCCCAGCGAGTCGGTGATCGTCGACTCCGCCAGCTGCGACAGTCCTTCCCGCACGTGGCGGGCCCACATCGCGCCGATGCCGTCGACCGATTGCAGGTCGTTGGCGCTGGCCGCCAGCACGCCCTGCAGTGTCCCGAACGACCGGACCAGCAGATCCACGTGGGCGAACTGCAGCCGGGGGATTTCGGCCATCGCGCGGTAGCCACGTGGGCTCAGCGCCGAATCCTGCGCCTCGGTCGTCGTCGGATATCCGAAAACCTTTGCCAACCAGGTGAAGTCGAGCAGCTCGGCGTCCGATAGGGCATCGAGTTCATCGAGCGTGCCGGTGAGTTGTGCATCGGATAGCGGCTCGGGGCTGGCGTGGTAGTCACGCACGATCAATTCCCGGGCGATGTCGTTTCCGCCCAGCAACTCCTCGAGCTGCAGCCGTAGCTGTCGCCCATCGGTGCCGAGTTCGACGCAGTCGTAGTCGATGGCCAGGCCGAGCCGCCGGACCAACTCGAGTCGCTGCACCACGGTCATCACGTCGCGCAGCGTGACGAAGTCTTCGATCTCGGCGCGCGAAAGCTGCCTGCTGACCTCGTCGAGCCTGGTTTTATACCGCTCCAAGGTCGCGATGGCCTGGTTGGCCCGGGACAGGATGGTTGCCGAGTCGGCCACCACATGGCGCTCCCCGCCCACGTAGACGGTGACGATGTTCATCGAGTGGCTGACCGAGATCACCGGATAGCCGGTTTGGATTGCGGCGCGTTCCGCAGAGCGGTGGCGGGTTCCCGATTCGTCGGTGGAGATGGACGGATCCGGGACCAATTGCACATTGGCGCGCACGATGCGGCTGCCGTCGGTGGACAACACGACGGCACCGTCCATCTTCGCCAGCTCGCGTAGCCGGGTCGGCGCGTAGCGGACGTCGAGAGAAAAGCCGCCGTCGCAGATGGCCTCGACGTTCTCGTCGTTGCCGAGCACGATCAGCGCACCGGTACGGCCGCGCAGGATGCGCTCCAGGCCGTCCCGAAGCCCGGTGCCGGGCGCCAGGCGGGCGACAGTCTCACGCAGGGTCGGACGACTCACAGCGTGTCATTCTGCTACGCGAACGCCCGCGGTGTAGCAATGTCGACCCGTTGCGGTCCAGAAGGCGCGCTGCTGCGGTGGTCGGCGATGTCGATCATGTGCTCCAGCGCCGCCACGACGGTGGGCGCGGTCAGCGCCCGCATGCCCCGCGGCACCGCCTCGCAACCGGGCGGAATCAGCGCGACGGTGAATCCCTGACGTGCGGCTTCGGCCAGCCGCCGATCCATGCCGATGACCCGGCGCAGATCGCCGGCCAATCCGACTTCGCCGATCATCACCGCTGTGGTGGGCAACGGTAGGTCCGCGTAGGCCGAAGCCAACGCGATCGCGACCGCGAGGTCCGCGGACGGATCGGTCAATCGCATGCCGCCGACGGTGGCCAGGTAGATGTCGTTGATGCCGACGTTCAGCTTGGCGTGCTTTTCCAGGACTGCGGTGATCATCGCGGCGCGAGCGTTGTCGATCCCGCTGACGGCGCGGCGCGGCGAACCGCCGTTGGGCGTGGCCAGCAACGCCTGAACTTCACCGATCAGTGGTCGCTTTCCGTCCAGTGAGACGGTGATGGCGGTCCCGGCGACCGGTGTCGGGCGCTGATCCAAGAACAAGCTCGACGGGTCGGCAACGCCCTCGATTCCGCTGTCGTGCAACGTAAAACACCCGACTTCATCGGCGGCGCCGAATCGGTTCTTGATTCCGCGGACCATGCGCAGCGGCCCATTGCGATCGCCCTCGAAATGCAGCACCACGTCGACGAGGTGTTCCAGCGAGCGCGGACCGGCGATGGCCCCGTCCTTGGTGACGTGCCCAACCAGGATCAGCGCAACGTCGTTGGCCTTGGCGGCCGCGGTGAGCGCGGCCGTAACCGCGCGTACCTGCGTAACTCCGCCGGCGACGCCGTCGACCTGGGTGGTCGACATAGTCTGCACCGAGTCCACGATGACCAGCGAAGGCTTGACCGTCGCAATGTGGTCCAGCACGGTGTGCACGTCGGATTCGGCGGCCAGGTAGACCTCGTCTGAACCGCAGCCGATCCGGTCGGCGCGCAACCTGATCTGGCCGGTGGCTTCCTCACCCGAGATGTACAGCGCCCGGTGGCCGGACTGCGCCCAGCGATGGGCGACGTCGAGCAACAGCGTCGACTTACCCACGCCGGGATCGCCCGCCAACAGCGTCACCGAGCCGGGCACCACACCGCCGCCGAGCACCCGGTCGAATTCGGCGACGCCGGTGGCGCGATGCCGGCTGACGTTCGGTTCGATGGAATTGATCGGAACGGGCGGAGTAGCCGAATTCACCGCGCGGCGGCCGCTGGCGCCGACCGCGCTGAGCACGGCTACCTCGTCGACGGTGCCCCAGGTGCCGCATTCCAGGCAGCGGCCAACCCACTTGGCGGTGACATGGCGGCATTCCGAGCAGCGGTATTGCGAGCGCGGATTTGCCACGCCATGACGGTATCGGGAGAGTGCGACAAATCCCGGTAGGCGGCCGGGCCTGTTAGGCCTGAGGTGGCGCCAACCCGGCCGAAATCGGCACCGACACGCTGGCCTGCCCCGCCTTCTCGAAGGTGAAGGTGAAGTTGTAGTTGAGGCCGTTCGAGATGGGCTTGACCAAGCTGACCGTCGCCTTGACCGCATTGTTGGAGTTGAGCGGGCCCGGCGCCACGTTCTGGCCTTCTGGCCGACCAACGAACAGCATCCCGCCGGCGGGCAGGCGTGCATCGCCGCTCACCGTCACCGCGCCGATGTCGCTGCTGACGCCGACCAGTCGGTCTGCGACGTCCGGCGACTGGTTTACGGCGACCAGCAGCAGCTCAACCGTTCGGCCGGGCTGGATGAAGTCGTTGCTCTGGGTGGCCTGGATGCGGATATCGCGCAGCGCCACGTTGTTGATGGTGGCCCGGTTGCCGTTGACTGCGGGCTCTTGGACCGCCGTCTGCGAAATCTGCCCAGCGCCGCAACCGCTGAGCCCGCCGGCGATCAGAACGGCCAGGCCGACGAGGGTGACCCGGCCAGCTAGGCGGGTCGGGAGGCCGGTCCTGATGCGGTTCACTCGAAGCCTCCTGCTGAGTCGGTCAGGTGCGGATATAGGCAAGTCGCGGCCCGATCCAGCGGGCCCAACCGTGCAACTATGCACAGTAGTAGGTACGCCCGGTCAGCGGTAGCGCAGGGAGCAACACCACACGCACGACCAGCGCGGGAACCCGACTGAAGCCGCCACTCTGCTCGGACGGGGGCAGGCGTAATGTGTTCTATTGCACGTCTTCCTCCGTCTGTCAACCCCTAATCCGCGCGTGTTGTGCCCCTGACCTGCAGCGTTGCTTCACGTGAGTTGGGCCGCCGTGTTAGGATGAAGTAACGAAAGGGGCTCGAAACTGATGATCTTCAAGGTCGGCGACACCGTTGTTTATCCACACCACGGTGCTGCGTTAGTCGAGGCGATCGAAACCCGCACCATCAAAGGGGAGCAAAGAGAATATCTCGTCTTGAAGGTGGCGCAGGGGGACCTGACCGTTCGAGTTCCCGCCGACAACGCTGAGTACGTCGGTGTTCGCGACGTCGTGGGCCAAGAAGGTCTCGACAAGGTTTTCCAAGTTTTGCGTGCTCCGCACACCGAAGAACCCACCAACTGGTCCCGCCGTTACAAGGCCAACCTGGAGAAGCTTGCCTCCGGTGACGTCAACAAGGTGGCAGAGGTAGTGCGCGACTTGTGGCGCCGCGACCAGGAGCGTGGCCTGTCCGCAGGCGAAAAGCGCATGCTGGCCAAGGCCCGTCAGATTTTGGTCGGTGAGTTGGCTTTGGCCGAGAGCACCGACGAGGCTAAAGCGGACATCATCCTCGACGAGGTTCTGGCCGCCGCTTCCTGAAGGACCTGAGCTCTGGTGGTCGGGAGCACAGTTGTCGCAGTGGTCCCGGCCGCTGGGTTGGGCGAGCGGCTGCGCGCCGGTATCCCGAAAGCATTCTGCGAACTCGATGGTCGCACCCTGCTTGAGCACGTCGTTTCAGGTCTGCTCGAGTCACAGGTCGTCAATCACGTCGTTGTGGCAGTTCCTGCCGACCGGATAGCTCAGGCCGAAAAGGTTTTAGCCGGTCAAGCGTCCGTCGTCGCCGGCGGAGTTGGCCGCACCGAATCCGTGCGGCTGGCCTTGTCGGCGCTGTCCGGCGAACCGGATTTCGTGCTGGTGCACGATGCCGCCCGGGCGCTGACGCCACCCGCGTTGATCATTCGGGTCGTCGAGGCGTTGCGGGCCGGTCATGGCGCCGTTGTGCCCGCGCTGCCCGTGTCTGACACCATCAAGGCCGTGGATGCCAACGGCGTGGTCCTGGGCACGCCGGAGCGCGCCGGACTGCGGGCCGTACAGACTCCGCAAGGGTTCGCCACCGACCTGCTATTGCGGGCCTATGAGCGCGCCGCGCAGGTTGCCGGGGCAGCTTTCACCGACGACGCCTCGATGGTTGAGCAGGTCGGCGGCCAGGTCCAGGTGGTGGACGGCGACCCGCTGGCGTTCAAGATCACCACGCAACTGGACCTGCTGCTGGCTCAAGCGATTGTGCGCCGGTGACCGACCTGCCGCGGGTCGGTCTGGGCACCGATGTACACCCGATTGAACCCGGTCGGCCCTGCTGGCTGGTAGGGCTGCTGTTCCCGGACGCCGACGGCTGTGCCGGGCACTCCGACGGCGATGTGGCCGCGCATGCGCTATGCGACGCGGTGCTGTCGGCCGCCGGGCTGGGCGACATCGGAGCCGTGTTCGGGGTCGACGATCCGCGCTGGAAGGGCGTCAGCGGCGCCGACATGTTGCGCCACGTCGTCGAACTCTTGTCGCAGCACGGCTTCCGGGTCGGAAACGCCACTGTGCAAGTGATCGGCAACCGGCCAAAGATCGGCCCACGTCGCGCTGAGGCGCAGCAGGAGCTGTCGGGTCTGCTGCGGGCGCCGGTGTCGGTGTCGGCGACGACCACCGACGGCCTGGGACTTACCGGGCGCGGTGAAGGGCTGGCCGCTATCGCGACCGCGCTGATCGTCCCCACCGGCTAGGGCCGCGCGGGGGCTGGAGAATCGGAATTAGCAGGTAAGCTGGCACGTCGTGACCGAACGCGGCCGTCTGCGGCTACACGACACGGCAGCTGGTGCCGTGCGTGATTTCGTTCCGCTACGCGAGGGACGCGTCTCCATCTACCTCTGCGGCGCCACCGTGCAGGGGCAGCCCCACATCGGGCACGTGCGCAGTGGGGTGGCATTCGACATCCTGCGCCGCTGGTTGATCGCCCGCGGTTACGACGTCGCGTTCATCCGCAACGTGACCGATATCGACGACAAGATCCTCAATAAGGCCGCCGCGGCCTGCCGGCCGTGGTGGGAGTGGGCGGCCACTTACGAGCGTGCGTTCACTGCGGCCTACGACTCCCTGGACGTCTTGCCGCCGTCGGCCGAGCCGCGCGCGACCGGCCATATCACCCAGATGGTCGAATTAATGCAACGCCTGATCGAAACTGGCCACGCCTATGCCAGCGGCGGCGACGTCTACTTCGACGTGCTCAGCTATCCGGAGTACGGGCAGCTGTCCGGCCACAAGATCGACGACGTCCATCAGGGTGAGGGCGCGGCGACCGGCAAGCGCGATGAACGCGACTTCACCATGTGGAAGGGCGCCAAACCCGGCGAGCCGTCATGGCCGACGCCGTGGGGCCGCGGGCGCCCTGGCTGGCATCTGGAATGCTCGGCAATGGCCCGCACCTATCTCGGCACGGAATTCGATATCCATTGCGGTGGAATGGATTTGGTATTTCCGCATCACGAAAACGAAATCGCGCAGAGTCGCGCCGCCGGCGATGGGTTCGCCCGCTACTGGCTGCACAACGGCTGGGTGACGCTGGGCGGGGAGAAGATGAGCAAGTCGCTGGGCAACGTGTTGTCCATACCCGCGGTGTTGCAGCGTGTCCGGCCCGCCGAACTGCGCTACTACCTGGGCAGCGCCCACTACCGGTCGATGCTGGAGTTCTCCGAGACCGCCCTGCAGGACGCGGTCAAAGCCTATGTGGGAGTGGAGGAATTCCTGCACCGCGTCCGGGTCCGGGTCGGTGCGGTTGTCCCGGGCGAGTGGACGCAACGGTTCGCCGATGCGCTCGACGACGATCTGGCGGTCCCGATCGCGCTGGCCGAAATCCATCACGCTCGCGCAGAGGGCAACCGAGCGCTCGACGCCGGCGACCACGAAGGCGCGTTGGCCAACGCCCGCGCAATTCGGGCGATGATGGGCATCCTGGGTTGCGATCCGCTCGACGAACGCTGGGAGTCACGCGACGAGACCTCGGCCGCACTCGCGGCCGTCGATGTGCTGGTGCAGTCCGAATTGGAGAGTCGGCAGAATGCGCGCGAGCAGCGCGACTGGGCACTGGCAGACCAGATCCGGGATCGCCTCAAGAACGCGGGTATTGAGGTCACAGATACGGCCGACGGGCCGCAATGGGAGTTGTTGGCCGGTGACGACAAGTAATGGCCGGTAACTCGCGGCGCCAGGGAGCGATTCGAAAATCCGGCACCAAGAAGGGTCCCACCGTCGGCTCGGGCGGCCAGGGTCGCCGCGGGCTGGAAGGTCGCGGGCCCACACCGCCGGCTCATCTGCGGCCCCATCATCCCGCGGCCAAGCGCACCCAGTCGCAGCAGCGCCGGCCGGCTAAACGCACCGACGAAACCGAAACGGTACTGGGACGCAATCCGGTGCTGGAATGCCTGCGCGCCGGTGTTCCGGCGACCGCACTGTACGTCGCGCTCGGTACCGAAGCCGACGAGCGGCTGACCGAATCAGTAACGCGGGCAGCCGATTTGGGCATCGCGATCCTCGAGGTGCCGCGCACCGATCTGGACCGAATCGCCACCAACCATCTGCATCAGGGCATTGCGCTGCAGGTGCCGCCGTATAACTACCTGCATCCCGATGATCTGCTCACCGCTGCTCTGCAGTCGCCGCCGGCGCTGATGGTTGCGTTGGACAATATCTCCGATCCCCGTAATCTCGGCGCGATCGTTCGGTCTGTCGCGGCGTTCGGCGGTCACGGCGTGCTGATACCGCAGCGGCGTTCGGCCTCGGTGACTGCGGTGGCTTGGCGTACCAGTGCAGGCGCTGCTGCCCGCGTCCCGGTGGCGCGCGCGACCAATCTCACCAGGACGCTGAAGGATTGGGCCAACCGAGGAGTGCGGGTAGTCGGGTTGGATGCCGGCGGTGACACCACGCTCGATGATTTGGACGGCACCGATCCGATGGTGGTGGTGGTCGGTTCCGAGGGCAAGGGTCTGTCACGACTGGTGCGGCAGAACTGCGAAGAGGTGGTGTCGATACCGATGGCCGGTGACACCGAATCGCTTAATGCTTCGGTGGCCGCCGGGGTGGTGCTCGCCGAGATCGTTCGTCAGCGCAGGCGTTAGTTTGCCCGCCCGCCTGGCGGCCGCACTGCTGACGTTGTCGGTACTGGTTGCCTCGCCGGCTTCCGCGCAACCGAGCGACTTTGATCTGCAGGCCCATCGCGGCGGGCGCGGTGAAACGACCGAGGAATCGCTGCGTGCCTTCACCAAAGCGATTGAACTCGGCGTCAGCACACTGGAACTGGACATCGCCGTCACCAAGGACGGGCAGCCGCTGGTTTGGCACGATCCGACGATCGATGCGGAAAAGTGCGTCGACACCGGACCTGCGTTCGCCGGCGACCCGCTGTATCCCTACGTCGGCAGGCTGGTGCACGAGCTCACCCTGGTGCAGCTCCGCACGCTCGACTGCGGCCGTCGTCTCGCGGAATTTCCGCGTGCGGAAGTGGTGCGGGACAACAAGATAGCAACTCTGCCAGAGGTCTTCGCGCTCGCCGACTCGTATCGGGCCGACGTGCGCTTCAACATCGAAACCAAGGTGGAGGCCGATAGGCCCTACAGGTCGGCCGCACCGCAGGAGTCCGTTGACGTGATACTGGCCGCGGTCAGGTCCGCAGGCAAGGTCTCTTCCGTGGAGATTGAAAGCTTCGACTGGCGGACCCTGCCCATGGTGCGGCAGGCCGAGCCGTCAATTCCCTTGGTGGCCTTGTACGACGGCGAGACCTGGGCGCCCGATTCGCCGTGGCTGGCCGGGATCAACGCTACCGGCGTCGGTGACCCGATGATCGGAGCGCGCATGGTGGGCGCCGATATCGTGTCACCCGACTACCAGCTTGTCACGGGCAGGCCGTACGTCGAGCATGCGCATGCATTGGGGCTCAAGGTGATTCCATGGACCGTCAATGACACCGACGCGATGCGCGCGCAAATCGGCTACGGCGTCGACGGCCTGATCACCGACTATCCCACGCTGCTGCGCAGCGTGCTGGCCGAACTCGGCATGCCGCTGCCGGCATATCACCGTCGCTAGACAGCCACACTGTCGGCCAGGCCACCCGCTTCCTCGTGCGCATCGGTGCGTTGCAGCCGTCTGCGGGAGTTGGCGCGGGCGGCGCGCCAGATCATGGACGGGCGCAGCAGCCGCGTCGCCGGGTCGATGAGTGCGGTGACCCTGAAGAACTGATCGACTGCGGCTGTGTCGTATTCGGCTGCGGCGAGAATGCGATCGACGTAGAGGTTGAGCAGCCGGGTGAGCAGTGGTGGGGTGCCTTCGATTTCGGGTAGCGAGAGGTCGGGGTTGGCCGATAGCTCCCACGCCTGGCGCACCGGTGCCGCTGCGGCGCGGAAGAATCGCCGCGCCAAATCCGTTGTGCCGCGCGATAAGCAGTCACGCAGCGCCAAAGCCTCCAATGCGGCCACCGTCATGCCCTGGCCGTAGATCGGGTTGAAGCTGCAGATGGCGTCGCCGGTGACCAGCAAGCCGTCCGGAAAGCGTCGCATCTTGTCGTAGCGGCGCCACCGACTGGACGGTTGACGGTGCCGGGCGGGCTCTCCGACGGGTTCGGCAGCCCGCACCGCGGCGAGCAGCCGGGCCGGCGCGTAGTCCTCGACGTACTCGCACATGGCCACCAGGTCGGGGGGTGGCTCGTGGCCCGCCAGGCCGAAAACGGTGAACATCCAGGTGTCGTTCTCGGAGTTCAGGATGCCCAGCCCGTGCGGTCGGCCCGGCACGGGTCCAATGACGAAACCCTGTTCGTGCAGCGCGTCCGGTGCCATGCGCAGTAGCTGGCTCACGTAGGTCAACTGCATTGCCACGTGGTCCTCCCGCGGGCGGTCGTAGCCCAGGTACTCCAGCCACGCCGGGGTGCGAGAGCCGCGCCCGGTGGCATCGACCACCAAGTCGGCATCCAGGGTGACGTCTTGGCGGGTGCGACGGTCGAGCACTCGTACGCCGGTGACGCGTCGGCGGTTGGCCGTCACGGTCAACCCGACGATGTCATGGTCGACGAGCAGCGTGACATTGCGGATGGCGCGAAGTCGTGCGCGGACGTGTTCCTCGATGAAGGGCCGGGTCGCAAGATAGGTGGTGAACGACGAGGCGCTGCCGGTGCGCACCATCAGGTGCCCACCAAGGTCGTAGTGCAGCCGGGAAAGATCCTGCCCGTCCATGTAGTGCGCACCATCGAGGACCAGCTGATCGAGGATCCCTGGGAACAATTCCTCGAGTACCTGGGCACCGCGGGGCAGCAGGCCATGCAGGTGCCGGCCCTGCGGCACACCCCGGCGAGCCGCGCAGGCGCCCGAACCGGTGTCAGGCAGCGGGTCGCGCTCCACCACCGAAACGGTGTCGTAGAACTCGCTCAGTGAGCGCGCGGCCAGCAGACCGGCCATGCTCGCTCCCAGTACCACCGCGTGATTGCCGATCTTCGCCATAGCCCACCGCCTGTGCTGAGTGCTTGTCTGACGAAATTCATGCTGATGGCCCCCGGTGGGCGCCGATAGCGTAGTTGACTACGCGAGTGTCAAGCGTGGACTACACAGGAGCGCAAAGTTATAGTCGCCGAGTGATCGGCGTCGAGCCGTTGACCGGGCGTGACAATGAATTAGGGGCCATTCGTCACGCCCTCAGCGCGACTGGTAACCGCTCAGGTGTGGTGATCGCCGGGGCACCTGGGGTGGGCAAGACGTGGTTGGCGCGCGAGGTTTTGCGGCGCGCCGGTGCTTCGGGCGAACGGACAAAATGGATCGTCGGCACCGACTCGGCGCATGCGCTGCCCCTGGGGGCCTTCATCGGTTCGCTGGGCGAGGCGATGTCGGACCCGCTGACAGATGTCCGACGCGTGATCAATTCATTTGTCGCGCAACAGCGTCGGGGCCGCGTGGTGGTGGGAGTTGACGACGCGCACCTGCTGGACGGATTGTCTGCCCTCGTCGTCCACCAGCTGGCGCAGTCGGGCGGGGTCCGGCTGGTAGTCACGATCCGCACTGGCACCGACGAACCCGACGCGGTGACGGCGTTGTGGAAGGACGGGCTGTTGGAACGGCTCGATCTCGAACCACTTTCGGCCGCGGCGACGCGCGAAGTCATCGAAAGCAGGTTGGGCGGGCCGATCGATGCGCGCTGCGCAGCCCGGTTCCAAAGGCTGACGGGTGGGAATGCGCTGTTCCTGCGCCAGCTGCTGGCCGATCAGGTGGCCGCCGGGCGGATGCGCAAATCGGCCGGGGTATGGATGTGGGACGGTGACGTGGCGGTCTCGGCGAGTTTGTCCGACACGCTGGGCCGCCAGATGGGTCGGCTGAGCCCGGGCATGACCGTCGTCGTCGACACGTTGTCGCAGTGTGAACCGCTGGCCGTGGACGTGCTGTGCGATTTGGCGCGACGCAGCGACCTGGCGGCCGCGGAGCGAATGGGCTTGGTGAGCATCGAACGTACCGGCGCCGGACTGACGGCGCGGCTCGCACATCCGCTCTTCGGTGAGCTGCGCCAGGCGAGCGCTGGGGAGCTTTATCTTTCGGAAATCCGGGGGCGGCTGGCGACCCGGCTGGGCAAAGAGGGCGACGCCGACTTGCAGGCCACCGTGCGCCGCGCGCTGCTGCGGCTCGAGTCTGATCTCGATCCCGACCCGGCGCTCTACCTCGAATCGGCCCGGCATGCCATGACGCTGCTGGATCTGGATCTGGCCGACCGATTCGCCACCGCCGCCGCGCGAGCCGGCGCCCCCGGAGCGGCCGAGGTACGGGCGATGAACCTGGTACTGCTTGGGCGCGGCGACCAGGCAGAGGCAGCATTGCGTGAGGTGGCCGCCGGCGACCTGCCCGACCGTCATCACTGGGCGACGTTGCGAGCGGCCAATCTCATTTGGATGCTCGGCAAGCCGCAAGACGCGTCGGCGATCCTCGACAGCCTTGCCACATCCTCGGAGAGCCCGGCGCAGCTGGCGGAGCGGTTGGCGGTGCAGGCTTGCCTGGATGCGGTGTCGGCGCGCTGCGAACTAGCGGTGGAAAATGCCAGGGCCGCACTGGATTTCCCTGAACTGCCGGGCTTTCACGCGATGGTGGCGTCGGTCGCGTTGATCATGGCAATGGGGGCGCTGGGTCGGGTCGATGAGCTTACCGGCGTGGCCGAACAGGCGCTGCTGCGCGTGACGACGTCGTTTCAGGCATCTCCCATGCGGTTTTGGTTCGGTGCCGTCTATGGCCGCGCCTGTCGACTTAACGGCCGGATCGACGAATTCGTCAGCACTGCAAAGCAACTGGCCGAAGGAGCCCGTGACATTCCTGGCCTGGCCTACGCTAACCTAGCCTCCTTGTCCGGCAGCGCCGAGCTGGCCCGCGGCGCCGTCGCCGAGGCGGCTCGGCTGGTACACGAAGCCGTTGCCGGAGTGCAAAGACACGGCGTCACAACGGGTTTGCGGCCTGCGAGCTACTTCGCGTTGGCCGAGGCGCACGCAAAGCTCGGACAATCCGACGAAGCCAATGATGCGGTGGCCCAGGCGCGCTCTTGCGTGCCGGCGGCATTTTTATTCATGCATACCGGCTTGTCGCTGGCCGACGGCTGGGCGATGGTGGCAAGCGGGCAGTTGAGCGAGGCCGTGGCAAGCGTGCGGGAGGCGGCACGAGTCGCCCGTGACCGTAATCAGCCCACCCACGAGCTGGCCTGCATCCAGGCCGCGGCGCAATGGGGCGATGCCTCGCAGGCGGCGCGGGCGCGGGAGCTGGCGGGCATGTTGTCGCTGCCGCTGGCCGCGGCCGTGGCATTACATGCGGAGGCCCTGCTTGCCAGGGACGGTGAGGGCTTGCTGGCGGCATCGGCGGCGTACCGGGGGATCGGCGATCGGGTCGCTGCCGCCGACGCGGCGGCACAGGCGTCGGTTGCTTTCGACGAAGGCCAGAATCATCGGCGTGGGCTGTACGCCGCGGCGTTAGCCGGCGAATTGGCCGATGACTGCGGTGGCTTGCACACACCCGCGCTGCGCACCCCGGCGGGACTCAAGTTGTCGGGTCGGCAGCGCGACGTCATCGAACTCGTCGTGGCCGGTCTGTCCAACCGCCAGATCGCCGACCAGCTGGTGATGTCGGTGCGCACGGTGGAGGGTCACGTTTACCGGGCCTGCCAGCGGGTGGGTGCTCAGTCGCGTGAGGAACTGGCGTCGATCATCCGATTGGGACCGGGCGCGCGGCCTTAGGGCGTCAGTCCCAGCAGCCGCGCGGAGGCCCACAGCGCGACTACGGCCAGCACCAGCGCCGGGGGCACGGTGCACAACCCGAGCCGGGTGTACTCGCCGACGCCGGCCTCGACGTTGTGCTGACGAAGCACGCGGCGCCACAACAGATTCGACAGTGAACCGACGTAGGTCAGGTTCGGGCCGATGTTCACCCCGATCAGCACCGCCAGGATGGCCACCGCGCCGCTGGGCGCCACCAGCGGCAACAACACCAGCGTCGCGGGCAGATTGTTGACGACGTTGGCCAGCAGGGCGGCCACCGCTGCAATCGCCAGCAACGCGGGCAGGTCCGACCCGCTCGGCAGCACCGCGGTCATCACCTTGTCCATTCCGTTCAGCGTGACCGCGTGCACCACGACACCCAGCGCCAGCACGAACACCAAGAACGACACCTGCATCGAACGCACGATTTCGGTCACCGAGGTGTGTCGACGGCTCAGGCTGCGCACTGCCAGCACCGCGGCGCCGGCTGCCGCCACCCAGGCCGGGGCCACCGAAACGGACTCCGAGAGCGCGAACCCGATCAGCGTCAGCCCGACAACCACCAATACGAAGACCGGTGGCCGCGGCGGCGCGCCAACTTGCTCGGGATTCGGTGCGACGCGCAGATCTGCGGCGAAAAACCACCGGAAGACCACATACAGCGTGGCCACCGTGGCCAGCCACGGCAACGCCATCACCAGGCTGAACTTGGTGAACGAGATGTTCGCGAGGTGAAACGCCAACAGGTTGGTCAGATTCGAGACGGGCAGCAACAGCGATGCGCCGTTGGCAAGGTGGGCGGTGGCGTAAGCATAGGGACGCACCGGCGTTCGTAACCGCCTGACCGCGGCCAGCACCACCGGGGTCAGCAACACCACCGTGGCGTCCAGGCTGAGTACCGCGGTGATGGTGGCGGCGATGACGAACACCTGCCGCAGCAGTCCGTGCGACCCGAAGGGCACCCGCGCGATCATCGCGCCGGCGGCCTCGAACAGACCCTCGTCGTCGCACAACTTGGCCAGCACCAGCACCGCGCCCAGGAAGCCGACCACACCGGAGAGATCGGCGACTTGCTTTGCGGCCTGATGGAACGAGATCGCGCCGATCGCGATCAGAATAAGCGCCGCCGGAACCGCCGCCACCGCCTCCGGCCAGCCCCGCGGGCGGACGACGGCAAAGCTGAGCACGACGGCAAGCAGCAGCAGCGCAACGGTCAGTTCCAAAATTACGACCGCTTCACTTCCAGGGATTCTCGCGCCGCCACACCGTCGGGAAATGCAGCGCGACACCGTCCTGGGCGGCCAGCTCATCGAGGATACGCATCGACACGTCCAAGTCATCGCCCGCATATGGTAAGGCCCGCAACGGCTTTGATAATGGACGGAAGAAGTCGTCCCAGTGGATGACGATCACTCGGCGCGCGCCGACGGCGCGCACGGTCTCGCTCCAGTAGTCGACCAGATAAGAGCGCGGCTGCAGGCCCAGCTGGCCGACGCTGAGGTAGACGGCGTCGGCACGCTGGCCAGTCAAGGCGCCTTTGACGAACCCGGCGCTGCCCTGGATCAGCAGCCGTCGCCCGGACGGCCGGTGGCCGATCAGCGCCGACCACGCCTCGCCGCAGCGGTAAGCCGATGCCTGCACCGGCGGTACCACCGGTGTGCTGATCACGCCGGGAAACCGGTCGGGTGGGCAGTGGTGTGATTCCACCAGCGTTACGTCGAAGGCGCCCAACTGAATTGGCTCACCGGGCACCGCGATAATAATACGGCCTTCTGGCAGTCCGTATCCGCGCCCGACGTTGGCCGTCGACTCACCCCCGACCAGCTGCGCGCCGGTGCGATCGGCGACCAGTGCTGAATCCATCACGTGGTCGAAATGGCTATGCACCGGGATGACAGCGGCAAGCTGGGATACCTTGGCCCGGGCAAGGCAGCCGTCTACCTGCGCCTGCGACGGCGAGACCTTGCGGGCCGCGATCCGCGCCAGGCCCGGTCGCGAGAAGAAGCCGTCGGTCATCAGTGCCGACGATCCGTCGTCGACCAGCAGCGTCGCCACACCCAGCCACGTCACCGACAGGACGCCGGCATCGGCGCCCGGTACGTCGAACCGATCCGAAAAGCGGGTGATATCCGGGCGACCGAGCTTCAGGCGCATCAGCAGAACGCCTTGATCTCGATACCGGCGGCCCGGATCCGATCGGCGACCGCGGTCGCGATCTGTACCGCGCCCGGCGAATCACCGTGCACGCAAACCGATTCCACGCTGACGGCAATCTGGGTGCCGTCGATCGCGGTGACCTGCCCCGTGCTCACCATGGTGACCACTCGCTCCGCGATCTGAGCTGGATCAGCTAGCACCGCGCCGGCTTCGCGCCGCGAAACGAGCTGACCGTCCGGCTGGTAGGCACGATCGGCGAACGCCTCGGCCACCGTGCGTATCCCGAGGCGATCGGCCTCGTCGAAAAACGCCGAACCCGCCAGGCCCAATACCGGCAGCGCGACGTCCACCAGGCGCACTGCCTCGGCGACGGCGACCGCCTGTTCGCGGTTGGTCACGACCGCGTTGTAGAGCGCGCCATGGGGTTTGACGTAAGAAACCGCGGAGCCGGCCGCGTGGGCGACCGCTTGCAGTGCGCCGATCTGATACACCACGTCGGCAACGAGATCTTCGGCCGTGACGTCGATGAAACGCCTGCCGAAACCGGCCAGGTCGCGATAGCTGACTTGGGCTCCGATCCGCACGCCGCGTTCGGCGGCCGAGCGGCATACCCGCACCAGGCCGGCGGGATCTCCTGCGTGGAAGCCGCACGCGACGTTGGCACTTGTCACGATCGCAAGCATGGCGTCGTCGTCACCGAGGCGCCAGACGCCGAAGCCCTCGCCCAAGTCGGCGTTGAGATCGATACCGGCCACCTGCCTAGCTTATGAGCTAAGCGCGCACTTCTCGGCGCCGTCCCAGCAGCCAGCAGAACAGGTAGATCAGAAACGAGATTGTCGCGACGAACACCGACACCGGAACACCGGGCGCCAACGACAACATAATTCCCCCGACCGCGGCAATTTCGGCGAAGAGCACCGACACCACGATCGCGACCGCCGGTGCGGACACCACCCGGGCGGCCGCGGCCGCCGGGGTGATCAGCAGCGACATCACCAGCAGCGCCCCGACGATTTGCACGGCCTGAGCGGCGACAACACCGACCAGCGCGGCGAACACGATGCCCAGGGCGCGAACCGGCACGCCGCGGGCGGCAGCGACCTCGGAATCGACGGTGGCGAACAGCAGCGGTCGGTAGCACACCGTCAGCACGCCGATGACCAGCAGACACACCAGCCCGAGCATGGCCAGCCCGGAGTAGCCCACCCCGACGATCTGGCCGGTCAGCAACGCGAAACTGGTCGACGTCCGCCCGGGGTAGAGGTAGATGAACAGCACGGCCAGGCCCAAGCCGAATGCCAACACCACCCCGGTGACCGAATCGCGCTCCCGGGCGCGCTGACCCAGAATGCCGAACAGTGCGGCCGCCAAGGCACTGCCGATCAGCGCCCCCCACCCCACTTCAAACCCGACCAGCAGCGCGAACGACGCGCCGGTCAGAGACAACTCGCTGGACCCGTGCACTGCGAAGGACATCTGCCGCATCACGATGAACGGCCCGATCAGCCCGGCGACCAGTCCCAGCAACGCACCGGCCAGCAGGGCCTGCTGAACGAAGTCGTGGCTGAGCAGATGCGCGGTGATGTCGAAGGCGAACAGGTTGTGCAGGATCTCGGCGAGCTGCGAGTTCATAACGGGTAGCCGCTGTCCTCGCCGACGACGATGTAGCGATCTTTGACCTTCACTACCTGGATGTCGGCCCGGTACAGCATCGACAGCGTTTCGCTGGTCATGACCTGCTCGACGGTGCCGATCCGGAATCGGCCGTCGACCAGGTACAGCACCCGGTCCACGTACGGCAGGATCGTGTTGATCTCGTGGGTGACGACGATGACCGTGGTGTTGGCTTCCCGTCGGCGCCGGTTGATCAGCTCCGCGACCAGTTTGGCGTTAGCCGGGTCCAGCGCCAACAGCGGTTCGTCGCAGAGCAGCAGCATGGGGTCGCTGGCCAATGCCTGAGCGATGCGGACGCGTTGCAGTTCTCCGCCGGACATCACACCCGCCCGCACATCGGCCAGCCGTTCGCCGTTGACCTGCTCGAGTGCACGCTCGACGGCTTCGCGTCGGCGGCGCCGGTCATCGGGGCGCAGCGGGACGCAGCCCCAGTTGTGCCCGTCGACGCCGAGGCGAACCAAGTCGCGCCCGCGCAGCATCACCTCCCGGTCGATCGGGCGGTGTTGCGGCACATAGCCGATCTGCCCACTGCCGGAGGTCACGCGCTTGCCGTCGACCAGGGCGGCGCCGGCGCTCAGGAGCAGCTGTCCCAGCAGCACCTTGAGCAGCGAGGTCTTGCCGGTCCCATTGGGGCCGAGCACCGCGATGAACTCACCCGGCACCACCGACAGGTCCAAGTGCTCCCACAGCACCCGATCACCGAACGCCAGCCGGGCACCGGTGAGCGAGACGGCGGGTGGCTGGCGGTCGGCCGTCTCGACCGGTTGGTCAATTACTGGCATGAGTTCTTCGGTTGGACTGCAACGCAGCGACGAGCTGGTTGACGGTGTTGCGCTGCCAGGTCAGGTAGTCGGTGCCGTTGGGCAGCGTTTCGGTCACGTCGATGATCGGCACGCCCGCCCGTCGGGCGGCGTCTTTCAGGCTGTCGATCGCGGGGTTGGACGTCTGCGGGTTGATCAGCACCGCCGAGACCTGCCGGTGGCCGACCAGGTCCAGGACGTAGGCCATGTCGGCCGGCGAGGGATCGGTCCCGTTCTCGTTGGCCTGGCTAAAGGTAGGCGGGGTGCGATTCACCAGGCCCGACGCTTGCAGCAAGTAGTAGGCAACCGGTTCGGTCGCGATGACCGACGTGTTGGGGTAGGTGCTGGACACGGCATGTTCGGTGTCCGCGATCGCCTCGACCTTGCGGCAGAATGCGGCGACGTTGGCCCGATAGTCCGCACTACTGACGGGGTCGATCGCGGCGAGCCGGTCGGCGATGGTGATGGCGACGGCCTTGACGACATCGAGGTCATAAAAGACGTGCTCATTGGGTGGGCGTTCGTCGCCTGCGTCCGGGAGAAACGAGAAGGCATCCACCGGCTTGATCTTCTGATGCGTCGATAGCACGTCACCGACCCAGCCGTCATAACCGCCGCCGTTGAAGACCACCAGTGCGGCATCGATGATGGCGGCGGCGTCCGAAGGGCTCGCCTGGTAGGTGTGCGGATCGACCGTGGAGCCGGACAGGATGGACTTGACGGTGTCGTGGCGGCCGGCAACGGCGCTGGCAACGCTGCCCCACACATCGGTGGACGCCACCACGGCGGCCGCGCCCGGATGCGGAGACCCGGCGGGTGCGCAGCCGGTGAGCGCGGCCAAACCCATCGCGACGGTTGACAGCCAACGCGTCACGGCGACCAGTGCCATTCGTGTTCCGTCCATGTGTGGTTTGAGCTGAGCGGCTCTCGCCGCCACCCAATACTAATGAAAATCGTTTCCATTAGGAAGTGGCGGTTCAGCGCCTGATGGGCGCGCTGGCGGATGCGCTGTAGCGTCACCGAACGTGAGCCCCACACCGCGTCGGCGTGCGACTCTGGCATCGTTAGCGGCCGAACTCAAGGTTTCGCGGACCAGCATCTCGAATGCCTTCAACCGTCCGGATCAGCTCTCGCCCGTCCTACGTGAGCGGATTCTCGAGACGGCCAAACGACTGGGGTATGCGGGGCCCGATCCAGTGGCGCGATCGTTGCGGACCCGCAAAGCCGGCGCGGTGGGTCTGCTGGTCGCCGAGCCGTTGACCTATTTCTTCAGCGATCCGGCAGCTCTGGATTTCGTGGCGGGAGTGGCGCAATCCTGCGAAGAGCAGGGGCAAGGTCTGCTGCTGGTTGCGGTCGGGCCCAGCCGGAGCCTTCACGACGGGCAAGCCGCGGTCCTGGGCGCCGGGGTCGACGGCTTCGTGGTGTATTCGGCGTGCGACGACGATCCCGCCCTACAGGTGGTACTGCAGCGAGGCCTGCCCATTGTGGTGGTTGACCAACCCAAGGGCTTGTCCGGGGTGTCGCGGGTCGGAATCGACGACCGGGCGGCGATGCGCGAGCTGGCGGACTACGTGCTGAGCCTGGGGCACCGCGAGATTGGGCTGCTGACAATGCGGTTGGGCCGAGGCCGTCGTCAAGAGCTGGCCGACGCAGCGCGGCTGCGGTCGCTGACCTTCGACGTGCAGCGCGAACGCATCTTCGGCGTGTGGGACGCGATGCAAGCCGCCGGGCTGGATCCGGATTCGCTGACCGTGGTGGAAAGCTACGAGCACCTGCCGTCGTCGGGTGGCGAGGCGGCCAAGGCGGCCCTCGAGGCCAATCCGCGGATCACGGCGTTGATGTGCACTGCGGACATGTTGGCGTTGTCGGCGATGGATTACCTTCGGGCACATGGCATTTACGTGCCCGGTCAGATGAGTGTCACCGGATTCGACGGGGTACCGGAGGCGATCAGCCGCGGGCTGACCACAGTTGCGCAGCCGAGCCTGCGCAAGGGCCACCGGGCGGGCGAGCTGCTCTTGACGCCGCCCCGGTCGGGCCTGCCGGTTGTCGAACTCCTGGACACCGAACTGATTCGGGGGCGCACCGCGGGGCCCCCGGCCTAGCCGACTATTCCCTCGAGTCCGTATCGCCGATCAACAGTCGCACCGCGAGGTCCAGCCGCTTACTGACGTCGGTTGCCGAGGCGCGTCGGGTGAGCCATGCCAGCAGGTTCGACAGCCACACGTCCGAGATCACCCGAGCGATGTGGTACTGGTCCTCGGTCGGCTCGCCGTCACTCATGGCGCGCGCGAACATGGAGTCGATGAGCTTCTCGACCTGATCGACCTCGCTGGCCGCCGACGCGTCGGCGAAGACGTAGGCACGGGTCATCGCCTCGGTCAGCAGCGGATTGCGCTGCATCGCCCGATTGAGCTTGCCCACCATGAAATTCAGCCGCTGAAACGGTGTTCCGCCGGCTACGGGGGAGCGGTCGGTCTTGGCGTCGATGCGGCTGAACTCACGGCCCAGCGCCGACACCAGCAGATGCACTTTCGACGGGAAGTAGCGGTACAACGTCCCCACCGCCACATCGGCCCGATCCGCGACGGCACGCATCTGCACCGCCTCGTAGCCGCCCTTCGACGCGATGGCCATGGTGGCGTCCAGGATGCGCTTGCGGCGCTCTCGTTGTGCCTCCGAGCCAAGCTCGGATTCAGCCAGTACCGCCACGTTCAAGACCTCGCGCGGCTGCGAGTCAGAAACGCGGCCGGAGTTCGTGTTCGCTGGCGACATCTGACGCGTTGCTCCTCTTCCGGGCGGCTCGTTCGCAAACGATAACCAACTCGAGTGTGAATTTCCCACCTCCGTCCGGTCGGGACAACGATTTGTCCTGCTGCAATGGCATTCGACTTGACGGTCGATCGCTGGCACTATTAGAACACGTTCTAGTGGGCAGTAGCGCCCCTTGTTGTCACGTTGTATTCAGGACGCGGAGGGCATTAGGTGGTAGCGACCGTCACCGACGAACAGTTCGCGGCGCGAGAGTTAGTGCGTGATTGGGCCCGCAACACCACTTCTGGGCCGGGCGGAACCGCGGCGATCCGCGCGGTCGAGCAGGGCGACGCGGACGCTTGGCGGCCGGTCTTCGCTCGCTTCGCCGACTTGGGAATCTTCGGCGTCGCGGTGGCCGAGGAGGCCGGCGGCGCCGGCGGCAGCATCGAGGATCTGTGCGCGATCGTCGAAGAGGCGGCCAAGGCGCTGGTACCCGGACCGGTCGCGAGCACCGCGCTGGCCAGCTTGGTGGTCTGCGATCCCGAATTACTGGCCGAACTGGCCTCCGGTGAACGCTTCGCGGGAGTGGCACTCGACGCGGATGTGGAGTTCGACAGCGCCAAAGCGCAGGCGTCGGGCACCGCCGCATTCGTGTCGGGCGCCGCGCCCGGTGGGGTGCTGGTGCTGCCCGCCGGCGGGCAATGGCTGTTGGTCGACACCAACAGCGACGGGGTACAGATGGAGCCGCTGCAGGCGGCCGACTTTTCCCGGCCGCTGGCCCGGGTAGTGCTGAGCTCGGCGTCGGCGACGGTGCTCGAAGCGTCAGGAAAGCGGGTCGAGGAACTGGCCGCGACCGTGCTGGCAGCCGAAGCGGCCGGCGTGACCCGGTGGGCGTTGGACACCGCGGTCGCCTACGCCAAGGTGCGTGAGCAGTTCGGCAAGCCGATCGGTAGCTTCCAGGCGATCAAGCACCTGTGTGCGGAGATGCTGTGTCGCGCCGAGCAGGCCGAGGTGGCCGCCGCCGATGCGGCCCGCGCTGCGGCTGATCCCGAACCCGATCAGTTCTCGATTGCGGCCGCCCTGGCCGCGAGCACCGGCATCGCCGCCGCGAAGGCCAACGTCAAAGACTGCATCCAGGTGCTCGGCGGTATCGGCTGCACCTGGGAGCACGACGCACATCTGTACCTACGCCGCGCGCACAGCATCGGCCAGTTGCTGGGTGGTGCCGAGCGCTGGTTGCGCCGCATCACCGCGCTGACTCAGGACGGGGTGCGCCGACGGTTGAGCATCGACCTCACCGAGGTTGAGGGCCAGCGGCCCGAGATCGCTGCGGCCGTCGCCGAGATCGCCGCGTTGCCCCAAGAGAAGCGGCAGGTGGCCCTGGCCGAGGCCGGTCTGCAGGCGCCGCACTGGGCCGCGCCGCACGGGCGCGGTGCGTCACCGGCCGAGCAGTTGCTGATCGATCAGGAGATGGCGGCGGCCGGGGTGGTGCGGCCCGACCTGGTGATCGGCTGGTGGGCGGTGCCGACGATTCTCGAGCACGGCACCCCGGAACAGGTCGAGCGCTTCGTGCCGGGCACCATTCGCGGCGAATTCCTTTGGTGCCAGCTGTTTTCCGAGCCCGGAGCCGGCTCCGACCTGGCGTCGCTGCGCACCAAGGCAGTGCGCACCGATGGCGGCTGGTCGCTGACCGGGCAGAAGGTGTGGACGTCTGCGGCGCACAAGGCGCGGTGGGGCGTGTGCCTGGCGCGCACCGACCCGGACGCCCCAAAACACAAGGGCATCACCTACTTCCTGATCGACATGAAATCACCCGGCATCGACATCCGGCCGCTGCGCGAGATCACCGGCGACTCACTGTTCAACGAGGTGTTCCTGGACAACGTGTTCGTGCCCGACGAGTTGGTGGTGGGCGCGGTGAACGACGGCTGGCGGCTGGCGCGCACCACGCTCGCGAACGAGCGGATCGCGATGGCCAACGGGACCGCCCTGGGCAACCCGATGGAGGAGCTGCTCGAGCTGCTTTCCAAGATCGACCTCGACGTCGCCGAGGAAGACCGGCTGGGGCGGCTGATCATCCTGGCCCAGACGGGCGCGCTGCTGGATCAGCGCATCGCTCAGCTCGCCGTCGGCGGCCAGGATCCCGGCGCGCAATCCAGCGTGCGCAAGCTCATTGGGGTGCGCTATCGCCAGGCACTGGCCGAATTCACGATGGACGTGTCCGAAGGTGGCGGCCTGGTCGATCGCCGGGCCGACAACGATCGCGCGGTATTCGACTTCCTCAACACCCGGTGCCTGACGATCGCCGGCGGCACCGAGCAGATCCTGCTCACTGTGGCCGCCGAGCGACTGCTTGGGTTGCCCCGCTAGCGGGTTCATATATAAGGCATTTCGGCCACCCGGGCCGTTGCCTTCGGTCCGCGAAGCGGATCGCGCGGCCCTGACGGTCGATAGCAGGTGCGGCGAATCCCGTTATCGCAAAGTGTAGGGAAATCCCTAATTGAGACTCGGCCGTGCGCGGCTTTAGCTTATAGCGACCGCGCGGGCGTTGTTGCCTCAGCGTGAGTACCGAGAGTGCAGGCGTGGCTTTGTGGTGCCGCAGTCGAATTTCGAAAGGTGCGCTATGTCAATGAATTTGGCTAACGGGTCACCTCATGGGTGCTGACTCTCGCCGGTGGCGCCGCGCTACCGGGGCCCCACGGCCAATCGTCGTGGCCGGATTGCTGGCGGCCGTTGCCATCGCGATGAGCACTGCTCCGCAGGCGATGCTGCCCGCGGCCAACGCCCACCCTGGGCAACACACCGTCGTTTACCAGATCCTCGGTGGCGGCGACGTGTACTCCGTCATCCCCGACCCGGGCACCCCGGTGTATCCGTCGAGCACCACAACCTGGGTTTCGACTCCCTGGTCGCAGAGCGTGCAGGTCACCGGAAACCCGTACCTGGCGTTGAACTACACCGACAAAAACGGCGGTCCGCACGACTGCGCGATTCAGGTGGATGGCCAACCCGTCGCGCTCACCGAACACAAAGCCGGTCGGTGTGCTTACCAGATCCCCGGCTAGGCAACGAGATTGAGGTGTCGCGACGAGCGGACACCGCGACACGAAGGAGAGCAGTGGTGAAGCGTGAAATCGTCGTCGGCATAGCCGGCGTGGCCATCGTGGTCGCGGGTTGCGCTGGCTGTTCCAACAAAAAGTCAGGTGCGTCGGACCCCGGCGCGTCGGCCCCTGCCGGGCCGCAGGTGATCGTGGACGGCAAGAACCTGAACGTCGGCGGTGCGGTCCGCTGCACCCCGGCCGGCAACAACATCAACGTCGCCATCGGCGACGCGGCTACCGGTATCGGCGCGGTAATCAGCAATGACAATCCGCCGATTGTTCACGCCGTGGGACTGGGCACCGTCGACGGCATGACCCTGGGTTATTCCGACGCCGCAAAGGGTCAGGACGCAAACGCCGGGGCCGCGGTAAGCGGCAAGTACTACCAGATCAAGGGCACCGCGAGCGGTGCAGACATGAGCAATCCGCAGCAGCCGAAGCCGGTAACCAAGCCATTCGAGTTGGACTTCACCTGCCCATAGCGCCGGCCCATTGGCATGTTCGGACCGAAGCCCGAGAAGGGGACGCATCTAATGTCCATCAAACGTGTCGCCGCAGCAGCCGCAGTCGCTGTGGGCCTGGGCATGTCCGCGTCGACGCTCAACGCGGGATTCGCAGGATCCGCCCCGCTGGACCCGGCGCCGTGCCCCAGCTGGCAACAGGGCTGCTCCGGCGCCCCCCACTCCGGTGCCCCCAACCCCGGTTACGGGGGCTCCGGCTCGCAACCGCCGATGGCCCCGGCGCCGCACAGCACTCAACCGCCGCCGTACACGCCACCGCCGCAGAGCACGCCGCCGCCGCACAGCACTCCGCCGCCACAGAGCACCTACCAGACGCCGCCGCCGCACAGTACTGCGCCGCCACCTAGCACTCCGCCGCCGACGAGCACATGGCAGAAGCCGCCGAACACCCCGACCACGTCGATGCCGACGCAATCGAACTGCCCCAACTGGGAAAAGGGCTGCACCCCCGCTCCCAATCCCGGTCCCGGTTACGGGGGCACGACAAGCGGGGCGCCGTGGAATGGCTCGAGTCCGCCGCCTGGGTGGAATGGTTCGACGCCGCCGCCGGGGTGGACGGGCGGGACACCGCCGCCTGGGTGGAATGGCTCGACACCGCCGCCGGGGTGGACCGGCGGGACACCGCCGCCCGGGTGGACGCCGCCGCAGCGCAGCGGTTATCCGACGCCGACACCTACCCGGCCGGTCCTCAACGCGCCGTGGACTCAGCCTCCACACCCGCCGTACTACCCGCCGCGGCCGCCGATCTTGCGCCCCACTGATCAATACGGCGGCCCCACCAACCTGCCGAATGGCTTCTGCCTACCAGGCCAGGGAGCGCCGCCGCCGCCACCGCCGAGCGGCTACGGCTGGAACAACGGCCCCCCGCCCGGCGCACCCCCGCC
>Ga0208987_1000036_pt1 | contig 34411 bp, 33 predicted proteins | sample MedBloCARef_O2_FD_187845 | JGI IMG/M metagenome (GOLD analysis project Ga0208987, IMG submission 187845) | Forest soil microbial communities from El Dorado National Forest, California, USA - Mediterranean Blodgett CA Ref_O2 (SPAdes) (version 2) | ecosystem: Environmental > Terrestrial > Soil >... | reverse complement strand
CCGACATCGTCATCGCCTCCGAGGACGCCTACTTCTCTTACCCGCCCCTGCAGGGATTCGGCATGCCATCCGGTGAATGTTCCATCGAGCCTTGGGTGTTCATGAACTGGCGTCGGGCCGCCTACTATCTGTTCACCGCCGAGGTGATCGACGCCAAAAAGGCGCTGGAGGTTGGCCTCGTCAACGAGGTGGTCAAGCGGGAGGACCTGGACGCCCGCGTGGACGCGATCGCCCGCCACATCGCCCAGGCGCCGTTGACCACGCTGATGCTCACCAAGGCAAACATCAAACGGGCATGGGAGCTGATGGGCATGCGGGTGCATTGGCAAACCTCCAATGACCTGGTCGCTCTGGCGTCGGTCAGCAAGGATGTGCAGGAACTGATCCAGACGGTGTTCAAGGACAAGGTGCTGCCGTCCGAACAAGCCCGACGCCAGGCGGCCGCGGCGGCCGCCCCGACCGACGGCGCCGCTGCCACTTAAGCCTGGTCGGGGGTGAGCTCGTGAACATCGCCGATCACGCGATCAGCGCGCCAGACTCGCCGGCCTTCATCACGTCCGACGGCGGCACCATTTCGTTCGGCGAGCTGTATGCCAGGAGTCGACGAGTCGCCGCGCTGCTGCACGAGGCCGGGCTGCGACGCGGCGACGGCGTCGCCCTGATCCTGTCGAACCGTGGCGAATTCTTCGAAATCACCTGGGGTTGCCAGCTTTCCGGGCTCTACTACACCGCTGTCAATACCCATTTCACTGTCGACGAGGTCGGCTACGTCGTGGGCGACAGCGACGCCAAGGCGCTGTTCGTCGACGCGTCGATGACCGATCTTGCCGCCCACGTCCGTGACGCAAACAGCGCGGTGCAGGTCCGGGTCGCTGTCGGAGGCGAGTTACCCGGCTGGGAGTCCTACGAAGATGCCCTGGCGGCGGCGGGCGAGGCGCCGCCGGTGGCCGATGGGTCAGAGATGCTCTATTCGTCGGGCACCACGGGACGGCCGAAGGCCGTTCGCCGGCCGCTCCCCACCGACGGCAATGGCTCCTGGGCGCAGGCGGTGCTGGAGATGGCGCTGACGCTCCGCTACAAAATGAGCCCGGACAGTGTGTACCTGTCCCCCGCACCGCTGTATCACGCCGCCGGGGTGAACTACACGATGGCGGTCAACCGCGTCGGCGCCGCGGCGATCATTATGCGCAAGTTCGACGCCGAGACCGTGTTGCGCCTGATCGAGACCTACCGGGTCACCCACGCCCAGTTCGTACCGACCATGTTCGTGCGGATGCTCAAGCTGCCGGAGTCAACTCGGGAAAAGTACGACGTATCGAGCTTGCAGTATGTGCTTCATGCGGCGGCACCGTGCCCGGTCGATGTCAAGCACCGGATGATCGAGTGGTTCGGGCCGATCATTCACGAATATTACGGTGGCACGGAAGGTTTCGCAGGCACGACAATTAGCCCCGAGGAATGGCTTGCCCATCCTGGTTCGGTGGGAATACCGATGGCTCCGGTCCACGTCGTCGGCGACGGCGGCGAAGAGCTTCCGTTGGGGCAGTCTGGAGAGCTTTACTTCGAAGGTGGCCCCGACTTCGAATACTTCAAGGATCCCGCCAAGACCGCGTCGGTCTACAACGAACGCGGCTGGCGCTCGCTCGGGGACATGGGTTACGTGGATGCGGATGGATACATGTACCTGACCGACCGGTCGACGTTCATGATCGTCTCCGGCGGGGTCAACATTTACCCGCAGGAGGCGGAGAATCTGCTGGTGATGCATCCCAAACTGGTCGATGCGGCGGTGTTCGGCGTTCCCAACGACGAATTCGGCGAGGAGGTCAAAGCCGTCGTGCAGCCCGTGGACGGCGTGCACCCGGGCCCCGAACTCGAAGCCGAGCTCATCCGATATTGCCGAGCCCACCTGGCCGGCTACAAGTGTCCGCGCACCGTCGAATTCGATCCGGAGTTGCCCCGGGACCCGAACGGAAAGCTTTACAAGAGACGCATTCGCGAACGCTATTGGCAGGGACGAGCATCGCGGATCGTGTGACGTTGGATGGAGATGATCAAGTGAGCACCCTGGACGACGATGTGAATTGGGAGCCGCTACCGGTGCCGTGGGCGGTGCAGACCGCCGACCGGATTCCCAAGCAGCGGTATTACGACCCGGAGTTCTACGCGCTCGAGAACGAGATGTTCTGGCCACGTGTCTGGCAGATGGCGTGCCGGCTCGAAGAGATCCCCAAGCCAGGCGACTTCGTCGAGTACGAGATCCTCGACGAGTCCATCATCGTGGTCCGCCTGGACGCCGACACCGTGCACGCTTACCACAATGCGTGCCGGCATCGCGGGGTAAAGCTGGTGGAAGGCAACGGTAATCGGCGCACCTTCGTGTGTCCGTTCCACGGCTGGTGCTGGGGCATCGATGGACGCAACACCTTCGTATTGCGCCCCGACGAGTTCGCCGAACACAACCTGGACCCCGACGATCTTCGGCTGGTCCCGGTCAGGTGCGAGCTCTGGGGTGGTTGCGCGTGGATCAATCTCGACGACGACGCTCCGCCGCTGCGTGACTGCTTCGAGCCGTTCGCGACGATTTACGACGCGTGGAAGGTCGAGTCGCTGCGCGTCGAGTGGTGGCAATCGTGCCGCCTCCCGGTGAATTGGAAGTTGGCGACGGCCGCGTTCATGGAGGGCTATCACGTTCCGCAGACGCACCCCCAACTGCTGCCGTCGAGCATGCCAAAGCCCGCGTCCACGTCGCAGCCGCCCGGACTCACGCAGACCAACCTCTACTTCATGCGCACGCTCGGTGAGGGCATGGCCGGTATGACGCACGAAAACGACATCCGCATCGCCGAGGGCCTGCAGAACATCGAGCTGCCAACCGATCCCGCCGCCGCGATGGCCACCTGGCGCAGCACGCTCAACGACGCCATCGTCGACTGGCACCGGGCCCGCGGCTGCGACATGCCCGACCTCAACGACTTGGCGCGGCGCGGCATCCTCGAAGCCATCAATTTCGCTTTCCCGCACTACTTCTTACTGCCCCAGTACAGCAGCGCCTCGTCCTATCGGATTCGCCCGCTCGGTCCCGAGGAGACGCTCTTCGAGATCTGGTCGCTCACCCGCATCCCACCGGACCAGGCCACCAGCAAGCCGACCCCACCCGAACCGATGGCCCCCGACGACCCGCGCTGGCCGCCGATCCCCGCCCAGGACTTCTCCAACCTGCCCAAGCAACAAAAAGGTCTGCACTCCAAGGGCTTTGAGTTCATGCGACTGTCCAGCAAGATCGAGGGCCTGATCTCGAACTTCGAACGCGTCATCGACGGGTTCCTGGCGGGGTTGCCGTACGGTGCGCTGGTCCCGGCGATCCAGAAGACCAACACCACGATCGACGTTCCGATCGTCGATCTCGGGTTCACCGCCGATGTGGAGGCACGATGAGCACCAATTGGGACCACTCGGTCGACCTCCTGATCGCGGGCAGTGGCGGTGGCGGCATGGTGGCCGGACTGGCCGCACTCGACTCCGGAATCGAGCCGCTGGTGATCGAAAAGCAAGGCCTGGTGGGTGGTTCGACCGGACTTTCCGGTGGCATGGTGTGGCTACCGAACAACCCACTGATGCGCGCCGAGGGTATCCCGGATTCGCACGAGGACGGCCTGGCCTACTTCGACGATGTCGTCGGCGACATCGGGATGGCTTCGTCGCCCGCGCGCCGGGAGACGTTCCTCACCGCGGGCTACGAGATGATCAACTTTTTGATCCGCAAGGGCGTTCGGTTTGTGCGGTGCCCGGGCTGGAGCGACTACTACCCGAATCACAAGGGCGGCAACGAAGCTGGCCGTGCAATCGAGTGCGTACCCTATGATGTTGCGGCTCTGGGAAATTGGAGCGACAAGGTCCAGCCGTCGATGGCCAAGAGCTACGGCGGGTTCGTGCTCAAGACGAACGAGCTACGTTCGGTGCAGTACTTCAATCGATCGCCGAAGGCCTTCGCGGTGGCGATGGGCGTATTCGCCCGCACCCGGGCGGCCCGGCTGCGTCGTCGTGAGATGCTCACCAACGGCGCCTCGCTCATCGGTCAGATGCTCAAGGCGTTGATCGATCTCCGTGGCGAACCGCCGATCTGGACCAACTCGGCGATGGAGGATTTGATCGTCGAGGACGGCCGCGTCGTCGGTGCGCGGGTCACTCGCAATGGAGCTTCGCTGAACGTCGAAGCACGCAGAGGCGTGTTGCTCGCGGCGGGTGGATTCAGCCGCAACGCCGACATGCGTCGCCAATACAGCGGCAATCAGCCCAACGAGGCCAGATGGTCGATCGCCAACGCCGGTGACACCGGCGAGGTGCTGCAGACCGCGATGCGTCTTGGCGCGAAGACCGATCTGCTGGACGAAGCATGGTGGCTCCCGTCGGTTTTCATCGCCGACGGGGACACCGCAAAAGCCCTCGGAAGTGGCCGGCAGCGCCCGGGCGCCATTTATGTCGACGGCAGCGGCCGACGATTCTGCAACGAGTCGAACTCATACGTCGAGGTAGGCAAGGCGATGTACGCCAACAAGGCGGTGCCATGCTGGATGGTCTTCGACGGGGGCTATGTCAGTAGATACGTCTCTGGGGCGAATCCGTTCAAGAAGCGCAGCGTTCCCGAATCGGTGATCGAGAGCGGAGTGGTCCTGCGGGGCAGCACGGTCGCCGATCTGGCGCGCCAAATGGAGGTGCCGATCGACGCGCTGGAGCAGGCGGTCAAGCGGTTCAACGAGTTTGCGGCCAAAGGACTTGACCCCGACTTCGGTCGCGGCCAGTCGGCATACAACGACTGCCTGGGAGATCCAGGGTATCGTCCGAACGCTGCATTGGGACCCCTCGAAAAGCCGCCCTACTACGCCACGAAGGTGGTGCCCGCAGACGTCGGAACGTGCGGAGGAGTGGTCACCAACGAGCACGCGCAGGTTCTCGACGAGGATGAGTGTGTGATCGACGGGCTGTATGCCACCGGAAACATCACCGCTACGGTGATGGGCCGAAACTACCTCGGCGCCGGCGGAAGCATCGCGTACACAATGGTGTTCGGTTACGTCGCGGCGCGCCACGCCGCGGGCCGCAAGGTCGCCGGAGAGAAGAGCCGCTAAGCATCGTCGGGGTGCGGTCGGCTTCAGGTTGGCGGGGAATCAGTTTCGTTGCGGTCGACGAATTCCCGTGGCTTCATGCCGGATTGCAAGAGCTCGGCACGTCGCGCCTGAACATCGGTTGCCGCGCCGACCATGTTGGTCAGGATGTGGCTGACTTGCAGATGCACCCGCATCCCCATCAATTCCCAGGCACGCTTGACGTTGTTTTTCACTGCCATCAGCGTGGTCAACGGGATCTGGGCGATCCTGGCGGCCATCTCCTCGACGGTGCTCTCCAGCTCCTCGCGCGGTACCACCTTGTTGAGCAGGCCCCAGTCGAGGGCTTGCTGTGCGGACAGGGTCGGTGCGAGCAAGAGCCAGTCCATGGTGCGGTGCCAGTTCATCAACAACCACGGCTCGATCATGGTGTGCCCGCCGGGCTCGCCGAGGCTCTGGGCAAGCGGCATCTGGAAATACGCGTCGTCGGACGCCACACAGAAGTCCGTCAGCAACCCGAGGTAAATCCCGCCGCCCATGCAATAGCCGTGGATCTGCGAGATCGTCGGCTTAGGAAACTCCCACAGATACAGAGTCGGCCACAAGAACAAGTCAGCGGTGCCCTTGTACAAGTCCTCGAAGGTATTTCCGAAGTCGGGGTAAGGGTTCTCGTCAGGACCCCAGCGAGCCACATGGCCGCCGCAGAATCCCTTGCCGTTGGCCTTGAGAATGACGACCTTGATCTCGCTGTCGCGGTCGGCCTCGTGCAGGCAACTGTCGACCTCGGTGACAAGCACCGCGTCCTTGGTGTTGGCCTTGTCGACGCGATTCAGGATGATCCGCGCGATCGGCGGTTCGCGCTCGTAAATGACCGCTTCGAGGACGCGCCGCTCCATGTTCGCCGACCTTACTCTCCCCGCGATTCGTTTAACGCTTGCGCGATCGGGGCGCAAGGAGTGTCCTGTACTGGGTGGGCATCGGGCTGCGCCACGGCGTCAATCTCGACAACGAATGGAACTCATATGGCGACTCCTTTGGAGCGGGTACAGCAGTTGGATCTGGTGGCCCGCCTCAAGTCCGCGTATACCGACCTGCCGGATGCGCCCACGCCCGAATTGATTGACCACGACCGATTCACCGCCTACACGAAGACGCCGCACGACGTCGGTGGCGAGCCGGACGCCCCCATTCCCTGGGAGAACAAGCAATACGAGATATGGGAAGAGAGCACCTATGTCATGTGCGAGGTGCTCGGCTGGCGGGGAATCTGGTTATCGGAGGAACGACGCCGGATGGGCAATGTCGACTTGGGGCGCACCATCTATCTCGGACTGCCTTACTACGGGCGCTGGCTGCTGGCCGTCGCACGGATCCTGGTCGAGAAACACCACATCGGCTTGACCGAGTTAGCCGAACGCATGGCTGAGGTGAAAGCACGGTATGCCGATGGCCTAACCGGAAATCCGTTGGAGGCCAAGCCAAAATTCGAAGGTGACCCGTCTGGCGTGCAACGCAATCGGCACCATCTACACGCGGTCGGAAAGGGCGATCCCCAGGTGTTCGCCGGGCAGGCGGCCGATCCGCAATTCCAGGTCGGCGACAAGGTCGTGGTGCGCGATCTTCCTGTCTTGTTCTATACCCGCACCCAGGAGTACGTACGGGGCGCGACGGGCGAGATCGCGAAAGTCTCCTATGAAAGCCCGGCGGCCGAGGACGAGACCTGGGACGGACCCGACCAAAAACCCGAGTGGTTCTACATCGTTCGGTTCAATCTCTCCGAGCTCTGGCACGGCTACACCGGGCCGGGCAACGACACGCTGCAGACCGAGATCCCCGAGCGGTGGTTGCAGCCGGCCGGCTAACCGCGACATCGCCGATCATTCGCTCGCTTTCTTTGGAAGGGACGCCACATGACCGATCACGATCACGATCACGATCGCACCGCCGCGCCGATGGTGGACGAGATCACCGACTTCGAAGTACTCGAGATTGCTCTTCGCGAATTGTGTATTGAGAAGGGCATTTTCACTGCCGAGGACCATCGGCACTTCACCGAATTCGCCGAACAAATCGGCCCCACTCCGGCCGCGCATCTGGTGGCACGGGCCTGGCTGGATCCTGCATACAAAGAACTGGTGCTGTCCGATCCGCTGGCGGCGAGCAGGGAAGTCGGCGTCGACTGGCTGCAGCCCACGGGTTTCGGGACGCCAAGCGATTTCACGGCCTTTCACGTACTTGCAGACACACCCACCCTGCATCACGTCATCGTGTGCACGCTCTGCTCCTGCTACCCGCGTCCAATTTTGGGCAATTCTCCCGAGTGGTATCGCACACCGAACTTCCGTCGTCGCATCGTGCGCTGGCCGCGCCAGGTACTCGCCGAGTTCGGGCTCTACCTACCCGAGGATGTCGAGATCCGGGTGGAGGATTCCAATCAGAAGCACCGCTTCATGGTGATGCCGGTGCGCCCGGAGGGAACCGAGGGCTGGACCGAGGATCAGTTGGCCGAAATCCTCACCCGCGATTGCCTGATCGGTATCGCGCTACCCAAGGTCGGCGTCACCACCAACGTGGTCACGGATACCCGTGCGGCAATCCACCCGGCCGGCCAGTGAGTGACGTCGGGGGCAGACAGATGAACTCTTCCGAGAAGCTGTCGTCAGTCGAGAACGGCGCGTTCGGGTCGTTGGCGAATATCGTCGAGCGCAATCAGGTGTGGAACCGAATGGCGGCCAAATACGGAGTCGAGAATCCCGTACCTCCATGGAAAACGAGCCTGGACGGGATTTGCGACGCCCTTGATCAAAGCGGTTGCGGTCCCGAGGTTCTCGAGTCAGTCGACCGACGCAACGAAGAGGACGCCTTGTCGGCAACGGTGTATGCCGACCTGCCTTTCCCGGAAAGCCGGCTCGTTGCGTTGGCGCACTCGCTGCTGGCGCGCGGGGTGATTGACGAGTCCGAATTGGAGCAACGACTAGCGGCTGTGCGGGCCCGGCTTCAGGCGTGAGTCAGGCACGCGCCAGCAGCCATGCGCAACCCTGCCCTTCCCCGGCGTCAATGAGGTCGAGGTCGGCGAAGGCGGTGGGTAGCTCACCGGGTGCGGCGCGAAAGGGACCCGGCGAGGCGTCGACTTCGCTGAGCACGACGATTGCCAGCAAGCCGCCCGGCGCCAGCCGGTCATGGAGGGCGTGGTCGAGGCGGCGGTCCCGGAATTTGTGGCACAGGACGACGTCGACGAGCGGGCCGCCGGGAAGTCCGTCGTCGAGATCGATCGCGTCAAAGCGGCACCGATTCGCAACCCCGCTGCGTTGGGCCAGGTCTCGCGCCTGACCGATGGCCACCGCGGAGACATCCAGCCCCCACACGTCCATTCCGCGCCGGGCCAGCCACACGGTGCCGAGTCCCTGGCCGCAGGCGAGATCGAGGGCCAGTCCCGTCGTCGGGAATGCGTCCGCGTGGGCGGCGAAGGCGGCGGGCGGCCCCGCGGCATTGGCCTGCGGAGATCCCTTCCCGGCGTACCGGTCGTCCCAGCGGCGCCGATCCTCTCCGGTCACAGCCGTCACCCTACGGTTCGCAGGCCGCCAGGATCGATCCGCGCCAATTTCTGGACTGCTGTCTGCAATTCGATGCGCCGAGCCGGGCTGGCTAGGCGTCACGCCGCTCAGAGCGGCATCTGCACGCATATCGGATACTCGCTGCACCCGGCCGTATGTGGTGCTCGGTAGCGGCGTTGTCGGTCGGATACCTGCTTTCCTACACTGGACGGGTGTCTAGTGAAGTCGCTCCGTCTGCCAGCGCGCCTGCCGGCGCCGCCAGGCGGTCGGATCGCCGGCCGGGACAAACGATCCGCAAGGTGCTCGACGCGGGGTTAGCGGAGCTACGCGACTCGTCATATGCCAATCTGACGATGCGTGCGGTCGCCGGCCGCGCTGGCGTGTCCCCGGCGAGCGCTTACACCTACTTTCCGTCGAAAAGCGCCCTGGTCGCCGCCGTCTATCTGCGCTTTCTTCGCGAGCTGCCGCTGCACACCGACGTCAACGAGACGACTAAGACCCGGGTGAGCGCCACGCTGCGGGATATGGCCGTGGCCGTCTCCGACGAACCCGAGTTGACGATTGCCTGCGGAACAGCGCTGATGGCCGACGACCCGGCCGTCTCGCCGCTGCGGGAGGAGATCGGCGAAGAGGTGGCCCGCAGGATCGCGGCCGCACTGGGCCCCGGCTGGCCGCGCGCGGTGAAATCCACGCTGCAAGTGACGTTTGCCGGTGCCCTGATGACGGCACGCTTCGTCAGCTACGAGGAAATCGCCGGCCAACTCGACGACGCGGTCAACCTCATTTTGGGCGCCTCGGTCGCCTAACATGCTGCGGCCCAGCAGAATTGGACTGCATCGCCGAAAGTTACTAGGCCACAGCAGCATCCGTTGGTCCAACCCCGCCGGGATACTTAGACAAATGTCTAGAATTGTCGGTGCGCTCTCCGGCCGGTGTCTGGCAATGATTGCGCTCCGGTGACGTTATGATCCAGCTGTGAAGATGACCGCCTACGGATTCGCCGTTCGCTAGGCATGCGCAGTCACGGTTGGGGAGGGAACACGCCGGCCTCTGATGAGGAGGCGATCGAGCGGATCCTGAATGCGGCCGATGAGATCATCGGTGAGCACGGCTCGTCCATGCGGATCGCCGATGTCGCACGCGCTCTGGGTGTGACCCGACAAACGGTCTATCGGTATTTCCCCGGAACACAGGCATTACTGGTGGCCAGTGCGCTGCGGTCGGCCGACGGATTTCTCGATCGGCTGGCCGCCCACCTCAAAGGTGTCACCGATCCAGTCGTGGCGGTGACCGAAGGATTCGCGTTCGCCGTTGAAGAATTGGCATCCGACAACCAGGTCGAGTTTGTCCTCAACCAGCGCCACGACGGCGGCCAAACGGTTTCGATCGTGTCGGATACCGCGTTGGCCTTCGGGCGGTCCATGTTGCATCGCTTCGATATCGATTGGGAGCAGCACGGTTTCGACGAGGCCGGCCTCGACGAGCTGAACGAATTCAGCCTTCGCGTGTTGCACTCGTTCTTGGCTGACCCGGGCCGGCCGCCGCGCACCGGCGACGATCTGCGGCGTTATCTGATCCGTTGGCTCGGGCCCGCGATCGCCTATCCGCAGATGGTGCGTGCGATGGACGCGCTTCGAACCCCCGAACCGCGAGCCCGGCGACGTCCACCCGCGGCGTCCTGAGTCAGCACGCCGGTGCCGACGATCGGATGTTGATCCATCAGCCGAAGGAGGACCCGACGTGGTAGGTCTGGGGCAAATCGCGCTGAATAGCGCACCGATTGTCGGCGGCGCACTACTGGCAACTGCGGCCGGGCAATTCAGAGGCCCGGACTATCGAGATTTGATCCGGCAGGACATGGACTTGCTGGATCGACTCTCGCCGGAGGACACCAAACGGCGGGCTGAACTGCAGCGCACCATCGAAGGCCGCATCGATGACCTGGTGGACTCGGCCGACCGAACACGCGCCTTGCGCAGGGCCGCCCTGTCATACCAGGGCAATTGGCGTGACGGGGTGCTGCTGCTCTGCGCGGCGCTCTTCACCATCGTTTGGTGGAACGTCAACCACAGCAGGGACAACTGGTTGCCGACCTTCGTCCTGCTGATCCTGCTGTGCATCGTGACCGGCGCGTACGCGTTCCGCGGCGCGCTGCACTTCGGCCGTTCCGTTCTGCACAGGCGGCGCGGCGATCCGGAGGTCGGCTAGTGGTAGACGGGCAGGCCACCCCGCCCGGCGGCGTCGGGTGGGTGGCATTCGACGTGGCTGACCGATTGGCGATCATCAACTTATTCGGCGCCTACGCCTATACGTACGACGAAAACCGGCTGGACGAGTTTCGCGAGTTGTTCACGCAGACACCACGGCTCGGCCTACTGCACGAGGGTGCCGAGCTCTCCCAGGACATCGACACGGTCATCAGTCTGCTGGCAGCCAGAAAAGCGAAATTCAAGGCCGAAAACAACCAGCGGCGCCATGCCTTGAACTCGTTCTGGTTCTCCAGCCAAAGCGCACACGAGGCGCGCGGCCACTGCTATGTCCAGGTCTTCGCAATCAAAGATGGTGGACCGCCGACCGCCGACCTGACCGGGCGCTACGAGTTCACGGCGGTCAAGCACGACGGTGTATGGCGGCTCAGCCGCTGGGTGGTAGCGATGGACCAGGCGCAATTGGGCCGATAGCCGCCCGGTTTTTGGTGTTCGTGAAAGCCGTTGTGCTGCGCAGATATTAGCTTAGAAGCCGGGACCGGCTCCGGTCTCGAGGGCTTCAGTGGCCGCGTCGATATTCGGAATGATCGATGGACCGTAATGGTTCACCAGCTGCCCGAGCGCGCGGGCGACATGCGGACCAACGGCAGCTGCGGCGAGGACCTCTTCGGCCAGCACGATGCCGTTGACGACATGGCCGGCACCCAGGCGCCCGTCCGGGGTGAGCTCGTATCGCCAGTCGCCGATCTGGATTCGCTCCGGTTGGGACCGGAAGAAGCCGCGCCGGGCCGGGGTGAGGATTACCCCCGGAATTCCGCAAAACACCCGAACTACCAGGCCCGCTCCCCCGGGCCCGGATAAGGCCACGCCGATCGAGTGGCTGACCCGGTCCTGGTCGAAACCAGTCATCAATCACTCATCGGGAGGACGAATGACGGTGTGATGGTTTGCGGTTCACTGTGACGGCGCACCGCCGTGCCGGCCACGTAAAACTCGACCGTGTGATGTCCCCAGGCATAGTTCGAAATGGCGAAATGTACTCCGACAATGCCGTTTCCGCCGTCTCGCTCGGCCTCGGCCTGCATGCGTGACATCGCCAGCTCGCGCGCCTGGTAGCTACCCTGCGTCCACTGCGGCATCTCGGCGTTGCGCCCTGCCTGGCTGAGTGTTCGCAGCAATCCCTGTACGGCAACGTGAAACACGCAGTTGCCCATGACGAATGCCACCGGCGAATGACCGGTTCGCAGCAAGGTGGTCAGATCTTGGCCGGACAGGTGGCTGGTGAACGCCTGCCCGTTCGCTCGTCGAAACGCCCCCGGTTTCTGGGTGTATCGCACGGCGGTTCCGACCGCAATGAACTCGAGATGCTCGCCCTCGCCTTGATGGCGCCAATCGAGCCGGACGCCGACCACTCCGTCGGCGCCCAGCGAATCGGCCTCGGCCTGCATCCGCGACATTGCGTTCCAGCGTGCGCGGTAGGTCGCGTCGGTCAATACGGGCAGCTCTGATTGCTGCTTGATTCCGGTGAACTGATAGCCCACGTGATAGACCGACACGCCCATCACGAGTTCAATCGGCTCGAATCCAGCCCCATGCAGTAGGGCGAATTCGTTGATCGACAGGTCCGAGGTGAACACCTTGCCGGCATGCGATAGCCGTTCGCTGGCGACGGGGTCAAGCTGGTTCGGCTGCATTGTCAATACCCTTCTGCGGTTCCCGCACAGCGTAGGCCGCACGACCGTCGCACACATGCATTACGTGCGACATTGGCGACCGGGAGGCGCAACGACGTGCTCGCTGCGAGCGTTCGACCCGAGACGTTGGGTGGGCGTGCGCTCACTCGTCGGAGGGGTTGCTGCCTGCGGCGTGCTTAACGCCGCATTCCAGCAGTTCTTTGAGTGCGTCCGGAAACGCGTCGGCGATGCACCACAGATCCGGCACCAGATCGGGGCAGCCGAGGATGCCGACGCCGAGTTCACCGCCCAGCGACATGACGGTGATGTTGAGTCCGGCGCCGCCGATGATCGGCCCCAGCGGGTACATCGCGTCGACCTGGCAACCCAGGAAGTACAACTGCTCGCGCGGACCAGCCACGTTCGACAGCACCAGGTTGGAAGCGTTGCGGCCAATCGGAATGCGCGGCAGGATCCGCATGGCCGCGCCGAACATCGTCGGGCCGCCGAATTCGGTCCAGTCGTGCAGCAGGGTGGGGCCCATAGCCGCGGTGTGGTCTTTTGCGGCGGTGTTTCCCGCAGCGATGGTGGACATACGCTCGGCGGGGTCACTGATTTGGCTTTCCAGCCGGCAGAACATCCAGGTGGTCTGGTTGCGGCCCGGGCGATCACATTTGTCGTGCACCGACACCGGGATGGTGGCCACCAGCGGGTGGTCGGGCAGCTCGCCGCGCTCGAGCAAGAACCGCCGCAATACCCCCGCGCACAGTGCCACCACCACGTCGTTGACGGTCACCCCAAACTTGTTCTTGACCCTTTTCACGTCCCGCATATCCAGTTGGGAGTAGGCGATGTTGCGCTGCCGGGTAACTGAACCGTTGAACGGGGTCGACGGCGCGGTGAACGGCGCGGCCATGGTGCGGCCCTCGCGCGCGCGAAGCACCGTCTGCACCAACGTCAGCATCGTTGCCGGCACCACCGTCGCCAGCCGCAACGGCCGCCTTGCGAATCCCATCAGTCCGCTCGCCGCGATGTGCAGCGGGTTGCCGCCGCCGGCGCCGTCCACAGGCTGCGGTGCCGGTGCATCGGGCGCCGCGCTGCACAGGTAGGCAAGCAGGCTGGCGCCCGCGACCCCGTCGACCACTGCATGGTGGACTTTCAGCATGACCGCGACGGCGTCGCTGCGGGCGCCACCCTCCAGGACCCACATCTCCCAGAGTGGGCGATCGCGGTCCAACGGCAACCCGGCGACGTAGCCACAGATGTCGGCCAGCTCGCGGCGGCCTCCAGGCGTCGGTACGCCGACGCGATGCAAATGGCGCTCGAGCCGGAACGTTTCGTCATCCACCCACACCGGGTGATCCAGGTTCAGCTGGTTGTCGGCGAGCATCATGCGAAATTCCGGCACCGCTTCGACACGTTTGGCCAACGCTGCGCGAAACCGGCCAAATGAATAGCCGCCCGGCATGGTCGCGGTGTCCAGCTCCAATACACAGCACACATTCAATGGCTGCGTCGGCGTCTCTAAATAAAGAAAAAACGCATCCAGTCCACTGAGTCGTTCCATAGTCGCCCACCCGACTAGTGATTCGAAAATCCCCCAACCTCAGGAAGTCTAGGTACCGGCAACGCAGACTTCTACACCCACGGAACGCGGTTCTCGTGAAATCTCGATGAAAGTGCGGGTCAGATACTTGCAAAAGCCGAGGTGGTAGACACCTGATATGACTGCTGTTGCCTGCGCAATCACGACCTTCCACCCGCCGTCGGATCCCGACCGATTCGGGCAGTGGGTGGACCGCTACCTCGCTTCGGCGCGCCAGTCGGTGGGACACGTCAGCGCCCGCGAATCGGTTCAGGGCAGCGCTGCGCTGGATTGGGCGATCGAAGTTTCTTTCGACGACGCAAATTTGCTCGATGCCTGGCTGGACAGCGATGAACGCAGAGCCGTGCTCAGCGAAGGCCAAGCGAACGGCTGTTGGCAGCGTTGCGCTGATCTCATCCTGGCCCACGGTGAACCTCCGCCGGCCAATGCGGGCATCTTCTTACACAGCGTGGCGTCCGGGAAGGAGGCCGAATTCGTTGCGGCGCAAAGTGATTTGACACGCAGTAGCTCCGTATTTCCCGGATACGAAGGCACCGCAGTGTTTCCGGTCGATTCCACTGGCCAGTGGACGTCGTTGCTTCGGTTTCGTACACCGGAGCAGCTGGCGACGTGGATGCGGTCGCAGGAACGCCGTGCAGCGCTCCCACGGCTGCGCGGCGAATTGACGCGCGACTTCGCCGAATTGCCACGCAGTGCGCCATTCGGCTCGACTGTTCGTGTTGAACACGGGCACACCAGGATTACGCCGGCATGGAAGTCCGCGATGCTGGTCTTGCTGTGCCTCTATCCCACCGCGATGTTGCTCACCAAATTTCTGTCGCCAGCCCTTGACCATCTGGGGGTCAAGCAATCGTTATCGTTTTTCGCCGGCAACGTCGTCAGCATCGTCGCGCTGCAGTGGGTACTGGTGCCGGCGTTGTCCCGACCCTTTCGACGTTGGCTCGACCCCATTGACGGCTCATCGGGCCGAATCAGCATCGGCGGGGCGGCGGTGATTGTGGCCGGTTACGCGGTACTGCTCGCAATCTTCACGCTTGCGGCCTAGCCAGTGCTGAGCATCTTGTGCAGGTCCTGCACCGACCACGGAGCGGCATCGTGGTGATCGCGATACGCCAGCAGCGACGGCGTTGGCCGGTCGAAGCGGCCCACGAATCCGCCTGCGGCAACGAAGATCTGACCTGTCACGTCACTCGCCAGCTCGCTGGCGAGGTAGGCATAGATCGGGGCGACGAACTCGGCGGGAGCGCTGTCCAACGATGCGCGCATGGTCAACTCGTCGAGCAACCCGCGGCGGTGTAGGTCTTCGATGTGTTTTTCATAGTCCACGCCGGTGGACAGCCGTGTCCGTGCGCCAGGACACACCACATTGGCCCGCACGCCGGCTGATTTCAGCTCCGCGGCGATGGCCATCGTCAGCGCGTTGACAGCGCCCTTGCCCGCGGGGTAACCGGTGCCGCCGTAGTCGCCGAGAAACGCTACCGAGCTGGTGTTGATGATCGCGCCGTGCCCCTGCGCGGCCATCAGCCGAGCCGCGATACGGCAGGTGTGAAATACCGTGCCGAGGTGCGCCCCGATCAGGTGGTCGAATTCTTCGGGCGAGATGTCCAGGATCGAGGAACCTGGTGGTTCGGCGACCCCGGCGCAATTGATCAGGATGTCCAGTCGGCCGAATGCGCTTGTGCACTTGTCGATGAGAGCAGCGGCGATGGCCTCCTCGTTCGCGGCTCCCACCACCGCGGTGGCTCGTCCACCCGAGGCCGTAATCGCCCCGACGGTCTCTTCGACAGCATCAGCGTCACGCCCATTGACCACCACGGCGGCACCAAGCTCACAAAGCAGTTCGGCGACTGCCCGGCCTACGCCGCGGCTGCCGCCGGACACCACCGCAGTTTGCCCGGCCAGCACACTTGGGTCGCTCACCGGCAGCCGCTTTGGAATGTGTTCCGAGCGTGTCGTTCTCGATGTTGCTCAAAAACAGCGACGTCGGCCCGGATCACAGACATTTGCCGAACAGTACCCAGTCGGGCCAGGAATGAGAATCTCCCTTCACTGGCCGACGGTCAGCGTCCCAGCACACCCATCGCGGATCAAGGTCATCAGGCGTAGTATCAGCGGTTGAGTCCGTTTCGGACGCATCGCCGTTTAGCTCAAAGCGGTCACTAAGTTGCACCGCTGCTCGGCTGTGGCCCCGGCAATCAATTTCCGGTTCGCCGCCTTCTGGTACCGCGTGCGCTGCTACTACCCAGTCCATGGTCTTGGATTGGCTGCAGTTGGGAGTGCCCTGCGCACATCTCGCCTCGCTGCACACGACGGGAAGGGAGTGTGCTCGACATGCAACTCCATTGGTCCGCAATCACTTTCACACGCGTGGTCAGGTGGGTACGCCGATGATCGACGTTATGGCTCCGACCCGTCCAGCGCGGCCGGCCAAGCCGAAGTCCGACGATTCCTACGACGACGTGGTCGAGATGTTCGTGGTGTTGAGCACCTTGCCGGCCGAATCACACGAATACCGTCGTCAACGCGAATGCATCGTCAACCGATGCCTGCCCTTGGCCGACCACGTGGCTCGACATTTCGGGCGTCGCGGCGAAGGTCTGGAGGATTTGACTCAAGTCGCGCGAATCGGGCTGATGAACGCCATCAACCGCTTCGACCCGGCTAAGGGCCCGAGTTTCATCGGGTTCGCAATTCCCACCATGATGGGCGAGGTCCGGCGGTATTTCCGCGACTACAGCTGGAGCATGCGGGTGCCGCGTCGGCTACGTGAGTTGCATGTTCAGATCGGTAGGGCGACCGCGGACTTGGCGCAACGGCTGGGCCGGGCTCCGACAGCCAGCGAGCTGTCGCGCGAGTTGGACGTGCCCCGCGAGGAGATCGTCGAATGCCTGGTCGCCGGTGATGCCTACCAGCTGCAGTCCCTGGATGCGCCCGTCGGCTCCGACGAGTCGGGCAACACTCGCTCGGTCGCCGACAAGGTGGGTGACGTCGACCCCCAGATCGACCACATCACTGACCGCGAAGCGGTGCGCTCGCTGGTCGGCTCGCTTCCACCACGCGAACGGGAAGTGCTGTACATGCGATTCTTCGAATCGATGACCCAAAGCCAGATAGCCGAGCGGATCGGCGTGTCACAGATGCAGGTGTCACGCATTCTCGCCAGCACCCTGCAGAGCCTGCGCGACCGGCTGGACTAGCCGGTCTCCGGCCACCAGGACCTTTGGCCGATCCGCGCAATGTACTGTGCGGTTCGGGAGACAAGGCCGACAGCAGTCGCCGAAGTCACCGAAGAAGCCTAAAAGGAGCTGGATTGCGATGAGGAGTTCTCACCTGGTGGTCGCTGGCGTAGCTGCGACGACAGCAGTGGCGTTGTCGGTGGCCGGCTGCGGTAGCAAGCCATCGCCATCGCCGTCCAAGTCGGGATCACCCACCTCGTCAACCAGCAGCGCGGCACCGACGTCGTCGCCGACGGCTGCGCCGACCGACTACACCGGGCTGTTGATCCAGGTGTCAGACATCGACGCTCCGGTGCCGTTCACGGCCAGTCCCCCGACGCAAAGCCCGAACGGCCAGCCCGGCGTTGCGACGACGTTCAGCACCCAAGACGGCAGCCACGTCATCAAGGACACCATTGCGGTTCTGGCGGACCCCAACGCGGCGACGGATGCGCTGAACGCGGCAAAGGCCGGACAGGGCGCCGGGCTCACACACCCGACAACGGATGCCGCCAAGGTCGGCACTAACGGAACGGTGCTGTCGGGTAACTCCTCGGACAACTCCAAGGGGATTGCGATTCTGCTGTTCACCGAGGGCAAGGCGTTCGTCACGCTGGAGTTCGACGGCCCGGCCGACTCGCTCCCGCCGCAGGACTTCGTCAGCGACCTTGGCGCAAAGCAAGACGCGGCGGTAAAGAAGGGACTCGGCGGCTGACCTGACGCCGCCAGCGCTTTGGCGCGAGACCCCGTAGCAAACCCCATGCCGCGTCAACGTGTCGTACCGTTCTCAAAGATCGGCACGTTGCGCCGTGAAGGGGGCTACGGCGATGAGGTCATCGGGCACCGTCGCCGTGACGGTGGCAATCACGCTGATGGGCGTGTCGGCGGTTGGCTGCAGTAGCGGTTCGAAGCCTTCGCCCACCACGCCAAAGTCAGCCACCTCGGTTGCGAGCAGCCAAAGTGCGGCGTCGACGTCCGCACCCGCGTCGCCATTCGACTACACCGGGTTGCTGATCAAGGCGAGCGATATCAAAGCGCCCGAAATCTTCACGGCTACGCCGTCGATCAACAACCCGAACGGCTTACTAGGTGCCACAACAACTTTCAGCAATCAAGACCGCACGCATGTGATCGCCGACAGCATTCGGATCCTGCCCGACCCTGCCGCCGCCGCCAGCGCGCTCGAGTCCGCAACGGCGACCCGAGACGGCTACGTCCACGGAGTGCCCGAACCGATCGCGATCGGCACCGGCGGCACGACGATCTCGGGGCCCTCGCCGGATGCCGCTAAGTGAGTGACGGTATTGCTGTTCACCGAGGGCAAGGCATTCGTCGAGCTGGAGTTCGACGGCCCACCCGATTCGCTGGTACCCGCGGACTTCGTGACCGACGTCGGCCGGCAGCAAGACGCTGCCATCAAGAAAGGCCTCGCTGGTTAGGGCCGCATTCTGGTAGCGGTGAAAACGCATCCGCCACCACTGACACTGGTAAATAAATTGCTTGATTTAATAGGCTCCGCAGTGTTCACTGGGGCAGTGAAAGCGGCGCGCACCGTCCGTTCGGACAGGTCGACGGGAACCCGAGAGGCGATTTTGTCAGCCGCGGAATGGTTGTTCGCCGAGCGCGGGATGTACGCCGTGTCCAATCGGCAGATCAGCGAAGCGGCGGGGCAAGGCAACAACGCGGCGGCGTGTTATCACTTCGGCACCCGGACCGATCTGTTGCGGGCGATCGAAAGCAAACACCGCGAACCGATCGAGGAATTGCGCGCTCAGATGATCAGCGACGTTGCCGATTCGGCCGAGCTGCGGGACTGGGTCGGTACGTTGGTGCGCCCCCTCACCGAGCACCTGGCCGCGTTGGGCACGCCGAGCTGGTACGCCCGGTTTGCGGCTCAAGCCATGGCCGACCCGACATATCGACATGTCGTCACCAAGGATGCGCTGACTTCGCCGATGCTGGTGCGGACGATTGACGGGATCAACCGCTGCCTGCCCGATCTGCCCAAGCGCGTGCGTTCCGAACGGATCGTCATGGTCCGAAACCTGTTGATGCACACGTGTGCTGAGCACGAAGGCGCACTGGCCGAACACGGGCCGAAGTCGCGTTCGACTTGGCCGGTCGCCGGTGAAGGGCTGATCGACGCAATTGTGGGACTGTGGCGCGCGCCAGTGCACGTGAGTGCGGCCGGTGAACCGTCGGAGACAAAGCAGCGGAACGACCGAGGAGCACCATGACCGACATCTCGACCGACACCGCCACCGATATCCCGGAGTTCCCGATGACGAGGGCGGCGGAGTGCCCATTCAACCCACCGCCAAAAGCATTGGCATACAACACAAATAGACAGCTGAGTAGAGTCCGAATCTGGGACGGCAGCACGCCGTGGTTGATACACGGCTACGACGCGATACGCGCGTTGTTCACCGATTCTCGCGTCAGCGTCGACGATCGGTTGCCGGGATACCCACACTGGAACGAGGGAATGCTGGCCACGGTGCACAAGCGGCCGCGCTCGGTGTTCACCTCCGACGGCGAAGAACACACCCGATACCGACGGATGCTGTCAAAGCCATTCACTTTCAAGCGCGTCGAAGGCCTACGTCCTGCGGTGCAGAAAATCGCCGACGAGCGCGTCGACGCCCTGCTGGCCGGTCCCAAACCGGGCGACATCGTCAGCACTCTGGCGCTGCCCGTCCCCTCGCTGGTCATCAGCGAAATGCTGGGCGTGCCCTACGAAGATGCGGATTTCTTCCAGGAACAAGCGCAACGGGGCACCGGTCGTTATGCGACCGAAGAGGACACGGCTCAGGGTGCCGCCTCGTTGGCGAAATACATCGCCAACCTGATCCGGGCCAGGATGCAAAGCCCCGCAGAGAATTTGGTGTCCGACCTGGCCGAGCGGGTCAACGCCGAAGAGATCAGCGTGCGCGAGGCCACCCAATTGGCCCTCGGCGTGCTGATCGCCGGTCACGAGACCACCGCGAACATGATCAGTTTGAGCATCGCCGCCTTGCTGCAGCATCCCGACCAGCTGGCGCTGATACGTGACGCTGAGGACCCGAAAGCCATCGCCGTCGCGGTTGAGGAACTGATGCGCTACCTCAGCATCATCCAAACCGGTCAACGTCGGATCGCCGTCGAGGACATCGAAATCGGCGGCGAGACCATCCGGGCCGGTGAGGGCATCATCCTCGACGTCGCGCCGGCGAACTGGGACCCGCGCCAGTTTGCCGATCCCGACCGACTGGACGTCCGTCGCGACGACGGGGCCCACGTCGGGTTCGGCTATGGACGTCACCAATGCGTGGGTCAGCAGTTGGCCCGGATGGAATTACAGATCGCGCTGCCCACGCTGTTCCGCCGCATCCCGACGCTGCAGCTGGCGGTGCCGGTCGAGGAGCTACCGTTCAAACACGACACCCTGGCCTATGGCGTTTATGAGCTTCCCGTCACATGGTGAAACCCGCTCTGACACTGGAAGTCCCGGATCTGTCCGGCAGGTTTGCCGTCGTCACCGGAGCCAATAGCGGCCTGGGCTTCGGTCTGGCGAGAAACCTTGCGGCTGCTGGTGCTGACGTCGTCATGGCGATCCGGAGCAAGGCCAAGGGCGAAACGGCCATCGCTGCGATCCGACGCGAGCTACCCGCAGCGAAGCTGAGCATCAGAGCGCTGGACCTGTCCTCGTTGCAAAGCGTGGCGGCGCTGGGTGACGAGTTGGGTGCGGCAGGCCGGCCAATCGACATCTTGATCAACAACGCAGGCGTCATGACACCGCCTCAACGCCAACAGACCGACGACGGTTTCGAGCTGCAATTCGGCGCCAATCATCTCGGGCATTTCGCGTTGACCGGACACCTGCTGCCGCTGCTGCGCGCGGCGGAGTCTGCCCGGGTGGTGACGGTGAGCAGTCTCGCGGCGACGCAACCACAACTCGACTTCCGCGACGCCAACGCGGAACACGCCTACAAACCGATGCGCTCCTACGGGATCGCCAAGCTCGCCCAACTGATGTTCGCCGTTGAGTTGGACCGGCGCAGCCGGTTAGGCGGCTGGGGACTCATGTCCAATGCCGCCCACCCCGGATTGACCAAAACCAACCTGCTCAGCGGCGCCTCCTACGGACGAGACAAGCCGACGCTGCAGGCGCGGTTCACCCAGTTGACCTGGCGGCTACTGCCGTTCATGTGGCTCGACGTCGACGAAGGCATCAAGCCGACTCTCTACGCGGCGGTATCACCGGATGCCGAGGGCGCCAGATACTACGGTCCGCGCGGCTTCTACGAAACCGCCGGGGGCGGAGTAACTTTCGCCGGAGTTCCCCGATTGACGCGCAGCGAGACCGAGACGAACGAGTTGTGGCAGCTCTCCGAACGACTCACTGGCGTCACCTACCCGAATTGACTTGAGGAAAGGTAACGAACGATGGCGTTCGTCGGTCGCACTGACGTTAAAGATCCCGGAGCACAGCAGGACCAATGGGAGCGGTTGACCCGGCGACGTGAGCGCTTGTACGTCGAGGACGACCAATTCCGGATCACCCGTCCTGATGACGAAATCGCCGCTGCCGCACGCGCACCCGGATTGCGGATCGCCGAAGTCATGGCAACCGTCTTCCAGGGCTACACCGACCGCCCGGCATTGGGACAGCGCGTTTCCGAAGTCGTCACCGATCCCGGCACCGGGCGCTCAACACTGCGTTTCTTTCCGCGCTTCGAGACCATCAGCTACGCGGAGCTATGGTCGCGCGTTCAATCCGTGGCCGCCGATTGGCACTCTCACGACACGCATCCGGTGCGCACCGGGGACTTCGTGTGCGTACTGGGATTCGCCAGCATCGACTACACAGCCATCGAATGCGCTTGCATTCACCTCGGTGCGGTCGTGGTACCCCTGCAGACCAGCGCACCGGCCAGCCAACACGCACCGATCTTGACCGAGACCCAGCCCCGAATCTTCGCGGTGGGTATCGACAATCTCGAGACTGCCGTCGAGGCCAGCTTGACCGGCACCGCGCCGCAGCGACTCATCGTCTTCGACTACGAACCTCGCGACGACGATCAGCGCGCGATCTACGAGGCGGCGGTTGCCCGCCTGGCCGCGGCCGGCAGCGTCTTGGCGATCGAAACCATCAATGACGTTGTCGTGCATGGGAAATCGCTGCCTCCCCCGCCGCTGCATGTTGCCTCGGCTGACGAAGACCCGTTGGCGTGGGTGTTTTACACCTCGGGCAGTACCGGCACACCCAAGGGGGCGATGTTCACCGAGAGCCTGTGTATCGGCACCTGGCTTGCGCAGTCGGATCAGCCGGTCATCACGTTGAGTTACATGCCGATGAGTCATCTGATCGGCTACGGCTACGTGATTTTGACCTTGGCCAACGGCGGCACAAGCTATTTCGCCGCCAAGAGCGATCTGTCGACGCTGTTCGACGATCTGGCGCTGGTGCGGCCCACCTCGTTGAGCCTGGTGCCCCGGGTCTGTGAGATGTTCTACCACCACTTCCAGCGGGAGCTGGACCGCCATGCCAGCCCGGACGAGTCCGCCGACGAACTGATTAGCGCGATCCGCGAACAGATTCTGGGCGGCCGGGTGCTGGCGGTGGGCTGCGGATCGGCCGCCTTGTCTCCGGAGATCAAGGTGTTCATGGAGGCCGTGCTCGACCAGCACCTGCTGATCGGGTACTCATCCACCGAAATCGCCGGCGGGATGATCGTGGCCGATGAGCATGTGCTGCGGCCACCGGTGATCGACTACAAGCTGCTCGACGTTCCCGAGCTCGGCTACTTCAACACCGATAAGCCTTACCCGCGTGGCGAATTGGCGGTGAAGTCTTCCCGGTTTATGGCCGGTTACTACAACCGGCCGGATCTGACGGCCACGATGTTCGACGAGGGCGGCTATTACAAGACCGGCGACATCATGGCTGAGGTCGGACCGGACCAACTGCGTTACGTCGATCGCCGCAACAACGTGATCAAACTGTCGCAGGGAGAGTTCGTCGCGGTGTCGAGGCTGGAGGCGTTGTACTCGACCAGCGCGCTCATCCACCAGATCTACATCTACGGGACCAGCGAACGTTCATTCCTGCTCGCCGTGGTGGTTCCTGCCGACGGCGGAGTCGATCCGTCGAGGATCGCCGACTCGCTGCGTCAGATTGCCAGGGAGAGCCAACTCAATGGCTATGAGATCCCGCGCGACTTTCTCATCGAGACCGAACCGTTCAGCTTGGCGAATGGACTGCTCTCGGGTGTCGGAAAGTTCCTGCGCCCCAAGCTCAAAGCCCGATACGGAGATCGGCTAGAGCAGCTCTACGTCACCATGGCCGATCAACAGCTCGGCCAGCTGCGCACCCTTCGCACCGGCGGCGCCGATCAGCCGGTCCTCGCGACAGTTACCAAAGCCGTCCAGGCCACGCTCGGGGTGCCGTCGGGCGATGTTTCGCCGGAGGCGAGATTCATCGATCTGGGCGGCGACTCGCTTTCAGCACTGACGTTTTCAACGCTGCTTGCCGACATCTACGGCGTCGAAGTTCCGGTCGGCGTGGTGGTGGACCCGACCGGGGATCTGCTGGCCGTTGCCGACCACATCGAACGCCATCGGGTCTCCGACAAACCCAACTACGCGTCGGTGCACGGCGCCGAAAGCATCGAGGTGCGTGCCGCAGACCTCACGTTGGACAAGTTCATCGATGACGATGTGCTGAAGACGGCGATGACATTCTCCGTCCCTGCCCGTGAGGTTCGCACCGTATTGCTCACCGGCGCGACCGGCTTCCTCGGGCGATTCCTCGGCATGGAATGGCTGCAAAAGCTTGCCGATGCCGGCGGCACCCTGGTGTGCCTGACTCGCGGAGCCGACGCGACGGCAGCACAGCAGCGCATCGAGGCTGCTTTGGATTCCGACGCCACTCTGCTCGACCGCTTTCGGACGCTGGCCGATGGCCACCTCGAGGTTGTCGCGGGCGACATAGGTGAACACAATTTCGGGCTGGACGACGCGACCTGGCAGCGGCTGGCTCAGACCGTCGACTTGATCGTGCATCCGGCTGCTCACGTTAACCACGTCCTGCCCTACCGCCAGCTGTTCACTCCGAATGTCGCGGGCACCGCCGAAGTGATCCGATTGGCAATCACGGCCCGACTCAAGCCGATCCATTACATCTCCACCATGGGCGTCAGTGCCGTGGCGCACCAGCTCGTCGACGAAGACACCGATATCCGCCGCTTGGTCCCCGCCTGCGTCGTCAATGACAGCTATGCCAATGGTTACGGGATCAGCAAGTGGGCCGGCGAGGTGCTGATGCGCGAAGCGCACGACGTGTGTGGACTGCCCGTGGCGGTCTTCCGCCCTGGCATGATCCTCGCCGACACCCGTTACGTAGGGCAGCTCAATGTCCCAGACATCTTCACCCGGCTGCTGTTCAGTCTGGCCGCCACCGGTGTCGCTCCTGGCTCCTTCTACTTTGGCGGTGATCAGAGCCAGGGTGCGCATTACGAAGGCCTGCCGGTCGACTTCCTCGCCGAAGCAATCGTGGCCATCGGGGCGCAGCACGGCAGCAGCTTCGACACCTACAACACCACCAACCCGCACGACGACGGCATCTCCCTGGACACCTTCGTCGACTGGATCATCGCTGCGGGCTACCCGATCGAAAAGATTGCCGACTACTCGGGCTGGCTGGCCCGATTCGAGACATCGATGCGTGCACTGCCGGAACGGCAGCGTGCCCACTCGGTCCTCACCGTGCTGGACGTCTACCGTGAACCTATGCCCGCTGTTGCTGGCTCACCAGTGCCCGGCGCACAGTTCCAGTCCGCGGTCGAACACTGTGGCCGCGCGATCCCCCACGTCACGCAGCAGTTGATCGGCAAGTACCTAGCCGAACTCGACCGGCTCGGTGTGCTGACCAAGTGATGCCGACGAAGGGACGATGATGTCCAGCCCAGCCCACACGCTTTACCCCGAAGGCGTGATCGGCGCCCCCAAGCACCGCCACGGTCACGCCGCCGGCGCCATCACCGGCCTGCCCGCCGGGACCGAGGTCTTCTCAGCCGACAACCACATCTCGGTGGCCGACGACATCTTCTACGAGCGATTCCCCGATGATCTCAAAGACCAGGCGCCGCGCATCTGGTACGAGGACGGCGCGTATCTGCTTGGCCCGCCTGGACAGTCGATCGTGGTCGGCGATTTCAGCGCGGTCCTCATGCAATACGACGATCTGGCCGGGGCGGCCACCAACAACATCGACGCTCGGGTCCGTGAACTTGCCGAAGATGGTGTGGACAAGGAGCTGGCCTTCCCCAACGCGGTGCTGGCGCTGTTTCACTACCCAGACAAGAAAATTCGGGAGCGGATCTTCCGGGTCTACAACGAACACATCGCCGACGTCCAGGAACGCTCCAACGGTCACAGCTACGGCGTCGGCCTGATCAACTGGTGGGACCCGCAGGGCGCGCGACGCACCTTGTCCGAGCTGAAATCGCTGGGCCTCAAGACTTTTCTGATGCCGATCAGCCCAGGCAATGATGACGACGGTCGGCCAATCGATTACTCCAGCCACCAGATGAGCGCGGTATGGGACGAGATCGAGGAGTCCGGGCTGCCCATCACACACCACATTGGCGAGAGCCAGCCGAAGTTTCCCAGTGAGGTCAACAGTGTTGCCGTCGCGATGATGGTCAACATCGACTCGTTCCGGGAGATGTTTTCCAAGTACATTTTCGGCGGCATTCTCGACAAGCATCCCCGACTGCGCGTCGGCTGGTTCGAGGGTGGAATCGCCTGGGTCCCACCGGCCCTGCAGGACGCCGAGCATGTCTTGGCCTCCTACCGGCACATGCTGACAGACCACCCCGAAAACGACGTCCGCTACTACTGGGACAACCACATGTGCGCGTCGTTCATGGTCGACGGCCTGGGTCTCAAGCAGATTGATGAGATCGGAATCGACAAAGTGATGTGGTCCTCTGACTATCCGCACAACGAGAGCACCTTCGGCTATTCGGAGCGCTCGCTGGCCGCGGTCGTCGAGGCCCTCGGGCCAGCGGATGCGGCACGCGTTGTCAGCGGCAACATCAAGAAATTCCTAGGAATCTAGAGGGCATTGAGCATGACGAACTCCCTTGCTACCAGCGGGTCGCTGATCGACATCCCCGACGAGCCGGACTGGGCGCGGATGCGTTCGGAGACCGGCGCGCGGCTGCGGTCTGCCATGTCCGATCACGGCGTCGACGCATTGATCCTGTTGATGAACGGCTACGTCGGTTATGCGACCGGCGCGAGCTGGCCCTTGTTGGACGCCGGTCTGTCGCACGTGGAACGGCCGGTGGCGGTCGTGCTGGCCGACGACGAACATCCGCATCTGTTCATGCCGTTCCGCAGCGGGGCGTCCGCGGAGTCACCGGTACCCGACGACCATTTGCACGGCCCTGCTTACCTCGAATTCGACCATGGTGTCCAGCATTTCGTCCGTGAACTGGCTGGTCTGATCCCGCCGGGAGCCAACGTCGCCGTCGACGAACTGACCGGAGCGATGCGGCGGGCGGCGCCCATTCTTTTCCCCGCGGGCCCACCCACGGATGCGGCGATCGTGCTTGGCGCCGCGCAATTGGTGAAGACCCCGGATGAGATCTCCTGCCTTCGCAAGGCCTGCCGCATCACCGAACAAGCCATTGTCGATGTGCAGAAGTCGCTGGTACCCGGTGTGCGGCAGATTGATCTGTCCGCCACGCTGGTGCGTCGCGCATTCGAGCTGGGTGCCACCACCAACATGCTGGAGGCCATCTGGCAGGTGATGCCGAGCTCACGGGAAGCCGGAGTGTGGACGACGCATGGTGATCTTGCGCTGCCTCTGCTCCCCACCGATCGCGAGCTGGCGGCAGGCGACGTGCTGTGGACCGACATCAGCATCAACTACGGCACCTATTGCTCCGACTTCGGTCGCACCTGGGTGGTCGGCGAGCAACCCACACCGAAACAACAGGACCAATTCCGTCAGTGGCGTGCCATCTTGGAGGCCGTGCTCGCGGTCACCAAAGCCGGTGTGACGTCGGGCGATTTGGCACGGGCGGCGATCGCTGCCAACGGTGGACGCAAGCCGTGGTTGCCGCATTTCTACCTGGGTCATGGCATCGGTACTTACCCCGCCGAGGCCCCCATGATCGGAACGGATCTCGGTGAGGAGTTCGATGACAACTTTGTTTTTCCACCAGGCATGGTCCTGGTGCTTGAACCCGTCGTGTGGGAGGACGGGACAGGCGGCTACCGCAGCGAGGAAATCATCGTGATCACCGAGGATGGCTACGCATCGATCACCGACTACCCCTACACGCCTTATGGCGACTGAAGTTCTGCCCGACACCCGGGCACTGCGGATGGGACGTCGGGAACGGGCATTGGCCCAAATGGAGGCGTACGACCTCGACATCCTGGTACTCGGGCGACAAGCCAATATTCGTTACGTCACTGGTGCGCCGCAACTGTGGATCGCCGGGACACGACCGTTCGGTCCGATGTGTGTGGTGGTGCGCGCCACCGGCGACATCTATCTCAACAGCACCGACGATGAGGGAGTCCCGGAGGAAATCGGGCACGACCACCTCTACGGACTGGCCTGGAACCCGATGACGCTCATCGACGTGTTGAAGAAGGTTGACGGCGCCGAAGCGGCGCGCCGGGTCGGAACCGACGCGATCACACCGACTTTCGCCACATTGCTGCCCGAAGCGTTTCCCAATGCCGAACTCGTCGACGCGGAGCCCGCCATGCGCGCGGCGCGGCGCATCAAGACATCCGACGAAATCGCGGCGATGGACCAGGCGCTGCGCATCGCCGAACACGGACTCGCCACGGCTCGAGGGGAATTGCGACTGGGAGTGTCGGAGCAGACACTGGCCGGCGCTCTACTGGAGGCCATGGCCGCGGGCGGGGTGAGCACGCCGGCCACCCAGGACGCCGCGTGGGTGACGTCGGCCGAACAACCGTGGCGTCGGGCGAACCGTCAGGTGCAACAGGGCGATCTTGTCGCCTTCGCGGCCGGTGCCCTGGCAGATGGATATGTGGCCGAGGTGGGCCGGACCTGGCCGGCTGACGCCAGCGTTGACGGTGCGACCCGCAAGCTCTTCGAGCGCTCGAATACGTTGTACGAGAACCTTATTGCCGCGTGTCGCCCCGGTGCCAGCACGCGAGAGCTACTCGCCGCCTATGACGCCGCCGGCGAACCGATACCACCGATGCCTATCGCGCACGGGCTGGGCTTGGGCTTCGATCCGCCCGTCGTCTCCGAGACCCTATTGGACGCAGGCGAAATCGACCAGCTCGAAGCCGGCATGGTATTGGCGATTACCGGCTATGTGTGGCGAGAAGGCATCGGAGCAGTGTTCCGCCGGGACACGGTGCTTCTCACCGATGGCGGCGCTGACGTGCTAACCAGCAGCCCGTCTTGGTAGGACCGGCCCGCCGCGCCAACGTCCTGCTAAACCATCGCGGTTGATCACACGACCACCTGCGCGTTTGCACTGACGAAAGCTGGGAGCACGAAGCGCCGCAGTATGGACCGGTAGCGCCTGACGTCGCCCTCGCCATCCTCGAGGCCGCGCATCACCATCTTGGTGACGTCGCCCAGCCACAAGCGGATGTCCGACCGAGGCAGCCCGGGTGGCAGTTCATTGTTCGCCAACGCCGCGTCGAGAAGAGGATCCCACATCTCTGCTCGCATCATTTCCGTCGTCCCCGAAGCGATCATTCGTCGGCCCAGGCTTGTGCCATCGGAGACGATGACGTGCCTTGTCAGGGGGTCGCGGCGGCCGTGTTCGGCGGTGTAGAGGATTGTCTCGACGATCTGATCCGGAAGGCCGCGCTGCCGGGAGACCGATTTGCGTGCCCGGTCGAGCAATGCCCGCGCGTGCCGAGTGATCAGCTCGATGAGCAGATCATCGCGGTCGGCGAAGTAGCGATAGACACTGGGCCGAGACAATCCAACCTCACACGCAACGTCGTCCATCGTGGTCTTGCGGATTCCGTGGCGATCAATGCAGCGTTCAGCGGCGGCCAGGATGCGCTCGCGTGCATCGTCAGTGGCCGTGGCCGGCTGACTGGGCGATCGACGAGGCATGGGCGTCACGTTACTAGTTGCGTCAGTCGTTCGGCGATAAACACGCACCACTCCTTGGGTAGTTGTGCTGCTTGACTCATCGCGATCATTCCGCGCATACTGACTGCTGACAAGTTTTGTTTTCTGTCAGTCAGAGGACGCAGATGAAGACAATCGGGCACTCACGTCAGATCGCGGTCGTAGGCGGCGGGTTGATCGGGTCGGCGTTGGCTGGCCACCTGATTCTGGCCGGCAATAAGGTAATCATTGGAGCGCGGCGGCCTGACGCCTTCGCTCCGCCCGACTATCAGCGGGACGATATCGACTATCCGGTCCGCACGATCGGGGAAGCACTCGACGGGGCGGAAGTGGCCATCCTGGCGATCCCAAATGCCGCCGTCGCCTCGTTTGCCGAGCTTTATCGCGAGCAGCTGGCGGGCGCGGTGATCATCGATCCTTCTAACCCGTTCCTGTGGCACGACGGGGGCGTGATGACCATCAAGGATCTCGGCGGGAAGACTTCTGGAACGGTGACGGCTGAGTTGTTCCCGAAATCATCAGTGGCACGTGCCTTCTCGCACCAACTCGCCGAAACGCTATGGCTACGGGGTCGCCGAGAGCCCGGAAGATGGGCCGTTGGATACGCGGCCGACGACAACGACGCCGCGTGGATCACCGCCGACATCATCACCCAAACCGGCTTCGTGCCCATCCGAATTGGCGCACTTGAATACTCGGCGCCCATCGATCCCAGTGGAGTGCTATTCCCCGGCCTCCTCGGGCTCTTCAGCCCGCAAGGCATGCAAGCGACCCTCGACGAGGGGCCATTCACAGGAGCACTGCCATGTCGCACGTGACAACCGCGCCTCGTGCAACGCCGGACACCGAGTCGGTCCCGCCGACAGCTGCCGGCACGCTGCGTAAGCATGCACCAGTCCTGGTTACCGAGAACGCATTTAGCACGGCGGCGCCAGTACCAGTCGGGTCGGGCCTCCGCCGATGGCTGGATACCACCCTGATGGGCGGCCTTGGCCGCATCCTGACCGCGCTGATGCAGCCCCGTCCAAGCCAGCCACACCGTGAGCTTGCCTATTTCGAGGCGGCGCGGATGTCTCGGGAGATGGACCGACTGTGACGGCAGCCGGTGCGTGACCGATCGGTTAGCGAAAGGTGTTTAGGTGAAGGCTATTCCAGTTACCCGCGTGGGCAAACGAGTGCGAATGTAGTTCTCCTGATCGCCTAGCCGGAACTCGGGTTCCGCGTAGTTGGGAGGTCTTGTCGTGCGGGCTCGAGTCGGGCTGTGCGCGGGCGCCGACATACGACGACCCCATGGCAGACGGATGACTGGAAGGGTGGATTTACAAGGTGTTTCGAGTGTTCAAGCGGGTGTGGATGCCGCTGCTTCTGGTTGTGGTGGTCGGACTCGGTGCATACGCGGTCGTCCGCATCCGCGACACGATCGGCGCGCACGGATCGGCGTCGGCCGACGCGGGTAATGGTGACAATACGAAGCCGTTTAACCCGAAACACATCGCATACGAGATCACGGGGTCGGGGGGCAGCGTGAACGTCGACTACCTCGACGAGAACGGCCAGCCTCATCGCGTCGACGCTGCGGCGTTGCCGTGGTCCTTCACCATCGTCACGACGTTGCCGTCGATGTCGGCCAACGTTGTCGCTCAGGGCGATCGCGGAGTCAACGACCTTCGGTGTCGCGTCGTCGTCGACGGCCAGGTGCGTGATGACCGTAGCGCCGACGAATATCAACCGTTTATCTACTGCCTGGTGAAATCGGTATGAGCAACGCGCACACCGCGCAACGTCGCCCGATCGTCCCCCGGCTGATCCACGTCCTGTCGATCCCGATCATCGTGTTCTGGGTGCTCGTCGCGGTGGGTCTGGGCGTGCTGGCTCCGTCTCTGGACGCCGTCGCGGACAAGCATTCGGTGTCGCTGGCGCCGCAGAACTCGCCGGCATTTCACGGCATGATGAACATCGGTCACGTGTTCAAGCAGTTCGATTCGGATTCCACGGCGATGGTGGTGCTGGAGGGGCAGGACAAGCTCGGCGACGGCGCGCACGAGTTCTACAACCAGATCGTCGCGAAGCTCCATGCGGACCGGGGGCACGTGGAGAACGTCCAGGACTTCTGGAGTGACCCGCTGACCGCTGCGGGCTCGCAGAGCCCGGACGGCAAGGCCGCCTATGTACAGGTCTTCCTGGTCGGCGCCCAGGGCACCGGGCCCAGTAAGAAGTCGGTGGCCGCCGTGCGCGACATCGTCGCCTCGGTGCCTTCGCCGCCAGGGGTGAAGGCCTACGTGGCCGGCAACACCGTGCTGAATGCCGACGTCAGCGTCGCGGGGCACAAGAGCCTGCAGCTGATGGCGTTGGTGTCGATCGGCGTCATCTTGGTGATGTTGCTGATCGTCTACCGTTCGGTCGTCACCGCGATGCTGGCGCTGGTGATTGTTGGTATCGAACTCTTTGCGGCGCAGGGCATCACGGCCACCGCCGGCAACTTGAACATCATCGGTCTGACGCCGTATGCGGTGAGCATGGTCACGATGCTCACCATCGCCGCGGGAACCGACTACGTGATCTTCCTGCTGGGCCGATATCAGGAAGCCCGGTCGGCGGGTCAGGGCTCCGAAGATGCGTTTTACACGGCCTATCATGGCGTGTCGCACGTGATCCTAGGTTCGGGGTTGACGGTCGCGGGTGCGTGTATGTGCCTGACCATGTGCACGTTGCCGTACTTCAATTCGATGGGTTTGCCCTGCGCTATCGCGCTTTTGGTGATCGTGGCAGCGGCGTTGACGTTGGCGCCGGCGATCCTGGCCGTGGGGTCCCGGTTCGGTCTGCTCGATGCTAAGCGGGACCTCTCGACGCGGGGCTGGCGGAAGGTCGGCACGGCCGTTGTCCGCTGGCCCGTGCCCATTATCGTCGTGACGCTGGCGATCGCGATCATCGGCTTCGTCAGTCTGCTGACCTACGTGCCGCAGTACAACGACGAGAAGTTCACGCCCACCGACATGCCCGCCAACGTCGCGATGAAGGCGGCCGAGCGGCACTTCTCCCAAGCCCGGATGAATCCCGAGTTGCTGATGCTGGAGGCCGATCACGATCTGCGTGACCCGGCGGACATGCTCGTCATCGACCGGGTCGCCAAGAGCGTGTTCCACTTGCATGGCATCGAGCGGGTCCAGACCATCACCCGGCCGCTGGGGGCGCCGATCGAACACAGTTCGATCCCGTTCCAGATCGCCATGCAGAACTCGGGCACCCTGCAGACGGCCAAGATTCAGAACGACAACACCGCGCAGATGCTCGAGCAGGCCGACGAGTTGAGCAAGACCATCGCCAACATGGAGCACATGTACGAGGTCATGAAGAAGCTCACGGCCACCACCCACGACATCGTCGCTCAGACGCACGACATCGTGGACACCACCAACGAGTTGCGGGACCACATCGCCGACTTCGATGACTACTTCCGGCCTATTCGCAGCTACTTCTACTGGGAAAAACACTGCTTCGACATTCCGAGTTGTTGGTCGCTTCGCTCGATCTTCGACACTCTTGACGGGATCGATGAGCTCGCCGACAAATTGCAGGTTATGACCGGGAGTCTCGATCGTCTCGATCAGTTGATGCCGCAAGTGCTGGCGACGCTGCCGCCGACTATCGAATCCATGAAGACGATGCGCGATTTCATGGTGTCCACGCACAGCACGATGGCAGGCATCCAGGCCCACCAGCAGGAACTGGCGGAGGGCTCGACGCTGATGGGCAATTACTTCGACGAAGCCAAAAACGACGACTCGTTCTACCTGCCGCCGGAGGTGTTCAAGAACCCCGACTTCGAACGCGGCCTGAAGATGTTCGTCTCCCCTGACGGCAAGGCCGTCCGGTTGATCATCACCCACCAGGGTGACCCGGCCTCGGTGGCGGGCATCGAGCACGTCGCCGGGATCAAGGAAGCCGTCGCCGACGCCGTGAAGGGCACACCGCTGGAGAACGCGAAGGTCTCACTGGCCGGTACCGCTTCGCTCTACAGCGACATGCAGAAGGGCGTCACCGTCGACCTGCTGATCGCCTGCATCGCGTCGATGATCCTGATCTTCGCGATCATGCTGCTGATCACCCGCAGCGTGGTAGCCGCCCTGGTCATCGTCAGCACCGTCGCCGCATCCCTGGGCACCGCATGTGGACTGTCCGTGTTGCTGTGGCAGGACATCCTGGGACTCGGCTTGCAATGGGTCGTGATCCCCCTGTCGATCGTGATCCTGCTCGCCGTGGGTTCGGACTACAACCTGCTCGTGGTCTCGCGGCTCAAGGAGGAGATCCACGCCGGCCTCAACACCGGCATCATCCGCGGCATGGGCGCCACCGGGCGCGTCGTCACCGCCGCCGGCCTGGTGTTCGCGTTCACCATGATGTCGATGATCGTCAGCGACCTGCGCGTGGTCGGCCAGCTGGGCATGACCATCGGCATAGGCCTGCTGGTCGACACGCTGATCGTGCGATCGTTCATGACCCCATCGATCGCCGCAGCGCTGGGACGCTGGTTCTGGTGGCCATTGAACACCTTCAAGATCGTGAAGAGACGCGGTCCCGAGCCGGGATCCGACGCGAACACCGTGCCGATTTCACAGCCGGCGATGGTGTGAATCACCGATCTTCCAAGCTGGAAACAGCGACGGGCGCCTGGACCGTTCACCCGCCGGTGGCCTCGAAGGCAGCGTTGGTCATCGTTGCCCTCAGGCGAGGTCGGCGCCATTCTCAGCCAGCGCCGCATCGAGCAGATCGCCTATGCGATACCGCTGCCACGCGTGCAGCAAGTTCGACAGCATCTGCAACGGCGCGCGCACACTCTCGTCGTCCCGGATGCGCGGGTCATTGCGGGTGCTGGGCGTCGTTTCATATCGCTTGCGTATCAACGCCGGTACATCCA
>Ga0208987_1000035_pt1 | contig 35211 bp, 38 predicted proteins | sample MedBloCARef_O2_FD_187845 | JGI IMG/M metagenome (GOLD analysis project Ga0208987, IMG submission 187845) | Forest soil microbial communities from El Dorado National Forest, California, USA - Mediterranean Blodgett CA Ref_O2 (SPAdes) (version 2) | ecosystem: Environmental > Terrestrial > Soil >... | reverse complement strand
CCGGTGCCGAGTCCACGTCCACCTTCACAAGTTTGAGGCTGCCCGCCCGCTCGCGGGCCAGCTGTTCCAGCGCCGGGCTGACCATCCGGCACGGCCCGCACCACGTCGCCCACAAATCGACCAGCACTGGAACCGCGGACTTCTCAACGATCTCAGCGAAATCGAGGTCGCCCGCATCGACCACCCACGGCAGCCAGTGATGACAGTTGGCGCAGCGCGGTTTACCGTCGGCAGTCGCGGGCACCCGGTTGCGTTTTCCGCAATTCGGGCAGACCACTGTGGTGCTCTTCATGACCTGCCGCCTCTACGCCGCAACGGCGCTGTCGGCGTAGCTGACCGCGAGTTCGCCGCCGTCGACTCTGACCCGGATCTTGCCGCCGGCGGCGATGTCGCCGCGCATCAACGCACGACCGATCTTGGTCTCGACCTCGTGGGCGATATAGCGACGCAGCGGCCGTGCGCCGTACCGCGGGTCGAAGCCGTGTTCGGCCATCAGTCGACGAGCTTTCGTTGTAATTTCCAACTCGAACTGCCTCCGTGCCAAGCGGTTCTCTGAGCTCCCGCAGCCAGCCTTCCAGTCGGATCGAGTTTGCGCCTGCGCCCGGCGGGTTGAGAACCGACGTACGGATTCGTCCTGACAGCACGGGTCACCGTCGAGAGTCTGCTTGCTTTGCGTCACGGCGGTCGGCGGACTCGGTACCGGAGTAGAGCGCAGCGCAGAACCTTCAGGAACCCGGGGTCAGGAAGCGCCAGACTCGCGTCGCGGCATGCAGATTGAAGCGAGTATCGACATCGCGGAGATCAAAACCCGTCAGGTCGGCGATGCGACCGAGCCGGTACCGCAAAGTACTGCGGTGAACATGTAACGCAGTGGCGGATTCGTCATAGTTGCCCCCGAGTTCCAGATAGTGGCTCAAGGTGTGAACCAGGTCAGAGTTCTTTGCTGCGTCGTAGTCGATCAGCACACCCAGCCATTGGCGGGCGTACTCATCGGCGGCACCTGCGCTATGCGCCGCATCAACCAGGTGATAGAAGCCCAGCTCGTCAAAGGCCGAGGCCCCGTGGGGATCTGCTGAATTTAGCCGGATGTTCAGGGCACGACGGGCTTTGAGGAAGGAAGGCGGGAAGTCGCCCGGCGCCTCGCAGCGTGACCCGATGCCGATTGCGATCGCTAAGCTGCCTAGCTTTCGACTGAACTCCCGGTGCAGCGCAGCCGGATCAGGACGACCATCGGTCAGTAGGACCATCAGGCTCCCCTGGCGGCCCAATAGATGATTCAGGTGCAGGCTGGCCGCGACACGGCCCGCGGCGACAAGCCCGGTGTTGTCGGCGCCGCGCGCACTGTGGACCACCACTACATACTGGGGACGGTGCAGGTCGTAGCCGAGCGCCTCGGCGCGTGCATAAGCCGCGTCGTCGTCGGTGCCCGCCAAGAGGTCCTCGACCAGTTCCCGACGCAGATTGAGTTGAAGTTCGGCAAGATTGCGTTGATGTGAAAACTCGAGTCCGAGAACACTACTGCCGTACTGGAGCGCAAATAGGTCGTCGTCATTGACCTTCTCGTCGGGGTCAATGAACGCAAGAACACCGAGTACTTCCGCGTGGGGCTGTACGAGGACGCAGATACGATCCCCGGATCGCACCGTGCCGGGCTGCGCAGAAAGCAGCCGCAAGAAATGGTCACGCTGATTCGGCGTCGGCTTCGCATATAGGAGTGGCCGTTCGGGCCCCGCCCAGGCACGAAGGTTGCCGAACCGGTCTTCGACGCAGACCGAGCATCCGGTCAATCGATGAAGTGCATCCACGATGCCTTGCTCGCCTGCACCCGCCGCCAACGCCGCTCCCAATAGCTCGTGCGCGCGGGTCCGGGCCTCTAGCCGCCGCACTGCGCCGGTCAGACTGTCGTTAGACTCCTCGAGTTGCCGGGTTCGTTGGACGTCGCATAGGTGGAGTTCAGCGCATGCCAGCGCGGCGCCCGTTTGTTGGGCGAGCAGGTCCAGCAGCAGGAACTGATCTGAAGTGGGCTCGGCATCGGCACCGATCACGAGGCACCCCTGAATAGCATCCCGATGACATAGCGGAAACGCCCACCCCCAACTCCGTTGGGGGAGCTCGACCTGACCGTTCCAATCGAATCGGTCCAGTACGTCCGTCAACTCTGCGGACTCAGATTGCGCGGGTGGGCATAGTGCCATCCCGCCATCGATGGCACGATAACTCGCCTCGACCCGGCACGGGGCGAGGGTCGCAGCTCCGTTAGTCGCCACGGTCAGGATTTCCGCAACGTCTAGCGATCCGAAGTTAATCCGGGCTAGCGCCGCCAAACCCGATGCGGCACCGGCGGCTTCGAGATCATCGTATCCCGCGGTCGTCGAATCGGCGTCCATGACCCAACACGCTAGGTGGGTCGTCCTTTGCGTCGCGGGAATCCCGATTCAAGCTAACGCCGGGTGACCGTTGGGAAAGGGGCTCCAGCTGCGTGCCTCCACCTCCCCTCGTCACCAATGAGCCACCGGACTCCCGCACTCCAATATCCAGGCCCACCCGGTGGCGCTGCCCGAGTAAACGGGCAGGGTACCCGCTTTTCTCATCGACGAAACCGATTTTCATTGTCGTTTTCGAAAGCGACGTGCGAGCTAGATGCTGGGCCTACAGCGTCGCCGGTGCGCAGCATCGAGGCGCAGCCCAGCCAGATGATCAGTGAGCCCACCGAGAGGCCCCCAAGCATCGCGAAAGCTGCTGAAAACCCAAATGTTTGGGCTGCAAATCCACCAAGCACGGGGCTCAACGCGCCACCAAGCCCTTGCGCAGCCATTATCGCGCCCTGGCCGACGTTGATGTGCCCGGTGCCGTCGAGTATGCGGGCTACCAGCCCGGGCACCGCGACCGACAAGATGCCGGCACCGACGCCGTCGAGGACTTGCACCGGTATGACTCCCCAGCTGCTGATGACGTAGCTGGCTACGAGGGCGCGGGCCGGCAGCACGGCGAACGCAATCAAGATCGGCGGCCAGTAGCCGCGGGCTCCGGCGAGTCTGGTGGCCGCCAGCGAGGCGGGGACCATGACCGCCTGGGCGATGACGACGGTACTGGCCACAGTGGTGAACGGGTTGGCGTTCGTGGCCACCACTGCCAGGCCGTAAAGAGGCAACATCGCCGCGTTGCCCAGGTGGAACAGCGTCACCGCTGCGGCCACTGCCAGCAGCGGCCGGGACGTGACGAGTACCCGCATCGGCTTGACCCGGGCCTGATCCGGGGCGCGAGCCTCCCCGCGGGCAAGGTGGTGGTTGATGCGACCGGCGCGGATCGCCAGCACGGCGACGATCGTGGCCACCCCAAACCCCGCCGCCAGCCAAAACACGGCGGCATAGCCGAAGTGCCAGCCCAGCAAGCCAGCGAAAGCAGCTCCCACCATGTTGCCGGCGTGGTTGTATGCCTGGTTGCGGCCGTTTTGCCGGGTGAATCTGGCTTGGCCGACCAAGCCGAGAGTGATGCCGATCATCGCGGGGGCCATGATCGCGCCGGAGATGCACATCACCGCCTGGGCCCCGGCGATGATCCAAAACTGCTGCGACGTCAGGATTACCGCCGCGGCCGCCACGGCGCCAAGACCGGCCACGATGGCGCAGGCGCGCTTGCGGGTGGTGCCGTCAACGAGCGCACCCGCAGGTGTGACGGTAAGCATGCCGACGATGGCGCCCAACGTGATGACCGCGCCGATGGCGCCCGTGCTCCAGCCACGGCCCTGCAGTAGCACTCCCAGAAACGGGCCAATGCCGGCCTCCATGTCGGCCATGAAGAAATTCACCGCATAGAGGGCAATTCGGTCACGGCTCGGCACCGTCAGCGCCGCCATGTACTTGTTCGCCATCCCTTGATTGTTCCTGCCGTCCCGGCAAAACGGACCGATGGAGCGCCGATTCGACAGTGCCGGTCATGATTTCGTCGGACTGCCGCGGCCCCATGTCGTACTCAGTCGGCCGCCCCATCGGCAGGACAGACGGGCCATCCTGTCACAGCAGGGCTAGTACCCCTGAACACATTCGCTCTCTGGGGAGCAGGAAATCGATGTCCGTCGCGGCGATCCTTGGTAAGCGGGAAAAGCCGCGCTTAAGCCGACGCCGAGCGGAGTCCGTCGTGGCCGAATGTTTGCAAGGTCTGAAAATTGCCCTGCTCGCGGCCGATGGTGTTCGGCAAATCGAATTGGAAGCCCCCGGCGAGGCGATGCGACGGGCGGGGGCGCAGACGCAACTGTTGTCGCTTGAGGCCGGGCAGATTGAATCGCTAGATGAGGACCTCGACCCGGGCCGCAGATATACCGTCGACCAGACCGTAGCCAACGCGACGGTCGACCAATACGACGCCCTGTTGTTGGTGCCCGGGTTGTTGAAACCCGACCAGCTTTCCAACGACGACACCGTGGTCTCGTTCGTGCGTGACTTCATCACTTTCGGGAAACCGGTCGGGATCGTCTGCCGTGGCGGCTGGACTTTGCTCGAATCTGGGGTGGCTCGGGGCCGAAGTCTCGCAACGTATCTGACCATACCAACGCTGCGAAAGACGGGTGCCGCCATCCTGGATGGCGAGCTGGTCTCGCCGCAGGACCTGCGCGCCTTCTACAGCACCATTGCCGAGGAATTGACCAGCCTGTTCCCGCCGGTTGTTCCGGCGTCAGCCGAACAGACCGAGCATACGTGGGCAGCAGGCCGAGTCGCCAAAGCGGCGACGTTGCGACCAGTACAGCGTGGCAATAAATATGGCCGGCTTATCGGCGGCCTCACCTACCACGTCCGCTGACGCCGCTGAATCTCCGCTGACGCCGCTGAATCGTTGACATCTAAAAGCCTTGGCCAACAGTGCGAGAACTCGTCCACGCGCCTGTTGGCAGGTGTCGCGCGAGTCCTAAGCCTGAGTCCTGGCCACACCCCGTCACTTTCGGGCAGTCGTGCTCACAGGACAAGGTGCGGCCAACAATTTCGGCCCATTGGGCGCACGCGTTAACGGCGCAAGACTGGCACGGTAATTACGGAGCTTGTTCCGGTAGGTGCGGTAAGACTCCCGCCCGCCGGTGCTTCGCCACAGGAACACACCCATTAAGGAAACACCATGACTTTGATGCGATTTGACCCCTTCCGCGAACTGGATCGCTTAGCCGACCAGGCTTTGGCCGGTGCCCGCACGGTGCGCACGTTGCCGATGGAGGCATTGCGGCGTGGTGACCAATTCATCGTCTCGATAGACGTCCCAGGCACCGAGCCAAACGATGTCGATGTGACCATCGAGCGCAACGTCGTCGAGATCACCGCACGTCGGCGACCCATCCGACAAGAGGGCGATGACGTCATCGTGGACGAACGGCCGCAAGGTGAGTTCCGCAGACAACTGTTTTTGGGTGAGAACCTAGATCCCAACAATCTCAGCGCCGCATGCGATCGGGGTGTGTTGACCTTGACCATTCCCGTCTCGGAGGCCAGCAAGCCACGCAAGGTCGAGATCGGGAGTTCCAATGAGGGTCGGCAGTCCGTTCAAACGGATTCCGGTCAGCGCGAGTCGGTTAACGCATAGGTCTCCGATGGCACAACATCCCACCGCGGTGGCCTCAGCGGTCCGGCCGAACGAGCCGGCCCGCCAGGCCATCGCCACATTCGATAACTACGCCGACGCCGAACGCGCGGTCGACTACCTGGTCGATCGGCAGTTCGAAGTAGACCGGCTGGCGATTGTCGGCCGAGATTTGCAGTTGGTTGAGCGGGTCACCGGGCCGATGACCTACGGCCTGGCGGCGCTGCGCGGCGCGATCTCGGGTGGTTTGGTCGGAGCGCTGATCGGCTGGATCTTCGGCATTTTCAGCTGGATTCACCCATTGATCGCCGGCGCGGTGCTGGCGTTCTACGGCCTGATCTTCGGCGCCGTGGTCGGAGCGTTGATCGGCATGCTCGTGTACGGGATGCAACACGGCAGACGAGATTTCGCCACCGTCACGATGCTGCAGCCGAGATATTTCGACATCGTCGCCGACGTGGGGGTTGCCGAGCGTGCCCTGCAGCTCCTCCAAGCCAGCAACCGAAGGGAATAAGACATGGCCACCGCAGTAGGAATCGATCTTGGAACCACCAACTCCGTCATCGCCGCCTGGCAGGGGGGCGAGCCGGTGGTGATCCCGAACGCCGAGGGAGCACGAACCACGCCTTCCGTGGTGGCCTTCACCGAGAATGGGGAACGCCTGGTCGGGCAATTGGCCAGGCGACAATCCATCATGAACCCCAAAGGGACGATCTATTCGGCGAAGCGATTCATCGGCCGCCGTTTCGACGAGATTTCCGAGGAGGCGAAGGCGGTCAGCTTCGATGTCGTCGAAGGTGACGGCGGCGCAGCACGATTCGAGGTGCGCGGCAAAAAGTACGCGCCGGAGGAAATCAGCGCGCAGGTGCTGCGCAAACTCGCCGACGATGCGGGCAAGTTTCTGGGTGAGCGAGTGCGCGAAGCCGTCATCACTGTCCCGGCTTACTTCAACGATGCCCAGCGCAACGCCACCAAGGACGCGGGGCGGATTGCCGGTCTGGAAGTTCTGCGCATCATCAACGAGCCCACCGCAGCGGCGCTGGCATACGGCTTGGACAAGAAGGGACACGAAACCGTTCTCGTCTTCGACCTCGGGGGCGGCACTTTCGACGTAAGCCTGCTCGACGTCGGTGACGGCGTGGTCGAAGTCCGTGCCACCGCGGGCGATTCCCACTTAGGCGGCGACGATTTCGACCGCCGGCTGGTGGACTATCTGGCCGATGATTTTCAGCGCGACAACGGCATTGATCTGCGCTCGGACCCCCAAGCTTTGCAGCGGTTGTTCGAGGCGGCGGAGAAGGCCAAGGTCGAGCTGTCATCGATGGCGCAGACCCAGGTGAACCTGCCATTCATCACGGCGGACGCCGGGGGGCCAAAACACCTCACGATGACGGTCATGCGGTCCAAGTTCGACGATCTCACCGCCGATCTGGTCGAGCGCTGCATGGGTCCCGTGAAGCAGGCGATGAGCGACGCGAAGGTATCGGCCAACGATATCGACGAGGTCCTCCTGGTCGGCGGGTCGACTCGCATCCCCGCCGTCCAGGCCCTCGTCCGCCGACTCACCGCCGGCAAGGACCCGAACATGAGCGTGAACCCCGACGAGGTGGTCGCGATGGGGGCGGCGGTGCAGGCCGGGGTGCTCAAAGGTGAGGTTTCCGACGTCCTCCTGCTGGACGTAACACCGTTGTCGCTAGGGGTGGAAACCCGCGGCGGGGTGATGACCAAAATCATCGAGCGCAACACCACGATCCCAGTGCGGCGCAGCGAGGTTTTCACCACCGCCGAAGACAACCAGCCCGCCGTCGACGTGGTCGTGCTGCAGGGTGAGCGCGAATTGGCAAGGGACAACCGGGTACTCGGCCGGTTCAGCTTGCAGAACATCCGCCCGGCACCGCGCGGCGAGCCGCAAGTCGAAGTCATCTTCGACATCGACGCCAACGGCATCCTCAACGTCACCGCGCGCGACAAGGACACCGCCGCCGAGCAGAGCATCACTATCAGCGAGCAGTCCAACCTCGACAAGAGTGAGGTCGAGCAAATGGTCAGCGAGGCCGAGTCGCACCGGCGGGACGACGAGGTTCTCCGCCGGGCGGTCGAAGCGCGCAATGAGCTCGATTCGGTGGCATACCAGGTGGAGCGGCGCCTCGCCCAGCTGGGCGACTCGGCCGCGCCCCACGATCGGGCCCGGGCTGAGATGCTGGTCGCCGACGCTCGCCAGGCCGTCAAAGAAGAGGCACCACCAGACCGGGTTCAGCCGCTGACCTCTGAGCTGCAGCAGCTGCTGCAGGGCTTGCAGCCCACCCCAACCGGTGACGGCAACGGACAGCCGTCCGGCAACGGAGACGGGTCCATGTCGGACGATGACGTCGTCGACGCCGAGTTCGACCGGGGCTGAGCGGTATGGCCATCCCCGCGGAACAATCGACCAGTGAGCAGGACCCCGGCGCTACGGCGGAACCTGTTGCCAGCCAAGCCGATCGAGACGAAGAGCTGGCTCGGCTCGAGGATCGCTGGCGGCGAGCGGTTGCCGACCTGGACAACCTTCGCAAACGGTACGCACGCGAACTGGAACACGAGCGCACGAGGGAACAATCAAAAGTGGCCGGTGCGTGGCTTCCCATCGTGGACAACCTCGAACGCGCGATCAGCCATGCCGGCGACGAGTCCAGCGCCGTCCTCGACGGTGTCCGAAACATCCTGCGCGAAGCGGTGCAGGTACTCGAACACCTCGGCTACCCCCGTGATGCGGAGACCGGCGTGCCGTTCGACCCCGAGCGCCATGAAGTCGTCGGCGTCGTTGACCAACCCGACCGCACGACCGGGACGATCCTCGACGTGATTCGTCCCGGCTACGGCGAGGGCTCGCGACAACTTCGCCCGGCGGCCGTGGTGGTCAGCCGACGTAAGGAGTGAGGTCTGGTGGCCCGCGACTACTACGACGCGCTCGGGATACCGCGGGACGCGACCACCGACCAGATCCAGCAGGCATTTCGCACGCTGGCGCGCAAATACCATCCGGACGTCAACAAGGATCCCGGTGCCGAAGACCGGTTCAAAGAGATCAACGAGGCCTATCACGTCCTGTCCGACCCGCAAACCCGGAAGCGCTACAACCGGTTCGGAGAGGACTTCCGGCGAGTTCCGGAGGACTGGGACGAGCGAGTCGACGCCGGAGCACGCCGCTCCAGCGGATTTGACGGCAGTGGACGAGCGGGCTCCAGAGTCCGCTTCGGACCGGGCTTCAGTGGCGCCGGCGGCATCAACATCGACGACCTTTTCGGCGACATCTTTTCCGGCGGCGGCGGATTCGGGCCCATTCCCGGCGCCGACCAAGAGGCCATCCTCAATTTGACCATCGAGGAAGCGTTCCGGGGCGGCCGACGGCAGATCTCTCTGGACGGCCGCGACTACACCGTGAATATTCCAGCCGGAGTCGTCGACGGGCAGCGGATCCGCTTGGCCGGTGAGGGTGGACGGGGCAACGGAGATGGACCTGCCGGTGATCTGTACCTGGTAGTGCGGATCGCACCGCATCCCCACTTCCGGCTCGATGGTCGCGACGTTATTACCGATCTGCCCGTCTCGCCGTGGGAAGCGGCGCTCGGAGCAACCGTGGCAGTTGCCACTCCCGGAGGCGAAGCCAAGGTCAAGGTTCCCCCCGGCTCGTCGACCGGCAAGCGGTTGCGGTTGCGGGGGGAAGGAATGCCCAACCCCCGCGGTAAGCCCGGCGACCTGTACACGGAGATCAAAGTTGCGGTGCCGTCGAAACCCACTGCACGAGAACGTGAGTTGTTCCAACAGTTGGCCGCAGAGTCGACGTTCGACCCAAGGAGGGGACGGTGACGGCACCCGCCCGTTATATCTTGGCGCGCAGGCCAGGTTTGCCCCTCGACGCGTTTGCGCGCCGAAGTGGCCTGCACCCTGACATGGTGCGCCGCCTAGTCGCACTCGGCCTGTTGCGCTGCCGGCCGGCCGCTGGGGGCGAATTCTGGTTCACGCCGTCCGAACTGGCCGTCGTCGCCCGCATTCAGCGGCTGCGCACCGGACTCGGGCTCAACTACGCGGCGATCGGGCTGGTGCTCGACCTGCTGGACCGCATCGAAGAACTCGAAATCGATTCTCGCTCAAGGAGAAGATCGCGGTGGATATCAACAGTTTGACGCAGAAGTCACAGGAGGCATTGCAAGAAGCGCAGAGCATCGCGACCCGCATGGGGCACACCGAGGTCGATGGTGAACACCTCCTACTGGCGCTGATCGAACAGCCCGACGGGTTGGTGCCGCGGTTGTTGGACCAGGCGGGGGCCGACACCCCGGCACTGCGAGCCGATCTGGAAGGTGAGCTGGACCGGCGGCCGCGGCTCAGTGGTCCGGGCGCCGCGCCGGGCCAGGTATCGGTTACTGCGCGCTTGGCCAAAGTGCTAGATGCTGCGGCGCGGGAAGCCAAGCGGCTCAAGGACGAATATGTATCCGTGGAGCACCTGGTGATCGCTATCGCCGAAGAGGGCAAGTCGACCGCTGCGGGGCGCATCCTGGCCTCGCACGGTGTGACGCGGGATGCGTTTTTGTCGGCCCTGACCAAAATCCGCGGCAATCAGCGAGTGACCTCGGCGACGCCGGAGGGCTCCTATGAAGCGCTCGAGAAATACGGCCGCGACCTGGTGGCCGACGGCCGGGCCGGCAAGCTCGACCCGGTGATCGGCCGAGACGCCGAGATACGCAGGGTGATTCAAATTCTCAGCCGCAAGACGAAAAACAATCCGGTGCTGATCGGTGATCCCGGAGTGGGCAAGACGGCGATCGTGGAAGGGCTCGCACAGCGCATTGTGCGCGGCGATGTCCCGGAAGGCTTGCGGGACAAGACAATCTTTTCTCTCGATATGGGTTCCCTGGTGGCGGGCGCCAAGTACCGTGGCGAGTTCGAGGAACGACTGCGAGCTGTTCTGTCGGAGGTCAAGGCGGGTGAAGGGCGAATCCTGTTGTTCATCGACGAACTTCACACGGTAGTCGGCGCCGGCGCGGCCGAAGGTGCACTGGACGCCGGCAATATGCTCAAGCCGATGCTCGCCCGCGGCGAGTTGCACCTGATCGGTGCGACAACACTGGACGAGTACCGCAAGCACATCGAAAACGACGCCGCCTTAGAGCGCCGATTCCAGACCGTCCTGGTCGACGAACCCGACGTCGAGGACACCATCTCGATCCTGCGCGGGCTTCGCGAACGGCTCGAGATCTTCCACGGAGTCAAAATTCAAGATGGTGCGCTGGTGGCCGCGGCCACCTTGTCGCACCGCTACATCACCGACCGATTCCTGCCCGACAAGGCTATCGACCTGGTCGACGAGGCGTGCGCGCGGCTGCGAACCGAAATTGATTCAATGCCAGCCGAATTGGACGAGATCATCCGTCGCGTCACTCGGCTAGAAATCGAAGAGGCGGCCCTGTCGAAGGAGACCGAGCCGGCCAGCAAGGCTCGCCTCGACGAGCTGCGCAAGGAGTTGGCCGACCTGCGGACCGAGGCCGATGCGCGCCATGCGCAATGGGATGCCGAACGGCAGGCAATCCGGCGCGTGCAACAACTGCGTGGACAAATCGAACAGCTACGTCAGGAGGCAGAAGAGGCGGAGCGCAATTATGACCTCAACCGGGCCGCCGAGCTGCGCTATGGACAGATCAAGGACGTCGAGCGAAAACTGCAAGCGGCTGAAGACCAGTTGCGGGCCAAGCAGGGCGACCGGCCGCTGCTGCGCGAGGTCGTCACCGAAGACGAAATTGCCGAAATCGTGGCTGCGTGGACCGGTATCCCCGTTGCCCGGCTACGGGAGGGCGAACGCGAAAAGCTCCTGCGGCTCGACGAAATACTGCACGAAAGGGTGATCGGTCAGGACGAGGCAGTGCAACTTGTCGCCGACGCTGTCATCCGTGCGCGTTCCGGAATCCGAAACCCACGCCGCCCGATCGGATCGTTCATTTTCTTGGGACCGACAGGTGTTGGCAAGACCGAACTCGCGAGGACATTGGCTGCTGCCTTGTTCGACAGTGAAGGCAACATGGTGCGACTCGATATGAGCGAGTACCAGGAGCGGCATACGGTCAGCCGGTTGGTTGGAGCGCCGCCCGGATACATCGGCTACGACGAGGGCGGCCAACTTACCGAAGCGGTGCGGCGCAAACCCTACTCGGTGGTGCTGTTCGACGAGATCGAGAAGGCCCACGCGGATGTGTTCAATACCTTGCTGCAGGTGCTCGACGACGGGCGGCTCACCGATTCGCAGGGCCACCAGGTCGACTTCCGTAACACGGTGGTCATCATGACGTCCAACATCGGATCGCACTACCTGTTCGACGGCGTCACACCCGACGGCGAAATCAAGCCCGACGCGCGCGAGCGGGTGATGGCAGAACTGCGAAGCCACTTCCGACCCGAGTTTCTAAACCGGGTCGACGACATCGTGTTGTTCACCCCGCTGTCGATGCCACAGACCGAACGCATCGTAGAACTGCAACTCGAAGAACTACGAAACCGACTGGCGGAAAACCAGATTGGTTTGGATATCACACCAGAAGCTCGCCGGATCATCGCCGAGCACGGGTACGACCCGGTTTATGGGGCACGACCCTTGCGGCGATACATCGCCCGTGAAGTGGAGACCAGGATCGGCCGTGCCTTGCTCCGCGGCGAGGTCGCGGCCGGCGGCAGCATCCAAGTCGATGTCGCGGGTGACGAACTTTCCGTCGCCTACTCAGCGCCGGCCGCTGCGGCCTGAGGTAGCGCCATGGAAGCCAGCACCCTCACATGCCCGCATTGCGGAAAGCGAAACCGGGTGCCCGCGGCAGCTGAAGGAAAGCCCCGCTGCGCCAATTGCCACCGTTGGCTGCCGTGGATCGCTTCGACCGACGATCGTGGCTTCGCAAGTGTCGTCGAAAAGGCCTCGGTGCCGGTGCTCGTCGACGTGTGGGCAACTTGGTGTGGGCCATGCCAAATGGTCAGCCCAGCGTTGGAACAACTCGCCGCCGAACGCGCCGGCCAGCTGAAACTGGTCAAAGTCGATGTCGACAAGGCTCCGGCGGTCGCGCAGCGCTTCACCGTTCGCGCGGTACCCACGCTGCTGCTCATCAACCACGGGCAGGTTTTGGCCCGGCAATCGGGCGCCGCTTCCGTTGCGGTGCTGCGAAATTGGCTCGACAAATCACTCGGGGAACAAACCACTAAGGAGGCACATTCATGACCAGAGGGGGCATGTTCATGATCTCGACAGACGTCGACCCCGATGCCGACATGATCAGACCCGTAAGCCCGCGCACCCACAAGGGCTGCGAAGAGTGCCTGCGGCTCGGCACGCCGTGGGTGCATCTGCGGCTATGCCTGACCTGTGGACACGTCGGCTGCTGCGATTCATCACCAATGCGGCACGCTTCCGCACATTTTCATTTCACCGACCACCCGATCGTGCAATCACTGGAACACGGGGAAGCCTGGCGATGGTGCTACGCGCATGAGAATTATGTCTAGGGTCGCCAAGGGCGCTCGGAGGAGCCCTCGCCTGGTAGAGACTCCGAACACGAGCGGAGCCTATCCGCGGCTCAGCGATGATCAGATCGCCACCCTGCAGGTTGGCGGCCACCGGCGCGCCGTCCACAGGGGCGAATTGCTCGTCCGGGAAGGTCACCGCTCCGATGAGTTCTTCGTCATCCTGCGTGGAATGGCAGCCATCACCGCTCAGGATGAAACGGGCACGCCCCGATTGATCCGCGTGCACGGCCCGCGCCGATTCCTGGGCGAGCTGGCGGACCTGGAAGGCCAGGCCCCGTTCTACACGGCGGTCATGGCCGAAGACGGTGAAGTGCTTGCGGTTCCGGCCAAACGGGTTCGCCGTCTGGTCGAACATGACCAAGCGCTGAGCGATCTAATCCTGGGCGCGTATCTGATGCGCCGCTCGCTGCTGATCGAAGAGGGCGCGGGACTGCGCATCGTCGGTTCCTGCTACTCCCCCGACACCGCACGGCTGCGGGAATTCGCCGCGCGCAACCGGCTACCACACAGATGGCTCGACCTTGATCGTGACCGCAATGCCGAGCGGCTGGTGCGTCGCTTCGGGCTCTCGACGGAGCAGACACCCGTGGTGATCTGGGGTGACCAGGTGCTTCGCAACCCGACCACCAGCGAACTCGCCCGCCTGGTCGGATTGCCGGTAGGCGACACTGCGGATCAAGAATGCGATGTGGTGATCGTGGGCGCTGGACCCGCCGGACTGGCAGCCGCGGTCTACGGGGCATCCGATGGTCTGAGGACCGTGGCGCTGGAGCTGACCGCGGTCGGCGGGCAGGCCGGAACATCATCGAGAATCGAGAACTACCTGGGGTTCCCAGCCGGAATCTCCGGTTTGGATCTGGCCGAAAGGGCGGCCCTTCAAGCCGACAAATTTGCTGCTCGCATCACCGTCTCAGCCGAGGCAACCGCGCTGGAGTCCGAAGGCGGCCGCCACTTGGTCCGGTTGGCGGACGACACATGCGTCAGCTGCCGCGCCGTTGTGCTTGCTGTCGGAGCCCGATACCGGATGCTTTCGGTACCTGGAATTGCGAGATTTCAAGGCAACGGCGTGTATTACGCCGCCACTCACCAAGAGGCACTGATGTGCGGCACCGGCGCCGTCGTAATTGTGGGAGGCGGGAACTCGGCTGGCCAGGCCACCGTCTTCCTCGCCTCGCACGGTAACCCGGTGCACCTGCTCGTCCGCAGCGACAATCTGGGCAAATCCATGTCAAGGTACCTCGTCGACCGGATCCGACAAGACCCGCGAGTGACCGTGCATTTGTGCACAGAGGTCCGCGAGACGTGCGGCGACGATGAACTCAAAGCTGTTGTGGCCGAAGATAACCGGAGCGGCCGCCGGTTTCAGATCAACACTAGTTCGCTTTTTGTCTTCATCGGCGCTACGCCCAACACCGGGTGGCTTAACGGAGTCGTCGCACTGGACGACCATGGCTTCATCCCGACCGGCGCCGATGCCTTTTATCCGGGCAACGATCTCCAGCAACTGACGTCCCCGCGCCGTCCGTTCCCCCTGGAAACCAGTCGATCTGGCATTTTCGCCGCGGGCGACGTGCGGAGCCGATCCGTCAAGCGGGTCGCCTCGGCTGTCGGCGAGGGCTCAATGACGATCCGCCAAATCAATGACTACCTCTCGATCTGAGCCCATCCCACGGCCCAGAATCGGGCATACGGCGCATCTTGGCGTGGCAAGCTGGGCTGGTGGATTTAGCAGCGCTCGAGGAGCTTCCGCTGACGTACTCGGAGGTGGGTGCGACCGCGGCCGCTGAGTTGCCCGCCGGATACGACCATCAACACGCCGAGCGTCAGATCGGCACGGGCGACCAACGTTTCGAGCAGGCCGCCGACGCCGTCCTGCATTGGGGCATGCAACGGGGATCCGGCCTGCGAGTGCAGGCCAGCTCCGAGGTCGTCGTGGTCGACGCGATCGTGGTGGTGCGGATGGGTTTTCTGCCGGCGCCGTGCCGGGTGGTGTACGTCATCGACGAGCCCGACATCCGGGGATTCGGCTACGGCACCTTGCCGGGCCATCCGGAGTGCGGTGAGGAACGCTTCATCGTCCGCCGCGACCCGGCCACGTCCGCGGTTTTCGCCGAGGTGACGGCGTTCTCCCGGCCCGCGTCGTGGTGGAGCAAAGCCGGCGGCCCGGTGGTGCGGGTGGCCCAGCGCGTCATCGCCCAGCGCTACCTGCGTGCGGTCTAACCCGCTACGAGTCCCAGCCGGTCAGCAATTTCTCCGCGCCGGCACACATCTGCTCGATGACCTCGCCCACTGACGCCTCGTCATGAATCATCCCGACGGACTGACCGGCGGTGATCGGCGCGACCCGATGGTCTTCGGCGGCGATCGAGGCGGCCAGCTCTGCGCTGGCAGGCCGATCGGAGGCGAGCGCTTCCTCGTGGCCCGCCCAGCGCGCGACGAAGTCATTGGCCAACACCCGCGACGGGTATTGCGCCGGCCAGGGCAGGCCCTTGGCGATGTCGAAGACCCGGGTAACCGCGGTTTCGGTGGCCTGAGCCGCGATCATCGCCTGGCGGCTGCTGGTGCTCGCCAGCCCCTCGGCACAGGCCGCCAGCCGGGTACCCACCCACGCTCCGCTGGCCCCCGCGGCCAGCACGGCGGCCAGGCTGCGCGCCGAGCCGATGCCGCCTCCGGCGAGTACCGGCAGCGACACGGCGTCCAACACGTCGTCGAGCAACGGCAGCGTCGCGAGCTTCGCATCGCCGTGACCGCCGCCCTCGGACCCCCGGGCAACCACGATGTCGACGCCCGCATCGGCCGCCTGACGGGCTCCCAGACCGTCGTATACCTGTGTCACAGTGTGGATTCCGGCGTCGCGGGCCTTGTCGACCCAAGACCAGTCGGTAGCGAAGCTGACCGACAGCAGGGCCGGGCGCGCCGCCAGAGCATCCTCCAGCAAGCCGGCCTCATTGCGCATCACCCAGTCCACCAAGCCAATTCCGAACATCCCCTGCACGTGTTGCAACTGGGCCTGTAGTAATTCTCTGGTCGCCACACTGCCCATGCCGACCATGCCCAACCCGCCGGCAGCAGTGACGGCCGTAGCCAACCGGCCGCCGGCAACGCCACCCATCGGCGCGTTGACGATGGGTACTCGCAGGCCGAAAGTCCTTGACCAGTGCGTGGATAACATCAGTGCGCCAGCGACGGAATGCTCTTCAACACCGTCAGGATCACCACCGAATCCTCAACCGCCGCAAGGGCGTGCCGTTGCGGCGGGATCGCGACGTAGTCGCCGGCCTTGCCATCCCAGGAATCGCCGCCGGTCGTCAAGCGCACGTGACCACGCAGCACCTGCAGCGTCGCCTCGCCGGGGCTGTCGTGTTCGGACAGGTCGTGGCCGGCGAGCAGCGCCAGCACGGTCTGTCGCAATTCGTGGGTGTGCCCGCCGTGGATAGTGTGCGCGGCGCGCCCGCTGTGGGTTTCCCGCGCCTCGGCGAGCTTTTCGTCGGCCAGGCCGGTCAGTGAGATCGAGTCCATAGGTGAGTCTCCTTGGTGTGAAGGTGGGCCGTTGGGAGTCTCAGACGGTCAGTAGCAGTATCCCCGCCGCGATCAGCGCGGCCACCTTGACCGTCTCTAAACCGATGTAGGTCGCTATCGTCGCCCGCATGCCCGGCTAGCCGCGCATGTCGCCGACTTGGGCCCTATCCGCAATGTTCGCGTGACAAAACACCGACCTGTTCTGACGTAACTTAGCTGCGGCGGTGTGCCGCGGACACAAAGGAGCAAGACGGCTTATGGGGGATGGCGCGGGCGCTGTTGTCGATTCTGACGTGGATACTCTCGCCAACGACTTCCTGCATTCGCCATATGCCGGCCCGATTTACGCCGACTGGCCACTTGATCGACGGTTGCACGCCTTCCTGCGGCGGCAAGGCTTTTCCCGTGGGGCCGACGCTGGGGATCTTTGCAAAATCATCCTGGATCGCATAATGGCGCACCGCGGCGTCAAAACTGCCGGTTCGCAAACCACCCGCTGAGCCGCACCGTCGCAGGCATTTCGCCATAACTGTCGACCGCGTCAACAAATTCGTCGATAATTCTCGACAAACCGTCGAACTTAATCGACATTATCGTTGGTCTTAATCAACAATTTGCCTGACATATGTCGACGTACCCCTACAGTATGTGGCGTGTCCGACCCCCCGACGCCGAACGGGTACGTACAGGCCTCGCGAGGCCGCCGTCCGTCGCATCACTCGGGTGACGAGCGCGAACAGGCGATCCTGGCTACCGCCGAACGGCTTCTGCAGGAGCGTCCGCTGGCCGACTTCTCCGTGGATGACTTGGCAAAAGGCGCGGGCATCTCGCGCCCCACGTTCTATTTCTACTTCAAGTCCAAGAATGCCGTCCTGCTGTCTCTGCTGGATCAGATGAACAGCAAGGCGCTTGCGGCCCTGAAAGCACTGCACGGCAAATTGACCGGTGACCCCGCGGCGCTCTGGCGCGCTCGTATCGAGGCATTCTTCGAGGTGTCGGGATCGCACCGAGCGGTCGCGGTGGCCGGTGCGGCGGCCAAAGCCACCAACCCCGAGGTCCGGCAGGTGTGGTCGGCGCTCATGCAACGGTGGATCTCCTTCACCACGTTCGCCATCAATGCGGAGCGTGAGCGGGGCTTGGCCCCCAATACCATTCCAGCCCAAGATCTTTCATCCGCACTGAACATGTTGAGCGAGCGGGTGATGGCTGCGACGTACACGTCCGAAGAGCAGGCGATTCCCGAAGACCGCGTCATCGACACACTCGTGCACATCTGGCTGGCCAGCATCTACGAGGACGGTCAGGCTTCGGCGGAGCGTCAAGGCCTGCTGCAGCCCGGCCGCTTCGTCGCCCCGGGCTGATCCGGCGGTAACGTCTCCCCCTGGCGTTCGGCGCGGACACGACAAATCGGTGCAGCCATATGGCGGTGACCGGCGCGGCCGGGTATCACATACTCTCTGTCACTTGCGCTTTTGCCCACCGGTAATCGGCCTTGCCGGACGGCGAGCGTTGCAGCCGGTCGCGGAAGACGACGTCTTTGGGCAGTTTGTAGCGCGCCAGATGACGCGCGGCCTCAGCGATGATGCTGTCGGCATCCGCTTGTTCACCATCTGCCAGCTGAACAATCGCGACGACCTCGTTTCCCCACCGCACGCTGGGCCGGCCCGTCACCACCACGTCGTAGACAGCGGGATGCTCGGCGATCGCCGCCTCGACTTCTTCGGCGAAGATCTTCTCGCCGCCGGAATTGATGGTGACCGCGTCGCGGCCCAGCAGCTCGATTTGCCCATCGGCATCCCAACGGGCCCGGTCGCCCGGCACCGAATGCCGGATTCCTTCGATGACCGGGAACGTCCGCGCCGTCTTGTCCGCATCACCCAGATACCCCAGCGGTATCAAGCCCTGTTGAGCCAACCAGCCGATTTCCTCGTCACCAGGCGACAGGATCGCGGTCATGTCCTCACTGACCACCACCGCACCCGGGTTCGGCGCGAACCGGCCGGTGGCGCTGAGCCCGCGACTGGAAACCTGGCCCATCTGTGAGCCCGACTCCGACGACCCGCCGGCATCCAGGATGGTCAGCTGCGGCAGCAGCTCGATGAAGCGCTGCTTGAGCGGAGCGCTCAGTGCTGCTCCCCCGGTGATCAGCACCAGCAGCCCGGACAGGTTGTAGTCGCCGGACTCGAGTTCGTCGACCAGCGGCCGCCCGAAGGCGTCACCGACCATCGACATCGACACCACCCGTTCCCGGCTGGCCACCGACCATGCCTCGGCCGGATCGAAATGGGTGGTCGTCGGCGCCATCACAAACGGCCGTCCGCCGCACAGGTTGATGAAGGCCGCCCACTGTGCCGCGCCGTGCATCAGTGGCGCACAGGTCATCGAACCGGGACCCTCGGGAAGTGACTTCTCGACGATCTCGTCCAGGCTGGTCACCGTCTCGCCGGTGCCGTAGGTTCGCCCGCCCATCGCGTTCAGGTAGATGTCGTTCTGGCGCCACAGCACCGCCTTGGGCATCCCGGTGGTACCGCCGGTATAGAGCACATACAGGTCGTCTGGCGAGGGCGTGAGGTCGAGCGGCTCGTCGGACACCGACGCCAGCAGGTCCTCGTAATCCACCGCCCCGGGCACCGGATCATTCCCGGAGCCGTCGGCGACGTGGATCAGCCGCACTCCGGACAGCTGCCCCTTCTCGAGCGCCTCGGCCAGCGTGGGAGCGAACCGCGCGTGGTACATCACCGCGTCTACGCGGGCATTGCCGAGCAGATACGCCAGTTCGTCGGCGACGTAGCGGTAGTTGACGTTGAACGGAGCAACCCGGGCCGCATAAGCGCCGAGCATCGCCTCGAGGTATTCGTTGCAATTGGCCATGTACAACCCGAGGTGGCTTTGGCCCGATTCGTGTGGCGCCAACGTCGAGCGTTCCCGCTGCGCACCGAAATCCCACGAATGCAGCGCCCGGGCGAACCGGCGGGCACGCTGTGCAGTTTGCGCGTAGGTGAACCTTCGGTGTCCAAACACGATGCAATCGCGTTGCGGGTTGGCTGCCGCGACAGCCGAGAACACTTGTGCCAGATTGAATTCCACTGCACTCCTCAGACCAACCGGCCGGTGCGACTCGGCAACAGTCACGCTACAGATATCACGCATCGACAATCGGATCGGGATTAGTCTCGGGGTCGTGTACCGAGCTATTCCCGCCGGATACAGCCGATACGTCGCCATCGGCGACAGCCAGACTGAAGGCCTATGGGACGGTGACGAGAGCACCGGTCTGTTGGGATTTGCCGACCGCCTAGCCGTGTTGCTGGATTCGGTTTATCCCGGACTGCAATACGCCAATCTCGCGATCCGCGGCAAGCGGCTGGGCGACGTGCTCAGGGAGCAGGTTCCAGAGACGCTGGCGATGGAGCCGGATCTGATCACCGTGTGTGCGGGGATGAACGACGTCATCCAGCCTGGGCGATCGTTCGGCCGTGCCCTTGCCGAGCTCGATCACCTGTATGCGACGCTCGCCGATTCGGGGGCGACGGTGGTGACGACGACCTTCCCGAACGTCGCGCAGTTCCTTCCTTTCGGCCGGATCGTGTCCAAGCGGCTGGCCCGCATCAACTGGGCGATCCGGGTGGCCGCCCACCGCTACGGGTTCCCGCTCGTCGACCTGTACAGCGCGGCCTCGATGCGCGACTGGGACACCTGGAGCTACGACCGCGTCCACGCCTCGCCCAAAGGCCACGTCCTGTTTGCCGCTGCAGCGGCCGAAGCCCTCAATCTGCCTGGCAGCAACCATGATTGGGCACAACCACACCTGGAGTCCGCGCAGTTGTCGGGCGGCGCCGGCGGCTACGGAAAGCTGCGCTGGACGCAGGACAACTTCTTCCCCTGGGTCTGGCGCCGGATGCGCGGCCTGTCCGCGGCCGACGGGCGATTCCCTAAGCGTCCCCAATTGGAACCGGTCAACGCGCAACCGACACCACACAACGCCGCGCCAACCGAGGACGTTGCGGCACGCCGCCAGCACCCGTGAGGCATTCTTGACCCATGGATGTCGAGGCTTTGCTGCATGCGATCCCGCCGCTCGCGGTCTACCTGGTGGTCGGCGGTGTGGTCGGCGTTGAAAGCCTGGGCGTGCCGCTGCCCGGCGAGATCATCTTGGTCAGCGCCGCGCTGATGTCGTCCCATCACGACCTTGCTGTCAACCCGGTCGGCGTCGCGGTTGCCGCCATCATCGGCGCGGTGATCGGCGATTCGATCGGCTACACGATCGGCCGCCGTTTCGGCATGCCGCTTTTCGACAAGCTGGGCCAGCGTTTTCCCAAGCACTTCGGTCCGGGGCACGTCATGCTGGCCGAAAGGCTGTTTAACCGCTGGGGAATTCGGGCGGTGTTCTTCGGGCGCTTCATCGCGCTGCTGCGGATATTCGCCGGGCCGCTGGCCGGCGCACTGAAGATGCACTACCAGCGCTTCCTGGCCGCCAACGTGTCGGGTGCCATTTGCTGGGCGGGCGGCACCACCGCACTGGTCTATTTCGCCGGAATGGCCGCCGAGAAATGGCTGGAACGATTCTCCTGGATAGCACTCGTCATCGCGGTGGTGGTCGGCCTCATCGCGGCAATCTTGCTGCGCGAGCGCACATCTCGCGCGATCGCCGAACTCGAAGCCGAGCATGCCCGCAAATCAGGTGAGACCGCGGCCGACCCGGTGTGAGGTGCGCTGGCTTTCTGGGTGCGCCCATGGCGTCAAGCGTGCACTGAGGCCGGCAATTGACGCCGATTCACGCCCTGGGCGCACGGTCAACCCCGTCACCGCACGCATCGCGCTAGACGACGGCCTCAGCGGTGGCGGCCAAGTTAGCCGGCCGGTGCACTTCGATAAGAGTGCGGGCCATCCGCTGGGCACGCAGCGCGGCATCCAGGTCACCCACCTCCGCCAGAATGATGGCGCCTTTCATCAGGATGTGCCAGGACGAGGCGAAGCCCTCGACATCGGTGAGCCCCGCAGCCACAGCGCGGCTGCGCACGATGTCCCGGACACGGTTGATATGAGCCACGCTGGCTTGCCCCGCAGGATGATCGACGCCCAATTCGAGCAAGACGTTGATGAACGAGCAGCCTTCATAACCGTCGCGCAGCTGAAACCAGTCGTGCATGACGTCAAAGATCGCCAGCAACTGTTCCTCGGGTGTATCGCCCCGTTGCTCCGACTGCGCCTCGATCAAACCGTGGGTCCACAGTTCTTCACGGCGCTGCAGAACGGCCAGCACCAGGTCGTTTTTGGTCGCGAAGTGGCGGTACAGCGTCGCCTTGGCGACGCCGGCGCGCTCGATCACCTCATCGGTGCCGACCGCGCGGATTCCACGCTTACTGAACAGCTCATATGCAGCGTTCAGTAGGCGTTCATGAGCGGAGGGGGTGGGTGTCGCGGCATCGATGCTGGTCATCGCGACCCTCACCGTACTCTTAGTGCGCACCCGGTAGACAGACCGCCCTGTCTCGTTATACAAAAGAGATTCGCACTTCGCGAAAATGTCTGTCTTCAGACCAAAGGACGGGCCATCTATCCCGGTGTTTCAGTCGCCGGATTAGGAGTCCATCATGAGTTTGATGATTTCTGAATCTGCTCCCTGCATGCCCAGCTCTCCGCTGATGCTCAGCACGCGACTGGTCTACGAACTGGGCGATCCGAACAGCACGCTCAGGGCCACCACCGACCGACGCGGCGCTGCCGTCGTCATCAGCGCCGGCGGCGAGGTCGATGCCTGCAACGAGGGCACCTGGCGCCACCTGGTCAGCGAGGCGGCCAGTGTCGTCACCACTCCCGGCCAGTTGGTAGTCGACGTGACCGGACTCGATTTCATGGGCTGCTGCACGTTCGCCGTGTTGGCCCACGAGGCCGAGCGGTGCCGCCTGCGCGGGGTCGAATTGCGCCTGGTCAGTCACCAGCCGATCGTCGCCCGGATCGTCGATGCGTGCGGACTCAGCCACACACTGCACATCTACCCCACCGTGGATTCCGCGCTCGCGCGCTAGCCGCCTGACTTCAGAAGCGTTGGGCCAGAAGGATTTTTGCTGGGCCAGACAGCTGGTCGAGCGCGGCTGGTCGTCCCGCCATCACCATTAGCAGCGCTTCTGCTGGGCCGGCTGCCTCGGGACCGCTTCCGTGTGTCCAGTCCATGTCGGTTGCGATCAGCCGCACTCGGCGGGTCCGCCAGGCGCCACGCACCGCCGGGACTGTGAGCGCGTAATCCAACACGGTCCGCAGCCGCTGCGCCGGGATATCACGCGGGATGCCGAGTGGTCGCCGGATGTCCTGTTGATGGATCATGCCATCGACCAAAGCGATCATGCCTCCGAAGCCGGCGGTCAGACCACGAGGCGGGATGCAGGCGCGCATCAGCTCGGTGAGTTGGCCAGGTGTTCGATTGGCGTACTCGGCGACGCCAATCGCGTTGGCGCGGTTGGGGATGAAGCCAGCCCGTGCCATGCGCCGCACCACCGCCCAGGATTTGAGCTCGTCATAGCTGACCACATGAGCGACGACGTCGCGTACCCGCCAGCGCTCGCAGAGGCTGGCATGGTCCCACTGTCCGAGCGACAGCTGACTCAGCAGATCGGCGAACTCTTGACGCTCGTCACACGCCATCTCGATGGTGGTCATCCGCAGTCCTCTCCTCGGATCACTCGACCGCCCACACGTATACCCATTCGACTCCAATTGTCTCGGCGAGACCAATCAGAATCGTTGGGCGAACACGCTTATGATCGATCGTGGACAGTCGCGAGCCCGACATCCGGAGGCCCAATGAACGACCTGCCCACCGTCGGCGCCGAAGAGGAGTTCCTCCTCGTCGACCAGCAGACCGGCGAATCGGCCCCGCGTAACGCCGAGGTGGCCGCTGAGGCCGAGCGTCGTGGCATCACACTGCAGCTGGAACTGAGTAGTTGCCAGGTGGAGACCACGTCCAGCGTGGTGCAGACCAGCGGCCAGCTTGGCGAGGAACTCGCCAGGCTGCGGCGCGTCGCGGCCCAAGCCGCGCAGGCCTGCGGGCTTCAACTTCTGGCGCTGGCGCTTCCGCCGGTGACTCCGCACGAGTTCCCGGTCACCGACACCGAGCGGTACCGCCGGATCGGGGCGCAGTTCGGGATGGTCGCGCACGAACAAGGCATCTGCGGATGCCATGTGCATGTGGAAGTACCTGACCGTGCGGCCGCCATCTACGTCAGCAATTGGCTGCGCCCGTGGCTGCCGTCGCTGCTGGCGCTGTCGGCCAATTCGGCGATTTATCGCAACGCCGATAGCGGATACGCAAGCTGGCGCAGTGTCTTATGGCGGCGCTGGCCGGTCGCCGGTGCACCGCCGTTTTTCAGCTCCCCTGCGGAGTACGACGAAACCGTGCGCATGCTGATCGACACCGAGGTGATTCTGGATCAGAAGATGATCTATTGGGATGTGCGCCCGTCGGCGGACTTTCCGACGGTGGAGGTTCGGGTGGCCGACGTTCCGGCAACGGTCGCTGAGACGGTGCTACTTGCCACCCTGATCAGGGCCGCGGTGATGACGGCCCTCGAGGTGCGCGACAGCGGCGAGGAAGCGCCGCGGCTGCCCCCCGCGGCATTGCGTGCGGCATATTGGAAGGCCGCCCATGACGGATTATCCGGGCGCACAGTGGATTTGATTCACGGCCGCGGCGCCGTACCGGCGCGTGAGCAGTTGAGCACGCTGGTGCAACGAGTGCGCCCCGCGCTGGACGCCCTCGGTGAATACGACCGCGTCGTTGACGAACTCGACCGAATCGCCGCGCAGGGAAACGGTGCGGTGCGTCAGCGCGACGTCTGGCGACGACGCGGCGAAGCGCGTGACGTCGTCGAGGAAGCCGCGACGTTCACCCTGAGCTGACGGCGGCCCTACAGCGTCATCAGCCGGTAAAGCCCGATCAGCCCGACCACCACGATCACGGTGCGCAAGACGTTCGGCGAAAGCCGGCGCCCGTAACGCGCCCCGACCCATCCGCCGACCAGCGAGCTCGCCGCGATGATCCCGGCGACCGGCCAGCTGATCCGGCCGAAAGCGACGAGTGTATAGCTCAGCGCCGCAACCACATTCACTACCAACACCAGCAGGTTCTTCGCGGCGTTCATCCGTTGCAGCGATTCGGGCAACAATGCACCCATCACGCCGACCAGCAAGATGCCCTGCGCTGCGGTGAAATAACCCCCATAGACGCCGACGGCGAAGGTGCCGAAAACCAGCAAGACCTTTCGCGCCGGCGTGACATGTTCGGCGGAGCGCCCCGCCGCCTCGGCTTGCCGGCGTGCCCACGACTGAATCCACGGCCCGATCACCACCAGCACCAACGCCAGCACCAACAGCACCGGCACTACCCGGACGAACACCGTCTCCGGCAGATGCAGCAGCAAATAGGCACCCAGTACGGCGCCGAGCAACGACGCCGGAATCTGCCAGCGCAATCGATCCCACTGCCCGCGCAGCTCGGCGCGATAACCCCAGGTGGCTGAGACACCGCCGGCCACCAACCCGACCGCGTTCGACATGGTGGCTGTGACCGGCGGATATCCGAGGGCGACCAGTGTCGGGAAGGTGATCAGGGTGCCAGATCCAACGAGTGCGTTGATGACGCCGGCACCCAACCCAGCCAGGGCGATCAAAACGATGTGCGAAACCACCACTGGTGCGACCTTAGTCGGCCGTCGATTTATGCCAACGAAGGTGCGGCTGAACGCCTTACCGTCAGGTCTGCGGCGCTTCGGGACCGCGGTCTACGCCGGTGCGTAGCTTGACCGACGCCGAATACGCGAGGGTGCGGAAATGAAGCACCGGGTCGTCGGACGGTTCAATGCCATCGGTCACGCGCATCGGGTCGAATACAACGATGTCGTCGCCGTGCTCGCGCTCGGTGTCCAGGCCGGTGATCTCCAGCGTGCCGACGTTGACTGTCTCGGTGCTACTCCAGGGTGCTGACGGATCAACCGTCGAATCACCCGGTCCGGCGATCTGGACGCGGAAGTAGAACAGCACCGGCCCGCCCGCGAGTCGGTGGTTCAGCTCGTGCAGGAGAAAATCGGGACTCTTGGCCTTGGCGGCATGCCCCGACAGAAATTCCTCGCCCTCGACCGGGTGCAGGTGGTAGCGGACGAATCTGGTGCTGCCGTCGGCGGCGATCCAACGGAAGGCGTGCAGCCCGTGGTATTCGATCGTGACGTAGCTTGCCGGGACCCGGTTAGCGTCGCGCACTACGGGCAGCGCGCCGAGCAATCCGGGATGGGTCGCAACGTATTTGGCCATGCGCAGCGGCTTGGTCGGGCCTGGCCGCATCGCCTTGAGCAGATCGACGAATCCGTCCGGTGTGCTAGAGACGAATAGCCGGGCCGTCTGCGTCGACACGTCGGTGGTGGAACCATCCGGCAGCGTGAGCTTCACCGCCAGTCCTCGCACTCCCGGCAAGCCGTCGCCTTGCGTGGGGTTGCCCGACCCATTAGAGAAGCGGAAGAGCGCCGGGACCGCTGCACCGTCGAGGTGTGGTGCGCGGGAAAGCCCGGCCGCCTGGGCAGTCGCGGTAAACCTGCCGCGGTACAGGGCGCCCTTCGCATGCAACGCCCGGCAGCCGGGCTGCGCTCCCCCGCTGCTTCGGATAGCCGCTATTGCATCGTCAGGTGAAACTGGATCGCCCATGGGCGAATCTCACTCCGGAAATCCGAAGAGCGCAACCACGCCGTGATCGCGCCCGGCGGTATAGCCGCCGTCGACGGCGATGGCCTGACCGCTGACAAAGGATGCGTCCGGCGACAACAGAAACGCCGCCATGGCCGCGACTTCTTCCGGCTGGCCGAGCCGTTGCAACGCATGCTCCTTGGTGATGGAGGCCAGCGGGCCCTCCATCCCCGGCAGGCCGAAGACGCTCTGGGCCATCGGCGTTTCGATGAAGCCGGGGCAGATGACGTTGGACCGGATACCGCTCGGCCCATAGTCGAGCGCAATGTTCTTGGTCAGCAACACAACACCGCCTTTGGCGGCGTTGTACGAGCTGCCACCCGCGGTGCCTTCCAGACCCTCAATGCTGGCGACGGTCACGATCGAGCCGCGCTCGCCGTCGATCCTGTCCTGCTCGATCATCTTTGCCAACGCGGCCTTGGCCACCAGGAACGTGCCGGTCAGGTTGGTCCCGATCACGCGATTCCATTCGGTCTGGTCCAGTAGATGGACCGGACCGCCGCCGGCGACACCGGCCGCGTGGAAGACGCCGTCGAGACGGTCGGGCACGGCGGCCATGACGGCGGCGATGGCGGCCTCGTCGGTGATGTCGGCCGTGACGAACCTAAAGTCGGGACCGAGGTCGGGCGGGGAGGCCAGGTCGGCGCCGACGACCGTGCCGCCTTCGGCCAGCAGGCGCTGCGCGGTGGCTAGGCCGATGCCCGATGCCGCACCCGTCACGACGAAGGTCCGCGAGCGAGCGCGTTCGACGTCCACCATTTCTGACTCCTTTGTCGGTTTGCCGCAGCCATGTTGACACGCCGCGCGTCCGCGGCTGCCACCCCGCGTTTGATAACCGGGGAATATCACTCCGTAGCAATCCATTAATGGACAGCTTTAGCGTCACCCGGTGAAATACATACCTGACGGGCGAATTCTCCTACCGCCCCTTTCAGAAGAGGAGTTAGACGATGCACGCCTTCTCGACTTCGACACCAGAACACCACCCCCGCCGCCGACGGATCGGGCTCGCAGTGCGCACGGTCGCCGTCGCGGCCACAGTGACCGGAGCAATCGCACTGACCGGCACCACCAGCCAACCGGCGGTGATGCTGACCGCGGTCGACATCGCGCCCGGCGTCTCAGTCACCCCAGCGCCGGCCTGGTCAGTCGGAACCCAAGGCCCCGGCTGGGTGGTGCTGCATAACGGCTTATCCACCGCGGCTATGGAGATCAGGGCCAAACCCGCTAGTGGGACAGACCCCGTCGCCGTGCTGCAGGGCGACGTCAATAATTTGGGCGGCACGGTGACAGGGTTGAGCAATGTCAACAACCTGGCCCCGCCCGTCACGAAACCGGTGCCAGGCAAAAACTTCCAACAGGAAGCCTCCATCGACTACAGCGCTGATGGGTCATCGCAGTCGGGCACAGTTCCCGTCATCGGATCATTCATTGAGCTGCTGAATACCTCGACCCACCAATCAGCCTTCATTATCTTTGAGCAAAACGGCGACGCGACCACTCAGGTCGACAACTCGGGCGGCGCAATGGTCGACTCGATGCTCTGACGGTGGCCCCGCCGTGGCGTGCTGTGATCCGACCGCGTATCAACGAGAGGAACCACGTCACGGACATCAGCGGAGGAGCTATGCCACCAGCCGACGCGACCACGGGCACTGCCGAGACACTCGTCGGGATGGTCGAGCATCACGTGCAGCACCGGCCCGACGGCATAGCGATTCGCTTCGGCGAGCGGCACTGGTCATGGGCGCAGTGGGCGGTGCGGATCCAGCAAGCCGCCGGCGCGCTGCGAGCGGCCGGCCTGCAGCGCGGCCAGTGTGTGGCGTTCCTGGACAAGAACCACCCGGCGTGTCTGGAAACCCTGCTGGCCGCCGCCTCGCTGGGCGCGGTGGCCACGATCGTCAACTGGCGGGTCATCGGCGACGAACTCGTGCACGTCCTCAACGACAGCGGCGCCCGGGTGCTGTTCGTCGGCGAGGAACTGCAATCCAGCGTCGAGGCGATCCGCACCAAAGTCCCTGGCCTGGATCGCGTCATCGTGGTGGGCGGTGATGAGGACGAGTACGAATCCCTGCTCGAGGCCGCGACGCCGGTCACCACCGACCCAGAGGTCAGCGACAACGACGCCGCGCTGACGATTTACAGCTCGGGCACCACCGGGCGCCCGAAGGGCGTCCAGCTGACCCAGCGCGCGTTGGTCAATCACATTGTGAATCTCTCCCCGCCGTTCCCGTTCGAAGAAGGCGACGCGAACTTGGTGGCCATGCCGCTTTTTCACGTCGGTGGAATCGCATACGCATTCTTCGGTATCCGGGCCGGCGTGCCGACGTTCTTGACCCGCGAACCCGACGCCGCAACGCTGATCGGCGCCGTGAAAGCCGGTGCGACGCATGCCTTTTTCGTTCCCCCGGTGATCGCGCGGTTCCTGGAAGCCGGGGAGGCGGCGACCAGCGCCATCTCCGGTTTGCGATACCTGGTGTACGGAGCCGCGCCGATGCCGCTGCCGTTGCTGCAGCAAGCCCTGGCGGCCTGGCCGGACATAAACTTCGTGCAGGTGTACGGACAGACCGAGCTGTGTGGCGCCATCGCGTCGCTGGAGGCCGAGGACCATCGCAACTCCAGCCGGCCTGAGCTGCTGTTGTCGGCCGGAAAAGCCGCTCAGGGCAACGAAATTCGCATCGTCGACCCAGAATCGGGAGACCCAATGCCCGACGGGCAAGCCGGTGAGATCTGGGTGCGCAGCGATCAGCGGATGATCGGATATCTCAACCGGCCGGAGGCAACCGCCGAGACGATCACCGCCGACGATTGGGTGCGCACCGGCGACATCGGGCGCCTCGATGCCGAGGGCTACCTCTATATCGAGGACCGCTTGAGGGACATGATCATCACCGGTGGCGAGAACGTATACGGCCCCGAGGTGGAAAGCGTGCTTCTGGACCATCCCGCCGTCGCCGACGCCGCGATCATCGGGGTCCCCGACGACCGCTGGGGCGAATCCGTGAAGGCGATCGTCGTCGCCACCTCGGCGGTCGAGCCCGGTGACGTCATCGAGTTCTGCCGTCAGCACCTGGCCGGCTACAAATGCCCACGAACCGTCGACTTCGTAGCAGAGCTGCCCCGCAACGCGAGCGGAAAGATCCTCAAAAACCAGCTCCGCGAACCGTTTTGGAAAGACCGCGCCCGGCGGGTATGAGGCCGGTTAGGCATCAGGACAGCCTGGCGGCCTTCATCCTCTTCCCGAGTTCCAGAGCTTCGGCGTATCGCGTCGGTCCTTCGTCCGCACCCAGCAGCATGCCGATCGTCTCGGTGTCGATGGTCCGACCACCCGCACCCCAACTGCCTTCCGGAATCTCGACGAAGACGACATGCAGTCTCATGAGGTAGGCAGGTGAGATGCGGATGTCGCCGGCCTCCATCACGGTTCCGTCGTCACCGATCACGTCCACGAACGCCTGCGCCACGTCACGCTGCATCTCGTCGCGGCGCGGCTGGCTGAAATAGGACGCAGCCACGAACGCCTCTACCGTCCAGAAGATGTTCTCGGGATGCTCCGACAATGGCACGCCGCCGTGAAAGCAGTTCTCTACGTCGAGCTCGTTGAAAAACATTCCGGTTTTGGCGGTCCCACTCTCGGTGACGGGATCGATCTCCTGCCGAATCAAGGCATGAACCAGGCGCGGAGCGAGTTTGGCTTTCTGCTCGGCAGAAAGCGCCCCCTTCGGGTAATTGACGCGGATGAATGGCATGGATCCTGTCCCTCCTGACGATGCGCGGTCAGCGACGATCGGTTTCGGAAAACGTTAGCCCGAGTAGACTTCGAATCCGGCCATGCCCGACGAGCCAGCGGTAGCCTAGCCCGTCCGCGACTGGCGCCGGTTTCTGCGAAATCCTTTGTAGCACTGACTTTCTGCGACCTGAAGTGCAAAGACGAGAGGCCGAAAATTGAGTAGCGCTTTCGAATCCATCAATACCGGCATCGCCGCCCATATCGGCAGGTACGCGGATGCGGTGCGAATCCCACCGGGCGCCGAAGTCATCTATACCTCAGGCACTCCGGGCCTGCGTCCCGACGGAACAGTGCCCGAGGACTTCACCGAGGAGGCCACCCTGGCATGGCGCAACGTCGAGGACGCACTGAACCGGGCGGGCGCAGTCCTGGCCGACATCGTCAGCGTGCGGCAATGGCTGACCGACGCCGCCGACATTCCCGCGTACGGCGCGGTCCGGTCGGCGGTGATCAAACACAAACCCGTTTTCATGCTCGCGGTGATCCCGGCGCTGGTCTGGCCCAACATCCGCGTTGAGGTCGAAGTTACCGCGATCCGCCGGCCTGCCATGTTGTAACCTGCCGGTGCGCGTAACGATTCTCTACCACGACAGTCAGGGGCGACTACATGAGCGAGGTAGTAGACGCGCAGCGACGCGATTTAGCGATCAGTGTGCTCGGCGGCCCGACGACGGTCATCGACATCGCGGGCCGCAGGATTGTCATGGATCCGACGTTCGACCCGCCCGGCCCGCACGACTATCTGGACAAGCTGACCGGCCCCGCGGTGAGCGCCGACGCCCTCGGGCAGGTCGACGTGGTTCTGGTCAGCCACGACCAACATCCCGACAATCTGGACAACGCCGGCCGTCGGCTGGCGGAGGCCGCGCCGCTGATCGTCACCAATCCCGGTGCCGCCGGCCGCTTCGGGCCTCCGGCGGTGGGCTTGCAGCCGTGGCAGTCCTACTACCTGCCGGGAGGGCCCGGACGCATTGCCGCACAAGCTGTTCCGGCGGTGCACGGTCCGGCCGACGGGATGCGCGACATGGAGGGCCACGTCAACTGCGAGGTCACCGGATTCGTGTTGTACGGCCCCAACCTCCCGACTATCTATCTCAGCGGTGACAACGCCTCGCTGAGCGCGGTCGCTGAGGTGGCCGATCGGATCGGCGATATCGACATCGCGGTGCTGTTCGCGGGGGCGGCGAGCGTGCCGGCCAAAGAGCGCGGACGACCGCTCACCCTGACCTCGGCACGCGCTGCCGCGGCCGCCGAAGTCCTCGGCGCCAAAGTGGTGATCCCGGCTCACGTCGACGGCTGGGCACATTTCAGCGAGGGACCTGGCGAATTCGCCGCGGCGTTCGACCAGGCGGGTATCAAACGGGTGCTGCGCACCGCCACGCATGGCGAGTGGATCGACCTGAAGGACTAGGCGGGCAGCCGCCTCACAGCCGGCCCTCGGTCCGCAGCTCGGGGTGCACCCAGTCGGGCGAGCGTCGCTCCTTGAACGCGCGGACGCCCTCCCTCGCCTCGGTGTCCATCAGGCTGCTGGTCATGCCGATGCGGTCGTACAGGCCCAGGTAGTTGTCGATGCTGGACTTGATCACGTTGCGCGCGCGTGGCGCGGTCCGACAGGTTTGCGCCAGCAGATCGCGCGCCACGTCGAGCAGATCCGCGTGCGCCACCACCCGGGTCACCAAACCCCAGTCCAGAGCTTCCTGCGCGGACAGCACGCGTCCGGTGAACATCAGGTCCCGGGTGCGCACCGCCCCGATCAGCCGGACGAGCATCTGGCTGTAGTAGGTGTCGGCGTAGCCACGGAACAACTCGGGCACCCGGAAGGTCGCCTGCTCGCTGACCACCGACAGGTCGCTGCACAACGCGATCTGCATGCCGCCGCCCTGGCATAGGCCGTTGACCGCGGAGACGACGGGCTTGGCCGAGGTCCGCACCGCGTCGAACGGCGTGACGTCCATGCCCAGCGCCGCACCGAAGGTGATCCAGTCGTCGACGCCCCCTCCCCCGGTCATGTCACCGCCGGGCGCGAAGACGTCGCCGGTTCCGGTGATCAGCAGCCCGGCCAGATCGGGATCTCCATTGAGAATGCCTACGGCATAACGGATTCCGAAGTACATGGCGGGAGTCATGGCGTTGCGCGCTTCCGGCCGGTCGATGGTGCAAATGGCGATCGGGCCCTGGCGCCGGAGAGACAGATAGGGCGTGCCCAGCCAATCTCCTTCGGGCGGGCGGGGGCTGGCATCCGATGTCGGCGAGGTCTGCGTCACGGGACTCCTCTCGGCTCGCTACTGAAACTCTTACAGTATGCGCAAGGCCCGTTTCCGTTGGCGCCGCGTCCTACACAAACGGCAGCGTGGCGATCTCGCTGATCTCGGATGCGTTGAGGACCAAGTTGCGAAATTTGTCTTGCAGCGCAGTCGTCGCCTCTGCTACCGGTTTGTCGCACTGCCGGCAGCGGGTTTTGAACTGCGGCTGGTCGTCTTCATCGGGCCAGGACCGGCGTGGCCCCACCTGGGCCCCGGGGTCGTAAGAGATTTGGTGATGTGGGGCCTCTTTGAGGATCTTGCCCACGGGATGCATTTGCGGGCATTCGAGTTTCAGCGTGCCGATGCCTTCGTGGTTGGCCATTGGTCGTCCACCGTCCTTACTCTCTCGTCCACCGTCATTGTTCCCCGACGCGGTCGCCTCGTGTTCCGTCGGGTGTGAATGTGTAGGTCTCGCCGTGCGAGAGGTAGACGAATTTCGTCGTCGTGCTCGAGGCCTCGGCGGCCTTCTTGAAGTCGTCGAGTCCAGACAGGAAGACCGAGAAGTCGTTGTAGTGAATCGGGATGGCAGTGCGCGGTTTGGTGATCTCCACGGCCCTGACGCCTTGCTCGCCGGTCATCGTGACCACGCTGACAAGGAAGGTGGTGCCGCCGGTGTGGATCAGGCCGAGGTCGATGTCGGGGTAGCGGCGCGGGATGTCCTCGAGGCTGTCGACGAGCATCGTGTCCCCGGTGATGTAGAGCCGGTAGAGCTGTTCGCCGTTGCGGCTGAAGTCCAGCAGGTGCCCGTTGACCGGCATGAGTAACTCCTCGACTGCCTCGTCGGTGGAGTGCTTGGCCGGCATCGCGGTGATCGTCAGCGTTGCGTCGCCCTTGTGCACCTCGAGGGATTCCCAGGTGTCCAGGGAATGGCCCCGCGCGAAGCCGAGGCCGCCCAGCTTGTCCACTGCATCAGCCGTCGAGACGATGGGCAGTGACTTGTCGAGCTCTTGAGCGGCGACGTCGTCGAAATGATCACCGTGGTAGTGCGACAAGACGATCAGATCTATCGGCGGCAGGTCGGCGATCTGGCAAGCCGGCTCCACCTCACGCCGGGCCCAGATGCCGTGACCCAGAAAGACGTGCTCGCCCTTGTGCAGGAAGGCGGGATCGGTCAGCACCGTCAGGCCGCCGAACCGGATCAACGTGGTGGCGTTGCCGATGAAGTACACCTCGCCCGCACTGAAATCAGCCGTCCCAGTGCCGGTTAACTCTAAGGAAGTCATCCTGTCCTCTCCTTTGGGCGGTGATTCCTTCGATGCTGCGCCCGTCTGCGGGCGAGCTTCAGTCTGGGACAGATCGTGCGCAGTTGCTAGGGCGCGAATTACCCGGGCCCGGCGGGGGTGGGCAGAAAAGTCGTCGGGGTGCGGGCCTGCGACCGACGAATTGGACTTTTGACGGTCGCGATCCAGTGCGCTGGCGCTTCTCGTCGCCGCGCTGGACCGACTCGGGCACTACGAACCCGCCTCCACCATCAGTGGATTCGCGGACAACCAGTTCACCCGCATCTCGTTTCCGAAATCAATGCAGCAATCAGGCACCTGTGCGAAGTCCTCGGCGACCAGAATCCCAGGCATTGGCCGAGGGTGGGAAAAACATGACCGGCGCCGCCATCGCGGGGTACGCGTTCGATTCAATCGACCAGGCCCGCGAATTCTTAGCTGGCGGCTGAAGGGCCTCTAACCTGCAGAAATAGGAAGTGGTCCCGGCTGGGATCGAACCAGCGACCTTCCGCGTGTGAAGCGGACGCTCTTCCACTGAGCCACGGGACCGGCGCCGAGAGGCGAACGAGGGAGAAGATTAGCACGTGCTAGGCGCCGAGAATACGCGCCATCTGCGCCTCCCAGCATCAGCGCGATAACCTGGACACGGTCCGCGCCAAGAGATTTGTGTGGGCCCGCTTAATTGGACTATCGTCGTCCTTCGCACCGGGCGACGATCTCGTCCGTTGCGCGCGGATGTGGCGCAGTTGGTAGCGCACAACCTTGCCAAGGTTGGGGTCGCGGGTTCGAATCCCGTCATCCGCTCGAAGGTGCAAGTGGCATCAAATCCCCGCGGTGGAGTGGCCGAGTGGTGAGGCAACGGCCTGCAAAGCCGTGCACACGGGTTCGATTCCCGTCTCCACCTCCAAATTTTTTCCCGGCGCGATTAGCTCAGCGGGAGAGCGCTTCCCTGACACGGAAGAGGTCACTGGTTCAATCCCAGTATCGCGCACCAGAGTTTTGGCAGGTCAGAGGCGGTTTTCAGGACCGATCAGCGGATGGCGTGAACTCCCCGGAATCCGTTCTGCGAGTTCACGGTTTGGCACGTTTCGTGCAACATCTGCCAGAACTGGCAGAAATCGTAAGTCGATCAAAGTATTCGCCGACGAAGCCGGGGCGCACTGAGCCACGGCAAGCGCCGAGGGAGAGGGATGATGAATGAAGTGTTGATGGTACGAGCGATAGGTCAAAGCGGCCCAGTGAGCACACGCAAGGCGACAGACCACAACGTGGAGAATGTGACCTCAGCACGCTGGCGGCGAGACGTGGGTGACGATGATGCAGCGCGTGCGCGATGGCGAGCCGGTCGCCTACGACCTGTACCTGTACTCGCCGGGCGACTTCGCGTGGAACCTGGTGGCCAGCTACACCGAGTACCGGTTCGCGCTGGATGCGAAGGACTGGTGGGTGCGCTACGCAGAGCAGGGAGGGACGTACCAGATGTGGCTCAGTCAGCAGAAGACTGAGGGTTGAGCGTGGGGCAGGGATGTCGAAAGAGTCCGACAACACCGCG
>Ga0208987_1000034_pt1 | contig 35375 bp, 18 predicted proteins | sample MedBloCARef_O2_FD_187845 | JGI IMG/M metagenome (GOLD analysis project Ga0208987, IMG submission 187845) | Forest soil microbial communities from El Dorado National Forest, California, USA - Mediterranean Blodgett CA Ref_O2 (SPAdes) (version 2) | ecosystem: Environmental > Terrestrial > Soil >... | reverse complement strand
ATCGGCACGGCATGCTGCGGCTGCGGGTCGACGACGACGACGACGGCGCCGGGAGCTGGTCGCTGACCGTGCCGGAAGCGGGCTCGGTGGCTGCGGCGGGCTGCCTGCACACAGTGAACGTGTTGTCGGATGAGGCAGTGATCAGCGCACGATCGCGGTTGAACCCGGCCGACGGTGCGATGCTCAGCGCGTTGTGGGTGGCATCCACCGGCCAGCTCGTGCTGATCGTTCACCACCTGGCCGTCGATGCGGTGTCATGGTGGATCTTGTTGAAAGACCTCAATATTGCGTGGGCGCAGCATCACGGCGGGCAGCCGGTGGAGTTGCCGGCGACCGGGACGTCGTTTGCCCGGTGGGCGTCGCTGCTCGACGACCACGCCCATAGTGCTGACGTCGTCGGTCATGCGGACGCGTGGCGGCAGGTGGCGGCGATTCCCGCGGCGTTGCCCGCCGTGCAGCCGACCGTGGACACCTATGCCAATGCCGGCCACCTGTCGGTCTCGCTCGATGAGATCGAGACGATCCAAACGCTTTTGGGCGACGCACCGGCGGCGTTCCATGCCGGGATACAAGACATCCTGCTGATCGCGTTCAGTTTGGCGTGGTCGGAATTCTTGGGCACCGACGGTGCGCCGATCGGCATCGACGTCGAGGGCCACGGGCGTAACGAGGAACTGGCGTCTGACGTCGACCTCTCGCAGACCGTCGGGTGGTTTACCGCCAAGTACCCGGTGGGGTTGGCGGTCGGCGGCCTGGACTGGTCGCAGGTGGTCGCTGGTGAGGCGGCGCTGGGCGCCGTGGTCAAGGACGCCAAAGAGCAGATTCGGGCGCTGCCCGACGGCCTCACCTATGGCTTGTTGCGCTATTTGAATTCCGATGTTGACCTGGCCGGGTCGGACCCGCCGATCGGCTTCAACTACTTCGGGCGGATGGGCGCTTCGAGCGCTGACCGAGCCGGCGATGGTTGGCAGATCAGCCAGGACGGTGCGTCGGTCACCGGCCTGTCGACCGCGGTGCCCATGCCGCTGATGCACACTGTCGAGCTCAACGCCGGCACCGTCGACGCGGGTAACGGTCCGCAGCTGCAGGCCGAATGGACCTGGGCCCCTTCGGCTTTCGGAGAAGCAGAAATCCGCCAACTGAGCCGGTTGTGGTTTGAGGCGCTGACCGGCATCTGCGCTCATGTCCGAAGCGGCGGGGGAGGATTGACGCCGTCGGACGTCGCGCCTGCGCGTCTGGACCAACAGCAGATCGATGAGCTACAGCGGCACTACCAAGTCGCCGATATTCTGCCGCTGACGCCCCTGCAGCAGGGGCTGCTGTTCCACGCCAACACCGCGCAGCCAAGTGACGACCATCTGTATGCGATACAACTCGAATTCGGCTTCGCCGGTGCGCTGGACGCCCGGCGCCTGCGCGACGCGGTGCAGACGGTGGTCACCCGGCATCCCAACCTGGTGGCCCGGTTCAGCCAACGGTTCGACGAGCCGGTGCAGATCATTCCGGCCGACCCAACGATGGCATGGCGCACGGTGGATCTGGGCGCTGCGGCCGCACTCGACGGCAGCGCCGACCAGGATGAACAGATCAAGCGGCTCTGCACTAACGAACGCGCGGCGGTTTACGACCTCGCCGACCAGCCGGCCCTTCGGGTGGCTTTGATCCGCACTGCGGACGATCGGCACCGGCTCGTGATGACCATTCATCACATCGTCCTCGACGGCTGGTCCCTGCCAACTCTGCTCGGCGAGATATTCGCCAGCTTCGGCGGTCACCGACTGCCCGCCACTGTTCCGTACCGGGCGTTCGTGAGCTGGCTGGCCGATCGCGACCTCGACGCCGCCCGCGCCGCCTGGAGCGAGGTGCTGGCCGGCTTCGACGTGCCCACACTGGTCGGGCCGCCGCACCGCTCGCGGCTGGGCGCCCGGGGTGTGAGGTCGTTTGGGGTGTCTGCCGCGACCACGCGCGGGCTCACCGAGTTGGCCCGCTCAAGCCACACCACGCTCAACATCGTGCTGCAGGCCGCCTGGGCGCAACTGCTGGGTTGGGTGACCGGCCACAACGATGTCGCGTTCGGAACCACAGTCTCCGGTAGGCCGGCCGAGTTGCCCGGCGCCGAATCGATCGTCGGCCTGCTGATCAACACCGTGCCCGTGCGGGCGAACCTCACCGCGGATACCACCACGGCAGACCTGATCGATCGGTTGCAAGGTGCCTCTAATGACACACTCGAGCACCAGCACTTAGGGCTCAGCGAGATACATCGAGTCACGGGCCACGAAAAGCTGTTCGACACGCTTTTCGGTTACGAGAACTACCCGGTCGACACCGCCGCGTTGTCGGGCGACCACGAGTTGGCCATGACGGACGCCTCCGTCCGCGAATACAACCACTATCCGCTGACGGTGCAAGCCCAGCCGGGACAGGAACTGGGGCTTCGCGTCGAATACGACACCGACGTCTTCGACCAGGCCAGCATCGAGGCGTTGGTCGAGCGGTTGCAGCAGGTGCTAGTAGCGATGATCGCCGACCCGACCCGGCGACTCTCGTCGGTCGATTTGCTCGACGAGCCCGAGCATGCCCGGCTGGATCAATTCGGCAACCGGGCGCTGTTGAGCCAGCCGGCGGCAATGGCGGTGTCGATTCCGGCGCTGTTCGCCACGCAGGTGGCCGCCGGCCCGGATGCGGTGGCGATCAACTGGGACGGTCTGTCCATGACATACCGGGAAGTTGACGAGGCCGCCAACCGGTTGGCGCACCTGTTGGCCAGCCAGGGTGCAGGCCCGGGACAGTCTGTGGCACTGCTGTTCTCCCGGTCGGCCGAGGCGATCGTGTCGATTCTGGCGGTGCTCAAGACGGGTGCGGCCTATCTGCCGATCGACCCGACGGCGCCGCTGGCCCGGATCAAATTCATGCTCGAGGACGCCGCACCGATTGCGGCGATCACCACGGCCAGCATGCGGTCACGGCTGGATGGGTGCGAACTGACGATCATCGATATCGAGGAAGCCCCGGTCGACTCCTACCCGTCTACGGGTCTGCCGGCACCCGCGGCGGATGGCATCGCCTACATCATCTACACCTCAGGCACGACCGGTGTGCCCAAGGGCGTGGCGGTCACCCATCGCAACGCCACCCAGCTGATCGCTTCCCTGGACGCCGGCCTGCCGGCGACGGGTGTCTGGACGCAGAGTCACTCGTATGCCTTCGACGTCTCGGTGTGGGAGATCTTCGGTGCGCTGTTGCGCGGCGGGCGACTGGTGGTGGTGCCCGAGTCGGTGGCGCGCTCTGCGGAGGACTTCCACGCCTTGCTGGTCGCCGAAGAGGTCAGCGTGTTCACCCAGACGCCGTCGGCGGTGGCGATGCTTTCGCCCGAGGGGTTGGAGTCGGTGGCGCTGGTGACGGTCGGTGAGGCCTGCCCGCCCGAGGTAGTCGATCGGTGGGCGCCGGGGCGGGTGATGGTCAATGCCTATGGTCCGACCGAGACGACGATGTGTGTGGCGATCAGTGCGCCGTTGGCCGCGGGGTCGGGGACGCCGCCAATCGGTTCGCCGGTGACCGGCGCGGCGTTATTTGTGCTGGACGGCTGGCTGCGTCCGGTACCGGTCGGGGCGGTCGGTGAGTTGTATGTGGCTGGCGATGGGGTGGCGTCCGGATATGTGGGCCGGTCCGATTTGACCGCCTCGCGGTTTGTGGCGTGCCCGTTCGGCGGGCCCGGGGCGCGGATGTATCGCACCGGGGACCTGGTGTGTTGGGGTGCCGATGGACAGCTGCGCTACCTGGGCCGCGCTGATGAGCAGGTCAAGATCCGCGGGTACCGCATCGAACTCGGTGAAGTTCAGGCGGCGCTGGCCAGGCTGGACGGGGTCCGGCAGGCGGTGGTGATCGCCCGCGAAGATCGCCCCGGCGTCTTGCGCCTGGTCGGTTATGTCACCGGGACCGCAGATCCGGTGGAGTTGCGGTCCCAGCTGGCCGACCGGCTGCCGGCCCACATGGTGCCGGCAGCGACGGTGCTGCTCGACACACTGCCTCTGACGCCCAACGGCAAACTCGACACGCGCGCCCTGCCTGCACCGGAGTACATAGGTGCTGGATATTGCGCTCCGACGAATGCGGTCGAAGAGACGCTGGCCGATACCTACGCTGCGGTCCTCGGGTTGGAGCTGGTCGGTATCGACGATTCATTCTTTGACCTGGGCGGCGACTCCCTCTCGGCGATGCGCTTGATCGCGACCATCAACACCAACCTCGCCGCCGGCCTTTCAGTACGCAGCTTGTTCGATGCGCCGACCGTGAGAAGTTTGGCTGAATTGCTGCCTACGGACCCACCTTCCGCGCAACAAGTAATTCGCTTTCCGGCGTTGGAGGAAAATGCCGGCGTTCCGCTGTCCGCGTTCATCCTGCCGGAGGGGTGAGTTGCGGAGTCTTGGCGATGTCCAGACCGCATCACAGACTGCGGCTTCGGGGTGCAGGATCCTGTAAACTACGGTGCCGGCGACTTTATGTGGCCGAGTGGTGGTGTCCCGTACTAACGGGTACCGGCGTCGTGCGCAGTCCCTGCTATCGCGGGGCCTCACCGTGTCTACTGCGGCGTTTCATCGCTCCCGCGGGCAAGGCGGGTTGTACGCCGTGGACGGATTCGGGTGGCCAACCGCCACCCCGACTGAACTTTTGAGGGATGCGAATGCACATCGCTTTTTTCACAGATCTTCATCCGGCGAGCTTCGGCGGAGCGCAGGTATCGGTGGCCGCTCAGCGTCGCGCCCTGGAGCACCTCGGGCACAAGGTCACCGTGTTCACCCCGCCGCTGAACAAGACTCCTGATCCCGATCCGAACGTAGTCGAGCTGAAACCGGTGCCCGTTATTGCTCGGCTTGCACGCATCTTGGGTAGGTATGACGACTACGTTTTCGTGTGGCCATCCCGGGCGAATCGCGCGCTGATCGATGAGGCGTTTCTCGCGCGGGAGCCGATTGACATCGTGCACACCCAAGGCGATTTAGGGGTAGCGGTAGCAGGCGCGGAAGCGGCGCGCCGGCACGGTATTCCAGTCGTTCAGACCAAACACACCCGCTACGACGCGTACTTCGACCAAGCCGCCTCCGCCCCACTTCTGCTCGGGACGGTTGTCGGGCGGATGCAAAAGCCTCATCTCGCAAGCGAATTCTCCTTTACGCCCGTGGAAGAAAGCGCGGCCGCGCGCCTGGCTTGGCGCTTCATGGTGGCGCACGCGCAAGCCGTGGATCACCAGATCATCCCGACGAGACACTTCGCGAAGTTGCTGGCTGAACGAGGCGTCAATCGTCCGATATCGGTGGTTTCCAACGGTATTGACGATGATGATGTCGATAGGGCCATGTCCGCCAAGATTGTCAGATCGTCCGACAGTGAGCCGGTTCGGCTGATCTGGTGTGGCCGGCTTTCGGCAGAAAAGCGAGTTTCCGCGGCAATTGAGGCCGTCGCGCAGGTGGATAACTGCACGCTCGACATCTACGGCGAAGGAACTTTGGCGGCGTCCATCAAAAAGACCATCGAATCTGCTGGCCTGTCCCGGCGAATCCGACTACGTGGTCCGGTCGATCACGAAGAATGCCTCACGGCCATGAGGTCCAGTGACGCCCTACTGTTTACGTCCTACGGTTTCGACACCCAGGGACTGGTGCTGCTGGAAGCGGCCGCCATGTTATTGCCGACGATCTATTGCGACCCTGCACTGAGTGAAACGGTTCCAGAGGGTGGCGGGCTTCTGGCCGCCGATCGTTCCCCTGCCGCGCTCGCTGCGGCTCTTCGAGTGGTCATCGGAGATCGAGACAAGCTAAGAACGATGAGCGGCATCCTCAACGCTCATCGCGACGTTCCTCGGCAGTCCCTGCAAGCCGAGAAAATTCTTGCCATCTACAGCAGCCTGGTCGACCGGGTGCCTGCATAAACCCGAAAGCCTGAGATCAGGGCAGGGTGTCGTCCCGCAGAGACTGATTCGCCGCGTGAGCTGACTGATCGTATGCACGACCGGTTCTGTGCTGAAGATAACAGCGTCAAATTGTGGATGAAAAGCATTCGGCAGCAACGTAATTCACGGAACGTCCGCGACGATTGGTGTCCTGCGCGCGGCGGCTCGTCGAAGATTCCAGGATCCGCTGGTATCAAGGGGAACCTGAAGCCGAGGTATAGAGCGATGCCTCCACGACTTCAGGGGGGAACGACATGCATTTCGCGGTATTGCCCCCGGAGGTGAACTCCGGGCGTATGTACGCAGGCCCCGGCGCGGGGTCGATGCTGGCCGCTGCGGCGGCATGGGATGAACTGGCTGACGAGCTGCACACCACGGCGGCTGACGTCGAGTCCGTGATCTCGGGGCTCACCAGCGAACCATGGGAGGGCGCGGCATCTGAATCGATGGCGGCCGCAGCCGTACCGCAGGTGAGCTGGCTGAGCAGCACCGCTGCCCAGGCCACGCAGGCGAGCGCCCAGGCCAAAGCCGCCGCGGCGGCGTACGAGTCCGCGTATGCCATGACCGTGCCGCCACCGGAGATCTCGGCCAACCGAGCGCACTTGACGTCGCTGATCGCGACGAATTTGCTCGGCCAAAACACCCCCGCGATCGCGGCCAACGAAGTCGCCTACGGCGAGATGTGGGCGCAAGACGTTGCCGCAATGTACAGCTACGCGGGCGACTCGCAAGCTGCCTCGCAGGTCACGCCATTCAACCCGCCAGAGCAGACCACCAACGAGGGCGGGCTCGGCGCGCAGAGCGCAGCAACAGCCCAGGCCGCCGGTACGTCGGCCGGAAATGCCCAAACGACACTGACGAGCGACGGCAGCATGATGTCTGCGGTGCCGAACGCGCTGCAAACACTGACGTCGTCGTCCTCAGGATTATCGGCATTTTCGGACTTCTCGAACCCCTTTGACCTGGCATCGCTCGGCTCCAGCCTGCTCGGAAATGGCGTCGGGCTGATCGGGCTATCGGGAGCCGCGGGGTTCATTACTGACGCCGAACACAAGGCTGACGGGGTCGACGCCGCACCCGGACCGCGACCAACGGAGCCGGAGGCGCCGACACCGCGCCTCCCCGGGAAGGCGACGACGGCGTCGGCGGGACTGGGCCGCGCGTCCTCTCTCGGCGGCTTGTCGGTGCCCGAGGGCTGGGCTACAGCGGCCCCGCAGGTGCGTCTCGTCGGCCTCGCGTCGCCGAACACCAGTCCCGTCCCGGTGAACGGTTCAAGTCCCGGTCCATTCAGCGGAATGCCTATTTTCGGCGGGGCGCCACTGATGGCCTTGCCCGGACGCGGCACATCCGATTCGCGAGACCGCCGAGCGGGCGACAAAAGCGAGGCGTCCAGCTTGCAGATGCGTGCGGGAGCGGCTCCGTACGACCGCGTGGACAGCTCGCCCAGTGCCTCGGGCGGTCGAGCAACCGGCGCCGCTGCAGAGCTACGCGAAATTACCGAATTGCTAAGCAAACTGGCCCACCTCCGTGACAGCGGAGTATTGACCGATACGGAATTCAGCCAGCAAAAGCAGCGTCTTCTCGGCAGTCAGTAACTAACCGGCCCTTTGCGCGGGCGGGGGTACCCAGCTGAGCAGTGCTTTGCGACCGATCAACTGGCAGCCGTGCGTGAAAGCCAATTGCTTTGCAGCAGCGGTGAAATCCTGATTGCTCACCACGATGCTGCGCGCGCATCCGTGATGACGCGCTCCCGAGACCACCTGCTGGACAGCGGCCACGCCAATGGCCTTACCGTGCCGTTTGCATTGGATCGCGACGTACTGGCCGTCCTTCTGGGCGATCAGGTCGACACCGTAATCGCCGACGACGGGAGTGAAGTTGACCTGCCAGCCGGCCCGTTGCAGGCGTGCGGCGACGTAGTCTTCGAACTCCACCCCGTTCATGGCATCAATTTCCTTCATACGGGTGTTGCCTCGCTGTCGCCGTAAGGACCGACGGTTAGCCGGTCCCGCCAGCAGAGCGGCCAAAAGCAGGCCGCAAGCACCTCCCGCCACCCCGAACGCGACGCTGTGCTCGAAAAAGCCGACAACGAGCCCGAAGTAGAGCGGCAGGACGATGAAGGCCGACTTCATGCCATGAATCGGTCTCGCAAGCCCGCGGAGCCCGCGGTGGCCGAGCTGTCCAACGACGACGACGCCTTGTGCATGAGCCGATGATAGGGACGGGCCACGACAATTCCGGCTATTGACTTCTCGCTGCCCGAGGTCGGGCGATGTTGGCAACCGGCCGAAACACCGAAGATCCCGGAAGCACAGTGTTGGCATTTTGGCCCAACCGGTACCGCTCGGTGCTCCGCGTGCCGATTTTGATGACTAACTCAGCCGGCGCAGCCACAAATGGTGCTTTGCCTGACCGAAAGGTTAGGGGAATTTATATAACTGAGATCCCGCTACAAGTGTGTGTTTAATACCGTTCGTAGGTAAGTAACCCGACGCACTATCGAGTTAGTCATCGAATCTCTCCGAGTCCCTGTCGTTGGCGCGGAAATGCAACCAGGACAGGCGATTTAGTTCGTCAACATGCCAAAATCTGCAGGTTCAATGACTTCAATTTGTGATTTACCCCATAGGTCCAGAACAGTGCTTCGGAGCCGGGAGGCAAAGAATGCAAACGATCACGGCTGTGTTTGTGGCTATCGTTGGGGCGTTTCTCTTAACCGTCGGTATCGGAAAGGCTGATTGCATTAGCGAGTGCTTCAGCGGCAACGGCGGGATGCAGTGCAGCAGCTGCGATTCGCCGAAGGACGGCGAGAGCAGGTGGTCCACCCTTTCCCTTGCCGACTAGGAGCAAACACGGCGAGTGCCGAATTATGCTCGTGGGCAACGGGTTAGTGCGCCACTTCTAGCGAATGGCCGCCGGATGTTGAAGCATCCCTTTTCACAGACCTATTCAAAGAAAGCGCACTTGAGCTCAGCGGTTGTGGTCCCATACTGGACGTTCTATCGCTCCAGCCGAAGAGGACCTCCGTATGGCCCAGCACCCGATCGGAATCATTGGCTTCTCCCACGTTTGCATCGCGGTATCCGATGCTGAGACGTCGCTGCGGTTTTACCGCGACCTGCTTGGGCTTGACGTCTTTTTCGGCATCGAATTAGAGGGCCCGCCAATGGAAGTCGTGACGGGGGAAACCGGAGCACGTGGTCGGATGATCGGCGGGGTGCTCGGCGGTACCGTCGTGGAGCTGCTCGAGTTCAAACACCGCAGCTTCGCGCAGAGATCCGAAAACATGCTTGGCTACACCAATATCTCGTTGAGCGTCAGCGACATCGACACCACCCGGGCCGCAATCGAGGCCGGTGGCGTACAGACTGAGCAAGAACCGGTGGAGATCGGCGGTGTGCGGATGTTTTTCATCCGGGATCCTGACGGCACCCCGATCGAGTTCGTGTCCTACCCCAACGGCGAGCGAACCTCGGCCCAGATGTGGGGATATCAGAACTGACGCGGTTGGGGTGACGCGACCACGGGTTCGGTTATTGGCCGAGGTGTATCTCGGACGTGACCTTCCCGCAACCGCGACGAAGGACGCTCATCACCATGATGGTGGTTGCTGCAGTCTGCGCGCTCGCGACAGCGACATGGGTCGGCTACTACGTCGGCCGGCGCGCGGGCTCGACGTCGGCCACGTGGAAAAACCGAACGAGTCGCGTCGCCCTGGGCCGGCGTGCGATCAGCCTGCTCGTGTTGATTACCGCGCGCCGCGTCCAGCAGAAGTTCACGTTCGACCGCGTGCTCCCCGTCGCGGCAGTCTGCTGGGGACTGAGAACTACTATGCCACTGCAGCTTTTGCGTGGTGGCGTTGCGCGATTACGTTCCTATTGAGTCGTGTGAGCGCGCCTCGAAACGACGGGTGACCGGCCCTGCTGGTGCGGGCTTCGTCGAGGGTTGATTTGCTAATACGCACTCGGGCGAGCCCCGACCAGCGAGGAGAGAATCACCTATGGCAGCACTGCAAGGCAAGGTCGCACTGGTGACCGGCGCTTCGTCGGGACTGGGCGCTGAAACAGCCCAGCTGTTTTCCCGCCAGGGCGCAACGGTTTTCGGCATAGGCCGTGATACCGAGCGCTTGGCCGACGTATTCGCCGACGTGGAAAGTGGTTCCTACGCCTCGGTGGACGTCGCTTCGCCGCAGGCCTGCGCAGATGCAGTCGAGCAGTGCATCCAAGAGTTCGGCGGACTGGACGTCCTGGTCAACGTCGCCGGGAAGCACCAGATGCGGCGAACGGAGGCGATGACCGACGACGACTGGGCACAAGATCTGGCGGTCAACCTGAACGGACCGTTCTACCTGTGCCGGGCCGCACTGCCCCAACTGCTGGAACGAGGCGGCAACATCGTCAACGTCGGCTCCATCGCCGGCGTCGAAGGCCAGGCCTATTCGGCCGGCTACTGCGCTGCCAAACACGGACTGATCGGGCTCACTCGCGCTTTGGCGGTGGAGTACACCGCAGATCGCCTGCGCGTCAATGCGGTATGCCCGGGCGGCATGCTCACCCCGCAACTCGAACAGTTCACTGCGCCGGACAACCCGAACTATGACTTGATCATGCGCACGGCCTCGCCCCGCGGCATGATGCAGCCTCTCGATGTTGCGAATGTGATCGCGTTCCTTGCCAGCGACGCCGCGGCCGCGATCCATGGTGCTGTCTATCGGGTCGACAACGGGAAGGGTGCCGGCTAGCAAGAGGTGCCCTGAAGCGATTCAGCACGCGCCTGAACGGTTACGTTTACACCTATGGCCGACGACCCGGACGACCCTGCCTTCACGCGGCAGGGCTTGCGAGAGTCGCTGGGTCAAGTGCATGACGGGCTTGACGAACTGGTCACAGCGCGCGACGAGATGGAACAACTCGTGCGGGTCATCGTCGAGATCGGTTCCGACCTGGATCTCGATGTGACGTTGCAGCGAGTCGTCGCTGGGGCGATGGAACTCACTGGTGCCCGGTTTGGAGCACTGGGCATACGCGGGTCGGACGGCGCCCTGGCTACTTACGTTTACCGAGGAATCGACGGCGACACGGCGCGTGGCCTGGGCGAGCTGCTGGTGGGCGGGGGCCTTCGCATCGACGACCTGACTGCGCACCCCCAGGCAACCCGGCTGCACGCACACGACCCACCCATGCAGGCGCTCCTCGCCATACCGATTACTGTGCGAGCCGCTGACTTCGGCAGCCTTTACCTCGCTGACGACCGACCGGGCCACGTGTTCTCCAACGTCCAGGAAGCAGCGGTGCGGGCATTGGCCACCGCAGCGGCCTCGGCGATCGACAACGCGCGACTATTCGAGCGGGAACGTGAAACGGCGAAATGGACGAGGGCCAGTCGGGAGATCACGACCGCGCTGCTGTCCGGGGACCCGCAGACCGGGCCGCTGCAACTCATCGTCAACCGGGCGCTGGAATTGGCCGATGCTGAACAAGCGATCTTGCTGACTCCCAGCGAGCCCGATCTGCCTGCCGATGAGGTCGATGCGCTGGTCGTGGCCGCGACCGCGGGACGATACGCCTCGGAGGTAATCGGCCGCCAGGTCCCAATGGCCGGCTCCACCACCGGCGGCGTTGCCCGTCGAGGTCTACCGCTGATCACTGGCTCGTTCCAGTATCCGATCGAGGGGTTCACCGATGTCGGCGAACGCTCGGCGATCGTGATGCCGCTGATCGGCGACAACAGGGTGCTTGGCGTGATCGCCGTTGCCCGCCATCCGCAGCAGCCGCCATTCGGTGACGATTACCTCGAACTCGTCAGCGACTTCGCTCGCCACGCTGCTATTGCGTTGGCGTTGGCGGCAGGTCGCGAACATGCGCTCAACCAGCAACTCGCCCAAGCCGACACCGTCGATGACGCAGTGCGCGCAGCGGCTGAGGAATTGCGTCGGCTGTGGCGGGCACGCCGCGTGCTGGCCGTCACGTTTCCAACGAGCGGCTCGGCCACCCAAACCGGATACGGCACACCAGAGGTCGTCTCGGTCGGGGAGCCCGCGCACTGGACCGACCTGCCATCCGAGACACGACACAAGCTCAGCGCCTTGCGCGAAGGCGATCTCCTCACCCCCAACTCGACAAAACCCGGGACGGCGGGCATCGCCCTGCAGCATCCCAAGGGCGTGCTGGTCGTCTGGATCGATCTGGCCGAGCAACGGCCGTTCACCCTCGAGGATCAGACCCTACTCACCGTCCTGGCCGGCCGACTCGGCCAGGGTTTGCAGCGGGTGCACCAGTTTGACCAGCAGCGCGAGACCGCCCTGGCGCTGCAACACGCAATTCTCGGCCCTGCTGAACTACCGCACGGATTCGCGGTGCGGTATCAAGCAGCCAGCTGGCCCCTACAAGTGGGCGGTGACTGGTACGACATCGTCGACTTGGACGACGGGCGTATCGCGCTGGTTGTCGGAGACTGTGTCGGCCATGGCCTAGCCGCCGCGACCGTGATGGGGCAGCTGCGCAGCGCCTGCCGCGCGCTGCTGTTGGACAACGCCAGCCCAGCCGCTGCCCTCGCCAAGCTGGACCGTTTCGCGGCGCGGCTGCCCGGTGCCCAATGCACCACCGCGGTCTGCGCGGTGCTCAACCCGGAAACGGGTGAACTGGTGTATTCGAGCGCCGGGCACCCACCGCCCGTCCTGGTGCACGCCGACGGAACCATCCAAATACTCGGGGGCGGCCACACCATTGCATTAGGGGTACGCCCGCAATGGTCCCGCCCCGAAGCGCACGTGACCATGCCGGCGCGCTCGACCGTGTTGCTCTACACCGACGGGCTGGTCGAGCGTCGCCGTATTGCGCTGGATGAGGGCATCTCCCGCGCCGCGACCCTCGTTCAGGACGGGCGCGTCTCGCCACTGGATGACTTGGCGAACCAGATGATGTCCGGTCTCGCGCCAAGCGGCGGTTACCAGGACGACGTTGTCCTTCTGCTCTATCGCCATCCCGCTCCGCTGGAGCTGACGTTTCAGGCCGACGTCAGCAACCTGGCCCCGGCCCGCCACGCCTTGCGCAGCTGGTTGACGCGAGCGCGGGTCGACCCAGATCAGAGTCTGAATGTCCTTATCGCCGCCGGAGAAGCTGTCGCCAACGCCATCGAGCACGGCCACCGGAACAGCCCGGGCACCATCAGCTTGGACGCGACGGTACTGGTCGACGAAGTGCAGTTGACCATCACCGACACCGGCTCGTGGAAGACCCCCCAACCGGCTGCCAATCCCCATCGCGGCCGGGGCATCACCCTCATGCGGGGGCTCATGCACGACGTCACCATTAACCCCGAAACCGCCGGAACGACGGTTCACCTATCCGCGAGGATCGAATGATATTCACGTCGCTTACTCTCGACACCGCGCACCGCAACGACGGAAAACTCGTACTGATCGCAGCGGGGGAAATCGACCTGAGCAATATCGAGGAATTCGACCATGCCCTCAGCGCCGCCACCACCGAGGCCGTGGGTAGCGGTGCGACGCTCACCGTCGACCTCAGCGCGGTGGAGTACCTGGACAGTTCGGCGATCAACGCCCTTTTCATGCGCGCCGACCACATCGACGTCATCGCACATCCCATCCTGATGCCCATCCTGGCCATCAGCGGGTTGTCCGAACTGGTCACCATCGAATCTGCCCCGCCGACAGCGTGAACGGTGCGCGGGGAAGAACTCAGAAACTGTTGTGAGACAAGCGCTCTCGAGGAGCTACTAACCGTTTCGCCCACGAAGGAGCAGCTCTTGCCAGTTACCCGGGACCCGCCCTCGCGGACCCGGAACACCCTGGTCGGCCGGGTGACTATCGGGCTGCGCTAGCTCCGGGCCGTCGTAGTATTCGTCGGCCTCGTAGTTCCAGAACCAATCCTCACCGGGCTCGAACGATCGAATGATCGGGTGGCCGCTCGCCCGCCAATGCGCCGACGCGTGCTTGGCGAGCGAGTCGTCGCAGCAGCCGATGTGACCACATGTCGCGCAGCGGCGCAGATGCACCCACCACCCGCCGACGGCGTCGCACTCGGAACAACCCGTGCCGCTAGGCAGCGCGGAAGGATCGATTGTCATGGACTCATCCTGCCAGCGGATGCGGCCGGCTGGGACCGGTACCGCAACACCGCGATGGGCTTATCGGGACAAGCGCAGGGCTATGAAGTACTGCATCGATGGAGTGCTGTCGACGGTGTGGCTTACCGCCTTCGCGAAAGCATCGTCGTCGACGTCCACCCAGCGCTCGGTGTGTTGTCGTTGAAACTCGGTCCAGGACAACACGGTGAACCGTTCGAGGACGACCTCGGGATCTTCCGGACTGTGGTACAGCTGCCAACTGTGGCCACCGGTTCGCAGGCGTGATTGTCTGACGGCGCCCATCGCGCGGACGAATGGGTCGAGATTTTCGGGTGGCACGCGATAGCGGGCGGTCACGAGTACCGGCCCGTCGTGGGGGGATGGCTCGAACATCACCGTCGGTGACGGCCACGCATTCGACCTGTCAAGCGTCACTCCCGCTGGAAGCGGCAGCAACGGTAGCAGTGGGACGCTGAGGGTAGCGGCGCCCAGCAGTATCGCTGACCAAATCAGCGCATGGTCGAGCCCGGTCCGGGTGGCCACCAGACCGAACACGTAGGAGCCGACTGCTTGGGCGCCGGTGAATACCAGGAGATATATCGACAATCCGCGGGCTCGAACCCATTGCGGCAACGACAACTGCGCTGACGCGTTCAGCGTCGTCAGCGTGATGAGCCAGGACATACCCGACAGCATCAGCATGGGGATGGCCGCGCCGAATGGGAGCCAGGCCACGGCCAGCGCCGCAAGCCCGTAAACCGCGTGGCAGGCCGCCAAGAGAAGGTTGGATGGGACCCTCTCCCGTAACGGGGCGGAAATCCCGACGGCAAGAACCGCGCCAAAACCTATCGCCCCCAACGCCACACCGTAGCCACTCGCTCCCAGATGCCAGCTGCGTGCCGCGGCCACCGGCAGCAGCGCCAACAGGGCCGAGGCCGGAAACACGAACAGGGCGGTGCGGACCAAGATCCTGCGGAAAATCGGACCATTCCAAACATATTGCAAGCCCGTGACGATGGCTTGACCCACCCGCTCCCGCTCGATCGGCGCGATCTGCTTTGGTCGTCGCCACGTCAGCAGGACGCCGATTATTGCCGTGAAGGACACCGCATTGATCGCGAAAACGGCCGCAGGACCGGCTAACGCCACGACAACGCCGCCAATCGCGGGACCGACAACTCGGGCGATATTCACTGAGACGCTCGACAATGTCGCGGCGGCCGGTATCTGCTCGCGCGGGACTATCTCGGGCTGGATCGCCTGCCACGCTGGCGCGGTCAACGCTGAAGCGAGACCAATGGCCACGGTGAACATCAACAGTGACGTCGGATCAAGTTTGCCGAGATATGTCACCACGGCCAGGGTTAGCGCCACTACCACGGCGTAGGTCTGCAGAAACATCAGCAACCGGCGTCGATCGAATAGATCGGCAAGCACGCCGGCATACAACCCTAAAAGCAGCGTCGGCCCAAGGCTCGCAGTTTGCACCAGCGCCACAATCGTGTCGCTGCTGTGGCTTTCTACCAGGAACCATTGCGCCGCAACACTTTGCATCCAGGTGCCGACGTTGGAGACGAACTGGGCGATAAACAAGTTGCGGTATAAGCGATTGCGCAAGGGGGCCGACGCACTGTCGGCACCCTCTGCGCGCTGCGGCGCCGTCGATTCAAAAGCTGAGACGCCTTGGCTCGGCCAGTTCGCCCGTCTTGTCATCGCGACAAGATTACCGCCCGGCTATTGCAGTTTCTCGCCGACGCGGACAGCCGGAAAGCAGTCGCAACATCGGCGACCAAATGCATCAGCGGCTGCGAGCGCTCGCCGGCTGATCAGGCACCAGGCGGACGATCGGTGTCTGGACCGCGTCGGCTTCTTTAATGTTCCGGTTTACCACCCTGTCGGCAGGCGCCAACCGGGCAATCCGCGATTCGATGTCGTAGGGCAGGATGATGGCGGTCGCATTTCGAATGCGGCTGACGGCACGGGCCATCCTGTCCGCAGTGCGGTCGTGAAGTAGCCGGCCCAGCAGCGGCGAGTATGTTCGCCGCGGCAGCAGCACCGTCACCCTGGTGTCCGGATGGTCGTTGAGCACGCGCCAGACCAACTCATGTGACGCCCGGCTCAGGTGACGATCGGGGCAGTTGATCAGCCACAGCGGGGTGTCGTGTTCGAAGCGATCCCAGCGCTCCCGCAGTTGCGTCGCATGGTCAATGTCGAGGACAAAGTGCACGGCAGTGATCTCGTCGGCATGCAGACCGTTCCCGAGGCGCATCGCCTCGATCTCGGCAAGGTCGATCGTATCCACGAATACCAGTACCTGAAGGCGTGGATGCCGGGACAGGTCAACATGTTCGGTGAGCGACATATCGAGAACAGAGGCCTCGTCGCGATATTTTTTGTTGAGCTTCACCAAGCCGAGCACCAGCAGCGGGAAGATGACGACGATGAGCCAGGCACCTTCGGTGAATTTGGCTACCACGAAGATTCCCACCACGATTGTCGACATGATGCCCGTCGCGAAGTTCACCGCCGCCTTGAGGCGCCAGCGCGACTGACGATGAGTCCGTTGGTGTTTGGCCATGCCGAAGCCGGTCATCGCGAACGCGGTGAACACGCCGATCGCGAAGAACGGTACCAACGCATTCACCGAAGCTTCGGTGACGATGAGCAGCACCAAGGCGAGAGCGGTGAGAGTGATGATGCCATTGGAGAACACCAGACGGTGGCCGCGCTTCGTCAGTGGGCGCGGCAGGAAACGGTCCTCGGCGACGTAATTGGCCAGCTGAGGGAAGCCGTTAAAGCTCGTGTTACACCCGGTGAACAGAATCGCCGCAGTGGCGGCCTGCACCACGAAATACAGGACTTTGCCGGGCAACCCATCGCCGAAGACGGCTCGGGTGATTTCGGACAACATCGACGGGTACTCATCGAGATACGGCACGGCATGCGTGACGTGAGCCAGCCAGGCCACGCCCGCCAACAGGAACCCAAGAATGCATGCCATCACCGTGAGCACACGACGTGCGTTGATCCCCTCGGGTTTCCGAAAGACATTGATGGTGTTCGAAATTGCCTCGACACCGGTGAGCGACGTGCCGCCGTTGGCGAACGCGCGCAACACAATCAGGACCGTCGCGCCCATCACCAGTCCGCTGCCCTGATGGACCGGGACTGCGCCGACGAGGTGTTGCGCGTCGTATTTCGGTAATCCCCAGAACATTTCACGGACGAAGCCGGTCAGGATGGTCACCAAGATCATGAAGACGAAGAAGTAGGTCGTGATCGCGAATGCCCGGCCCGACCGCCGTAGACCGCGCAGGTTCATCAAGCCAATGAAGAGCACCGCAGCAAGAGTGATTTCCAGGTGGAAGGGGCGCAGAGCAGGGATAGCCGAAACTACCGCAACCGTCGCAGCCGCGGGCTGCACCGCCACGGTCACCACATAGTCAATTAACAATGCCGCCGCAGCAATCTGCGCCGTCCGTGGACCGAAGTTCTCTCGTGCGACCGTGTAGGCGCCACCGGACCGCGTATACGCCAGGACGGTCTGCCGGTATGAGCTGGTGACCAGCACCAGAATTAACAGGATGACGCCGGTGATCGGCAGCAGCAGAGCGAATGCACTCATCCCGGCGGCCGGCAACAGTTCGACCATGATCTGCTCGGGCCCATAGGCGGTCGAAGAAATCGCGTCCGGCGAAAGAGCGCCGAGTGCAACAGGATTCGACAACTTCTCGGAGTCCAGCTGATCGGTGGTCAGTGGCTTCCCGAGGAAAAGCCGTTTGCATTTGTCTGCAAATGACAGCGGTATCTGGGCTGTCGATGTCGTCACAACGTATCCCTTCCTCAGGGGTTCAGCGGTTTGGCTTCAGGCTTGGGCTATTGGGACCTGAGACCGCGGCTTTTCTCGGCGCCCTTCCCTGCCAAGCAGCCGCCCGACTGCCTGATGAGCGTCATCATGCGCCGGTCACCTCTGCTATCCGGGACTCGATGTCGTAAGGCACGATTTGGGCGGCCGCACCGTGGATGCGGCTGACGGCGCGCGCGATCTTGTCCGCCGTACGGTCGTGCAGCAGCCGTCCTACCAGAGCGGAATACGTCCGCCGTGGCAACAGCACGGTCACCCGGGTGTCCGGGTGCTTGTCGAGCACCTTCAGCACCAAATCATGTGCTGCCCGGCCCAAGTGCCGATCCGGGCAGTCGATCATCCGCAGCTCGGTGTCGTGTTCGAAGAGGTCCCAGCGCTTCTGCAGCCGGGCCGCATGCTCGGCGTCGATAACCATGTGCACGGCAGTGATCTCGTCGGCATGCAGCCCGTTTCCGTAGCGCATCGCCTCGATCTCGGCGAGGTCGATGGCGTCGACGAAGACCAGGACTCGGTGGTTTGAATATCGAGCCATGACAGGTTGTTCCGTGCGCGACATCTCCAAAACGGAGGCCTCGTCTCGGTATTGCTTGTTCAGTCGCATCAAGGCGAACACCAATATCGGGAAGACAATGACGATCAACCAGGCGCCCTCGGTGAACTTGGCGACCGCGAAGATTCCGACCACGATTGTCGACAACAGTCCGGCTGAGAAGTTGACCGCTACTTTGCCTCGCCAACGTGGTCCGCGGTGGGTGAAATAGTGCTTGCTCATGCCGTAGCCGGCCATCGAGAATCCGGTGAACACACCGATCGCGTAGAACGGCACCAACGCATCGACTGAGCCCCCGGTGAGGACGAGCAGTGCCACCGACAGCGCGGTGAGGGCGATGACGCCGTTGGAGAACACCAGCCGATGGCCGCGTTTCATCAACGGCCGGGGCAGGAAACGATCCTCTGCGACGAAACTGGCCAACGCGGGGAAGCCGTTGAAGCTGGTGTTGCCGCCGGTGTAGAGGATTGCGGCGGTCGACGCTTGCAACACGAAATACAGGACTTTGCCGATGACCCCGTCACCGAAGACGGCCCGGGCGATCTCGGACAGCATCGACGGATATCCGTCGATATAGGGAGTGGCGTGGGTGACGTGCGTCAGCCACGCCACACCCGACAGCAAGAAAGCGAGAATGCAGGCCATCACGGTCATTACTTTTCGGGCATTGATGCCTTCGGGTTTGCGCAGACTGTTGACCGTATTGGAGATAGCTTCCACGCCAGTCAGTGACGAGCCACCGTTGGCGAACGCGCGCAGCACGATCAGGAGCGAGGCTCCCATAATCAGCCCGCTGCCCTGATGGACCGACACCGCTCCGTCGATGTGTTGGGGATCGTAGACCGGCAGGTTGCCCATAAATTCGCGGATTACCCCGACGACGATGGTCAGCGAGACCATGACCGAGAAGGCGTAGGTGGGTAGTGCGAAACGCATCCCGGCTTCCTTCAACCCACGCAGGTTCATCAGGCACATCAACAGCACCACGCCGACGGTGATCTCGAGGCTGTACGGGCCCAGCGCCGGTGCCGCCGAGACCACCGCAACCGTCCCGGCCGCGCATTGCACCGCGACGGTAACCACGTAGTCGATCAGCAGCGACGCGGCGGCGATCTGCGCCACTCGAGGACCGAAGTTCTCCCTGGCGACCACGTACGAACCACCGGAGCGGGTGTAGACCATGACGACCTGGCGGTACGACGCGGCCACCAGCACCAGGATCAGCAGGATGACGCCGGTGATCGGAAGTAACAATGCAAACGCGGCCATCCCGGCTGCCGGCAGCAGTTCGATCATGATCTGTTCGGAGCCGTATGCCGTCGATGAGATGGCGTCCGGCGAAAGCACCCCGAGCGCAACAGGATTCGATAACTTTTCGTGCTCGAGCTGAGACGTGATCAACGGCTTCCCGAGGAAGCTGCGTTTGCACACGTCAGAGAGAGATGACCGATGTCTCTGTGCGTCAGCCAAAGGTGTTGTCACAAGGCATATTCCTTACCACCGGGGGTATGAACTCGCCGAAGCCTAACTCCTTGATAGCGCGCTGTCTCTTTGCCCTGACTGTGAGAAACGTATTAGTTTCTAAAGACACAGCAGGTTGCCAGGAAGTTTGGCAGGACATTCCCAGCGAGTTATTCAGACGTAACAAAAAGGCCGTGACTGGTAACAAAGGCGCGGTTTAATGCCAGGTAACCGCGCATATCACGGCTGTCGCGCTAGCAATGTGTGAGTTCAGCCACTCCTGTGCATTCCCGATGTGTCGCAACCGTGATGAGCTGCGTCGAGTGAGTGTAACGCGGTGATGGGACCAGCAAAAGCCTTGTACCGCAGTATTTTTAGCCGAACAGTCGCCTGTGTGGGGTGCACATCGCTGAGTTTCGGTGCAGCTCATGGTGATTCATGGGCTGTTAGTATTCCGTAAAGGTCTCCGTCTGAATGGAGTAGCCGATCCAAGTGGGTCGGCTCTTCCGGCCGGACTCTTGGAGCGGCCTGTCCACATCGATATTCTGGGGAGGAGGCGAACCTCATGGACCAATGTGTCATCGTCAGCGGTGATGACGCGCTAGCGACGACGATCGTCGACGAGTTGAAACGAGCGGGCGCCCGCGTCACCAGACTCCTCGATTCCGATCTCGCCGGCGCCCGCGTCAAGAGCGAACTTGTCCGCGCCGGAGTCGACCACGCGGTGGCCGTCATCTGCGCCGGAGACGACGACGCGACGAACCTGGAAATCGCGTTGCTGGCGCGCAAGGCCAACCCGGACATCCGCTTGGTCGCGCGGGTGGCCAACGAGGTGCTTCGGGAAGCGGTCGCAGCCGACGATCGGCTGAGCACGATCCTCGGCGTCGCCGACCTGGCGGCGCCCGCGGTCGTCGAGGCGTGCCTGGCCCGCACCACCCACCCCTTCGAGGTGGCCGGCATCGAATTCGTCGTCTTTGGCGCCGAGGCGCCATTCGACGCGACGCTGCGCGACATCTACGGCGACCTCGCCCCGGTGGCGGTGGTCGAGGGCCACTCTTCCGCTGAGCCCGCTGATGTGGTGCCTTGCCCGGGGCGGGACCTGCGAGTGAACGGCGGCGATTGGACGGCGATGATCGGCACCACCGAAGAGGTGGCCGCCTGCGGCATCGATATTCCGCGCCCGACCAAAGTGCGTTCACGCCAGTCACGATTCCGTCGGATCCTCTACGCGGTGCGGGCCCTTCCCGCTGAAGTCAACCCCGCCTTTTACCCCGTAATGATCGCCCTGGGCATTTTGGTGATCGGTTCGACGACGTTGCTGCACATGTCTTACACCCACCCTGGGATGTCCTGGATCGACGCCTTTTACTTCACCAACGAGACCATCACAACGACGGGGTATGGCGACTTCAGCTTTGCCGCTCAGCCGACGTGGTTGCGGATTTACGCCGCCCTGTTGATGCTGGGTGGTGTCACCACCACTGCGCTGCTTGTCGCGTTCGTCGCCGATGTGCTGCTGTCGCGCCGATTCCTCACGCTGTCCGCACGTCCGCGGGTGCGCCACTTGCGCAACCACATCATTGTCGTCGGGCTTAGCGCGCTCGGGGTTCGCGTCGTCACCGATCTGACCGAAGCCGGATATGACGTGGCGGTGATCGAACGCGATCAGAACAACCCCTTCCTGTCGACGACGCACGAACTTGACGTCCCGGTTATCTTCGGCGACGCGACCTTGCGGCAGACGCTGGAAGCGGCCCGTGCCGACACTGCCCGCGCGGTCGCGGTGCTGACCCGTGACGACATGGTCAACATCGAGACGGGGATCGTGCTTCGCGAAATGCTGGCCTCCCAAGCCGTACCTGGCAGCAGTGGCAATAGGTGGAGCGAGGTCCCGCTGGTGATGCGGGTCTACGACCACGACCTGGGTTCCGCCGTTGCTCAGCGATTCGGATTCGAAAACGTTCGCTCCACAGTCGAACTCGCCGCACCGTGGTTCATCGGCGCCGCGTTGGGTCTGCAGGTGCTCGGAACGTTCTCGGTCGGAAACCGGTCGTTCTTGGTTGGCGGCATGTATGTGCAGCCCGGCAGCGAGCTCGATGGGCTGCAGATGTTCGAGGTGTCGACCCAGACTCGCGTCATCGCGGTCACCAGGGAGGATTCCCCGGTTCGTCTGCACCCGCGCCGCGACGCCAGGCTCAGCGCCGGCGACACCGTCTATCTGGTCGGTCCGTACCGAGAGCTGATAGCCACCCTGCGCAAGGGGCGGCCTTCCCCGCCGCAGCAGACCGACGCCGTGCACACCGTTGACGAATACCCGCGCGACGGCCGAGAGGTGAAGGCCGGCTGAAACGTAACTGCGATCGGAATATCAGTCGCGACACAACGGGTCCGGCAGCGGTCAGGCGTTCTGCAAGCTGCGAGACGAGGACCTGCCGACCGACGAGGAATTCACCCACCAGAAGAGCCGCCTGCTCGGCCTGTGATTCGATGAGCCCGCGCGAGGAGACGTTGCCGGGCCGTGCACCGCGGCGCAACGCGTGGTCCGCGGCTTTACTCTGAGGGCGTGTCTTGGCGCGTCGACCCACAGCCTTTTGCGGCGCGTTGGCATGTGATCGGTCTGACGGCGTACCTGGCGATGCTCGCCCTGTACGCCGTGGCCGCAATCTACGTCGACGGCGCCGGGGTTGATCCGCGGCTGTACAAGGTCCTCGTGGCCGCGGCGCTGCTGGGGCTCGCTGTCGCGCTGATCGGACGGGGCCGCGGATGGCAAGAGCAGCGCGTCCTCTTGGTCGGATGGCCGATGGCGGCGCTTGTTGCCACGACGCTGGTCGGAACGGTCGAGCCCGACGCCACCCGGAACCTGCCCGGCACGATCACGGTCTCGTTCGTCTACGTCGGGCTGACCTGTCCGCGTTGGCGTTCTCTCGTTGTCGTCCCGTTCGGCGTCGTGGCGTTCATCGTGGGCGGCGTCAAAGTTCTCCCCGGCGCGTTGCCCACCGTGGCGGCGGCGGCGATCATGTGGGTCCTCGTCGCAGAGGTCCCGGCGTGGCTCATCGGCCAGCTCGAGACAGAGCGCGCTGCTGCGCAAGATCGCACAGACCGACGCCCTTACCCAGCTACTGGACCGGAGCACGCTCGGCCCCCAACTTTCGAGGCACGCCAGTGCCTCCGCCGTCGTGCTGATCGACCTGGACCACTTCAAGCGTTATAACGACTGCCACGGCCACGAGGCCGGGGGCCAGCTGTTGGTGGCCTTTGCCGACGCCCTTCGCTGGTCGGTGCGCAAGGGCGACGTCGTTTTCCGCATCGGCGGTGACGAGTTCCTCCTTCTGCTGGTCGGCGCCGGTCGCACCGATGCCGACCAGGTGCTCGATCGCCTTCGTCAGCACTGGGCCGAGGTCGGCGCATCGGTCAGCTTCAGCGCTGGGATCGCGACCGGGGAACAGGACCTGATGCGCCTGGCGGACGAGCACATGTACGCCAACAAACGCTCCCGCGGCCTGCCTGCCGACTAACCCGGGATTGAGGCTGCGCGCTTGAGAGCAGCAAATTACCCAAAACGACCCCGGAATTCGTAACTTAGGCGAGGCTAACGTAAGCTCGGCTCGTTAAAAGACAGGTGTCCAGAACGGGCATCGGTTCGGCCCATCGTCAACAGCTAAGGGGTTTCTGCGATGCGCATCGTGTTCTTCGGCTTCCAGACGTGGGGCTACAAGACCCTGCAGGCGCTGACCGCCCTGGATCACGAAGTCGTTCTAGCTGTCACTCATCCGATGAGCGACGAGTTCTACAAGGCGATCTGGTCAGCACCGGTCGAGGAACTCGCACGGGAGCATGACATCCCAGTGCATGTCACCGAGCGGGTTGACGCAGAGACCATTGACCTGGTCAAGCGGGCTAAACCCGACGTCATTGTCGTCAATAGCTGGTACCACCGGATGCCGGTCGAGCTCTATGGCCTCCCGCCGCACGGCACCTTGAACTTCCACGATTCGCTGCTGCCGAAGTTCACCGGGTTTTCCCCCGTGCTGTGGGGATTGATCAGCGGCGAGTCTGAGGTCGGGTTAACCGTGCACCGGATGGACGACGGCTTGGATACCGGGGACATTCTGGTCCAGCGTTCGCTGCCCATCGGCCCCATCGATACCGGCACCGAGTTGGTACTGCGTGGCATGGATCTGATTCCGGGTGCGCTGGCCGAAGCGCTGAGCGCACTGGAATCCGGCACCGCGGTCTGGCGGCCGCAGAACAAGGCCGAACGAAGCTACTTTCACAAACGCTCTGAGCGCGACAGTTTGATCGACTGGAGCTGGCCGGCCGAGGATCTAGCGCGATTCGTGCGCGCATTGTCCGACCCCTACCCCCGTGCATTCGCCTTCTACCGAGGTGAGCGGATCGAGATCCTCGAGGCGTGCGTTTCGGAGGCCCGTTACGGCGGTACGCCGGGTCGAGTGATCGTGCAGGAGGAAGGTGGCGCAGTGGTGTGCGGGCCCAATGCAATTCGGGGTGGCAACCGCGGTCTGGTAATCACTCGCATTCGTTGCGCGGACGGCGTCGAGTGCAGTGGGGAAAAGTTCTTCCGGCGCGGGGGCTATCTGGATGGTCAGGCATAACTTCGGCCAGCCGAATGCCAGGAGCAACAGCCATGCCAACTTTAGTCGTTGGGCTCAAGGTTGCTTGCGATTGAAAGGCCCTGCGCAACTGCCTATTTCAGCGTTTGGACCGCTATCCTCGTAGCAGGTCGAGGAATTCGGCAGTTGCCGGCCTAACCAGAAAGTCCGTCATAATGCTCAATTACGGTGCGCAACCGGACCTGTTGGGTTCGCTAACCGCCGCACAACTGGCAATCTGGGCTGCCCAAGAACTACGACCCGAAGTACCTTACAACTTCGCCGGCTTCATGGCGATCGATCACGATGTCGACGCCGAGAAGCTCATGGCCGCATGCGAATCGGCGGCCACGCGTTTCGGCTCGCCATGCGCGCGGCTATCCCTGCACGATGGCGAGCCGGTCTTCGTGCTCGACCATTCGGTGCCGGAAACAATGCACTGTATTGATCTGCGTACCGAGTCTGACCCGGTAGCGGCTGCCCGCAGCTGGATGGACGACGACTACCGGCGGCCGGTTGATCTGATCCGTGACCGACTCTCCAACTTCGTGCTGCTCCGGATCGCCGACGGTTTGTCGTACTTCTATTTGCGTACGCACCACGTTCTTCTGGACGGGTATGGCACCAACAGTTTCCTCCAGCACATCGCGGACGTCTACTCCGGAGCGCCCGCCAATACCGGCGAAGTTGATTTCTCGGGGTTCGACGTAATTCGTGACGCGGATCAGAAATATGAACAGTCGTCCCGCAGTCAAACCGACGCCGAGTACTGGAAGACCGTCGTGCCCGGACCGCTCGAAGTCACCGACCTGGCGGGGACGCAGCGGTCGGTGACACCGCGCCACCCGCTGATACGCGAGTTGGCGTGCGCGCATCGACCGTCAGAGCAGGGGAATGACCAGTTCGAAGTCGCGCGAGTTGTCGCGGCTATGGCTGTGTTCATCGCGAAAACCACAGGGCAGCAGAATATCTCGTTATCGCTACCGGTCTCGGCTCGGACGACTGCGGCGCTGAAGAATTGCGCGGGCATGGTCTCGAACCTGGTGCCATTAAGCATCTGTGTCGAGGACGGGGACACCGTCGGCGGACTGACCGATCGAGTTGCCACCGCCTTGGTCGGTGCGCTGCGCCACCAACGGTTCCGGCGCTTCCCCGACATCGTCGGAGATGCAACCCGTTCCGACGTGAACGTCGAGTTCGGCCCGATGGTCAACGTGATGGGTTTCGTGACCCCGCTTCATTTCGGGCCTTCCGAAGCCATGTGCAACGTAATGACCACCTTCCCCATCCAAGACATTGCGGTCAGCATCTATCCGCGTCTGGCCGACGGCCCGCTACGAGTTCAGTTCGGCTGGAACCCGGACCGGTACTCGGGCGACGAGATCGACAGGCACATGACGCGTTTGGAATCCCTCTTGAACCGCGTATTGGTCGCGGACGAGTCGGTGTTGGTGGGCGATGTGCCGTTCCTGGACCACGATGAGCGCGCTTTGGTCTTGTCGCGGTGGTCGGGGGCCGGTGAGAGTGCACCGGTGGGGCTGGCTCCGGAGTTGTTGGCTGCGGCGGTGTCGTCTGATCCCGACGCGGTGGCGCTGGTCGACGGTGCCCGGGAGTTGTCCTATCGCGAGCTTGATGAGTGGTCGACGCGGTTGGCCCGGGTGCTGATCGAAGCCGGGGTCGGTCCGGAGCGCGCAGTTGGCGTGGCGATGGACCGCTGCGTGGAGTTAGTAGTGGCCTGGTGGGCGGTGCTCAAGGCCGGCGGCGCGTATGTGCCGGTGGATCAGGCTCATCCGATCGAGCGCATCGCCACCGTGTTGGACACGGTGGCGGCGGTCTGTGTGTTGACCCGTGGCGGCGACACGGTGGCCGGGTCGGGGGCGCGCCCGGTGCTGCGCATCGCCGACCTCGACGTGGCCGGGCGAAGCGCGGACCCGATCACCGACGGCGACCGGCTGGCCCCGCTCGGGCTGGACAACACCGCACACGTGATCTTCACGTCGGGATCCACCGGTACCCCCAAGGGGGTCGCGGTGAGCCACGCCGGTCTGTTGGGAGTAGGTGCCCACCATCAGGCATTCGGGTTCACCGCCGACGCGCGGGTACTCATGCTGGCCTCGCCGACCTTCGACGTTTCGGTCGGCGAGATATTGTTGGTGGTCGGGGCAAAAGCGACGCTGGTGCTGGCGCCCCCAGAGGCCTCTGCCGGAGAGGCATTGACCGCGTTGCTGCACGACCAGCAGGTGAGCGCAGCGGTTTTGACCCCGACGGTGCTGTCATCGCTGGATCGGTCCCGATTGGCCGGGGTTCGGACACTGATCACCACCGGAGAGGCCTGCCCGGCAGAGTTGGTCACCGCCTGGGCGCCGGGACGGCAGCTGTTCAATGCCTACGGCCCCACCGAGGCCACCATCTGGGCCACCTGCAGCGCGCCGCAGTCGGCGGGACAGCCCGTCAGCATCGGTGCCCCGATCGCAGGGGTGTGCGCCCTGGTGCTCGACGCGCGACTGAACCCCGCACCCGTCGGCGTGGTCGGCGAGCTGTACCTGAGCGGCCCTGCACTGGCGCGCGGCTATGTGGGTCGGCCCGACCTGACCGCCGAACGTTTCGTGGCTAACCCTCATGGCGACAACGGAATACGGATGTATCGCACCGGAGACCGGGTGTCATGGGGCCCGGACGGGCAACTGCACTTCCTCGGGCGCGCCGACGGGCAGATCAAAATCCGGGGCCACCGTATCGAACCCGGCGAAGTGCAGGCGGCCCTGGCCGCATTGGACGGCGTCAGGGCGGCGGTGGTGATCGCCCGCGAGGATCGCCCGGGCGATAAGCGGCTGGTGGGCTATGTCACCGGTACCGCCGACCCTGCCCAGATCCGCACCCAGCTCGTCGACCGACTGCCGGCCTACCTGGTCCCGTCCGCCGTGGTGGTCATCGACGCCCTGCCGATGACGGACAACGGCAAACTCGACATCAGGGCCCTCCCGCCGCCCGAGTACCGAGATGTCGACCACTACCGTGCCCCGTCCGGTCTCACCGAAGAGATGCTGGCCGGGATTTATGCCCAGGTGCTGGGGCTGGAACGGGTCGGCGTCGACGACTCATTTTTTGACCTGGGCGGCGACAGCATTATGTCCATGCAGGTGGTGGCCCGGGCCCGCGCGGCCGGGCTGCTGTGCCGACCGCGGGACATCTTCGTGGAGCAGACCGTGGCCCGGCTGGCTCAAGTCGTCAAGGTGGGCAACGGTATTGACGATGTGCTCGACGATGGCATCGGGCCGGTGGTCGCGACCCCGATCATCCGGTGGCTACGAGGTGTGGGTGGCCGGGTCGATCAGTTCAACCAAACAATGGTGGTGACGGCTCCCGCCGGAGTGAGTCAGGCCGACGTCGCGGTGCTCTTGCAGGCCTTGCTGGACCGGCATCCCATGTTGCGTCTGCGCGTCGAGGACGACGAGGTCGGGGACTGGTCACTACGGGCGCCCGCACCCGGTTCGGTGCATGCGGATGACTGTCTGCGCACCGTAACGGTGTTATCCGATGAGGCGTTGGTCGAGGCGCGGTCGCGGCTGAACCCCGCTGCCGGTGCGATGCTGAGCGCGGTGTGGGCAACCTCCACCGGCCAGCTGGTGTTGATCGTTCACCACTTGGCGATTGATGGGGTTTCCTGGCGAATCGTGTTGGAAGACATCAACATTGCCTGGGCGCAGCATCACAACGAGCAACCGGTGGCGTTGCCGCCCGCTGGGACGTCGTTTGCCCGGTGGTCGTCGCTGTTGGATGAACACGCGCGCACAGCGGCGGTGCTGGAGCACGCCGAGGCGTGGCGGCAGGTGGCGGCGACCCCGGCGGTGTTGCCAGCGGTGCAGCCCGAGGTTGATACCTATCTCAGTGCCGGGCAGTTGTCGGTGGAGCTGGACGTCGAGACCACCCGCATGCTGCTCGGTGCGGTGCCGGCAGCGTTTCACACTGGGGTGCAAGACATTTTGCTGATCGCCTTCGGGTTGGCGACCGCGCAGTTGTTGGGCAACACCGGGGCGCCAATCGGTATCGACGTGGAAGGCCACGGGCGCCACGAAGAGCTGAGCCCGAATGTCGATCTATCCCGCACGGTGGGGTGGTTTACCACCAAATACCCGGTGGCGTTCAGTGTTGGCGGGTTGGACTGGGCACGGGTGGTCGCCGGCGACGCCGCGGTGGGGGCGGCCGTCAAAGATGCCAAAGAACAACTTCGCGCTCTGCCCGATGCCCTGACTTATGGGTTGTTGCGTTATGCGAATAGCGATTTGGATCTGGACGATTCAGACCCGGAGATCGCGTTCAACTACCTGGGACGGCTGGGCGGCACTGCAGGCCTGTCCGATGATCTGTGGCGACCCGACACCGGCGCTTTATCGGCGACCGCGGTAACGGCAGCGGTGCCGATGGCACTGACCCACACCGTGGCGCTCAACGCCGGCACCCTGGACACCCCGGCCGGCCCGCGGCTGCACGCCAACTGGACATGGGCGTCCTCCGCGCTGGATCAGGCCCAGGTAAGCCGGTTGAGTGAATTGTGGTTCGAGGCCTTGGCCGGTATCTGCGCGCACGCCCGGCGCAGTGGCGGCGGTCTGACCCCGTCAGATATCGTCCCCGCGCGTCTCACCCAGCAGCAGATCGGCGAACTCGAGCGGCATTACCGCGTTGCTGATGTACTGCCGCTCACCCCGTTACAGCAGGGACTGTTCTTTCACGCCGCCGCTGTACCGAGCGGCGATGTCGATGTTTATGCGATCCAGCTGGTCATCGGCATAACCGGTCCGCTCGACCAGCATCGGCTGCACGAGGCGGTGCAGGCCGTGGTGGCCCGGCATCCCAACCTGGCCGCCCGATTCTCCGCGCAGATCGATCCGCCGGTGCAGATCATCCCCGCCGATCCCACCGCGCCTTGGCGCTATGTTGATGTCGACGCCGGTGAATCTGGCGTCGATGAGCAGGTCCAACAGTTGTGTGCTGCCGAGCGTGCCGCGGTCTGCGATCTGAGCAACCCGCCCGTTTTCCGGGCTGCGCTGATCCGCACTGCCCCAGAGCAATACAGATTCGTGCTCACGAACCACCACGTCGTGCTCGACGGGTCCTCGCTGCCGATCCTGCTGCAGGAAATCTTCGGAGGCTACAACGGGCAGCGCCTCCCCGCGGCCGTGCCGTACCGCCGGTTCGTGACCTGGCTGGCCGATCGAGACCTCGATTCCGCTCGAACTGCCTGGCGCGAGGTGCTCGCGGGGTTTGACACGCCCACGTTGGTGGGCGACCCGCATAGGTTGAGACTGGGTAAGCAAGGCGTGCAAGCGATTCGGTTGTCCGAGCAAACCACTGGGGCCCTCCATCAGCTGGCGCGGACACGCCACACGACCGTGAACACCGTGTTGCGTGCGGCCTGGGCGCAGCTGCTGATGTGGCTGACCGGACAGCATGATGTGGTCTTCGGGGCCGCAGTCTCCGGACGCTCAGCCGACGTGGTCGGGATCGAATCCATGGTCGGTCTGCTGATCAACACCGTGCCAGTGCGGGCGAACGTCACCGCGGAGACCACCGTCGCCGACCTGCTCGATCAGCTGCACAACAGCTATCAGCACACCCTGGAACACGAACACCTGGCGCTGACCGAGATTCACCGCACCACGGGTAACGACCAGTTGTTCGACACCTTATTCGTCTACGAGAACTACCCGATCGACGCCGCGGCATCGGTGGAACTCGGCGAGCTGGCCATCACCGAGTTCACCAGTCACGAATCCACCCACTACCCACTGACTTTGCAAGCCACGCCAGGTGCCCAGCTGAGCCTGCGCGTCGAATACGACTCCGATCTCTTTGACGCGGTGAGTGTGGGGGTGTTGGTTTCTCGGTTGGAGCGGGTGTTGGTGGCGATGGTGGCTGATGTGGGGCGTCGGGTGTCGTCGATTGATGTGCTTGATGAGTGTGAGCATGTGCGGTTGGGTGAGTTTGGTAATCGGGCGGTGTTGGCTGGTCCTGCGGTGGGGGCTTCGATTCCGGGGTTGTTTGTGGCGCAGGTGGCGCGGACGCCGGGGGCGGTGGCGGTCAGTTGTGCGGGTCGGTTGTTGACGTATCGGGAGTTGGATGAGGCGTCGAATCGGTTGGCGCGGTTGCTGGTTGGTTATGGTGCGGGACCGGGTCGGTGTGTGGCGGTGCTGTTCTCGCGCTCAGCTGACGCGATCGTCGCGATTTTGGGGGTGTTAAAGAGCGGGGCGGCGTATTTGCCGATTGATCCGGCGGTGCCTGATGCGCGTCTTGAGTTCATGGTGGGCGATGCGAGGCCGGTCGCGGCGGTGAGTACGGGGGAGTTGGCGCGGCGTTTCGCGGGTCGTGGGTTGATGGTCATTGATGTCAACGATCCTGCGATTGAGGCTCATTCCAGTGCGGCGTTGGCGGTGCCGGCTGGTGATGATTTGGCTCATATTGTGTATACGTCGGGGACTACTGGTGTTCCCAAAGGTGTTGGGACCACTCATCATAATGTGACGCAGTTGTTGGAGCCGCTGCATGTGGGTCTACCGTCGGGCCCGGATCAGGTGTGGTCGCAGTGGTATTCGTATGCCTTTGATGCCTCGGTGGAAGAGATCTGGGGTGCGTTGCTGCATGGGTCGCGGTTGGTGATCGTGCCGGAGTCGGTGGCCGCTGTGCCCGAAGACTTTCAGGCGTTGCTGGTTGCTGAGCGGGTGACTGTGTTGCATCAGACTCCGTCGGCGTTGGCGGCGTTGAGTCTGCAGGGTTTGGAGTCTGTGGCGTTGGTGGTCGCTGCTGAGCCGTGTGCGCTGGAGTTGGTGGATCGCTGGGCGCCGGGTCGGGTGATGACCAACGCGTATGGGCCCACCGAAACCACGCTGTGTGTGACGGTCAGTGTGCCGCTCGAGGCTGGCGCCGATGTGGTGCCCATTGGGGTGCCGATCCCGGGTGCGGCGCTGTTTGTGCTTGATGCGTGGTTGCGTCCGGCGCCGCCGGGGGTGGTGGGTGAGTTGTATGTGGCCGGTCATGGTGTGGGCGTTGGGTATCTGCGCAGGGCGGGGTTGACGGCGTCGCGGTTTGTGGCGTGTCCTTTCGCTTCTGGAGTGCGCATGTATCGCACCGGAGATTTGGTGTGTTGGGGCGCTGACGGGCAACTGCGCTATATGGGGCGTGCTGATGAGCAAGTCAAGATCCGTGGGTACCGCATCGAACTGGGTGAGATCCGCAGTGCGCTAGCGGCTTTGGACGGGGTGCAGGCCGCGGCGGTTGTTGCCCGCGAAGACCGCCCCGGCGACAAACGCTTGGTGGGCTACATCATCGGCACCGCCGATCCCGTGCAGGCACGCGCCCAGCTTGGACAGCGGTTACCGGCCTACATGATTCCGGCCGCAGTCATGACCGTCGAAGCGTTGCCGCTGACGGTCAACGGCAAACTCGACACCCGCGCCCTACCGATACCGGAATACACCGGAAGCGAGTACCGCGCCCCCAGCACCGCCATCGAAGAAATCCTCACCGGCATCTACACCCAAATCCTCGACATCCCCCACATCGGCATCGACGACTCCTTCTTCGACCTCGGCGGGGATTCGCTCTCGGTGATGCGGCTGATCGGTGCGATAAAGGCGGGTCTAGATGCGGAGCTTCCGGTACGCGCCGTATTTGAGGCTCCCACGGTGGCGCAGTTGGCGCCCCGTATCGGAGCCGGCGGCGGCGGATTGGACCCGTTGGTGGCTTGGCAGCGGCCCTCGTTGTTGCCGTTGTCGTTTGCCCAGAATCGTCTGTGGTTCCTTGGCCAATTACAAGGTCCGTCACCGGTTTACAACATGGCGGTGGCGCTGCGCTTGCGTGGGCAGCTCGACACCCATGCGCTCGGTGCCGCGCTAGTCGATGTAGTGGAGCGGCATGAGTCATTGCGCACCCTATTTCCCCACACTGATGGAGTGCCGTTCCAGGAGGTGCTGACACCCGAGCAGCCAGATTTGGGCTGGGCGGTCGTGGACGCCAGCGGATGGTCGCCGGCTCAGCTGGGCGAGGCGATCGATAGCGTGGCTCGTTACACGTTCGAGCTGACAAGCGAGACTCCGCTGCGGGCGCGGCTTTTCGGCATCGCTGAGGATGAGCACGTGTTGGTCGCGGTCGCACACCATATCGCTGCCGACGGCTGGTCGGTTACCCCGTTGGTGCGTGATTTGGGGATGGCCTACGTCAGCCGGTGCGGCGGGCAGGCTCCCGGCTGGGCGCCGTTGGCGGTGCAGTACGCGGATTACACATTGTGGCAGCGCGCTCAGTTCGGTGATCTCGACGATGACGGCAGCCCGATTGCGGTGCAGTTGGCGTATTGGCAGAAGGCGTTGGCCGGGATGCCCGAGCGACTTCAGTTGCCAACGGATCGGCCTTACCCGTTGGTGGCCGATTACCGCGGCGCCAGTGTGGATGTCCAGTGGTCGGCCGAGTTGCAGCAACAGCTGCGCGCCGTGGCTCGTGAGCATGACGCGACCACTTTCATGGTGATGCAGGCCGCATTGACGGTGCTGCTGTCAAAGCTTTGCGCGAGCAATGATGTGGCAGTGGGCTTCCCGGTCGCCGGGCGGCGCGACCCTGCCCTGGATGAGTTGGTGGGCTTTTTTGTCAACAGGTTGGTGTTGCGGGTCGAGTTGCCCGGCGATCCCACGGTGGCCGAGGTGTTGGCCCAGGTGCGTCAGCGCAGCCTTGCCGCCTACGAGCACCAGGATGTGCCCTTCGACGTGTTGGTGGAGCGGCTCAATCCGATCCGGTCCCTGAGTCATCATCCGCTGGTCCAGGTGACATTGGCCTGGCAGAACGTCCCTGGGCAGCACGCCGATCCCGCTGCCGGACTGGCTTTGGGAGATCTGCAGATCACCCGGATGCCGCTCGAGACGCAGACAGCGCGGATGGACCTGACCTTCTCGCTGGGCGAACGCTGGAGCGAGGTGGGCGAGCCGGCCGGCATTGGTGGGGAGGTGGAATTCCGCACCGATGTATTCGATACCGAAAGTGTCGAGGCGCTGATCGATCGGTTGCAGCGGGTAGTGGCGGCCATGGTCGCCGATCCGACTCGGCGGTTGTCGTCCATCGATGTGCTCGACGAGCGTGAGCACGTCCGGCTGGATGAGATCGGTAACCGGGCGGTGTTGAACCACCCGGCAATTGGGGTCTCGATACCGGAATTGTTCACCACGCAGGTCGTTCGCACACCTGACGCGGTGGCCATTAGCCATGCGGGTCACTCGATGACCTACCGGGAGCTGGACGAGGCGTCGAATCGGTTGGCGCAGTTGCTGGTTGGCCATGGTGTCGGCCCGGGTGAGTCTGTCGCACTGCTGTTTTCCCGCTCGGCTGAGGCCATCGTGGCGGTACTGGCGGTAGTGAAGAGCGGCGCCGCCTATCTGCCGATCGACCCGGCGGTGCCCGATGCCCGGCTCGAATTCCTGCTCAGCGACGGCACGCCGATCGCTGCCGTCACCACCGCGGAGCTGGCCGGGCGATTGCACGGCCATGGGGTACGGGTGATCGATGTCGACGATCCAACCGTCGATGCTCAGCCCAACTTTGCGGTTCCTGCGCCGGCCGCCGATGACATCGCCCATATCATTTACACCTCGGGCACCACCGGTGTCCCTAAGGGTGTGGCGGTCACTCACCAGAACGTCAGCCAACTGATGGCGGGACTCGACGCCGGCCTGGCAAAGCCAGGTCTACCGGCGAAGGTGTCCACACAGTGGCATTCCTATGCTTTCGATGCCTCAGTCCGTGAGATCTGGGGTGCGTTGTTACATGGCGGCCGTTTGGTGGTGGTGCCTGAGTCGCTGGCCGGCTCGCCAGAAGACCTGCAGGCCTTGTTGATTGCCGAACAAATCAGCGTATTGAGCCAAACACCCTCCGCGGCAGCGGCATTGTCGCCTGACGATTTCGAGTCGGTCGCGTTGGTGGTCGGCGGTGAGGCGTGCCCGGTTGAGCTGGTGGATCGGTGGGCGCCGGGACGGGTGATGACCAATGCCTATGGCCCGACCGAGACCACGGTTGATGTGACGATCAGCGCCCCGCTAGCGGTGGGCACCGGTGTAGTGCCGATCGGTGCGCCGGTGGCGGGGGCGGCGTTGTTCGTGCTGGATGCCTGGTTGCAGCCAGTGCCGGTCGGGGTGGTTGGTGAGTTGTACGTAGCCGGTCGCGGTGTGGGGGTCGGCTATCTGCGCCGGACGTCGTTGACAGCGTCGCGGTTTGTCGCGTGTCCGTTCGGCGGCGCGGGAGCGCCAGGAACACGCATGTATCGCACCGGCGATCTGGTGCGGTGGGGTGCCGATGGGCAGCTGCAGTACCTCGGGCGTTCTGATGACCAGGTCAAGATCCGCGGGTACCGAATTGAACTCGGCGAAATCCGGAGTGCGCTTGCCGGTCTCGATGGAGTTGAGGCCGCTGCGGTGATTGCCCGCGAGGACCGCCCCGGCGATAAGCGTTTGGTCGGCTACATCGTCGGCAGCGCAGACCCGGCACAGACACGGGTCCAACTCGCCCAGCGGTTGCCGTCCTACCTGGTTCCGGTCGCGGTCGTGACAGTCGACGCGTTGCCGTTGACGGTCAGCGGCAAACTCGACACGCGCGCTTTGCCGGCACCGGAATACCAAGACACCGAACGCTATCGCGCTCCGGCGACCGCTATCGAAGACATTCTGACCGGTATTTACGCACAGGTGCTCGGGGTCGAACGGGTTGGGGTCGACGACTCCTTCTTCGATTTGGGCGGGGATTCGCTATCGGCCATGCGATTGATCGCCGCGATCAACTCAGGCCTGGACGCCGCCCTGGGGGTGCGCGCGGTCTTCG